>Ga0209721_1000059_pt1 | contig 103597 bp, 80 predicted proteins | sample TshhotsprinmetaG_FD_184139 | JGI IMG/M metagenome (GOLD analysis project Ga0209721, IMG submission 184139) | Hot spring microbial communities from South Africa to study Microbial Dark Matter (Phase II) - Tshipise hot spring metaG (SPAdes)... | ecosystem: Environmental > Aquatic > Thermal...
TGGCCATGGGCGCGTGGAAAGCCGAGGCAAAGCCGGCGGCCATCCCGGCGAATGGCAGAAACCGGCTCGACTCCCCTAAGGGGATGCGCCGTCCCAGCACGCTGCCCACCCATAAACCCAGGGCGGCCATGGGCCCTTCACGCCCCAGGGGTGAGCCGGCCCCCAACTGGAATAAGGCCCCGATGATGCCGCGAAAATACTGGCTGGCCCGCACCGGTTGGCCCGCACGGTATGCGGCCAGGAGCCAGCCCAGGCCCCGGCCCGAACCCAGGTAGCTCGAGGCCGCGAACACCAGCGGCAACAGCAGGGCCAGCCACCAGTAGCTGGGCCCGCGAAAAACCTGCGACAACCCTCCCTCGCCGGGCAGGCCGGGCGGCAGGTAGCCCAGGGTTTCGCCCATCAAGTAACGTTCGAAGAGCTTCAGCACGGACACGAACCCGGCGGCGAATACACCGGTGAGTGCTCCGACGAAGGCGCTGTATAGGATGAGCGAACCGATCTGCATAGTGCACTGCGCGTTGGGCGGTCTGGCCCTGCGGGGCCACTACCAGGATTGTACCTGTGAAACCGGTGTTCCGCGGGTAATGCGAGGCGGCTCGAGCCCCAGCACCCGGTAGCCGTTGCGGGTGGCGGCCCGCACCAGCACCCTGGGATCCACCTGGTTCCACAGGAAAAGGGCCTCGTTGCGCACGTCCAGGTCGGGGCTGCTGCTGCGCGAGTCGGTACCCAGGGCGGGCTCGAGGCGGTGCTTCAGGTACAGTTCCCAGGGCATCTGGCCGCACGCCAGTCCCTGGTTGCTGCGCGGGCAGGTGACGATGCGGGTGCCCGACTGGGCCAGCATCTGCACCTCTTCCTCGTCCACCTGCACGCCGTGCACAATCGTCAGGTGCGGCCCCAGCACCCCCAGTTCGGCCAGGTAGCGCACAGGGGTCAGGCCGGGAACCTCCTGGTAGGCAGGAAAACCATACCGCATGGGGATTTCCTGTAGTGCCCCAGCGCCCTGCGTCATCAAAACCGTTTCCTCGAGGCTTTCGGCCACGTGCATCTGCATGGGAAAGCCCTCGAGCCTGGCGATCTCGACCAGCTTCTTGAGCAGCCCGGCGCTCACGTTGTAGGGCGTGTGGGGTGAGATGCCCACCCGGATGAGGCTGTTGCGCTGGCGCCAGCTCGACAACTGCACGGCTATTTTGCGCGCTACCGAATCGGCCTGATCGGGGTTGCGGTTGATCACTTCCAGATACACCACCCCGGGTAGGGAACTGTGCGCTACCAGCCACTCCACAACCTCTGGCTTGTAGGCGATATCCCCAAAGCCACCCACCCCCAGCGCCTGAAGCTCACCCAGGCCCCGTGCGGCCGCCTCCACGGTGCGCCATGGGCCATGCTCAATCACGTGCTGGATAAAGTTGGGGTAGGTTCCGCGAAAGTAGGGCACCGTGGATAAGTCCAGGTGGGTGTGGGCGTTGACCACCGGGGGCGTGAGGGCCTTGCCTTTGTGCACAAGCGGCGCGTCTGGGTGGCTTTGTCGTAGCTCGGATAGGGGGCCCACGGCGGTCACGTGGCCGCCCACCACCACCAGGCCGCCCTCGAGCATGGGGGTGCCAAAACCCGCGTACACCACGTCGGCCGTCCAGATTTCGGGTTTAAGGTTCAGGGTTGCCTCCAAAGGATGGGCTGGGCGGGTGGTTGCCGGCCACCCGCTCCAGCAGGTAGCGGTTGGGGCCGCGCACAAAGTCTACGGCGCGGTAGCCCCGGGCAAAGTAATGCCCGAATACCTCGCGGCTGTGCATCCGCCACGCCAGGGCCAGCGCGGGGTCGGTTTGCAAAATATGGCCCCAGTCTTCGGGAATCTGCACCAGGATTCTTGGGTCGCTCAGGCCCAGGTAGGCCTCCACGGGCACCTGCTGCTCGAGGCGGTTGGCGAGTGGAAGCCCCGCTACCTCCGGGGTGGGTGCGGGGGCATACATCCGCTGAAACACCCTTGGGGTGCGCAGCTCCCACACCGCATAGGCCCGGTCGGAAGGGGCCCCGGCGTTGATACCGCCCATGGGCCCGTAGCAGTTGGGGATGTAGCGGTGGAAGGTGGCCCCCAGTTTGCGCAGGTTGAAATGGGCGTTGAGCCCCCGCAGCGGGTCGAAGGTCCAGACCACCCGCTCGTAGCCTTTGCTGAGGGCCCAGTCGCGCTGGTAGCGCTTTAGCAGCAGCCCAATCTGGCTGCCCTGGAACTCCGGCAAAACCCCGGCCATGTGCGAGTGGTGGTCGGTGGGGCGGTTAGTGGGAAAGCCAAAGATAAAGCCCACCAGCCGTTCGGGGGCGTTGGGCTCCTGGAGATAGGCCCCCGCCAGCAAGGCCCCCTCGTGCACCAGGGCCATCAGCGTGCCGCTGCGGATGGTGTCGTTGGGGTCGTTCCAGATGGCCTGCTCGAGCCGGGGAATCTGCATGATTTCCTCGGGTTCGTGCAGTTCACGAATCACCACTTGCATAGGCGCACTCAGATGCTTTTGCCGATATAGGCCGACTTCTCGGTGAGGCTTTGAATCAAGTCGCGCTTGAGGGTCACGCCCAGGCCGGGCCCCTGCGGCACGGGCATCAGGCCGCCGGTGGCCTCGAGCGGCTCTTCGATGATGTCCTCCTGCCAGTAGCGGCTGGCGCTGCTGGTATCGCCGGGCTTGATGAACATGGGCAGGGTGGCCACGTGAATGTTGGCGGCCCGGCCAATGCCGGCCTCCAGCATCCCGCCCATCCAGACCGGCAGGCCGTAGCTCTGGGTGATGTCGTGGATTTTGCGGCTGGCCAGAATGCCCCCCACCCGCCCCGGCTTGAGGTTAATCACCCGCCCGGCCCCGATCTCCAGGGCTTTGCGGGCATCCTCGGGCGAGGTGATGGACTCGTCCAGGCAGATGGAGGTGGAGATGGCCGCCTGTAGCTTGGCGTGGTCGAGGATATCGTCGAAGGCCAGGGGCTGTTCGATGTAGTCGAGCCGGGCGGCATCCAGGGCCTTGAAGGTGGCGATATCGTTGAGGCTGTAGGCCGAGTTGGCGTCCACGGTGAGGTTGGCCTCGGGGTAGGCCTCGCGCACCGCCAGGGCCAGCTTGACGTCCCAGCCGGGCTTTATTTTCAGTTTGATGCGCTTGTAGCCCTGGGCCAGCCCCTGGCCCACCTTCTCGAGGGTGGCCTCGAGGCTGGGCTCGATGCCCAGGCTGATGCCCACCGGAATCTCCGTGCGCACCCCACCCAGCACCTTCCAGAGGGGCTGCCCCAGGCTTTTGCACCACAGATCCCAGAAGGCCATCTCGAGGGCGGCCTTGGTCATCTTGTTGCCCCTGAAGCCGGCTATCTCACCCCAGAGCTGCTCGGGGTTGGCAAAGTCTTTGCCCAGCACCTTGGGAATCAAAAGCTCCTGCAAAAGCGCCCAGGCCCCTGGGATGGTCTCCTCCCGGTAGTGGGGGGTGTACTCCATCACGGTCTCGGCGTAACCCTCGAGGCCCTCGCCATACAGGGTGAGCACGATGATGTGGCGCTGGGTCTGCACCCCAAAGGAGGTTTCGAAGCGAAACTTGAGCGGTAGGGAGATGAGACGGAGTTCAGCGGCTTCAATTTTCATGCCCGTATGCTAACGCCCAGGAGGCCAAAAGCCCAGGGTGCGTGCGGCAAATGCAGATTTTGTTCACAAGCGATATATCGTGAAAGAAAGAACGTATAGAAAAGCAAGCCTTGAAGTGGAGTGCCGAGGCCTGGTGGGGGGCGCCATGCCAGGGCTCAGCGCAGAATCTGCTGGATTACACCCCGCAGGGCCTGGGTGCGCTGCTCGAGGCTCAGGCTGTCCAGGTCGCCGCTTACAAAGCTGGCCCGGCCCTTGCCAAAGGTACTGGACTCCGCCAGGGGTTGTTGGCCGGGATAGCTGGCTATAAGCACCAGGCGGCCGCCCTGCTCCACGTAGGCCCGCAGCATCTTACGCTGGGCCTCCGGCCAGCGCTGGCTCCAGTCGGGTGGTAGCACCCAGACAACCAGCGGGTATTGCGCAATTTCTCCAGCCCCGGGCCGCTTGTCGGGGCTGGCCTGCACCACCGTGCTGCTAAGCTCCAGCGCCTCCAGGGCTTTTTGGATCGCCGCAGTCTCGGGGGTTTCGATTACCAACAGGGCGGTTTTGAGGGGGGTGGGTGGTTTTGCTGCCGGAGGGCTATCCGGCGGCGCGGGTTTCAGTGCGGCCAGGGCATCGCCCAGCCGAATCGCACCCTTCCCACTACCGGTGGCCGATAGGGGTAGCGCCGAGTTGAGCAAAGCCTGCCGTACCTGCTCGGCCTTGAAGCCCCCGGACATCAACAAAGCCGCACCGCCGGCAGCAATGGCGGTGCTCACCGAGGTGCCGCTCATGGACATGTACCGCCCACCGGGGATGCTCGAGCGCACGTCCACCCCTGGTGCGACCAGATCGGGTTTTTGCACCACGGTGTTGTAGGGGGTACCCCAGCGCACCTCACCGCGGCTGCTGAAGCCGGCCACCCGATTGGCGGAGTCTATAGCACCGATGCCCAGTACCCCCGGCATGTTGCCAGGGGTGGCCGGGGCCCCACCGGAGTTGCCAATGGCGAACACCGGTAGCACGCCCATCTGCCTCATGCGCTCGATCACAGGTACGAACTCGTTCTGGGTACCCTCGAGGCCCAGCGACATCGAAACGATATGCACGTTCTGTTCGAGCACCCAGTCCAGGCCGCCCAGTACCTGGGCCAGTGTGCCGTAGCCGCCCGGCAGCACCAGCGCCGAAACCAGGCGCGCCTCTGGGGCGACGCCCACGTGGTTACCCACCAGCAGGCCGGCTGTATAGGTGCCATGCAAAGAGGAATCGTAGGGTTCGGCGACGCGGGCTACGCCATCGGCGCTCACTTCGGCAAAAGCCACGATTTTGCCTCGTAAATCGGGGTGTGCGGCATCGACGCCGGTGTCCAGATGGCCGATGCGGATGCCCTGGCCTCGCATTCCCGCAGCCCACAGGCTGGGTGCGCCGATGTGGGCCAGGGCCCAGCTGCTGCCACCGCCAACCGTGTCGGAGAGCGCCCTGGCGACCGGCTGGCCGAGCTGGACGGTGCGGTTGGGGTAAACCCGCCGCACGCCGGGTACCTGGGCCAGGCGTTTGACCTCCGATGCGGGCAGGCGCACCAGAAGACTTTGGCTGGCCCAGAAGCCTTTGCTGGCTTTGATGCGCAGCCGCCCTTCGGCCTGCCCCAAATGGGTCTTCAGCAGGCGCATTAACTCTGCTTTAGCCTGCCCTTTGGGCAGCGCTGGCCCATCAAGCTCCACAATCACCTCCACTGTGGGGGGTCGGGCCTGCGCAGGCGCGACCAGCAGGGTTAGAAGCAGAATGAGCAGTCGGAATGGTGCCATGTTTTCAGGCTAGGTGGCCGTATAGGGCTAGTTTTGAGCCATGGCTAAAGGAATCTTGGGATTCACCTTGAGCCAGGCTTTACCAACCGCGGGGTGGGTGGGTTGAGCGAAGTGGAGGCGGGCTTCCATATTGTGGGGCTGGTTTTGTCGCATTGGGTTAGATTTAAGCTGTATGACACCCGAAGAGTTCAGACGCCTGGGGTACCAATTGATTGATTTCATCGCTGAGTATCGCGCAAGCCTCGAGGCCCTGCCGGTAATGTCGCAAGCTTCACCCGGAAGCATCAAAGCCCTGTTTCCGGCTTCACCGCCCGCACAGGCCGTGGGACTGGCAGGGGTGCAGGAGGGGCTCAGGGCCTTATTCCCGGGTCTGACCCATTGGCAAAGTCCCAATTTTTATGCCTGGTTTCCCTCCAACGCGCCGCTCTCTTCGGTGCTGGCCGATCTGGTGGCTACCGGACTGGGCCAGACCGGCATCACCTGGCAGGCCAGCCCGGCCCTGACCGAGGTTGAGGAGGTTATGACCGACTGGCTGCGCCAGATGTTTGGCCTGCCCGATTGCTTTCAAGGGGTCATTCAGGATACCGCCTCCACCGGTACGCTGGTTGCGCTGCTGACCGCCCGGGAGTGGGCGACGGATCAGTCCCAGGATCGGGGTGGGCTGCAGGCCGAGGCCCGGCCTCTTACCGTGTACGTCTCCGACCAGGCCCACAGCTCGGTGCCCAAGGCGGCTTTGCTGGCCGGTTTTGGGCGCGAGAACCTGCGCCTTATCGAGACCGACGAAGACCATGCCATGCGTGCAGACCTGCTCGAGGCCGCCATAGAGCGCGACCTGGCCGAGGGCCGCAGGCCCTGCGCGGTGGTGGCGGCGGTGGGTACGACCAACACCACCGCCATCGATCCGGTGCGGGCCATTGCCGAACTGTGCCGGAAGTATGGTCTCTGGCTGCACGTGGATGCAGCCATGGCCGGTGCGGCCATGATTCTGCCGGAGTGCCGGGGCCTGTGGGACGGCATCGAGCACGCCGACTCCATCGCCATCAACCCCCACAAGTGGCTGGGGGTGGCTTTCGACTGCTCGCTCTACTACGTGCGTGCGCCCGAGCATCTGATCCGGGCCATGTCCACCAACCCCTCCTACCTGCACTCGACAGCCGATGGTCAGGTAAAAAACTACAAAGACTGGGGAATCCCGTTGGGGCGGCGCTTCCGGGCCCTGAAGATCTGGTTCACCCTGCTCGACCAAGGGGTCGAGGGCCTGCAAGCCCGGCTAAGGCGTGATATAGCCAATGCCCGCTGGCTCGAGGCCCAGGTTCGCCAGACCCCCGGCTGGGAGCTGCTGGCGCCGGTGCCGCTTCAGACCCTGTGCCTGCGCTACAACCCTGCCGGCCTGAGCCCAGCGCAGGTGGATCGGCACACCCAGGACTGGGTGGCCCGCATCAACCGTTCTGGCCGGGCCTTCCTGACCCCGGCTCTGCTCAAAGGGCGCTGGATGGTACGGGTCTCGATTGGAGCTGAGTCCACCGAACGCCGTCATGTGGAGTCGCTGTGGGCCCTGATGCAGCAGGAAGCCCAGAAGGTGCAAATTGAAAGCTGAACCCTTCGAGCCCCTGCGCACCGAGGATGGCTCGCTCACCCTGGTACATCCAGCGTTTGGTGAATCGTACAGTTCCCGTTACGGGGCCTGGATGCAGGCCAACGAGCTGTACCTCAAGCTGACCCAGACCCACCAGCACCCGTCGCCAAGGGTGCTCGAGGTGGGCTTTGGGCTTGGGGTTAATTTTCGGGCGACGCTGGAGAACTGCCTGCAGCGCGGGGTGTGTCTAGAATACCTAAGCTACGAGGCTTTTCCGGTCTCGAGGGAGGTGCTGGCATCGGTGGAGATGCCGCTTTCGGTCGCGGCGCGGAAGGTGTGGGCCCGTATCCTCGAGGGCTGGCCGGCAGCGCCCGGCGGGTCTTTGTGCCAGGAGGGGGCTTGGGGGCGGCTCGAGGTGCGTTTTGAAGACGTGACACAGGCCCTTTTCCCCAACGGCTGGGCCACTGCAGTCTACCTCGACCCCTTCAGCCCCAAGGTCAACCCCGAGCCCTGGCAGCCTGGTGTTCTGAGCAAGCTATTTGCGGCCGCTCGAGGGGGTGCGCGGCTGGCCACCTACTCGGTAGCGGGGGGCTTTCGCCGCACGCTGGCCGCAGCCGGCTTCACAGTGCGCAAGGTGCCAGGCATAGGAAAAAAGGCCTGGACAGTGGCCGAACGCCCCGAAGCCTAGCCCTTAGCTGGCCGCAGTCTCGGTGGGTTTGGGGTCTTCTGCCTCTTCGACCAGGTTGATACCCAGAGCCCGTTCGGCCAGGCGCTCCCCGGCCTCGGCAAAGGGCCGGGAGATGAGGGTGGCCCCGGCTTCTTGCAGGAGTGGATCCTCTTCGCGGTGATAGCTGGTTGCGGCGATGACCCCCGAAAAGCCCCGCTGCTTGAGCCCCTGGGCGGCCCGAAGCTTGGCCTCGAGGTCGGGTAGGGTCAGCAGCACTCCGCGCAACCCGTCCAGATCGATCCGTTCCCATAGCTCGGGGTCTTCGGCGTCGCCATAGCGCACCTGGCGGTTTTTGGCCCGGTGGAACTCGAGCTTGCTCTCGTCGGCGTCGAGCCCCAGCACCCGGTAGCCCTGCCCGGTCAGCATCTTGTAAGCCGCCCCACCCGTGCGGCCCATGCCCACCACCAGCCACTCGGCCCCGCCCAGGCTGGTGGGTTCGTCGTCGGCGTGCAAACCTTTACGCTCGAAGCGCAGTAAGAACCGCTCGTAGCGCTGAAACAGGGTGTGCACCGAACGGTTGAGCGGGGCCGCCAGGGCCAGCGAGATCGCCACCACCAAGCCCACCAACTGACCCCAGGACTCCGGTAAGAGGCCGGCCTCCACGGCGGCCACGCTGGTGATCAGGGCAAACTCGCTATAGCTACCCAGGGACACGCTGGTCACGAAAGCGGTGCGGGCCCGCAGGCCGAAGAGGACAAACAACACAAAAAAGAGGGCGGCTTTGAGGGGGAGCAGGAGTATAAACACCAGGGCCAGGGGGAGTGCCGAGAGGGAGGGCAGACCCATCAGCCCAATTTGCAGGAAAAAAGCCACCAGGAAGGCCTCTTTCAGGCCCCACAGGGTGCGCGACAACTCCGAGGTTTGCGGATGACCGGCCAGGGCCGCCCCTATCAGCAAAGCACCCAGCTCGGGCGATACCCCCAGATTTTGGGCCAGGTTGGCCCCCCCCAGGGCCAGGCCCAGGCCGTAGAGCAACAGGAGCTCATCGTGGCCGCTTTTTTCCAGGATCCAACCCACCAAAGGTCGCAGCAAGGGCAGGGCCAGCAGCAGCAGCGCCCAGGGCGTGGGGTTCTTGACCCCCGCGTAGGCCAGCAGGCCCACCGCGACCAGGTCTTGCAAGACCAGAATCCCAACCGCCACCCGCCCGTGAAAGGTGGAAAGCTCCCGGCGGTCGTCGAGCAGCTTCACGGCCAGCACCGTGCTGGAGAAGGCCAGTCCAATCCCTAAAAAGAGCGCGGCATTGGGGCCCATTCCCAACAGAAGCCCAATCAGGCCCAGAAGCAGGCCGAAAAGCACCAGGTGAAGGCCCCCTACGCCCAGCACCTCCAGGCGCACCAGACTGGCAAAACGGAGCTTCAGACCGACTGTGAAAAGCAGCAGCAATACGCCCACATCGGCGATCTGTTCCAGTAAGGGGCTGTTTTGGTAGCCCAGACCCCACAGCGTGAAGCCCGCCCCGAGGTAGCCTACCAGCGGTGGCAGTCCAAGACGGCTTGCAAGCAAGCCCAACCCATAGGCGGCTCCAACCCATGCCAGCTCCATGTCTCAATAATAGGGGACGATCGTCTTCGGGAAGAAACAAGCTCCATACACTTCGGGGATGATTTTTATTGAGGACAGATGGCCCCTTGATCCTTTGTTTTGGTTTTAGCGCCGGGACTTTTTTGTGGCGAACACCCCGAAGGGGGGCTGGCCCAGCCGCCGCGCGAGCCGGGGCATGAGGATGAGGTCTTTGTTGTGGAGCCAGAGTGCGTCCAGCAGGGCTTGGGCCAGGGGGCCGGCATTGGCGTAGCGCCGCAGGGGTACACGGATGGCCTGGCCTTCGGCGGCGATGAGCACGAGCTGCAACCCCCCGCCCAGCAGGTCGCGCAGGCCATCCACCGCTTCGATGCGGGGTAGTGGATGCTCTTCCCAGCGGCCAAAACTCCGGATGCGCAGGTGGGTGGGGGTGACCTCGAGCCCGCTCAACCAGCCCTCGTCGATCCCCAGCAGCACCATGTAGACCCCCAGCAGCCCAAACAAAATCACCGACCAGCGCGGCTCCACCCCCTGGAGCCAGGCCGCCAGACACAAAGCCGCCAGCGCCAGGCCCATCACCATCAGCCCCAGCGCCATCAGGTAGGTTTGCACGCTGCGCTTCGAGACGACAGCAGGCGCTTCCATGGGGGCAAGTTTATGCGGGCCTGCCCTCGGGTACAAGGTGTCGGGCACCCGCCAGGCTCGAGGGCTACTTCCCTACGCAGAAGTTGCGGAAGACCCGGTCGATCACCTCTTCCGAAACGTCTTTACCGAGGATTTCGGCCAGGGCCTCCAGGGCCTGCTCAATGGAGAGGGCGGCCAGGTCTTCGGGGGCTTGCAGGGCTTCTTGGAGGTGCCCCTGGGCGCGGCGCAGGGCCTCCACGTGGCGCTCGTTGCTGACCCAAAGCTCCCCCTCGGGGGCCTGGCCCAGGAGCCGGTGGTGAATCTGCTGGCGCAGCTCTGGCAGGCCCAGACCGGTCTGGCTCGAGACCCTCAGGTAGGCCGCGTCGCTCCAGGCCGGGGCCAGGTCGGCTTTGGTGGCGACCTTCAGGGTACGCTCCCAGGGCAGCGGGGGCGGGGTGGGGCGGGGCTGGCTCTGGTCGGCCAGGTAGAGCACCAGGTCGGCCTCCTGGGCAATGGCCAGGGCCCGCTCCACCCCGCTTTTCTCGATTACGTCGTCGGTTTCCCGCACCCCAGCGGTGTCCACCGCCACGATGGGCACCCCGGCGATCTCCAGGGGGGCCTCGAGGTAGTCGCGGGTGGTGCCGGGGATGGGGGTGACGATGGCCCGCTCGTAGCCCAGCAGGGCGTTGAGCAGGCTGGACTTGCCCGCGTTGGGCGCACCCACCAGGGCGATGCGGGCCCCTTTCTGGGCGATGCGCCCGGCGGGGGCGGTGGCCAGCAGGTGGGTTATCTCCTGCAAAACCGGCTCGAGACCGGCCTGAATCTGGGCCGGCTCCACCCCTTCCTCGGGGTAGTCGAGCCAGGCCTGGATATGGGCCAGCAGGTCAAAAAGTTGCTCCGAAAGATAACTGATTTTTTGCGATAGACCCGCGCTCAAGCCGCGCAAGGCCTGCCGCCGGGCCGCGTCCGACTCGGCCTCGATCAGGCTCAGCACCGACTCGGCCTGGGCCAGATCCATCTTTCCGTTCAGATAAGCGCGCAGCGTGAACTCGCCGGGCTGGGCGGGGCGGGCCCCCAGCTCAAACAGGGCCTGCAAAACCCGTCGCAATACCGCCGGTGAGCCGTGGGTATGAAGCTCCGCGCTATCCTGGCCGGTGTAGGAATGGGGTTGGCGAAACACCAGCAAGAGCGCCTCGTCCAGCACCTCCCCGGTGTGTGGGTCGCAGATCTGGCCGTGGGTAAAGCGGCCCCCGGCCAGCTTGCTGGGGTTTTTACCTTTCCACAGCCTCGAGACCAGCTCCAAAGCACCCTCGCCCGAGACCCGTATGATGCCCACCGCCCCCTTGCCGGGTGGGGTGGCGATGGCCGCGATTACGTCACTGAGTGAAGGAAGGCCCACAAGCTTTCAGTTTATGCGCGGCAGAATCCAGTCAATGAGGGTTAGGGCAGTTTTGCAGCGCTTGAGCGGATCGCCTGCAAACAGGCCCTCGATCAGCTCGAAATGAGGCAGGGGGGTTTCCAGCCGGGTAAGGTGGGTGAAAACCGCCCCGGCAGGGGGCACGGGCTTGTTATTGGCAGCCCACAGGCCCTCCAAAATTTTCTGGCTCTGGATGCTGGAAAAATACCCCATTTTGAGCCGGGCCTGCTCCTGTAAAGCACTCTGGAGTTTGCGGCGGGCTGTTTCCAGCCAGTGGGCCAGGGCTTTGCGTTCGGCTTCGGGTACCTCGTAGGCTTCGAATAGCTGCTGGGCCTCGAGCCGCAGCGCGGCCAGCTTGCCCTCAGGGTCATGGAGGATTCTGCCGTCCAGGTGGCTATACAACTCCATAGGGTGGCGGCGCATCTTGTCGCGGGCCTGTACCAGGTTGCGAAAGTGTATCTCCACCAGGTGGCCGTCTTGTTCATAACTTCGAAAGCCACGTTCCGTGACCCCACTCAGAAGCACCCAAAAGTCAATATCGGCAAAAGGGGAGGCGTCGCCTCGAGCGCGCGAGCCGGTCAGCAACACCCCCACCACCTTGGGGTCGGACTTGAGCGAGTCTACAATTTGAGCGATCAGGTCTTCCATCAGTTGGGCTTTCTGTTGCGGTAACGTGTACTGAGCCATTCTGCCAGCAATAGCGCGGCCTGCTTGTCCAGGAACTGGTTGCCGTTGCCGCACTTGGGTGACAGGATGCAGCGCGGACAGCCCGCTTCGCAAGGGCAGCGCTGAAGCAGGTCGCGGGCCGCGGCCACCCACCGGGGAAACTGCCGCGCGGCCGCTCGAGCATACCCCACGCCGCCGGGGTAGCCGTCGTAGATGAAGATGGTGGGGCCGCTGCCCGAGGGCAGGGGCCGGGGGTAAAAGGGGTACGAGACCCCCCCGATGTCCTGCCGTTCGGCCAGCACGAAGAGGGGCAGAAGGCCGATCAGGGTGTGCTCGAGGGCGTGGATGGCCGAGGGCACCAGGGCCTCGGTCAGGAAGCCACGCTCGGGCCAGCGCGGCTCCACCGGGTTGCCCGCTTCCACCGTCGGCAACACCGCCAGGCCCAGGCAGGGGTGGAACCAGACGGCTTCGGTCTGGAAGGTGAGTTCCGGCATCAGGAGCGCGACCTCTTCCAGCACCACCTCGCTGACGAAGCGCTTTTTGACGTACCCGGTCACCCGCTCGCGCAGCAGCACCGACCCCACCCAGACCCCCTCGAGCATTTCCTCGCCTTGCAGCACCTCGATCTCGGTCTCGGCCCGGGGCTGGGTGTAGTAGTCCTCAAGGCCCGGCAGCAGCACAATTTCCCGCCGCTCGAGGTCGAGGTTGCGCACCAGATAACCCTCGCCCTGGTGCAGGTAGACCGCGCCCGGATGGGCCTCCCAGTAGGCCTGGCGCTCGTCCAGGGTACCCAAGAGCTTCCCGGTGTTGTCGCGCAGGCTAAAGGTTTTGCCAAAGCCGCGCAGGATTAGGGCCTGGTGGGGGTTGCGCACGGTGGAGAAAAGCCGCCGGTGCTTTTCGATCAGGGGGGGCTGGATGTTGTGCCAGGGCTTGTAAAAGGGGTCGAGGGGCTGGGTGCTGGCTTCCACAGGTAAGGCGATGGGCAGCTCCCGCGCGGCGCAGTGGGCGTGCAGGGGGAAGAGCGTGGGGTTATCGGGGTCGGCGATGGCCGACTCCGGGGCGCCGGTCAGGAGCAGCTCGGGGTGTTGCTCGAAGTAGGCATCCATGGGGTCTTCGCGGGGAATCCAGAGCACCAACGCGCGCTGCTGCCCGCGCCCAGCCCGACCGGCCCGCTGCCAGAACGAACTCACCGAGCCCGGATAGCCCAGCAGCACCACCACCTCCAATCCCCCGATATCCACCCCCAGCTCGAGGGCGCTGGTGCTCACCAGCACCCGAACCGTGCCTTCCTGCAGGGCCTGTTCCAGCTTTCGACGATCCGCTGCGGTATAGCCGGCCCGGTAGGGGCGCACCCGATCGTCGGCGGCGTAGCGGGCGACCAGCTCAGCGGTGCGGCGGGCGTTGGTGAAGATCAGGGTGCGCAGCCCCTGCTCGGCGGCGTGGCGGGCCAGCAGGGCGGCCTCGAGGTTGGGGCTGCGGCGGTTTTTGCCCTCTTTATCCAGGGCCTTGGGCACCCAGACCGCAAACTCGCGCTCGGCCCCCCGGGGGCTGGCGGTGATTTGCACGAACTCGAGGCCGGTCAGGCCCTGGGCGTGTTCGGCGGGGTTGGCGATGGTGGCGCTGGCCGCGATGACCTGCGGCCTGGCCCCGTAGTGCCAGGCCAGCCGCAAAAGCCGTTGCAGAATCAGGGCGGTGTGAGAGCCAAACACCCCCCGGTAGGCGTGAAGCTCGTCCAGCACGATGTAGCGTAGCCGGGCAAGAAACGCCGCCCACTCGCCGTGACGCGGGAGCAGGCCAAAGTGCAGCATATCGGGGTTGGTGAGGAGGGCGCGCCCCTGCTCCCGGGCTTTTTTGCGCTGCGAGTCGGGGGTATCGCCGTCGTAGGCATAGATTCGGTCGGCGACCTCGAGCACCCGCCCCATCTGCCGCAACCGTCCCAACTGGTCGTGGGCCAGGGCCTTGGTGGGGTAGAGCAGCAGGGCGGTCTGGCCCTCGAGCACGGCTTTGAGCACCGGGGCCTGAAACACCAGGCTCTTCCCCGAGGCGGTGGAGGTGGCCATCACCAGGTGCTGGCCCTGCTCAATGACGGCAAAAGCCTCGGCCTGAAAGCTAAAGGGTTGCAGCTCGAGCGCGGCCAGTACCCCCGAGAAAACCCCGTTGTAGGCCGCTTTTTGCGGTGGCTCGGCGGGCAGCAACCGCACAAAGGCGAGCTGTCCGGCGTAGCCCTCGAGGTCGCGCAGCCATTCAGCGTAGGAGGTGTAGGGCAGTAAGGCCTTGGGCAACGACATGCTTCAAAGGTGGGTTAGGGGCGGTAGTCGCCGGGCTGGTGCTCCCGCACCCGGGACAAATTGTAAAGCGGAACCAGCATCAAGAGCGCGCCAAAGAAGCCCAGCATGTGGAGGTTGAACCCTTCCACAATCAGCCCGCCCAGGATGGGCAGGCTCATGCCGGCGGCGTTGGACCACAGGTCGAGCATCCCAATGGCCTGGCCGCGCCGGGTGGGGGGTGTCACGTCGGTCAGCATGGTGTTGGCGCTCAGAAAGGCCCCCGACCAGCCCAGCCCCACCAGAAAAGTGCCGGCGGTGATCACCCAGTAGCCCTCACCCAGCCCCACCAGGAGGGCCCCCAGCCCTGCCACCGCCAGCCCCGCCATGATCACCGGCTTGCGGCCCAGCCGGTCGGTCAGGCGGCCTATGGGCCAGGACAGGGCAAACATGCCCATCACGTGCAGGGCTACCGAAAAGGAGATCTGCGAAAGGCTGCAATCCAGGGCCTTGAGGGCCAGGGCCGTCATGGCCATCATCATCACCATCTGCCCCTGCACCGTGACCGCCGTGAGAATGGCCGCCAACCGCACGCGCGCCAGGTCTTTTTGCTCGAGGCCCTCCGAGGCCGAGGCCGCGCCCTGCAAGGCCCAGGCCGGGTAGTACCGGGCGAGCTCGAGGGCCATCTGCTTGGGGTCGGGCTGGATGCCGGCTACCAGCAGGAAGCTTGGCAGAATCAACAGTGGCAGCATTAGCCAGGCCAGGGCAATCTCGTTGATGCCCAGGGCCAGCCCCAGGTGCTCGGCCACCCAGACCAGCAATGGAGAGAGGCCGGCCCCAAACAAAGAGCCCATGGCTACCAGGCTCAGCCCCTCGGCCCGGCGGCTGGGGGGGTACATATCGGCGGCCGCCACCCGCATCTGCTGCACCGCCCCCACCCCGCTGCCAAAAACTAAAGCACCTGCGCAGAACAAGGCAAACGACCCCAGCAGGGTGGCGGTACCGATCAGCAAGGCCCCCACCAGGGCCAGCCACAAACCTAGGTACAGCCCCGCTTTTCTCCCCCGTCGGTCGGTCATGCGCCCAACGTAAAAGGCCGTCATGACCCTGGCCAGTGATAAAAGACTGGTGGCTAAGCCTGCAAATGCGGCATTGCCCAGCAGCATCACCACCTGGATGGCGCCAAAGGTGGGCACTAGCTGGATGCCTGCGCCGTTGATGGCCTGGGTGATGGCCAGCAACCAGGTGTTCTTGCGTACCTGTGCGGGAATGGGGGCCAAGCCGTCACTGGATTGTGCGGAGGAATGAGCGGACACAAAGGCAGTATACGCCCAGCTCCACGAATCCCCCTCGAGGCTGCAACATAGCGGCATCGGTTTAGGAGTGGCCCGGCGGGGTTTCAGGGTGAGGCGGTATCCTCTGCTGGGCACTGTGACCCTGCACACCCCGGACGGGCAGGCCCTGCTAAACTTGAATTCGATGGAAGCGGCTCCTAAAAAACTTTCCCCGGCTTTGCAGCTGGGCATTGTCGGTCTGATTGCCGTTGGTTTGGTTGCCCTGGCGCTGTTTGCGGCTCCCCCCCAGCGGGCGGGCGATCTGCCCCAGGCCCAGCTGGTTCGCCTGGACGGTAGCAGCGCGGTTTTGCGCAGTGGAAAGCCCATTGTGCTCACGGTCTGGGCGACCTGGTGTACCTACTGCCAGCGGCAGCTCCCCGAGTTCGAAGAGATGGCCCGCCAGCGGCCCGATGTGCAATTCGCCTTTGTCAACGATGGTGAGCCGGTGCAGTTGGTGCGCCAGTTCCACGATACCCGGGGCTTTTCCAGCGCGGTGGTCTACCAGGACGCGCTTCGGACGGTTTCCCGGTCGCTCAGGGTGAACGGCTATCCCTCCAACTTTTTCTATGACTCCAGAGGCAGGCTGGTGGGGGAGGTGCGGGGCTATATGAGCCCGGAGCAGCTCCAGGCCGCCCTGGCCCAGCTCAACTGAGCGCGGTGCTGGGGATACCGGTTTTGGGGAGGGAACGCTTAACTCGAGCCTCCCCAACAATTGCCAGACCCCACCCTGGCTACGGTGGCTAATATGGCGGCTGTGTTGACCCAAAAGCAAGCGTATTTTTCCCCCGAACTTTTTCATTTTCTGATCGAGCTGCGCTATAACAACCGGCGCGAATGGTTTCAGGCCAACAAGCCCCGCTACGAGGCCCTGGTGCGGCAGCCGTTCCTGCGCTTTATCGCCGACTTCGCCCCGCACCTGGAAAAAATCAGCCCCGATTACCTGGCAGGCCCCCAGAGCCTCTTTCGCATCCAGCGCGATACCCGCTTCAGCGCCAACAAGGCCCCCTACAAAACCCATGCGGCGGCCCAGTTTCGCCATCGTCGGGGCCGGGATGTGCATATGCCGGGCTTTTACATTCACCTCGAGCCCGACAACTGCTTCCTGGGCGCCGGTATCTGGATGCCTGAGCCGGAAAACCTGCGGCGCATCCGGGCCGCCATTGCCCGCCAGGATCCCCGCTGGCTGCGGCTGCGCGGGCGGCTCGAGCTCGACGGGGAGGGCAAGCTCACCCGCCCACCCAGGGGCTACCGCGCCGACCACCCCCTCATCGAAGACCTCAAGCAGCGGAGCTTTACGGTTTCGTACCCCCTTGCCGAAGAGGTGGTTACCTCCGACGCACTCCTCCCAGCCGTAGAAAAGGTGTTTCTTGAACTGCTGCCGCTCAACCAGTTTTTGAGCGAGGTCTTGCTATTACCGCAAGAGGAAGAGCCATGATTCTAAGGCTGCCCCCGGCCTGCCTCGAGCAGACCCGCTTCTATCTGCGGGCCGCCCTGCCCCGGGAGGGCGTGGGCCTCTGGGTGGGCCGGGCGGGGCGGGTGGTGGAGTTTTGGCCGCTGCCCAACGTTCACCCGCGCCCCCGCGAGCGCTACGAGGCCGACCCCCAGGCCCTCATCGAAGCCGTTCGGCGCATCGAGCAAAGGGGCCTCGAGCTTCTCGCCATCGTGCACTCCCACCCCAGCGGCCCGGCGCTGCCCAGCGAGGCGGATCGTGCGCAGGCTTACTGGCGGGTTCCCTACGTAATCTTCGATATGCGAACCGGAGACTTCCGGGCTTTTTGCCTGCCACAAACGGAGGAGGTTCCGGTCTGGCTCGAGGGATGAGCGGCCCCGGCTCGGGCTAAACCGCTTTGTGGATACAGCCTGGGTCTTAAATAACCGGGTTGGCTATAGTGCTGGTATGTGGAGCAAAGAGGAGCTAGACCGTTACGCCCGCCACATTGTGCTGCCGGGCGTGGGGGGGGCCGGCCAGGCCCGGCTCAAACAAAGCGCGGTGCTGGTGGTGGGGGCCGGCGGACTGGGCTCGCCGGTTCTAATGTACCTGGCCGCAGCGGGGGTGGGCCGGCTGGGCCTGGTGGAGATGGATCGGGTGGACGTTTCCAACCTCCAGCGGCAGGTGCTGTTCGATACCCCATCGGTGGGGCAGCGCAAGGCCGAGATAGCCAAAAGCCGCCTGGAAAGCCTCAACCCCCATATCCAGATCGAAGCCCACGCCGAGCGGATTACCTCCGAAAACGCCCTTAGGCTGCTGCACCCCTACGATCTGGTAATCGACTGCACCGACAATTTTCCAACCCGCTACCTGCTCAACGATGCCTGTGTCTTGCTAGATAAACCGCTGGTGTATGGGGCCATCCACCAGTTTGAGGGTCAGCTTTCGGTGTTTCACCACCAAGGGGGCCCCTGTTACCGCTGCCTGTTCCCCCAGCCACCCAGGCCTGGTACCGTTCCTAGCTGCGCCGAGGCCGGGGTGTTTGGCGTACTTCCCGGCGTGATTGGTAGCTTGATGGCCACCGAGGCGATAAAAGTGCTGCTGGGCCTTGGGGAGGTGCTGTCCGGAACGCTGCTGCTCTACGATGGTTTACAGGCCCGCTTCCATCGGGTGGGCTTCCCCCGTCGCCCGGACTGCCCGGTGTGTGGTGAGCAACCTAGTGTATCTACACTGCAAGATTATGAGCTTTGGTGCGGAATTTCCGTGTAAGAACGCGATACAATACACAGGCTAGCCCCGACCGCGGTCAGGGCACCCAAGGAGCGATTATGAGTGCAACTGTTGCGATTGCTCGAGGTCTGGAAGATGTCATCTTTACCGAAAGTAGCCTGTGCTTCATCGACGGCGACCAGGGTCGCCTCTACTACGCTGGCTATAAAATCCAGGATCTCGCCGAGTACTCCACCTTTGAGGAAGTAACCTACCTACTGCTGCACGGCCACCTACCCAACAAGGCCGAGCTCAAGGCCTTCAGCGCCAGGCTGGCCTCGCTGCGGGCCTTACCGGCCTCGATTATCAAACAAATCAAACAGTTCCCCCGCGACGCCCACCCCATGTCCATGCTGCGCACCGCGGTGAGCGAGCTGGGCATGGTAGACCCCACCGAGAGCGACGTCTCCCCCGAGGCGCTGTACGAGAAGTCTCTTTCTCTGATCGCCAAGTTTGCTACCATCGTGGCCGCTACCAAGCGTCACCGCGAGGGGCAAAAAATTCTGGCCCCCCGCAAAGGCCTGTCCCATGCGGCCAACTTCCTTTACATGTCCACTGGCAAGGTGCCCAGCAAGGAAGAGACCAAGCTGATGGACGTGGCCCTGATTTTGCAGGCCGAGCACGGTTTCAACGCCTCCACCTTTACCGCCATTGCCACCTACTCCACCCAGGCCGACATCTACAGCTCCATCGTTGCCGCGGTGGGGGCGCTCAAGGGCCCCCGGCACGGCGGCGCCAACGAAGCGGTGATGAAGATGATCGCCGAGATTGGCGCCCCCGAAAACGTCTCGGCCTGGCTGGCCGATCTGCAGGCCAAGAAGGGCCGCGTGATGGGCATGGGCCATCGGGTCTACAAGTCCTACGACCCCCGGGCTGGGGTGCTCGACAAGTACGCGGGGGCGGTGGCCGCCAAGCAAGGGTACAGCAAAGAGTACGCCATCTTGAAGGAGCTCGAGCGCCAGGCAGGGGCCATCTACAACCCCAAGGGCATCTACCCCAACGTGGACTTCTACTCGGGGGTGGTGTACTCCGACCTGGGCTACCCCCTCGAGTTCTTTACGCCCATCTTCGCGGTGGCCCGCATCTCGGGCTGGTGTGCGCACATCCTCGAGTACACCAAGCTAGATAACCGCTTGCTGCGCCCCGACTCCCACTACACCGGGAAGCTAGACCTTCCCTACAAACCCCTGTCGAAACGCTAAGGTTCTTGCTATGTGCAGCGGATGGCTCCTGAAGGCCATCCGTTTTTTTGTGCTTGCATAGTCCAAGCGATGCCATCCGTTCTAGTCCACAAACCGGGCCGGTTTCTGGATGGCCCGCCATAGCCGCTGGCGAAACTCGAGGGGGTCTACCTCGATGGCGCCGAATCGGGCCAGGTGGGGGTTTTGCACCTGCACATCAAAAATCTCAAAACCTCGAGCGCGCAGGTGCTCGACCAAGCGCACCATAGCCACCTTGGAAGCGTTGGGAATGCTGTAAAACATGCTGTCACCGATGAAGGCAGCCCCCAGCGCAATGCCCAGAATGCCGCCTGCGAGCTGGTTGCCACACCAGGTCTCGAAACTGTGGGCAAAGCCATAGCGATGAAGGCTTCTATACAACTCAGCCACCTCAGGGGTGAGCCAGGTTTCGCTGGAATACGTCCAACCCCGGGTGGCACAGCCCTCCAGAACCCCTTCGAAATCGTGGTCGATGCGCACTTCAAAACGTCTGCTGTTTAAGACCCGCCTTAAACTGCGGGGAATGTGAAAGCGCTCGTCGAGTGGCATCAGGGCGCGGTAGGGCGTGCCATAGGCCCGCTGGTCGAACCAGCCGATGCCGTGCTCTATCCCCAGAGGAAAATACCCCTGCGCATACATGCCCAGTACAGCTTGTAGGTTGCTCTTATCCACAAACGGAGCTTCTTTTGTGCCAGCGCCAGGCCGGCCCGTATGGCTGCTATAGCCATAATCAGTCTATCAGCCGGGATAATGTTTCTGCCGAGACATCCTCCAGCACCTCATCTTTTTTCATGGCCCAGGCCGGCAGCGGAAAGGTAAGAGCCAGTGGCACCGGCACCTCGGGTTGGTGCAGAATCATGGTTCCTTGCGGTAAAATTACTGCCCTCTGGCGGAAGGATGGGGGCAGGTAGCGGTACTCGGGCCGCTCAGCCTCGGCGGCATCGAGCCGGCCTACCACCCGGATAGCGGCGTTGCCGACAATGCGGCTCTCCACCTCGGAGGCGGTTTGTTGCGCGCCAATCAGAATCACGCCCAGGCTGCGCCCGCGCTCGGCAATGTCCAGCAGAATGTCTTTGATGGGGCTTTCGCCGTCGCGGGGGGCGTACTTGTTGAGCTCATCCAGCACCACAAACACCCGGCCCGCATAATCACCTTTCTCTTTGCGGCCAAACACCTCGCGCAAAATGGAGCCAACCACAAACATCTGTGCCTGCGCCGAGAGCTGGTGAATGTCCACCACGCTTACCTGGGCCTGGCTGCCCAGGGGGTTGGGCCTTTTGCCGGGTTTATCCCCTCGGACGAGGTGCTCGACGTTGCCAATGGAAGCACGCAAACGCCGCACAAAAGCCTCGAGCGTGCCTCGAGCCTGCCGGGCTGTCCAGCGCGGGTCGCCCTTCTGCTTGTCTTCGTCGTCGGCAGACTCGGGCCCCAAGAGCTTGAACTCGATGTAGCGCACCAACTGGGCAAAGGTGACGATCTTTTGCCGGCCCAGCTCATCAAATGGCACATGGGCCTCGCTGGTCGAAAGCTCATCCGACCAGTCGTCTACCAAAATATGGGGGCCCCGCTGCCCTTGCTTATCGTTCTCATCGCCCACCAGGCGGCGCAGGCGCTCAGTTACCTGGTCAATCAGAAAGCCCAGGTTGCTCATGGCCCCTCGATCGGTGAACAGGAATGGGAGCAGGCCCTCGCGGCAGAACTGCACCAAGTCCCAGTAGTAAGCGCTGGCATCGGGGCGGCCCACATCGGCCAGAATATCGCCAGGGGTTTTGCGGGGCGGGGCCAGGAAGGCCACGCTCTGGAAGGCCTGGGCAGGCAGGCCCAGCTTTTGGTAGGCGGCTCTGGCCTCGTTGTTCAGCCCGCTGTTGTCCTTGTCGAGGTAGAAGAGGTCTTCCCCCTTGACGTTGAAGATAAGGGCCTTGGTGTTGGCTTTTTGCCGGTTGGCAGACGATTGAAAGATGCTGTGCAGCAAAAAGGTGGCGTAGCTGGTTTTGGCCGCCACCCCCGAGACCCCCGATATATTGACGTGCCCGCCTTTGAAGCCGTTGAGAAATTCGAAGTTGATGTAGGCCACCTCGCCGTTTTTCAGGAGGCCCACCGGGAGTTTTTGCTCTTGCATCCGGTCGTAGTACAGGGCCAGCTCCAGCGAAGCGTCCTGCGCCGGATAGACCGGCGCGCCAGGGTTGGGGGGTAGGTATTCCTCCGGCATGATCCGGGTGACCTGCACGTGTGCGACATAGGAGAGGCTCACCGGCAGCAGGTCGCGCCGGGCCAGGAACACATCGGTGTCGAACGGGGCCCCCTCGTAGAGCTTGATCACCTCATCCACCATGCCGTAGTAGCGCACCTTGCCTTTGCTTGGGTCGGGGTGAAGAAACTCGACATAGACCAGGTCGTCGAGGCGCAGGTACTGCCCCTCCTCGACTGCAACCCAGAAATCCAAGGCCTTTGCTTCGCGGCTACCCAATACCATGCCTACCGGTTTCACAGCTTCCTCCCGACTCTAAGCAAATAGCGCCTGCACGATTCTACGCCGAACCACCTCAGCCGGCCCCAGGTGCCGCCCCAGCCACTGCTCGAGCCCCCCCACAGGAATCAGGTTCTGGGGCGCGCGCGGGTCTTTGGCGGGCGAGGAGGCCAGGGTGCAAAAAAGACTGACCGAAAGATCGGCCAGTCGAACCGCTTCGCTGGGCTCCTCGCTGGGGGTCTCGATGCGCAGTAGGGCTGCGCCGCTGTAGAAGGTGGCGTTGGGTTCCAGAGGCAGGCGCACATACCACGAGAACACATCCAGCGGGCGCCTCAGGGCATAACCGGGAATCTGAAAAATGGGGGTGCGCTGGTAGGGCTGCAGGTCATACAGCAAGGCTTGCTGGTCGGGCCCCAAATAGGTTGCGGCCTGGGTCTTGGTGTAGCCCAGCAGCCGCCCAGGTGTGTTGTAGTCCTGTGCGCCGGGGTAGATCTGCCCATCCACAATTACCAGGCCACCCTCGAGCGTATTCACCAGACTGGCCTCCAGGTGGCGCATCACCTCCGTTACCTTGCTGCGCAGGCTGGCGGGGTCGGACTTTGTGGTTTGGATGGGTTCATAATGCCTGAGGCCGGGGGGTAGGGGCTCCTCGAGGTCGCTGCTGTGCAGCAGGATGTGGCGTTTGATTGGGTCTCCCACCGGGCGAATGCCGGCTCCATCCCGCAGCAAGGCCCCGGCGATCACCGTCGCCAGCAAGGCCCGCCGCCCTTTGGCATCGGCGATCTGGGCGTCTATGCGCTGGCGGCCATCCACCAGATACACAACCGGCCAGTTCTGGGGGGCGACCCTGGGGGGTGTATGGGCTACCCAGTCACCCTCGTAATGGATTTTGATGTCCTCGAGGCCGCCGGCCTCATCCTCACTCTCTATGCGTTCGGGCAGCGCGTACTCAGGGTTCCAGGCTTCCAGCTTCCAGGCCATAAACCCAATCTACAATATTTTGCTATTAACGAAAATAGCATTATGAGAATGTAAAAAACATACAACTATCCACTCGACGTCCCTCTACCTTCGGGCCCGGATGCCTTACTTTAAGCGATTAAGTACTTCCTGGGCTTCTTTGAGGTCGGGCCGCAGCTTGAGGGCTTGCTCGCACTGCTCTTTTGCGCCGGCCTTGTCTCCCAGCAGTTCGTTGGCGCGACACAGCCAGTAGCGGTAAACCGGGTTGTTCTGCTCCAGGGCAACAGCCTTGGTGAAGTTGAACCGGGCCTTTTGGTAATCCTTGAGCTCGATCAGCACCTGGCCCAGGCCAATATAGGCATCCGGATAGCGAACCGGCGAGAGGGCCACGGTCTGCTGGTAGGAGACCCCGGCCTGCTGCCAGTCCTTCTTCTCGTAGTAAGCGTCACCCCGGCGCAGCCAGGCCTCGGCGTTGCCGGGGCTCAGGATTACGGCCTGGTCGAGGTGCTCAATGGCTAAATCCACATTGCCCCTGAGCAGCAACAGGCTGCCGTATTTGATGCGCAGGCTGGGGTTTTTGGGGGCCGCCTTGACCGCCTCGTCGTAGTGTTTGAGGGCCTCATCCCACTTGCCTTGCCGAATGTAGATATCGGCCAGCAAAGCCCGAACAACCGGTTCGTCCTTCAGGGCCAGTGAGCGGTTGATGGATTCCACAGCCTGGTCGAGCTTGTTCTGGTAAGCCAACACCGTGCCGCGGGTTGCGTAGATGGGGGCGTACTTGGCGTTGACCCGCTCGGCTTCGCGCAGTACGCTCAGGGCCTGATCCAGCAAGCCCTTGCTGGCCTCGCGGTTCTCCGATAGGAGGTACTGGCGTACATACACCTGGGCCAGCGCCACGTAAGACTGGATATAGCTGCTGTTAAGGGTGATTGAGCGGCGCAGGTTTTCGATGGCCGCAGTAAAGCGGTTCAGATCGGACTGCACACGGGCCAACAGGTAGAGGTTTTCTGCGCTGGGTGCGTCCTTAACAGCGCGCTCGCAGGCCGGTAGGGCGGCTTCGGGGCGCCCCGCCTCATAGAGCAGGAGGCATAGGTTGGCCTGAGTCTGCGGCTTGGGTGCGGGCTGGGTAGGGTTTTGCTGCGCCACAGCGGTTCCTACCGATAGCGCCAGCACAAAGAACCAAAAACGCATCATCTTCCTCCTAAATGGTACTATGGGTGTTTGCACTTGACCCAGGGGTAGGGCTGATTGAGGTTTCATACGAGGCCCAACCTTCACAGGATATAGCGGGAAAGATCGTGAGAGGCCAGTACATCTTTGAGCCGTGCTTCCACATATTCTTTGGTAACCTCGACCCGCCCCAGGCTGGTTTGGAACGAAACCTCTTCCAGAACGCGTTCCAGCACCGTAGCGAGTCGCCTGGCGCCAATATCCTCCAACTCTTGGTTAGCTTGGTGAGCAAACCGGGCCACCGCCTGGATGGCTTCGGGGGTGAAATGAAGCTCGGTCTCGTCGGCGGCCAGCAAGGCCTGGTACTGTTTGATGAGCGAGTTTTCCGGCTCTCGCAGAATGCGCTCGAACTCTGCTGGCCCGAGGGGCTCGAGCTCAACCCGGATGGGAAAGCGGCCCTGCAACTCAGGAATCAGATCGGAGGGTTTGGAAACGTGGAAGGCTCCGGCAGCGATAAACAGCACGTGGTCGGTTGAGACCGGCCCCAGGCGGGTCGAGACCACCGTACCCTCCACGATGGGTAGCAAGTCCCGCTGCACGCCCTCACCGGAAACATCCGGGCCGCCCACAGCCCCTTTACCCCTGGCGATTTTATCCACCTCATCGATAAAGACGATGCCCTCTTCCTGGGCGCGGCGCAGGGCCTCCTGGGTGGCCTCTTCTTTATCCACCAGGCGCTCGGCCTCCTGGTTTTTAAGGATCTCCAGGGCCTCTTTTACGCGCACTTTGCGCCGGACTTTGCGCTGGGGCATCAGCCCTTTGAGCATGTCTTGCAGGCTTTGCATCTGCTCCCCGCCGAACATCCCCATCATGGGTAGGCGGGCCTCTTCGGCCACCTCGATCTCGATGAGCTGGTCATTGTAGCGACCGGTGCGCAACTCCAGGGGTGAGACGCGCAGAATGGAGGCCACCTCCTCCTCAGCCAGGTTCTGGGCGCGCCCTTCCACTTTGGCCTTCATCTCCTGCATCACGAGCTGGTAGGCGGCCTCGGCCAGATCGCGTACAATCGAGTCCACATCGCGGCCCACATAGCCCACTTCGGTAAATTTCGTGGCCTCTACCTTCAGGAAGGGGGCGCCCGCCAGCCGGGCCAGCCGTCGGGCAATTTCGGTCTTGCCCACCCCGGTGGGGCCAATCATCAGGATATTTTTGGGCATGACCTCTCGAGCCAGCTCAGGCGGCAGCTTCTTGCGGCGTATGCGGTTGCGCAGCGCCACCGCCACCGCGCGCTTAGCGGCGGCCTGGCCGACGATGTGTTTATCCAGCTCGCGCACGATCTCCGCGGGCGTCAGGTTCATGACCCACCCCCCACGCTCAGCACCGAGGTGGCCTGCCCACTGGTATACAGGTCGATCTCCCCGGCAATCCGGATGGCCTGTTCGGCGATCTGGGGGGCTGAGAGGCTCGAGTACCGCAACAGGGCTTTGGCGGCGGCCAGGGCATAGGGGCCGCCGGATCCCACCGCGATCACCGGCTCATCGGGGTTCAGCACCTCACCATTCCCGGAAAGCAGCAACAGGTGGTCGCGATCGGCGAGTACCAGCATGGCCTCGAGGCTCCGCAGCACCCGGTCGGTGCGCCAGAGCTTGGCCGTCTCGATGGCCGCTCGAGGCAGGTTGCCTTTGGCGCCCGATAAAGCCCCCTCAAACTTCTCCAAAAGCGTCAGTGCATCGGCCACGGCGCCAGCAAAGCCAACCAAAATGCCATCACCCTGCTCGAGGCGGCGAACCTTAACCGCGCTGGTTTTCATGATGGTCTGACCCAGGGTGACCTGCCCGTCGCCTGCGATTGCGGTGACACCGTCTCGACGAACTGCCACAATAGTGGTGCCGTGCATTCGCTCCATTCCTACGGAATCTAGCGCCGCACGGTGAATCTGGTATGAGAGCAGCCCCATCCGAAAGCCCTTGGCCAGGGGCGCTGGACATCTTAACCGGCGGTTTTGGGGCTGCACAGGATGTGCGCGCCCGGCTGTCTTGCGAGCCCACTCGAGCAAAACAAAACCCCCGGCCAGCCGGGGGCGGAAGCGACGGCCAGGGGGCTATAAGCCCTTGAAGCCCTCGGGAATATCCAGGCCACGAATACGATTCAGCGGCCACCACACGGCATTGGCCCGGCCGGCAATGGCGCTGGCGGGCACAGGGCCAAAGGTGCGCGAATCCTCGGAGCCCCCAAAGGTGCGGTTATCGCCCATTACAAAGTAGTAGCCCGGCTTGAGCTTGAGCGAACCGGTAAAGCAGTGCTCGCCGGAGCGGCTTTTGGCTAAATCCTCCGGGCTGGGGGGGGTGAGCATCTCGAGGGTGGGTTTGAGGTACTCAGGCAACGTATCCGGGGTGAAGCGCACCTGTTGCTGGGTTACCAGGGCGGTCAGCCGCTCGTTTTGGTAGCACACCACAGGGTAGCTATCGGGGTAGGGCGTAAGGGAGGCGGTGATGTGGATTTCATTGATGGGCTGGCCGTTAACGTATACCACCCCTTCCCGCAGGCTCACCTCATCGCCCGGCAGGCCGATGATGCGCTTGATAAAAAAAGCCCGGAACTGGAAGCCCAGCACCGGAAACTGAGCCACCGCGTTGGGGGTGCCCTCGGGCGGTTTGACAATCGCCACCTCGCCCCGCCGCCACTGCATCAGGCCAAAACGCACCAGCCAGGTCTCGTATTTGGGTACAAACACCCGCTCGCCGTTGAGCAAGGTGGGGTTCATCGAGCTGCCCACCACGCCCACCGTGGTAAACAAAAACGTGGTCACCAGGAAGGCCAGCAGCAAGGCCTCGCCCACCTGTCGAAACCATTCTTTGAAGAGGTAGTCCAGAAACTTCTGCATCACAAGATCCCTTTCGTCCGTGGCCTAGGCCCGGCCATAGCATAACGTACACCCGACCGGGCTTTGCCGCGAAGCCACAGTGCCGTCCATGGCCGGGCGCTAGATCCTGAGCCGGGCCTGTGCAGCGGCTTTGCGACCGGCCTCGACGATCTCCTCGAGGCGCCCAAACTGCTCAATACCCACCCCGGGCAGCTCGGGGCGGATATAGAGTTCGGGTGGATAAAGCGAGCGGCGGGCAGCGGTAAGGTGGTTTTGCATGATATCGATGGCCCGGCGAACCTGCCCTATTGCAGAGCGCGGAATCCCCGGCAGGCCTATCTCGGGGGTGACGTCGACCGCCAGTACATACCGGGCCCGCATAAAGCGAGCTGCGTCAACCGGCAGGTTGTCGAGCACCCCACCATCCACATAGGTTCGGCCCTCGAATTGCACCGGCGCAACCAGGCCGGGGTAGGCCGCCGAGGCCAGCACCGCCCCCGGCAGGTCGCCCTCTGCAAAGTAGGCTAGTTTACCGGCCTCGAGGTCGACGGCGGTAACGACCAGTTTTTTGCAGAGCTGCTCGAACCGGGGGGGCAGGTGTTTAGCCAGGAAGTCCCTAAGGCCGCGCTGGGAGATCAGCCCGGGCCGGGGTACCAGATCCAGCAAGCGCAACCAGGGGGTGGAGCGGGCAATTTCCAGTATTTCACGGGGTTTTTTGCCGGAGGCGTACAGGGCGCCAACCACAGCCCCCATGCTGGTACCTGCGATCACCTCGGCCTGGAAACCCTGGGCCTCGAGCACCTCCAGCACCCCGATATGGGCCAGCCCCCTGGCACCACCACCTGACAAGACCAAACCTCGCACCTTGGAACATTTTACCGATCGGTGCTATGAACCCCCAATACCGGCCAGAATCGGTATAGTGATGGTTGTGGGGTTAGCCGGCATCACCTTGGAAGGCCGCTACAAGGTCATCCGACCCATTGCCCGTGGGGCGCTGGCCACGGTCTACCTGGCCTTCGATGTTCACGGCACCCCCTATGCGCTCAAGGTTTTCCCGCGGGGATTTGAGGGGCGGGCCGACCGGGAGTGGAAGGTGGGTCAGCAGCTCAAGCACCCGCACATCAACCCTGTTCTGGCCCGTCTAAGCGTGCCCCACGACGGTGGAGAGCACCCCGCGGTGCTCCTGGCCTTTGCCCCGGGCATCCGCCTGTCGGAGTGGCGTAGGGATAACCCGGCCCGGATACTAGGGGTTTTCAAGCACCTCCTCGAGGCCCTGGCGCATATGCACGGCCAGAATTTAGTACACCGCGATGTTAAGCCGGACAACCTTGTGGTGGACGGCACCGGTGAGGCCCGCCTGGTGGATTTCGACCTCTCTGGCCCATTGGGGGAGCGCTTTAGCCAAAAGGTTCGCCTAGGCACCATTGCCTATATCGCCCCGGAGCAGATCCGTGGACGCTCACCCACCCCGGCTTCGGACATGTACTCGGCGGGTATCCTGCTGTACTGGGCTATTGCCGGTGAGCTACCGTTCGTGGGGGAGCCGGTCGAGGTGATGAACGCCCACCTCAAGCTACCTCCGCCGCCGCTGGTGGCTGCCCCCGAGACCGGCCTGACCGTGACCGCCGAGTTGCAGGGTTTCCTGAGCCGCCTCATCTGCAAGGATGTCGCTGAGCGTTACCAGAACGCCCTCGAGGCCCTGCGCGATTTTGAGGCCATGCACGCTTCGCTAATACCCCGGTAGCCGGCGGGGCGCAAGCGGCGCGGGGTTTCGTGCCTCCAGGCTGTCCCAGAGCTGCAAAATGATGGGGTGCAGGGTGTTGAGGTCGGTGGCGCGGATGCGTTTTTGCTCTACGACCAGCCAACCCTGGCTGCTTAACTGCTGAACGGCGGGCTCCAGGGCCGGCCATACCTCGAGCCCACTGCGCTGCTCGAGCAATTCCAGGTCAACCCCCTGGGCCAGCCGTAGGCCCAGCATGAGAGACTCCTTGACGTGCTCGAGCCTGCTAATCGGTTCCAGCGAAGGTTCTTCCCCCTGTAGCCAGCGCGGTAGAGGGGGGTTGGTGTAGCGCACTGCGAAAATATGCGGCTCGAGTCCGGCAAGCTGCCCGGTAGCGCCTGGCCCCAGCCCACCCCAGAACGCGTTGCGCCAGTAGGCTAGGTTGTGCCGGCTTTCTCCTCCCGGGCGGGCAAAGTTGGATACCTCGTACCGGGTCAGGCCGGCCCTGCCCAGCAGATGCTGGGCCAGCTCAAAGGCCTGGGCTTCGGCGTCTGGGTCGGGCGCCAATCCCTTGAGCGCAAACGGTGTGCCGGGCTCAACCTGTAGCGTATAGGCCGAAACGTGTTCCACCCCCAAGGCCGCGGCCTGGGCCAGGTCGGCCTCGGCATCCTGACCGGGTAGGCCCAGAATCAGGTCGATAGAGGTACGGAAGCCAGCCTCGAGGCTCATCTCCACAGCCCGCAGGGCCCCGATGCGGCCGTGGGCCCGGCCCAGGGTTTTGAGCACGCTGTCCTGGAAGCTCTGTACCCCCAGCGAGATGCGGTTGACCCCTAGCTCGCGTAGCAGGCGAAGCCGTTCTGGGTTGAGGGTGCCAGGGTTGGCCTCGAGGGTGACCTCAGCAGCCTCTATGTTCCAGGGCAGGGCGCGAAAAAGGGCCTCCAGCTCGTGGCTGCGCAGGAAGCTGGGGGTGCCCCCGCCCAGGTAGAGCGTGGTAAGCGGGCCGGGGTGTTGCTCAAAAAGCCCCCGGGCCTCCTGGGCCAGTCGCTTTAGATAGGCCTCTACCACGTCCCCATAGCGGCGAACCACATGAAAGTCGCAGTACGGGCAGATGGTGGGGCAGAACGGTACGTGCAGATAAAGGTGTTGCAAAGCTGGGTCTCCCATCCTCGAGCCTGGCCGGGCCCTTCAGTTAAGCGCGCTGCGAAAGAAAGCCACGGCTCGCTGTATCAGCCGGCTGTAATCCTGCCCACGGAAGGTATGGCCGGCCCCGGGATAACTGAAACACTCGTGCTCAACCCTGTTTTTTCGCAAAGCCGCGCAAATTTCCTGGGCCCAGGCATAGGGGGTCTGGGGATCCTGGGTGCCGTGGTGTACCTGCACCCTGGCCCGCAAACGGCCATAATAGTTAATCGGTGACACCTGGGCTAGGTTTGGGGGAGGGTTGCGGGCTTCCTGGCAACCGCGCAGGCCATTGGTAAAGACATTGCAGATCTGCTGGGCATTTTTTAGGTCGTTGCCGTGCATGGTGCCATAGAGCAACAGGGCGCGAATGCTGGGGTCGACCACCGCCACCCGCTGGGCGATGCCACCCCCCATGCTGTGCCCCATCAGGCCGATGCTTGGGCGGGCTTTGGTCAGGGGCCCGCTACCGGCCTGGGCCCGAATTATAGCCACCAAATCGAGGATTTCCTTCGCGTACTGCAGGCGCCAGGGGCTTTGCTCGGGGCGTCCCTGGGACAGACCATGCCCCCGGAGGTTGGGGTGAAGGGTGACGAACCCAGCCCGGGCCAGGGCATCGGCGTAGCGGGTGGTGTAGGTCAGGGTTTGGTAGGTGGCGGGGTTGACATACCCGTGAATCACGACCACCACCGGGAAACGGCCCTCCTGGTTGGGCACGTTCATAAAGCCGTACATCTGAAGCCCATCCGAGGGGTAGCGCACCAGGTAGCGGGTAAAGCTCGAGTTGCGCTCTAAAACCCGCTCGATGCTGAGCAGGCCACCGCCAAAGCGCTGGCGCGTGAGTTCGTCGATGGTGGCGGGATTCTGGGCCAGGGCCAGGGGGCCGAGCAGCACCAGACAAGGCCAGATTACCCCGAAGAAGCGTTGCATAAACGCCAAGATAAGCTGCGCGGGGCCGATTCAGTCTGCTCTGATGCACACTGCTTTTGCTCAGCTGAGACCGGAGAGCTGCTCGCGGCGATCTTTGCGCACAAAACCACCCAGCGTAATTCGTCACAGGGGTGGGTAACGGGTGCGTGTTACACTGGGCCTGGTATGGTTGAGCCTGCAATCGCGCTCTTCGGGGGGGCCTATGAAAAGGCCTCGCACGTCCTCGAGGAGCTCCTTCGCGAGACGGGGGCCCGTTACGTGCTTTTGCTTGACCGCAAGGGCTTTGTGCTGGCACACAAAGAGGCCCTGTGGGCGCCCCGGCCCCCGGCCCTGGACTCGCTGGCTACTTTGATTGCTGGTAACGCGGCAGCTACCCAGGCTTTGGCTAAAATGCTCGGCGAGCCTCGCTTTAACGAACTTCTGCACCAAGGGGCCACCTACGGCCTGTACGCTGAAGAAGTGGGGGATCTGGCCCTGCTGGTGATTATCTTCGACAACACGGCCCCGGTGGGGCGGGTCAAGCTATTTGGTAAACGGGCCGTACAGTCGCTCGAGGTCATCACCAAAGAGGCCCTGGTAGAACCGGGCACCTTGGGGATTGATCGCGAGTACCACGCTGGGGCCAGCGCCCTTCTGGACGAACTATTTGGTAACTAACTATGAGCACGATCAACTTTGCCGCCCGGGAGATCAACTTCAAGATCGTCTACTACGGCCCCGGTATGTCCGGTAAGACCACCAACCTCAAATGGGTTTTCCAGCAGGTGCCGCAAAACCGCAAAGGTGAGATGGTCTCGCTGGCCACCGAGGATGAACGCACCCTGTTCTTCGACTTTTTACCCGTGGATCTGGGCGAGGTTAAGGGCTTCAAAACCCGCTTTCACCTGTACACCGTGCCGGGGCAGGTGTTTTACAACGCCAGCCGCAAGCTCATTTTGCGGGGCGTGGACGGGATTGTCTTTGTGGCCGACTCGGCCCCCAACCGCCTGCGGGCCAATGCAGAATCCATGCGCAACCTGCGCGAAAACCTGGCTGAGTACGGCATAAAGGTAGAGGACATCCCCCTTGTGCTACAGGCCAACAAGCGCGATGCCCCCGATGCCTTACCGGTGGAGATGATCCAGGCGGTGATTGACCCCGAGATGCGGCTGCCCATCTTTGAGGCCATCGCTACCAATGGCGTTGGGGTGTTCGAGACCCTGAAGGCTGTGAGCCGTCAGGTGCTGGCCCGCGTGGCGTCGGCTGGCTAGCTTACGCCAGGTTGACGTACCGCCCAACCGTTCACGGTATTGGTTGTGCGCATCGTTGGGCTTTCTAAAAAGTAACGATGCTGCCGTAGTGCGTGTTACAACCTTCGGGCCTGGGCCCCTGGGTTGGTATGCTGAAGCGGCATGAAAACCACACCACTTCACCAAGCCCATCTGGCCCTGGGAGCCAGGATGGTGCCTTTTGCCGGTTACGAGATGCCCATCCAGTACACCTCCATCACCTCCGAACACCTGGCCGTTCGGGGGTTGGTGGGGATGTTTGATGTGAGCCATATGGGTGAGTTCTGGATAAAAGGGCCGGGGGCCCTCGAGTTTTTGCAGTACGCCACCCTGAACGATGTGACTAAGCTTAAAGTGGGCCGGGCCCACTACTCCATGCTGCCCAATGCGCAAGGGGGCGTGGTGGACGACATTTACCTGTACCGCACCGGCGAAGAGGAATACCTGATGGTGGTGAACGCCGCCAACATCGAGAAGGACTGGGAACATCTTCAGCGCCTGGCGGAAGGCTTTGAGGTGAGGCTCGAGGACGCCTCCGATTTTTTTGCCCTGATTGCGGTGCAGGGCCCCCAGGCGGTGGCAGTGCTGCAAAAGCTCTGCGACACCGACCTGGTCTCGCGCAAGAAGAACGACACCTTCATGGGCAAGCTGGCAGGCAAGTGGGTGCGCTTTGCCCGCACCGGCTACACCGGCGAGGACGGCTACGAGGTGTTCGTGGCCCCCGACGAAGCCCCGGCGGTCTGGGCGGCCCTCCTGGAGGCTGGGGTGACCCCTTGTGGTCTGGGGGCGCGCGATACCTTGAGGCTCGAGGCCGGCTTTCCCCTGTACGGCCACGAACTCACCGACACCACCAACCCCCTATGCACCCCTTTCGACTGGGTGGTCAAGGGCCAGAAGGAGTTTTTCGGTAAACAGGCCATGCTGGACGCGGCCTGCGAGCGCCGGCTGGTGGGGCTGCTGGTCGAGGGGGGGATTCCGCGCGAGGGCTACCGGGTGCTGGGAGGGGGCAAGGAGGTCGGCATCCTTACCTCAGGAACCCACTCCCCCGTGCTCAAAAAGGGCATTGGGCTGGCCTATGTGCAGTCCGACTGGGCCGGGGTGGGCACCGCACTGGAGGTGGAGATTCGCGGCCGGGCCGCGCCGGCCGCTGTGGTCGAGACGCCTTTCGTGAAGCGCTAGGTGTTGCGCGTAGGGGCCTTTCAGGCAATAAACTGACAGCCGAGGTGAGACGATGAATTATCCTTCCGAGCTCAAGTACACCAAATCGCACGAATGGGTTCGCCTCGAGGGCGACGTGGCCGTGGTGGGCATCACCGACTTCGCCCAGGACGCCCTGGGGGATGTGGTGTTTGTGGACTTGCCGCAGGTGGGTAAGGCCGTGGAGGCTGGTTCGGCGGTGGCGGTGGTGGAGTCGGTCAAGACCGCCTCCGACATCTACGCCCCGGTGGCCGGGGAGATCCTCGAGGTCAACAGCGCTTTGTCCGATAAGCCCGAGCTCATCAACCAGTCGCCCTACGGCGAGGGCTGGCTGTTCAAAATGCGGGTGAACCCGGCGGATCTGAACGGGCTCTTATCGGCGGTGGAGTACCAGGCCGTGGCAGAAAGCCAGTAGACCTCGAAACAAAACTGTACAAGTGTCACTTTTTGACCTGTGCAGGTTTGGGCTATCATGGCTTTGGTACAAGCAGCGCGCTGCTGATGGGAGAGATGGGCCAGCCCCACGCCGAAGGAGCAACCACCCCGGAAACTCTCAGGCAAAAGGACCACAGCAGTGAAATCTGGAGAGAGGCGCCAAGCGCCCGCCGACGGGATAACACTCTCAGGCAAAAGGACAGATGGGGTCAGTGGAGGAGACCGCATGACCCCTGAACGCAAACCCCGTTCCACCGATTTCTCGCGCCGCCACATTGGCCCCACCCCTGCGGACATCGAGCAGATGCTGCAAGCCGTGGGGGTTTCCTCGCTGGAGGAACTCATCCAACAGACCGTGCCGGCCTCCATCCGCGAGGCCGAGCCGCTCAACATTGGCCCTGGCCTGAGCGAGACCGAGATGCTGGCGCGCATGCGGGCCATCGCCAGCAAGAACCAGGTGTTTACCTCGCTCATCGGGCAGGGCTACTACGGCACTATTCTGCCCCCGGTGATCCAGCGCAACCTGCTGGAAAACCCGGCCTGGTACACCGCCTACACCCCCTACCAGCCCGAGATTAGCCAGGGCCGCCTCGAGGCCTTGCTCAACTTCCAGACCATGGTGGCCGACCTCACCGGCCTGGACATCGCCAACGCCTCCCTCCTGGACGAAGCCACGGCGGCGGCCGAGGCCATGGCGGTGGCCCAGCGAAGTTGCAAAGCCCCGCGCACGGCCTTTTTTGTGGACAGGAACGTGCACCCCCAGACGCTGGCGGTTTTGCAGACCCGGGCCGAACCCCTGGGCTGGCAGCTGGTGGTGGGCGACCCCGAGACCGACCTGAACCCGGAGGGGCTGTTTGGGGCTATCTTTCAGTACCCCGATACCCTCGGCCAGATCCGCGACCTGCGTGGCCCCATCGAGCGGGTTAAGGCGGCTGGCGGGCTGGCAGTGGTGGCCGCCGATCTGTTGGCCCTGACCCTGCTCACCCCGCCCGGCGAGCTGGGGGCCGATATCGCGGTGGGCTCGGCCCAGCGCTTTGGGGTTCCCATGGGCTACGGCGGGCCCCACGCCGGCTACATGGCGATCAGGGACGCCCTCAAGCGGGCCCTGCCCGGGCGACTGGTGGGGGTTTCGATCGACTCGAGGGGCAACCGGGCCTACCGCCTGACCCTCCAGACCCGCGAGCAGCACATCCGCCGCGAAAAGGCCACCTCCAACATCTGCACCGCGCAGGTGTTGCTGGCGGTGATTGCCTCGATGTACGCGGTCTACCACGGGCCCGAAGGCCTGCGCGAGATTGCCCAGAGCGTGCACGACAAAACCGCGGTGCTGGCCGCGGGCCTGAAGCGCCTGGGTTTTGAGCGGGTCAATGCCCACTTCTTCGATACCCTGACCATCCGGGCCGAGGGCCGGGTAGAGGAAATTTTGGCCGAGGCCCGCCGCCGCCGCATCAACCTGCGCAAAGTGGACGAGGCCCACATCGGCATCGCCCTCGACGAGACCACCACCCCCGAGGTCATCGAGGCGGTCTGGCAGGCCTTTGGGGGCGACTTCCGGTACCAGGACTTTGTCCCCGAAAATCACCTACCGGCTGCCTTGCAGCGCACCAGCCCCTACCTGACCCACCCGGTCTTCAACCGCTACCACTCCGAAACCGAGTTGATGCGCTACATGCGCCGCCTGGCCGACCGCGACCTGGCGCTCGACCGCGCCATGATTCCCCTGGGCTCCTGCACCATGAAGCTCAACGCCGCGGCCGAGATGATTCCCATTAGCTGGCCCGAGTTCGCCAATTTGCACCCCTTTGCACCCGCCGAGCAGGCCCAGGGCTACCACGAGCTCTTCGAAACCCTGAGCCGCTGGCTGTGTGAAATCACCGGCTACGACGCGGTATCGCTCCAGCCCAACTCCGGGGCCCAGGGCGAGTATGCCGGGCTGCTGGCTATCCGGGCCTACCACCGCTCGAGGGGTGAGGGGCACCGCAACGTCTGTTTGATTCCTTCCTCGGCCCACGGCACCAACCCGGCCTCGGCCCATATGGCCGGGTTGGAGGTGGTGGTGGTGGCCTGCGATGCGCAGGGCTACGTGGATCTGAACGACCTCGAGGCCAAAGCAAAGCAGCACGCCGACAGACTGGCGGCGGTGATGGTTACCTACCCCTCTACCCACGGGGTGTTTGAGGAGAAGATACGCGAGCTGTGCGAAATCGTGCACCGCTACGGAGGGCAGGTCTACCTGGACGGGGCCAACCTCAACGCCCAGGTGGGGCTGGCCAAACCTGGCCACTACGGGGCCGATGTTTCGCACCTCAACCTGCACAAGACCTTCGCCATTCCTCACGGTGGGGGCGGGCCGGGGATGGGCCCCATCGCGGTCAAGGCCCACCTGGCCCCTTTCCTGCCGGGGCACCCCGTGCTCGACGGTGGGACGGCTCCGGTGGGGCCGGTGGCGGCGGCCCCCTACGGCTCCGCCTCAATTCTGCCCATATCGTTCGCCTACATCTGGATGATGGGCAGCGAGGGGCTCAAGCGGGCCACCGAGGTGGCCATCCTGAACGCCAACTACATTGCCAGCCGGCTCGAGCCCTACTTTCCGGTGCTCTACAAAAACGAAAAAGGCCGGGTGGCCCACGAGTGCATCCTCGACCCCCGGGCCTTCAAGGCCCGCTGCGACATCACCGCCGAAGACATTGCCAAGCGCCTGATTGACTTTGGCTTTCATGCCCCCACCATGAGCTTTCCGGTGGCCGGAACCCTGATGGTCGAGCCGACCGAGTCGGAGTCGAAGCACGAACTCGATCGCTTTATCAACGCCATGATCGCCATCCGCCAGGAAATCGCCCAGATCGAGCGGGGCGAACTCACCGCCGAGGAAAGCCCCCTGCGCCACGCCCCCCACACCGTGCTGGATCTGGCCGATGAGAACTGGAACCGCAAATACACCCGGGCCCAGGGCTGCTTCCCTGCCGGTCAGTCGGCCATGGATAAGTACTGGAGCCCGGTGAACCGGGTGGATAATGTCTACGGCGATCGCAACATCGTTTGTTCCTGTCCGCCGGTGGAGGAATACGCGTCCTGAGTAGCCCGGCAATCTCCAGCACGGGGTTTTTACGCTGGCTAGGGCAGGCCCGAACAATCCGCTATTGCTTGGGGTGGGTTGCCCCGACCAGTGATCTTTGATGCGTGTTTTGGTGGTATCGCTCACTCTGACAAGGCCAAACGATACCACCGATCTTTACCTTTGCCTGCGTCCGGTGGTACAGGTATGAAGCGTATTCCTTGTGGGCTGGCGTGAGGCCGGAAAACGCGGTGCTACAGGAAGTCGCCCAGAATGCGCTCGACCTGGTCGGTTTCGATTAGAAAGGCATCGTGTCCGTGCGGGCTGTGAATTTCACGGTAGATGCCACCGCTCAGAGCAGCCATCTCGCGAACTTCCTGGGCGGTATAGAGCACATCTGTGTTGATCCCAACAAACAGGCTGGGGATGCGCCTTAGCTGGCGCAGCGCTGCCTCGAGGCCCCCGCGCCCGCGCCCCACATCGTGGGTGTCCATGGCCTCTGAGAGGGTGAGGTAGGCGTTGGCATCGAAGCGCTTGGCAAATTTTTCACCCTGGTAAAGCACATAGCTTTCCCCCCGCTCGGGGTGCTGCTGCCAGCGCAGGCGGAAGGAGTCGGGGGAGCGAAAGGAGAGCATGGCAATGGCCCGGCCGAGCTGGAGCCCCAGGGGTTGCTCGGTGTAATAGCCGCCCTGGTAGCCGGGGTCGGCCAGCACCGCCTCGCGCGAAAGCCGGTTGAAGGCCCGGGCCCAGGGGCTGTGCACCGGCGGTGCGGCCAACACTACCAGTTTGTTCACACGGTCTGGATAGAGCAGGGCGAACTCCAGCGCCACCATGCCCCCCAGGCTGCCGCCCAGCAGGGTCACCTTTTCGATGCCCAGGAAGTCCAGTAGTTTGGCCTGGGCTCGAGCCAGGTCGCGCACGGTGAGCTTGGGAAACTCCGGGCCATACGGGCGCCCGGTCTCGGGATTCTGCGAGAGCGGGCCGGTCGAGCCGTAGCAACTGCCGATGTGGTTGGCGCAGATGACAAAGTACTTCTCGGTATCCAGCATGCGGCCCGGCCCGGCCAGCTCATCCCACCAGCCATCCGGCCCGAAGGCCTGGTCCAATTTGGGCAGGCTGCGCAGGGTTTCCTGGGTGTAGGTACCGGCCAGGTGCGCCGAGCCCGTCCAGGCGTGGAAGACCAGCACCGCGTTGCTGCGCTCGAAGTTGAGCTGGCCGTAGGTCTCGTAGCGCATGCGCAGCTCGGGCAGCACACCGCCGTACTCGAGGCGAAAGCCGCCGGCCACCAGGGCCTGGGCCGGCACCGGCGGTGGTACCCGGCCCCGGCTTTTGGGCGGTTTAATCAGCAGGGCTTCATGGTCGCCCCAGGCCTCTTGAATAAGCAGATCGCTCATTTTATTCGCCCTCGCTACACCGCAAAGCGCCAGGGCGGTTAGACGCCCACCCTCGAGCGCAGGGCCTGCTTGAGGTCGGCTTGGATGTCTTCGATGGCCTCCAGCCCCACGCTAATTCGCACCAACTCGGGGTTGACCCCCGCGCGAACCTGCTCCTCCGGCGATAGCTGGGAGTGGGTGGTGGAGGCGGGGTGGATGGCCAGGGTGCGGGTATCGCCCACATTGGCCAGGTGGGAGACCAGCTCGAGCCGGTTGATGAAGCTCTTGGCGGCCTCGTATCCACCCTTGAGGCCGAAGGTAAGCACCGATCCCGGCCTGCCCTTGAAGTACTTCTGGGCCTTGGCATAACTGGGGTGGTCGTCCAGGCCGGGGTAGTTGACCCAGGCCACCTCGTCCTGCTCACGCAGCCAGTGGGCCAGGGCCAGGGTGTTCTGCACGTGCCGCTCCGAGCGCAGCGAGAGGGTCTCGAGGCCCAGGAGCAGCAAGAAAGCCTCGAAAGGCCCCAGGCACTGCCCCTGGTCGCGCAGGCCGTCCACGCGGGCCTTGATGATGAAGGCCAGGTTGCCCAGGGCCTTGTGCAGCTCGAGGCCGTGGTAGCCGGGCTGGGGCTGGGTAATCAGGGGGTAGCGCCCGTTGTCCCAGTTGAAGTTGCCGCCGTCCACAATCAGGCCAGCGATGGCCGCACCGTGCCCCCCAATCCACTTGGTACCGGAGTGGGTTACCACGTTGGCCCCCCACTCGATGGGGCGGAAGAGATAGCCCCCGTGCCCAAAGGTGTTGTCCACAATCAGGGCGATGCCCCGCTCCTGGGCGGCCTGGGCGATGAGCTCGAAGTCGGGGATGTTGAGGGCCGGGTTGCCCAGCGACTCCAGGTACCAGAAGCGGGTTTTATCGTCGGTCAGGCGGATGAAATCGTCCACGCTCTCGGCGCTGTCGGTAAAACGGCTTTCAATGCCAAGCCGGGGCAGCGTCACTTTGAACTGGTTGATGCTGCCCCCGTAGAGGTTGGGGGTGGACACAAAGTTATCGCCGGCCTGGGCGATGTTGGTGATAGCCAGGAACTGCGCGGCATGGCCCGAGCTGGTGGCCAGGGCCGCCACCCCCCCCTCGAGGGCCGCGATGCGCTTCTCCAGCACATCGGTGGTGGGGTTCATGATGCGGGTATAAATGTTGCCGAACTCCTGCAACCCAAAGAGCCGGGCGGCGTGGTCGGCGTCCTTGAACTGATACGAGGTGGTGGCGTAGATGGGCACCTGACGGGCCCCAGTGGTGGGGTCGGGGCTGTAGCCGGCGTGTAGTTGCAGGGTCTCGAAACGGTGTTTTTGCGACATGCTGCTCTCCTACCACCCAGCGGACGGCGGCCAGGGCCGCCTGTTCCGATGGGAAATGATCCGCGTGGGATTTGGGGCGCTATCTTGGTAGGAGTTTTGCTATAGCAAAACCCCCTACCAGACGTTCTTTTATGACTGGAAGGGGGTACGGCTTCGACATCCCGCTGCGCCACTTTGTGTGCGCTCCCTTCTCTTATCTTTCCCAACTGCCAGGCTATGCCTAGCCTTGAACATCGTGTGCCTACAACGTTCAGCAGTCGGGCCGGAATTAGCACCTTGCAAAAAGCCATCTGGTGATGAGCAGAGGCTTTTTGTGGGTTGCTGCGACTTCGCAGGGCCGATCCCTCCATCGCTCTGGATAAAAGAACTTGATTGATTGTGGCCGCGCCCCAGCGCGGATAGATGTGAGTCTAGATAGACAACCCTGTGATGTCAAGCCCAGCCCTCGAGCTGTACCCTCCAGCCTTGTGGACGTTAGAATGGCACGCATGGAGATTACGCCGGAACTGGTGAAACATCTGAGCAGGCTTTCGCGGCTTGCTCTTACACCGGAGGAAGAGGCCAGGCTCGAGGGCGAGCTGCGCTCGATCGTGGGCTTTTTTGAAAAATTGAATGAGCTGAACACCGAGGGCCTGCCCGAGATGGCCCGGCCGGTGGAGATCACCAACCGCCTGCGGGCCGATCAGGTTCGCCCCTCGCTCGCACAGGAACAAGCCCTGTCGGTGGCTATAGAAGCGCACGAGGGCCAATTTAAGGTGCCCAGGGTTATAGAATAGCCGATGCGTTTGCACCCTTGGACTTTTTATGCTAGACATCAAATTCATCCGTGAGAACCCCGAAGCCGTTCGTCAGGCCATAGAAAAAAAAGGTCTTACCCTCGAGCTCGACAAACTGCTCGAACTCGACCAGGAGGTGCAGACCCTCAAGCGCACCATTGAAAAAATACAGGCCGAACGCAACGCCAACGCCAAGGCAGCGGCCAGGGCTAAGCCGGAAGAGCGGGCCGCCATGATCGAGCGGGGCAAAGAGATTGGCCGCCAGCTGGCCGAGCTCGAGCCCCAGTTGCGCACCCTCGAGGCCCAGCTCAAGCAGCTCCTCTACCTGACCCCCACCCTTCCCTGGGAAGGCGCCCCGGTGGGCCCGGACGACTCTTTTAACGTCGAGACGCGGGTGCACGGCAATCCGCGCACCTTCCTGTTTGAACCGCTGGATCACGTGGCCCTGATGGAAAAGAACGGCTGGGGTGATTTTGAGCGTGCCGCTAAGGTCTCCGGCTCACGTTCTTACATCCTTAAGGGCGATCTGATGGTCTACGAGCAGGCCCTGCTGCGGTTTGCCCTCGACCGGATGATCCAGGCCGGCTTCACGCCGATGAGCGTGCCCAGCCTGACCAAAGAGGAGGCGCTTTATGCCCACGGACAGTTTCCTGCTGCCCGCGACCAGGTCTACGCGGTGGATGGGGGGGAGGTCTACCTGGCGGGTACCGCCGAGGTGCTGCTGAACTACCTGCACGCTGGGGAAATCCTCGCGGAGACAGAACTTCCTAAGACCTACTGTGCGCTCTCGCCCTGTTTTCGCAGCGAGGCCGGCTCCGCCGGAAGGGATGTGCGGGGCCTGATGCGCGTTCACCAGTTCAATAAGGTGGAGCAGTACGTGCTGTGTAAAGCCGATTTGGACGAATCGAATCGCTGGTTTGAGACCATGCTTTCAATCTCCGAGGGCATTCTGCAGGCCCTCGAGCTGCCCTACCGGGTGATCGAGGTATCCACAGGGGATATGGGACTGGGCAAATACCGCCAGGTAGACCTCGAGACCTGGGTGCCCAGTGAAAACCGCTACCGCGAGACCCATTCCTGCTCGGCTTTGCTCGACTGGCAGGCCCGGCGGGCCGGCCTGCGTTACCGCGACGAGCGCGGCAAAATACACTACGCCTACACGCTCAATAACACCGCCCTGGCCACCCCCAGGATTTTAGTGATGCTGCTGGAAAACCACCAGAACGAGGATGGCACCGTGAATGTTCCCAGGGCTGTGCAGCCCTATTTCGGCAAGGAGAAGCTCGAGCCCTCGGCGTTGTAGGCAGGTCAATCTGCGGGGCGGTTCTCCTCAAACACCTCATGCTGTGTTACAATCCTGGCTATAGAGCCGAATGGTGGGGTGCGTGTATTGTGCCTTTACGTGTAGTTGTGCTACACTAACGTTTGTGTTTTGTGGCCTGCACCTCGAGTGTGACCCACAAACAGCGTAAGAGCCAGCCGCCGCAGGGAGTATTCGCCTGCGGAAGAACCCTGTTAGCTTACGAAAACCCCCAGCGACCCCAAGCAAGCCGTAGCTGCACCGCCTGCGTGCAGCCAGAGCCCATGGGTTAAGAGGTGTTTTGATGAAGATAGAGCGGTACGGCAAGATTAACGAAGTCATTCCCCTTCCACCCCTCACCGAGATTCAGGTTGATTCGTTTACCAAAGCCTTACAGGCCAACGTACCCCCCTCCAAGCGGGAAAACATCGGCCTGCAAGCGGCCTTTAAGGAGACCTTCCCGATCGAGGAGGGTGAGAAGGGGCGGGGGCTGGTGCTGGATTTTCTCGAGTACCGCCTGGGCGAACCCCCCTTCGACCAGGACGAGTGCCGGGAAAAAGACCTCACCTACCAGGCGCCGTTGTACGCAAAGCTGCTGCTGGTGCACAAGGACACCGGTCTGCTCAAAGAAGATGAAGTCTTTCTGGGCGACCTGCCCCTCATGACCCAGGACGGCTCGTTCATCGTGAATGGGGCCGACCGGGTTATCGTTTCGCAGATCCACCGCTCGCCGGGGGTGTACTTCACCGCCGACCAGACGCGCCCGGGCAGGTTCGTTGCCTCGGTGATTCCCCTGCCCAAGCGCGGCCCCTGGATTGACCTCGAGTTCGAGCAGTCCGGGGTGGTGGTGATGAAGGTCAACAAGAAGAAATTCCCCCTGGCCCTGCTGCTGCGGGTGCTGGGCTTTACCGCCGAGACCCTCAGCAAGGAGCTGGCCGATTACCCCGACCTGCTACCAGGCCTGCTGGAAGCCCAGTTCCGTGGAACCAAGGCCCTCGAGATGGGGGTGGATGAGGCCCTCCTCAAGCTTTTCACCGAGCTGCGCCCCGGCGACCCACCCAAACGCGACAAGGCCATTACCTACCTGCACTCGCTCTTGTCTGACCCGCGCCGCTATGACCTGGGCGAAGCCGGAAAGTATAAAGCCCAACAGAAGCTGGGTATTCAGCTTTCGGGGCGGATGCTAATTCGCTTTGAAAACGGCGAGTTCAAGGACGAGGCCCTATTGCCGGTGCTCAAGTACCTGTTCGCCTTGCAAAGCGGGGAGCCCGGCTACGAGGCCGACGACATCGACCACCTGGGCAACCGCCGCATTCGCACAGTGGGCGAGCTGCTGGCCGACCAGTTCCGGGTGGGGCTTTCGCGCCTGGCTCGAGGGGTGCGCGAGCGTATGCTGCTGGGTTCCCCCGAAAGCGCCACCCCGGCCAAGCTGGTCAACAACCGCCCACTGGTGGCAGCCATCCGCGAGTTTTTTGGCCGCAGCCAGCTCAGCCAGTTCAAAGACCAGACCAACCCCCTCTCGGAGCTGCGCCACAAGCGCCGCATCTCCGCCCTGGGGCCGGGCGGCCTGACCCGCGAGCGGGCCGGCTTTGACGTGCGCGACGTGCACCGCACCCACTACGGCCGCATCTGCCCCATCGAAACCCCCGAAGGTGCCAACATCGGTCTGATCTCCTCGCTGGCCTCCTTTGGCCGCATCAACGACCTGGGCTTTATCCTCACCCCGTACCGCAAGGTGATCAACGGGCGGGTCACCGACCAGGTTGACTTCATGACCGCTACCGAAGAGGACCGCTACGCCATTGCCCAGGCCAACACGCCCCTCAAGCCCGACGGCCACTTCGATACCCAGCAGGTGGTGGTGCGCAAGAAGGGCGAGCCAATGGTCATGCGTCCGGAGGAAGTGGAATACATGGATGTTTCACCCAAGCAGATTTTCTCGGTGAACACCAACCTGATTCCTTTCCTCGAGCACGACGACGCCAACCGCGCCCTGATGGGTTCCAACATGCAGGCCCAGGCGGTGCCGCTGCTACGCGCGCAAAGCCCGGTGGTGATGACCGGGGTGGAGGAGCGGGTGGTGCGCGACTCCCTTACCTCGCTGTATTCCCCTGTGGATGGGGTGGTGGAGTACGTGGACGGTTCCAAAATCCTGGTCAGGGGTGAAGACAAGGGCCTCTATGAGTTCAATCTGCGCCGCTTTGTCCGTTCGAACCAGAGCACGGCCCTCGACCAGCGACCTCGAGTCTCCAAAGGCCAGAAAGTGCGCAAGGGCGATCTGCTGGCCGACGGCCCGGCCTCCGAAGAGGGCTACCTGGCCTTGGGGCAAAACATCCTGCTAGCCATCATGCCTTTTGATGGCTACAACTACGAAGACGCGATTGTAATCTCCGAAGATCTCCTGCGCCGCGACTTCTACACCTCGGTGCACATCGAGCGCTACGAGATCGAGGCCCGCGATACCAAGCTGGGTCCTGAGCGCATCACCCGCGACATCCCCAACCTTTCCGAAGCCGCCTTGCGCGACCTGGACGAGGACGGCGTGGTGCGGATTGGGGCCGAGGTCAAGGCCGGGGATATCCTGGTGGGCCGCACCAGCTTCAAGGGTGAGACTGAACCCACCCCCGAAGAGCGGCTGCTGCGCAGCATCTTTGGGGAGAAGGCCCGGGATGTGAAGGACACCTCCCTGCGGGTGCCGCCCGGCGAAGGGGGCATCGTGGTGCGCACCCTGCGCCTGCGCCGGGGTGACCCTGGCGTAGAGCTCAAACCCGGCGTGCGCGAGGTGGTGCGGGTGTATGTGGCCCAGAAGCGCAAGCTTCAGGTGGGTGACAAGCTGGCTAACCGCCACGGTAACAAGGGCGTGGTCTCCAAAATCTTGCCGCCCGAGGACATGCCGCACATGCCCGATGGCACGCCGGTGGACATCGTGCTCAACCCGCTGGGTGTGCCCAGCCGTATGAACCTGGGCCAGATTCTAGAAACCCATCTGGGGCTGGCGGGTTACGAGCTGGGCTTGAAGTTTATTACCCCGGTATTTGATGGCATTACGGAGGAAGAGATCAAGCAGTTGCTGGGCAAGGCCTTTGACAAAAAGTGGGAGGCCCGCACCCAGGCTGGTTTTGGCCTGGATAACCGCGAGCGGGAGGTGCTGGCCAGGGCTGCCAAGCTGGGGCTGGTGAGCGCCGAGGCCAGTGAGGTGGAGCAGCTCCGGGAGGTGTTCCAGCAGGGTAAGAGCGTGCTTTACGATGGCCGCACCGGCGAGCCCATCGAGGCCCCCATTGTGGTGGGCGTGATGTACATCATGAAGCTTTACCACATGGTAGAGGACAAGATGCACGCGCGTTCCACTGGCCCTTACTCGCTCATTACCCAGCAGCCCCTGGGTGGTAAGGCCCAGTTTGGTGGACAGCGCTTCGGGGAGATGGAGGTGTGGGCGTTGGAGGCCTACGGAGCGGCCCATACCTTGCAGGAGATCCTCACCATCAAATCCGACGACATCGAGGGGCGCAACGCGGCTTACGAGGCCGTGGTCAAGGGTGAGGATGTGCCCGAGGCCAGCGTGCCGGAGAGCTTCAGGGTGTTGGTGAAGGAGTTGCAGTCGCTGGGCCTGGATGTGGAGACCTACGACGAAAATTCCCGCAACCTGGACATCTTTGAAGGGCTGGCCAGCAGACGCTAAGGCCAGGCCTGAACCTGAGAAGGGGTACCCACTGCAACGGGCCTAGATCTGAAAAGAGGCAGTGCACGGAGTGAGCAATGATTAAACGAGAAGTTCGTAAAGTACGAATCGGCCTGGCCTCCCCCGAGAAGATTCGGAGCTGGAGCTATGGCGAGGTTGAAAAACCCGAGACCATCAACTATCGCACCCTGAAGCCTGAGCGCGACGGGCTTTTTGACGAGCGCATCTTCGGGCCGCAAAAAGACTACGAGTGCGCCTGCGGCAAGTACAAGCGCCAGCGTTTCGAGGGCAAGGTGTGTGAACGCTGTGGGGTGGAGGTTACCAAGAGCATCGTACGGCGCTACCGCATGGGGCATGTGGAGCTGGCCACCCCGGTGGCCCACATCTGGTATGTCAAGGACGTACCCAGCAAGATTGGCACCCTGCTCGACCTATCGGCCCAGGAGCTGGAGCAGGTTCTGTACTTTGCCAAGTACATCACCATCGACCCCAAGGGGGCCATGCTAAACGGCGTGCCGGTGCAGAAGCGCCAGCTCCTCACCGATGACGAGTACCGCGAGCTGCGCTTTGGTCGCCAGGAAACCTACACCATTCCAGCCGGGGTTGAGACCTTCGTCAAAGACGGGGACGAGGTGAAGAAAGGCCAGGAGTTGGCCCCCGGTGTGGTGAGCAAGATGGACGGGCTGGTGCTCTTCCGCTTCCCCCGTCGCATCCGCCTGGAGTACATCGAGACCGAGCGGGCCAGCCTGACCCTGCCCAAGGCGGCCTGGATCGAACAGGAAACCTACAAGCCGGGTGAGCCCCTGGCCGAGCTCGAGGACTCCTACCAGATTATTAGCGAGGATGCGGGTGTGGTGGATGTGGAGGACATCGGGGATGGGGCTTTGGTGAAAATCCTCGATCCGGACAGCGGCACGCCCACCGCAACCTATCTCATTCCTACCGGAATGCACCTCAAAGTGGGCCAGGGCGAGCTGGTTGGCAACGGCGATGTGCTGGCCCAGGGCAAAGGGCAGCTCCGGATGCCCCGGGGGCGCCGGGTTGCAAAGCTGGTGGCCGATACCTCCAAAAAAGAGGTGCACCTTAGCCTTACCCTCGAGCGCACCCGGGTGGTGGACTACCCCCTCCAGCCCCATATGCACGTGCTGGTTGGTGAGGGCACGAGCGTGCGCAAGGGCGATAAGCTGGTGGGGGCCATCGATCCGGAGGAAGAGGTCTACGCCGAGTCCGACGGGGTGGTGCACCTGCACGAGCCGGCCTCCATTGTGGTAATGAAGGCCAAGCTCTACCCCTTCGAAGACGATGTGGAGGTAACCAACGGCGACCGGGTCTCGCCCGGCGACGCCCTGGCCGACGGCGGCAAGGTAACCTCGGAGATCTACGGCCGGGTGGAGGTGGACTTCATCCGCATGGCGGTGCGGGTGATCGAGTCCTACGACATTGACGCCAAGATGGGGGCCCAGGCCATCCAGGAGCTGCTCAAGGAGATTGACCTGGGCGTGCTCGAGGCCGAACTGGTCGAGGAGATGAAACACCCCAGCCGGGCCCGGCGGGCCAAGGCCCGCAAGCGCCTGGAAGTGGTGCGGGCCTTCCGCGACTCGGGCAACCGCCCCGAGTGGATGATCCTCGAGGCCGTGCCGGTGCTGCCCCCCGACCTGCGCCCGATGGTGCAGGTAGACGGCGGGCGTTTTGCCACCTCCGACCTCAACGATCTCTACCGCCGCCTGATCAACCGCAACAACCGCCTGCGCAAGCTCCTGTCGCAGGGGGCACCCGAGATGATCATCCGCAACGAGAAGCGCATGCTGCAGGAAGCCGTGGACGCCCTGCTGGACAACGGCCGCCGGGGCACCCCGGTGACCAACCCCGGCTCCGACCGGGCCCTGCGCTCCCTCACCGACATCCTCTCGGGCAAGCAGGGCCGCTTCCGCCAGAACCTGCTGGGCAAGCGCGTGGACTACTCGGGCCGCTCGGTGATCGTGGTGGGGCCGCAGCTCAAACTACACCAGTGCGGTCTGCCCAAGCGCATGGCCCTGGAACTCTTCAAGCCCTTTTTGCTCAAGAAAATGGAGGAGAAGGGCATCGCTAACAACGTCAAGAGCGCCCGCAAGATGCTCGAGCGTTCGCGTGACATCAAAGACGAGGTCTGGGACGCCCTGGAGGAGGTCATCCACGGCAAGGTGGTGCTTCTGAACCGCGCCCCCACCCTGCACCGCCTGGGTATCCAGGCCTTCCAGCCGGTCTTGGTGGAGGGGCAGAGCATCCAGCTTCACCCGCTGGTCTGCGAGGCCTTCAACGCCGACTTCGACGGCGACCAGATGGCCGTGCACGTGCCGCTATCCAGCTACGCCCAGGCCGAGGCCCGCATCCAGATGCTCTCCTCGCACAACATCCTCTCGCCGGCCTCGGGGGAGCCGGTGGCCAAGCCGGCCCGTGATATCATCCTGGGTCTTTACTACATCACCCAGCTCCGCCGCGAGAAGAAGGGCCAGGGCCTGGAGTTCGCCAGCGTCGAAGAAGCCCTGCAAGCCTACGAGCAGGGGCGGGTGGCCCTCAACGCCCGGATTAAGGTGGCTGGCAAAGAGACCAGCGTGGGCTGCCTGAAGTATGTCTTCAGCAGCGTGGACGAGGCCCTGCTGGCCGTGCAGAGCGGGGTGGTGGATCACCAGGACGTGGTCACGGTGCGCCTGGGCGACAAGCTCCTGGAAACCTCGCCGGGCCGGATGCTGTTCCTGCGGATTGTGAGTGAGGCCATCGAAGACCCCGAAAAGGCCCAGGAGTTGGTGAACCTCGAGGTGGCCCAGGAGAAGAACTCGCTCAAAGACCTGGTCTACAAGAGCTTCCTGCTGCTGGGGGTCGAGAAAACCGCCAAGCTCCTGGACGCCCTCAAGTACTACGGCTTCGTGCTCTCCACCACCTCGGGCATTACCATCGGCATTGACGACGCGGTGATCCCGGCGGAGAAGAAGCAGTACCTGCAGGAGGCCGACGCCAAGCTAGCCCAGATCGAGCAGGCTTTCGAGATGGGCATGATGACCGAGGAGGAGCGCTTCCAGCAGATTCTGCAACTCTGGAGCCAGACCACCGAGAAGGTCACCAGCGCGGTGTTCAAGAACTTCGAGGAGAACTATCCCTTCAACCCGCTCTACGTGATGAGCCAGTCGGGGGCCCGTGGGAACCCCCAGCAGATCCGCCAGATCTCCGGGATGCGCGGCCTGATGGCCAAGCCTTCGGGTGAAACCTACCCCGTGCCGGTAAAGGCTTCCTTCCGCGAGGGGCTCACGGTGCTGGAGTACTTCATCTCCACCCACGGGGCCCGCAAGGGTGGGGCCGACACCGCGCTGCGCACCGCCGACTCGGGCTACCTGACCCGCAAACTGCACGACGTGGCCCACGAGGTGATCGTGCGGGAAGCCGACTGCGGGACGCCCGACTACATCTCGGTGCCCCTCTTGCAGTTCGACGAGGCCTTCCGCAACAAGCGCCTGCGCAAGAAGAGCGACATCGAGTCGGGGCTGTATGGCCGCACCCTGGGCCGCGAGATCGAGGTCAAGGGCCGGGTCTTCTCCGAAGGACACCAGCTAAGCCTCGAGGACGTCAACTTCATCGTCAAGGCCGCCGAAGAGCGCCTGATTGAGGAAGTGCCGGTGCGCTCGCCCCTGACCTGCCGCACCCGCTACGGGGTCTGCCAGCAGTGCTACGGCTGGGATTTGTCGGCGGCCAAGCTGGTCTCGATTGGCGAAAGCGTGGGGGTGGTGGCCGCCGAGTCCATCGGCGAGCCTGGCACCCAGCTCACCATGCGTACCTTCCACACCGGCGGTGTGGCCACCGGTACCGACATCACCCAGGGTCTGCCCCGTGTGATCGAGCTGTTCGAGGCCCGTCGCCCCAAGGTGAAGGCGGTAATTGCCGAAATTGACGGAACGGTGCACATCGAGGAGCTCGAGGACAAGGTGGTCATCTACGTCTCGAGCGAGGGCTTCTCCAAGGAGTACAAGGTGCCCAAGGACGCCCGTATTACCGTCAAGGAGGGCGAGACGGTGGAGGCCGGCCAGCCCCTGACCCGCGGGGCCATTGACCCCCACCAGCTTCTGGAGGCCAAGGGCCCCGAGGCGGTGGAGCGTTACCTGACCGACGAAATCCAGCGGGTCTACCGCGCCCAGGGCGTGAAGCTGCACGACAAGCACATCGAGGTCATCGTGCGGCAGATGCTCAAGTACGTCGAAATTACCGACCCGGGCGATAGCCGTTACCTGGAGGGCCAGGTCATCGAGAAGTGGGATGTGGAGACGACCAACGAGGCCCTGATGGCCGAGGGCAAGACCCCGGCCAGTTGGAAGCCCATGCTGATGGGGGTGACCAAGAGCGCCCTCTCGACCAAGAGCTGGCTTTCGGCAGCCAGCTTCCAGCACACCACCCACGTGCTCACCGAGGCCGCCATTGCCGGCAAGCTGGACGAGCTCATCGGCCTGAAAGAAAACGTGATTCTGGGCAAGCTGATTCCCGCCGGTACCGGCTCCGACTTTGTGCGCGACACCCAGGTTATCGACCAGAAGACCCTCAAGCGCCTCGAGGAGGCCCGCCGCGAGGCCGAGCAAGCGCCCCTGACCCCGCGCCGTCCGGGGGTGCGTCCGGAACAACCCGTGCGCGAGGCCTGAAGCCGTTGTTGGATCCACGGGCTGTAGGCCACAGGTCTACAGCCCGTGGTCTATACGGGCAACGCTTCTACTCCCGGGGCGGTGTTTGCGGTAGATTGTGGGGGTATGCGTTCGACCTACGACCAGATTCAAGAGACCATCAATCACATTCGCGCCCAGACCGATTTCGTGCCCGAGGTGGGCATTGTGCTGGGTTCGGGGCTGGGGCCGCTGGGCGACGAGATCGAGGTGGTGGCGAGTTTTCCGTATGCAGAGCTGCCCAACTTTCCCCAGTCCACCGCGCCGGGGCACGAGGGGAAGCTGATTCTGGGGCGGCTCGAGGGCAAAAACGTACTGGCCTACAAAGGCCGGGTGCACTGCTACGAGGGCTACACCGCAGCGCAGGTCGCGTTTCCCGTGCGGGTGGGCTACTTTTTGGGGGCAAAGACCTTTTTCATCACCTCGGCGGCCGGGGGGCTCAACCCCAACTGGCACGCGGGGGAGCTGATGCTGCACAACGACTACATCAACTACGCGCCCCTCTCACCCCTCACCGGCCCCAACGACGAGCGCCTGGGGCCGCGCTTCCCGGTGACCTTCGACGCCTACGACCCGGAGCTGCGGGCGCTGGCCCATAAGGTGGCTCGAGCCCAGGACTTCCACCTGCGCGAGGGCGTGTACGTCTGGTGGCCGGGGCCGCAGTTTGCCAGCCGGGCCGAACTCAAGCTGCTGCGCACCCTGGGAGCCGACGCCATCGGGATGTCCACCGTGCCGGAGGTGATTGCCTTGCGCCACCTGGGGGCCCGGGTGCTGGGCCTCTCCACCATTACCGACATGGCCGTGCCCGAGCGCGACCACCACGCCACCGAGCAGGAGGTGCTGGCTACCGCGGCCCGGAGCGGGGCGCTGTTCCGCCGGTTTGTGCGGGGGATTCTGGCGGCCATCTGAGGCGGCCCGTTTGCCACTGGGCTTTTGGGGCCATCAAAGGCTCTGCCAATCTCTAATGAAGTAGCCACTATGAGTCTTCCCGGTGTCTTGGAGCGTATTGAAAAAGCCTGTGGCCGTGTGGGTCGTGACCCGAAAGGTGTCCGGCTGGTAGCGGTGACTAAAGAACACACCGTTGCAGAAATTCGCGAGCAGGTACTGCGCTACGGCCACTTCCCCCTGGGGGAGTCGCGCATTCAGGAGGCCCTGCCCAAGATGGGTGAACTCGAGGCCGAGTGGCACTTTATCGGGCCCTTGCAGCGCAACAAGGCCAAGTTTGCGGTGCGCTTTGAGCTAATCCATTCCATAGACTCGCTGCGCCTGGCCGAGGCGGTGGCCCGCAAGGCGCTCGAGCAGGGCAAGGTGCAGCGGGTGCTCCTGGAGCTCAACCTGGGGCGCGAACCGCAGAAGCACGGCTTTCTGGAGGAAGAGCTGCCCCAGGCCATAGCCCAGATCCAGGCCCTGGAAGGGCTGCGGGTGGAGGGCCTGATGACCGTGGCCCCCTACACCGACACCCCGGAGACCGTGCGGCCTATTTTTGCCCAGCTTTCCCGGCTGGCCGACCGCTATGGGCTACCCGAGCGCAGCATGGGGATGTCGGGCGACCTCGAGGTGGCGGTGGAGGAGGGGGCCACGCTGGTGCGGGTGGGGCGGGCGATCTTCGAACAGACGACCTAGACCGCTGCGGTGTGGGTTTCGGCCCGGAGCGGGGCCAGCTTGTAGGGCAGGTTGCGCTGCTCTAGCTGGGCTAAAAACTCCTTGGGAGCACCTTCGTCGCTAATCAGCAGGTCTATCTCGTCCAGCGCCGCAAAGCTGGCCAGGGTGGCCCGGCCCAGCTTGCTCGAGTCCACCAGGGCGTAGCGGGTATCGGCGGCGCGGAGCATGGCCTGTTTGGTCTGGGCCTCGTAGGGGTTGGGGGTGGTGTAGCCGGTCTGGAGAGAAACCCCGGTGGCGCACATGAAGGCTTTGTCGGCGTGGTAGACCTCGAGGGTGCGCACCGCCGCCGGGCCAATCAGGGCCATGCTGTGGTGGCGCACCAGTCCACCGGTCAAAAGCAGCTCCCAGCGGGTCTCGGAGAGCTCGGAGGCGATGGGCACCGAGTTGGTGATGATGTATAAGGAACGAAAAGCCCGCTTCATCAGGCGCACCAGGGCCAAGGTGGTGCTGCCGGCGTCCAGAATCAGGGTGTCGCCCTCCTCGATCAGCTCGAGCGCAGCTTTGGCAATGGCCTGTTTCTCGGCCTGCTGGAGGTGGATTTTTTCCCTGAAGGAAGGGTTGAACAGGCTCTTGTGGGTGTAGGTGGCCCCCCCATGGGTGCGGTGCAAAAGACCGCGGGCCTCGAGCTCACTCAAGTCTTTGCGGATGGTGACCTGGCTGACCTCAAACAGGGCCGCCAGATCCTCGACCAGCACCGAGCCTTTTTGTTCCAGCAGCTCGATGATTTTGCTACGGCGTTCCTCGCTGCGCATACCACCTCCCAACATACGCTTACTTTTGGCCGATGGGTAGTGTGATGGGCTGGCCCGACCAGTCCTGCCGCATCCAGGCCCATTCGGGTTCGTCCACCGGGGGGGTGGCCCGCTGTTCGCACAGGGCCTCCCCGGCCATGTAGTTGAGGTAGTAAACGTTGGAGCCGGGAGGGGCCACCACCGGATGATAGCCTTTGGGGGCCAGGATCAGCTCGCCGTCGCGGGCCAGCAGCAGCTCGTCCAGGCCATCCTCGGGGCTGTAGTTGCGGTGGATGGCCCAGCCAGTCCTGGGGCTCACCTTGTAGTAGTAGGTTTCCTCGAGGTACAGCGAGCCCATCTGCCCATCGTGCCGGTGGGGGGGCCAGCCCGACCAGGAGCCCGAAGGGGTGTAGACCTCGTAGAGAATCAGCCGTTCGGCGGGTAGGTGGGGCCCCAGGATGTGCGAGACCTGGCGCAGCGCGTGGCCTCCACCCCGCATCTCCACCCGCATCTCGGGGGGCTGGAACAGGCGCAGGGGGTAACGCCCCTCAGCGGGGGCCCCGCCCCAGGCCAGCTCGGTTGCTTGCAGGGCTGTCACCTGGTAGGTGCTGGCCGGCGGCAGGTAGAGCACCGAGGGCAGCTCGCTGAAGACATCCTGGCGTTTTAGCTGGAACAGCGCCGAGCCAACCTGCACTTCCAGCTCACCGGATAGGGGCACCAGGGCCACCTCGAGGCCCCCGGTCTGTCCTGTGCGGGTCTCTCCTTCCTGTAGCGCCCAGACCCCAAACGACAGGTAGCGCCAGCCCGCCGTGGCCGGGGTGACCTCGAGCAGGGTGGGGCCCACCACAGGTCTGAAGTGATGCCTGCTCATACCACCTCCGAAAGGCGCACCACCCGGCCCTCCCGCAGGCTCTTGGTGGCTGCAACCGCGATGCGCAGGGACTCGAGGGCATCCTGGGGGCCGGGCGTGGGGGCCACCCCCTGGCTCAGCGAGCGGAAGAAGGCCTCGAGCTCCAGCCGGTAGGCCTCCTTGAAGCGATCCATAAAGAAGTGGTAGTGGTCGGCGTTGATGCCACTGCCGTACTGCCACAAGGGGGTTTTGGGGGTGGCGTCCATCACCAGCTTGCCCTTGGCCCCGAAAACCTCGGTGCGCACGTCGTAGCCGTAGACCGCACGGCGGGAGTTCTGGATTACCCCCAGCGCCCCGTTGGCGAAGCGCAGGCTCAGGTTGGTGGTGTCCACATCGCCAATCTCGCCAATCCGGGGATCCACCCGCACCGTGCCCCAGGCCTGCACCTCCTCCACCTCGCCCACCAGAAACCGGGCGCAGTCTATGTCGTGAATAGCCATGTCCACAAACAGCCCGCCCGAGGTGCGCAGGTACTCCAGGGGGGCCGGGGCGGGGTCGCGCATCACCGCGATAAACTGCTCGACCGGCCCAATCTCGCCGGCCTCAATCTTGCTTTTGGCCTGGGCGTAAGGGGGGTCGTAGCGGCGCTGGAAGCCAATCTGGAAAGGTACGCCCTTCTGCTCCACCACCTCCAGAACCCGCCGGGTTTCCCCCAGCTCCTTGGCCACCGGCTTCTCGCAGAAGATGGCCTTGCCGGTCAGGGCCGCAAGCTCGATGTAGCGGGCGTGGGTATCGGTGGGCGTGACGATCACCACTGCCTCCACGCCGGGGTGGTGGATGGCTTCCTCGGGGTTGGGGTAGATCTTCTCGGCGCGTAACAGAAGCCGGGCGGCCTCGGCGGCTTGCAGGTTGGGGTCGGCCACCGCCAGCACCCGGGCCTCGGCAATGCCCAGCAGGGTACGGGCGTGCTCCATACCCATCCTTCCTGCACCCAGCAACGCTACACCAAACGATTTAGACATATCGCTCTTCCTCCTTTACTGCGCCCTGGCCCGTAGCCGGCGCAGGCTCTTGCTCAGATCGGCTTCCAAAGTTTCGAGATACCCTGCCCCCTTAACCGGGGTGAAGGGGTTGGGGCCGGGGGCGGTGGCCTCCAGGATGAGCGGGCCGGTATAGCCCACCTCCTGCAGCGCGGCCCAGATCTCTGCGAAGTCGGTATGCCCTTCCCCAATCCCCCGGCGGTTGGAGTCGGCCAGGTGGAAGAGGCCCAGGTGGGGGCCGGCCTGGCGGATGGCCGCGGGCAGGCTGGCCTCTTCGATGTTCATGTGGTAGGTATCCAGCAGCACCTTGAGGTTGGGCTGGCCCACCTGCGACAACAGCGCCAGGGCTTCCTGGGCGGTGTGTACCAGGTGGGTTTCGTAGCGGTTGAGCACCTCGAAGACCACCGTGAGCCCCAGGGCCCTGGCGTGCGAACAGATTTGACCCACGCCCTCTACCAGCCAGGCCCATTCCTGGCTTTGCGTTGCCAGTGGGGCAAAGCGCCCCACCGCCCCGTGGCAGGAGACCAGCGGGCCGCCCGCCTCTGCGGCAAAGTCGAGCAGCCGGTGGTAGTAGTCCAGGGCCTCGAGCCGCCTGGCCGGGTCGGGATGGGCCAGATCAACGTTGGCTGGGGTGAGGGAAAAGAGCCTGAGCCCGTGTGATTGCAAAATGGCGCGTACCTCACTGGGATTTAGCGGCAGCTCGCCCAAAAGTTCGACCCCATCAAACCCCAGGCGCTGGAGCCTCGAGGCTACCTGCTCCAGGCCAAGCGGCCCAAACGTCCAAGTGCAGACCCCTATTTGCATTGATGCTTCCTCCAAGTCATAGGACTAAGCGCAGTCTGTCAGCAAGCGGCTCTATTTAGAGAAGCGCCCGCGGCAACCCCCACAGGTCGCCGGAGCACTAAAACCCCCCGCGCGCCTCGATGAACTCCAGAACTTCCTCCAGGTAAGGGGTAAAGTCGGCACAGCCGATGCGCGTGACCACGATGGCCCCGCAAGCGTTGCCCATGCGGGCGCTGCGGTACCAGTCCCAGCCCTGCAAACGCCCGTAGATGAAGCCTGCCGCGAAGGCGTCGCCCGCTCCCAGCACGCTCAGTACCTCGACCGGAAAGCCCGGTGCCTGTATCACGTTGCCGTCCGGTAGCCAGACCTCCGAGCCCCGGGCCCCCCGCTTGACCACCAGGGCCCCTGGGCCTTTAGTCAGCAGCGCGTGAAGGTTGGCCTCCAGGTTCCCGCGGATCTCCGGGGCGGTAATCTGCGAGTCGCGGATGATGAGATCCTCGGGGCGGCGCAGCATGGCCGCGTTGACCTCCTCCTCGGTGCCGATGGCCACATCCACCAGAGGTAGTAGCGCCCGCACCTGCACCCCGTAGGCGCGGGGGTCGTGCCACTGGTCGGCCCGGAAGTCCAGGTCGAGAAAGACCGTGACCCCGGCGGCTTTGGCCTCTTCAGCGGCGAAGAAGGTGGCGCTGCGGCTGGGCTCCTTGGCCAGGGCCGCCCCCGAGAGCTGGACGGCCCTGGAAGCGGCGATGGGGGTGGCGAGCACGTCGTCAATGCCGAGCTGGATATCGGCGGCGTTCTCCCGGTAAAAGGTGATGGGGAAGCGGTCGGGCGGCTGGATGCCCAGCACCACCGCGCTGCTGCGGGTGCCGGGTTTCTGAGGGATGAAGCGGGTCTCCACCCCTTCGCGCCTGAGGCGCTCCAGGATGAACTCCCCCACCTTATCGGGCCCCACCGCGGTGAGGAGGGCGGTTTTGAGGCCCAGCCGCCGCGCCCCCACCGCGATGTTCAGGGGGCTTCCGCCGATGTAGGCCCCAAAGGCGGTGATATCGGGGAACGCTGCGCCGATGTCGGTGGAGTAGAGGTCAATGGACGAGCGCCCCATGGTGATCAGGTCGAACTCGAGCGCCCTCACAGCCCGGTCACCCTCCGCAGATACTCGCGGTTGCGCTGGGCGCTCTCTTTGGGCTGGCCCATGCCGGGCAGCACGTCCTGCTCCACGGTAATCCAGCCAGCGTAGCCCAGCTCTTGTAGCTTCCGGGTCACCGCGCCAAAATCAATCTGGCCCTGGCCCAGCTCACAGAACACCCCCTGGCCGATGGCCTCCTTGTAGCTCCAGCCCTCGCGGCGGGCCCGGCTGGCAATTTGGGGCTGGCAGTCTTTGTAGTGCACGTACCAGAGCCGATCCTTGAAGCGCTCGAGGCCCTCCAGCACCCGTTCCGGCTCATTCAGGCCCGTGCCGTACAGGTAGTGCCCGGTGTCGAAGACCAGCCCCAGCACCCGTTCGTCGGTGTGCTCGAGCAGGGCCTCGATCTCCCAGGGGGTCTCTACGTAGCCCGCGCAGTGGTGGTGAAAGACCGTGCGCAGCCCGGTTTCATCGTGGACGGCTCGAGCGATGCGGTTGGCCCCTGCGGCAAAAACCTTCCACTGCTGGGCGCTCAGGCTTTGCTCGGGTCGGATTCTTCCGGCGTGCTGAAAGCGCACCGGGTCGCGGCTGTGTTCATCGGCCAGCACCACCAAGGGCGACCAGCCCTGGTTGAGATCGGCCACGCTTTGCAGCAGGCGGGCGGTGCGCAGCACGCGGGCCTCACCGGCGGCGTGTTCGCCGGGCTCGAGCAGGTAGACCCCTTCGTAGGCCCCCAGCATGCTCAGGCCGCGCGAGCTGAGTTCCTGACGAAGCCGGGCGGGCTCGGTGGGCATGTAGCCCCAGTCGCCCAGCTCGGTGCCGTGGTAGCCGCTGGCCTTGAGTTCGTCGAGCATCTGGCTGTAGCCGATGCCCTGTCCCCAGCCTTCGATGGTGCCCCAGCTACAGGGGGCGTTGCCAAAACGGATCGCCATGGCAGGTTCCTTTCAGAAGTGACGTTGTTTCTTCAGGTGGGCCTCATAGGTTTGGCGGGCCTTCTGCACCTCGGGCTGGCTCGAGACCTCAGCCACCGGCACGTCCCACCAGCCCTCAAAGCCGGGAACCCGATCCTCCAGGCTCACCGGCACCACGATGACCCGCACCCCCCGGGCTTTGCGGGCTTCCCGCAGGGCCTCTTGCAGCGCCTGGTAGTTCTGGGGGGTCCACACCCGCGCCCCCATGGCCCGCGCGTGGGCGGCAAAGTCCAGCTCGAGCACCGCCCCGTCGGTGCGGCCCGTCCGGGCGTCGCGCCGCCGCAGCTCGTTGTTGAAGGAGGGGGAGCCCACCGAGAGCTGCAGGCCGCGGATGGAACCAAAGGCCCGGTTGTCCACCAGAATGACCGTGAACTCGAGCCCCTCGGCCACCGCGGTGACGATCTCCGAGTTCATCATCAGGTAGCTGCCGTCCCCCACGAAGACCACCACCTCGCGCCCCGGCTCGGCCAGGGCCACCCCCAGCCCGGCGGGAATCTCGTAGCCCATGCAGGAGAAGCCGTACTCGAGGTGATACGCCTTGGAATCCTCACAGCGCCACAGTTTGAGCAGGTCGCCCGGCAGGCTCCCCGCCGCGCAGATGACCGTGGCCTGGGGGCCGAACACCTCGTTGACCAGGCCAATCACCTCGGCCTGGGCCATCTGCGATTTCTCGGGTTTGGGGGTGCGGTAGTGCTGCACCAGCGCGTCCCACTCCTGCTTGAGCTGGGCCACCTCCGAGCGGTAGGCGGCCTGGGTGCCAGCAAAACCGGCCAGGGCCGCCTCCAGAGCCTCGAGGGCCCGCCGGGCATCGGCCACCAGCGCGAGGCCGCTAAGTTTCGCCGCATCGAAAGGCAGCACATTCACCCCGATGAACCTGACCTCCGGGTGCTGGAAGGCGGTTTTGGAAGCGGTCACAAAGTCGCCCAGCCGCGTACCAATGGCGATAACCAGATCGGCCTCGCGGGCCAGGCGGTTGGCCGCGGTTCCGCCGTTGGCGCCCACCGGCCCCACGCACATGGGGTGGTTCCAGGGCAGGGCCCCTTTGCCGCCCTGCGACTCGGCCACCGGAATGCCAAAGCGCTGGGCAAAAGCCGCAAGCGCCTCCTGGGCCTCGGCGTAGAGCGTGCCCCCGCCGGTCACGATCAGCGGGCGCTGGGCCTGCCGGATCAGCGCGGCGGCCTGGGCCACCACCTCCGGCTCAGGGGCGGGGCGGCGGATGCGCCAGACCCTGGGGGCAAAGAAGGACGCGGGCCAGTCGTAGGCCTCGGTCTGCACATCCTCGGGCAGGCAAACTGTAACGGCCCCGGTCTCGGCGGGGTCGGTGAGCACCCGCATGGCCTCGGGCAGGGCGGAGAGGAGCTGGGAGGGCCGGGTGATGCGGGTGAAGAAGCGGCTCAGGGGCCGGAAAGCATCGTTGACGCTGACGTCGTGCTCGGTGGGGTGCTCGAGCTGCTGCAACACCGGGTCGGGCAGGCGGTTGGCAAAGTAATCGGAGGGCAGGAGCAACACCGGCAGGCGGTTTACGGTGGCGGTGGCTGCTGCGGTCAGCATATTGGTGGAGCCCGGCCCCACCGAGGCGGTGCAGGCAAAGGTGCTCAACCGGCGGGTGTGTTTGGCATAGGCAATGGCGGCGTGCACCATGGCCTGTTCGTTTTGCGGGTGGTAGGTGGGCAGGCCGACCTGGTCACCGTACTCTTCCAGGGCCTGCCCCAGCCCGGAGACGTTGCCGTGCCCGAAGATAGCCCAGACCCCCCGGATCAGACGCTGTTCTTTGCCGTCCCGCTCGGTGTGCTGCGCGGCGAGGAACCTGACCAGGGCCTGGGCTACAGTAAGACGCAGGGATTTCAATCGCTACCTCCTTCTAGGGCTTTAGTCCCAAACATCGGGTGTCTTTTGGTTTTTCTGTCATGGGATCTGCGCGGATAACTCATAGGACAAAGCGGGTCTTTTGTGGGCTGTTGCGCATCTTTTGGGAAGCGCTGGACAGAGTTCTGCATTCTTCACTCCAGAGAACCCAGGGCGGCCACCTGTACCACCTGCCCCGTCTCGAGGGCTTGCTGGGCGGCCAGGGCCAGGCGCAGCGAGTACCAGGCCTCGCGGGCATCGGGCTTCAGGGGCTGGCCGGCCTGTAGGTTCTGGGCGAAGGCTTCCAGCTCGGCCCGGTAGGCCTCGGCGAACCGTTGCTCGAAGTTGCGCGGGCGGTCAAAATGGCCCCCTTGCGCGTCGTAGAGGGTGAGCTGGGGTTTTCGGTCGTACTCGATGTGGATGCGGCCCTTTTCCCCCAGCACCTCGCAGCGGATGTCGTAGCCGTAGGCGGTGCGCAGGGCCACCTCGAGCGTCCCCACCGCCCCATTCTCAAAGCGCAGGGTCGCCACGGCGGTGTCGAAGAGGCCATATTCCCGCAAACCTGGCTCGGCCAATGCACCCCCGATGGCCGCGACCTCGAGCACCTCACCAAGCAAAAACCGGGCCGAGTCCAGGTCGTGGATGCCCATATCCACCAGCAGGCCCCCGCTGGTCTTGAGAAACTCCAGGCTGGGTGGGTGGGGGTCGCGCCCCACCAGCCGGATGCCCTCCAGCCGGCCCAAAGCCCCCTGCTCGATCATGGCCCTGGCCCGCTGGTAGGCCGGGTCGTAGCGGCGCTGGAAGCCCACCTGGCAGGGGACGCCGTGCTTTTCGATAGCCTGCACTACGCGTTTTCCAGCCTCGAGGCTCTCGGCGATGGGCTTCTCCACGAATATCGCTTTTCCGGCCCTGGCGGCGGCTTCCACCACCTGCGCGTGGGTGGGGGTGGGCGTGGTGATGATCACCGCATCCACCGAGGCATCCTGCAAAGCCTCCTCCAGATGGCTGCTGGCCTGGGCCCCCAGCTCGGCGGCTACTGCGCTGGCTCGAGCCTCCGCCGGATCCACCACCCAGACCACCCGGCAGTGCCAGAGGCCCGCCAGCACCCGGGCATGGGCCTGGCCCATCCGCCCGGCCCCAATCATGGCTACGTTAAGTCGTTTCACGCCTTCTAAACCTCACTTCTATATCTGGTGCGGGCGGCAACCCAGGTTCTAGTTGGGTTTGTGCAGCTCCTCTGCGGCCTGGTGCTCGGCGGCAGCGGCGGCGCTGGGGTCTTTTCGGGCAATCAAATCCAGCTCCACCGCCAGGGCCTCGAGTTCCTCCCCGCCGGCCATCATCTGCAAAAGCTGCTCCCGGGTCACCTGGTTTTTGCCAAAGGTGCCGTAGCTCTTGCCCCGGTTGAGCACGGTGAAGGTGTCGCCCACCGCCCAGGCATGGTGCACGTTGTGGGTGATGAAAATGACCCCCAGGCCGCGCAGCTTGGCCTGCACGATGTACTTGAGCACCACCGCCGACTCCTTGACCCCCAGGGCCGAGGTGGGCTCGTCCAGAATCAGCACCTTGGCACCAAAGTAGACGGCCCGGGCAATGGCCACCGACTGCCGCTCCCCGCCCGACAGGGTGCCCACCGGCTGGTCGGGGTCGCGGATGTCAATCCCGATCTTCTTCATCTCCTCGCGGGCCACACGGGCGGCAAAGGCCGCGTCGTAGATGCTGAAAGGCCCCACCTTCCGCCGGGGCTCCCGGCCTAAAAAGAAGTTCCGACTGATGCTCATCAAGGGCAGCATGGCCAGGTCTTGATAAACCGTGGCAATGCCCCTGTCCAAAGCATCGCGGGGCGACTTGAAGACCACCGGCTGCCCTTCCATGAAGATCTGCCCCTCCGAGGGCTGGTGTACCCCGGAAAGGGTCTTAATCAGGGTGCTCTTGCCCGCGCCGTTGTCGCCCAACAGGCAGTGCACCTCCCCGGCGTAGACCTTCATGTCGATGTCTTTGAGCGAGACCACCGGCCCAAAGTACTTGCTCACCTTGCGCAGTTCGATGAGGGGGGTCATGTCTACCTCCGCACCTGCATGGAGAGCTTGCGCAGATGGTTGTTGAGAATGACCGCGCCCAGAATCATCCCCCCCACCATCACCTTGAACCAGTCCAGGTCAATGTTGGTGTAGATGATGCCTTGCTGCACGATGGCCAGAATCAAAGCCCCGATGCCGGCCCCGATCACCGAGCCATACCCCCCGGTGAGCAGACAGCCGCCAATCACCGCTGCGGCGATGGCCTCGAGCTCCTTCCCCTGGCCCTGCAGCACATTGGCCGAACCCAGTCCCATCACCTGAATGGTGGCCAGCAGGGTGGCAGCGCCCGCGGTCAGCATGAAGAGGGTGATCTTGACCCGGTGCACCGGCACGCCCACGTTGCGGGCGGCGTTGGCGTCGCCGCCGGCCCCAAAAATCCAGTTGCCAAAAGGGGTTCGTAGCAGTACGAAGCTGAGCACCCCCATCACCCCCAGCCACCACCAGACCGCCGCCGGCAGGCCCAACAGCGTGCCGGTGAACAGGTGGGCGATGGGGTCCTGGGCGATTTTCTCGTTCAGGCCCGAGACGATGGTGAGCTTGGTGATGAGTTTGGTAAAACCGATGTTGGCCCCGGCCAGGATGAACATCATGGCCAGGGTCACGATAAAGCTGGGCAGGCCCGTGCGCAGCACCAGGTAGCCGTTGAGGTAGCCCACCGAAAGGGCCAGGCCCAGGGTGAGCAGGATGGCCAGCCCCAGGGGTAGGTTGCCGTAGTCGGGGTGGGCCAGCAGGGCCATGCTGATGGCCGCCACCCCGATCATTGAGCTCACCGAGAGGTCGAACTCCCCGGCGATCATCAGCAAGGCCACCGCCGAGGCCAGGATGCCGAGCTGGGCGGCGACCTCGAGGTAATTGCGGGTTCCGGCCCAGGTCAGAAAGCCGCTGTTGCCAGCCATGACGGCGAAAAAAGTGAAGACCACAATCAACCCGGCAATCGAACCCAGCTCGGGCCGCAACAGCAGCCGTTGCCAGAGGCCAATGGGCTGCAACCGTTCGTCGCGCGACTGCACTGTCATATTTCCTCCAGAGCGCGGGGGCTCCCCCATATACCCCCCAGGGAGCCCCCAAGCCAAGCCCGTCTTCAAGCGCTTAGCGGATGCCCTTCTTGGAAAGGTCAATCACCTGGGCCGCGTTTTCCGGGGTGACGAAGCCGGGGCCGGTCAGGATGACCGGGTTGGCTGGCAGGAGCCCATACTTGATGTAGTTGTTAAGGATGATGATGGGCAGGTAGCCCTGGAGCCACTGCTGCTGGTCGATGGCAAAGGCCATCTTTTTCTGGCTGAGCGCGGTCAGTACCGCCGGCGAAAGGTCGAAGGTGCCGAAGGTGACTTTTTTGCCCTCCAGGGCTTGCAGCACCGGCTCGGCGGCCGTGGGGCCCAGGGTCAGCACCCCGTCAATGCTGGGGTCTCTTTGCAAAGCCGCCGCTACCGCATTGCGGATGCCGGTGGGGTCGCCAATCTTGACCGGAATCACGTTGGCCTTAATGCCCAGCCCGTCAAAGAAACCCTTGCAGCGCAGGTCGAGGGCCACGTTGCCCACTTCCTGGTTAATGCAGATGGCGTTCTTGACCCCGGCGGCCTTCATGCGCTTACCGGCGCCCAACCCGGCTTCGTACTCGGTCTGGCCCACGTGTACCAGCACCCCCAGGCTTTCGGCCACATCGGAGCCGGAGTTCATCGAGATCACTGGGATGCCGGCCCGCACCGCCGCCCGGATGGAGCGCTCAAGGGCCTTGCCGTCGGGAATCGAGACCACGATGCCGTTGGGCCTCGAGGCCACCGCCGCGTCAATGAGCTGGGCCATGCGCACCATATCGAAGGTCTCGGGTGCCCGGTACTCTACCCGGGCTCCGGTTTCCTTGGCGGCGGCCTCCACCCCGTTCTTCACCACCGACCAGAAAGGATCCGAAGCCTGGCCGTGGGAGATCACCACGATCCGCACCTGCTGGGCCAGCGCCAGGCCCATCCCCAAAACCAACAAAGCTGCCAACCACACCTTTTTCATGCCAGACACCTCCCTGCCAAAAATCGAGGCAGCACCGCTGAAGCCCCTTTCTTGGCCGTGACCGTTAACTCTGAGGTCGAGGGCATTGTATGCTCCGAACTTTCGTTTGTCAAGATTCTGATTACATAACGAAAGATAAACGAAATATGAAGTTTCGATTGCGAAAATCCAGGGGCCAGCCCGTACCTTGTGAAAATGCCCGGAGCCTGGTGGGTGTAGTAGTCTAAGGCCGTGGAAGATCGTATAACCGGTGAGTTTCGCATCGAACGCGGTGAGCGCAGCGACCTGACCCCTCTGGACATCCGCTACCAGGAGTTTCGCCAGGGCTTGCGCGGCTATTTGGTGGCCGAGGTGCGGGAGTACCTGGGCCGGGTGGCCGACGTCCAGACCGCCCTCATCGAAGAAAACGAGCGCTTGCGCAGCCATATCCGCGAGCTCGAGGCCCAGCTAGCCAAGGCCAAAGAGGGCGAGGCCGAGCTCAAGCGGGCGGTGGTGGCGGCTGAGCGCATCGCCCGCGAGATCAAGGCCCAGGCTGAGCGCGAGGCTGAGCTCATCCGGCGGGAGACCGAGTCCGAGCGACAGGCCGCGCTGCAAGAGCTAATTGAGCAGATGAAGCGCATCAAAAACGACATCGAACAGGTGCGCAACGAGCGCGACCTGTTTGTGAGCCAGTTTCGCGCCCTGCTCGAGGGTTACCTGGCCTCGCTGGATCGCTTCAAACGCTAAGCGCCCGACCGGGGTGTTAGCGCACCCCCAGCCGGGCCAGCAGGGCCAGCAGGCTTTCTCGATACCGGTAGGACTCCTTAAAGTTTCCGTGTACGGCAAACCCTGTGGCCTGAAGGCCGAGCTGTTCGGCCAGGATCAGGGCGCGGGGCAGATGCGGTTCGTCGGTGACGATGATGAGCCGGGACTTGCCGACCACAGGGGCAATGTTGGTGAGGTTTTCAACGGTGCGTCGGCTTTGTTGCTCGCAGTAGAGGGCTGCGGGCGGAACCCCCTTGGCTTCCAGATATGAACAACCTACCCCGCCTTCGCTGTAGCGGTCGCCAGGGGCGCGGCCCCCGGTAACGGCGATGCGGGGGGCGTACCCTTGCTGGTAGAGGCGCAGGGCAGCCTCGAGGCGGTTGCGGAAAATCACCGAGGGCTCGCCGTTGTACTGCGCGGCCCCCAACACCACAATCCAGTCGGCCTTTTGTAGGGTGCCGGGCGAGGCTTTGGGGCTAAAAAACACCAGTCCCACCGCCACAAACACCAAGGCCCACCACACGCGCATAGCTGAATTTTACCTCCAATCTTGCATAAGCGAGCGCAACAACTCCGCAGGATACTCGAAGCGGGGTCGGAGGGCCGGGTTGTGCGGCGTGGCCAAAAACCACACCGGTAGGCCGATGGCCTGCGCTGCTTGTAAATCGCCCTCCGAGTCCCCGATGTACAGGGCTTCGTGGGGCTGCAAGCCAAAATGCTCCAGGGCCCGCTCTAGGAGGGCCGGGCTGGGTTTGGGCGGGGCCTCCTCGCGGGTGAGCACCAGGGTGAAGGTCAGGCTGTGTTTTTGCAGGGCTAGCTCGGTGGCGGCCCGGTGGTTGTTGGTGAGCAAAGCGGTGGGCAGCCCCAAAGCGGCCAGCGCCCCAAGCAGCTCCGGCATGCCTTCACGCACCTCCGAACTGGCGGCCAGGGCCTGTTCGTAGGCCAGCAGCCGTTGGTGCAGCTCGGCCTGCTCGTGGGGTGGGCGCAGCGTGATGCCGTCCAGAATGAGCAGATGGCTTGGGAGCCGATGTTCTTGCTTGAAGGTGGCCCAGGGGTTGGTGGCCCGCGGGGCCAGCACAGTATCGTCTAAATCGAAGAAAACAGCCTTCAGCCTCCCCACAGGGCAAGCCTATCAAGTAGACGAATGATAAGTAAAAGCCTGCCGTTGTAACTTTTATCATCTTCCCCTGACAGCGCAGGTGTTATACTCTAAGCAAGTTGAGACTGCGAACCGCGCTCCCAGAAGCCTAAAAGGTGGAAGGAGCGGGTTTGTCTTTTGGCTCAGCTTAGGTGATGAATTAGTGGAGAAAATCTTCGGTCGCACCAACGGTCTGAAACCCAGCGAAAAGAAGCGCCTTGCCAACCTGTACAACCGCCGCGTGGGGGCCAACCGTCTGCTCACCGCCGAGCTGGCCCGTACCATGGCGGCTTTGTCGGGAGAGCTGGGCAAGCCCATCAGCCTGCTTTTGGATCGGGGTGGTCGGGTGATGCGGGTGGCGGTGGGGGATGCCAAAGAGCTGCCGGTGCCCGAGAGGGCCCTGGTGGAGACCCGGCTCTCCGGGTACCGCATCCTGCACACCCACCTGGGCTCGGGGGGGCTTTCGCGCCCGGATCTCTCGGTGTTGTTTTTGCACCGCCTGGATGCTATGGCGGCCCTCGAGGTTGAGCAGGGCCACCCCGGCCGGTTACACCTGGCCCAGCTTTCACCGCCCAAGGCCGACGAAGAAGACTGGCAAATTTTCCCCTCCAAGCCCTACCACGAGTACCTCGAGTGGGATCTGGCGGCCTCGGTGGCAGCGCTGGAAGAGGAGCTTTCACGCCAGGCCCGCGGCCTCGATCTGCGCGACGGCTCGGGGGAGCGGGCGGTGCTGGTGGGGATAGACCAGGGTGAGGGGGTGCAGGCCGAGGTAGACCTGGCCGAGCTGGCCGAGCTGGCCCGCACCGCGGGGGCGGTGGTGGCCCACAAAGAGCTGGTCTTCCGCCCCAGCCTCGACCCGCGCTACGCGGTGGGGCGTGGTAAGGTGGAGGAGCTGGTCTCCCACGCCTACCACCAGAACGCTGGCACCCTCATCTTTGGCATCGACCTGAGCGCGGCCCAGGCCCGCGAACTGGAAACCATCACCGGCCTCAAGGTGCTGGATCGCACCCAGCTCATTCTGGACATCTTCGCCCAGCATGCCCGCACCCCCGAGGCCAAGGTGCAGGTCGAACTGGCCCAGCTCAAATACCTGCTGCCGCGGCTGGTGGGTAAGGGTAAAGAGTTGTCGCGTCTGGGGGGTGGTATTGGAACCCGGGGGCCGGGGGAGACCAAGCTCGAGGTCGACCGCCGCCGCCTGCAAGACCGCATCGCTGAACTCACCCGCAAGCTGCAAGAAATTGCCGGCCGCCGCCAGGAGACCCGCCGCCAGCGGGACAAATCGGGCCTGCCCATCGTGGGGGTGGTGGGCTACACCAACGCCGGCAAGACCACCCTGATGCACGCCCTGGCTAAAAAAGGCGACGAAGGGGAGAACAAACTGTTCGCTACCCTGCGCCCGCTCACCCGCCGGGGTTTTTTGCCCGGCATAGGCGAGGTGCTGTTCACCGATACGGTGGGTTTCATACGCCACATGCCGGGCGACTTGCTGGAGGCCTTCCGCTCCACCCTGGAGGAGCTGCGCGACGCCGATGTGCTTTTGCACGTGCTGGACGCCTCGCAGGAAGGGGCGCTGGAGCGCTATCAGGTGGTGGAAGACCTGCTGGCTGAACTGGGCGTGGAGTCGCCGCAAGTGCTGGTGCTCTCTAAAGCCGATGCTGCCGACGGTTACGACCTCGAGTTCCTCAGGGAGCGGCTGGGCGGTTTTCCGGTTTCGGCGGTGCGGGGGCAGGGCCTGGGCGAGCTGAAGCAGGCCGTGGCCGAGGCTCTGTTGGCGCAGGGGGTGCGCCCGGCGGCCTGGGCCTACCCGCCGAGAGAGCCGGGGGTGGCTGCTGCCCTCACCGATTGATGCTGCTTCAGAAAGTTTGAAATCCCTTCAGGCCGGTAGCCTCGCTCCACTGCACGTCGAGCTGAAGAACCAAAGCCCCCCGGGGCCCCTGGCGCAGGTGGTGAATCAGGAGCTCCAGATCGGCTTTTTCACCTTCGGCCACCACCTCCACCCGTCCATCCGATAGGTTCTCGGCATAGCCGGAAAGGCCGAGCTCGAGGGCTTTTTTACGGGTGAAGTGGCGGTAGCCAACACCCTGCACCCGCCCGCTGACCAGTACCGTAATGCGAAACACGCCCTCAATCTACAACAGTCGGGGCAAGTAAAGGGCGCGCTTTCACAGGGGCCCTGTTCTGTAATGCTGATGACCGGGGTGGGCTGGTTTTGGACTCGGATCAAGTTCCTTGGAGTAAAAGTCAGATTTGATTGGCTCTGGATGGGTTTTTTTCCTAGCTTCCCCTCAGAGTTCTGGGCTAGACTATATGGGTGCGGTTTTGGCGCTGGGTTCCGGTAATTCTGCTCCTCCTTTTGGTGGGCCTCCCGGCCTTTCCCCCACTGATCAGCTACGCTCTGCAGGAGGGCCTCAAAGCGGCCAATTTCACCGGTCGGTGGCAGGCGGTGGGGGGGTATCTGCTGGGGGGGCTCGAGCTGCGGGGGGTGGAGCTGGAGGGCAATGGGCTGCGGCTGCAGGCCCAGCGGCTGCGCATCGGCTACAACCTGTTGAGTCTGCAACGCCGCGAACTGCCCTTGCGCATTCTGGCCGAGGAGGGCGATGTGTTCCTGCGCTGGGACACCCTCATCCCCGAGCAGCGCCAGCCAGGGGCGCCCGCGCCCTTTCAGCTGCGGGTAGACGAGCTGGTGCTGAATCGCGTGAGCGTGCAGATCGAGCAAAGCCAGAAGTTTTTTTTGCCTGCCCTGCGGGCCACCATCCGCGGCAGCGGCCCCTACCAGGTGGCGGTGGCGCTGCCCGATGGGAGGCTCTGGGCCACGGTTCGCCGTACCGGGCGTGAGTTTGAGGCCTGGCAGATCGAGGCCAGGGGCGAGCTGCGGGCGGCCCGCTACTGGTTCGAGGGTTTCGAGGCGGGGGAGCTCGAGGGCACCTGGACGATTGGCCCCAGGGTCAAGAACGGCATCCTGGGCAAGAACCAGATCAAAAACGCCACCGTCAAAATCGTGGGCTTTACCCTGACCGACATCTCTGGGGCGGTGGATTTCGACGGCCAGACCGTGACCGCCAACCTGGTCGGGCGCGGCCTGGACGGCCCCCTCAAGGGCTCGGCCACGGTGGATCTGCCGGGCCAGGAGTACCGCTTCCGGGTGGAGGGCAACCCCACCCTACCGGCCCTGGCCGCCCACTTCGGCCTGCGGCTACCGGTGAGCGGGGGCGGGCCTCTGGTGCTTTTGGGCCGGGGCTGGCAGAACATTGTGATAGATGGGCGTTACAACGGCCAAGGCCGCCTGCTGGGCGAACCCCTGACCTACCAGGGCACGCTGGCCTTCGATAAAAAGTTTCGGCTCGACACGGTGGTGGATGGGGCCCTATTCGACCGCACCTTTCAGGCCACGCTGGCCCTGCGCAACACCGACGAGTACACCGTTCGGCTGCGCGATTCTTTCCAGAGCAACCTGCGCCTGACCGGCAAGGGCCCCAACACCCAGGCCGAGGGCACCCTGGTCTGGCCGCGCCCTTTGCTGGGAGAGGCCGGGGTGCGCTTCGAGAGCCGTGGGTCGCGCTGGAACCTGAGCGTGCAGTCGGAGAACGTGGGCCTGCCCACCGCCAAACCCTTCAGCCTCTCGGGTAGCTTGCAGGGGGCGGGGGCCAGTGTGCAGGGCCGGCTGGGGCCGGTGCGCTTTGGTGGCACCTGGGACAACCTGCAGATGCAGCTTGAGGGCCTCGAGCTCCTGGTGGGCCAGCTTACAGGCCAGGCCGCCCTCAAGGCCGGGCGCTTCAGCGGCAATCTGATCTACGACTCACCCTACACCCGCTTTCCCATCGCGGTGCAGCAGGACGGGCAGACCTGGCGGCTATCCAACCGCTGGGCCAGCGGGCTGTACCGCAGCGGGGTGTTTACCCTAGGGGTGCGCGACCTGCCCTTGCAGGTGCTGGAAGCCCTGAAGCTCTCCGGTGATCTGCGCTACGCCCAAGGCAGGCTCTCGGGTAACTGGAACCTGCAGGGGGAGCGGCTGGGCCTGGAGGGCGAACTCTTCGACCTGGCCACCCGCTACCGGGGGGAGGTGCGCACCCCCTTGCGGGTGCTGCCTTTAAGCGGAACCGCCGACAGCACTGGGCTCCAAGCCCAGCTCGATACCCTCCGCATTACCGCCAATGGCCCTGAGGGGCTGCGGCTGCAAGGGCCGCTCGAGCTTGGCCCGCAGATCCGCCTCGAGGCCGACCTGGGCTTGCAGGGTTCGCGCTACCGGGGCGAGGTGCGCTTCGACACCCCCTGGTTGAGCGGGCGGCTGGAGGGGCACGGCCCGGCGCTGTGGGCCATCGCCGATGGCTATGCCCAGCTCGCTGGCCCCATCTGGCCCACCACCGCGCTCAAGGGCCGCCTGACCCTGCCCTTATCAGGGTTTGTGGAGGTGCCGGCGGTGCCCTTGGCGGTGAGCCGCACCGAGGTGCGCTGGCCGGGGGGGCGGGTGGCGCTGCGGGCGGGCCTTCCCTTTGAGGGCACCCTGCCCCTTCGGATTAATCGCCAGGCTGGCAGCCTGGAGGCCCGGGGCAACCTCGAGCGCGGCAGCCTGCTGCTGCGCACCCCCTTTGGCACCGTGAATGGGGAAGGGGCCTGGCGCAGCCTGGCGGTGCGGGGTAGCCTGAATTACGCCGGGTTCGCAGGCCAGCTACAGGGGCAGGCCGACCTCTTTGGCCTGGCCTACCAGGGGCGTTTGCAGGTACCCAGGCTCGAGGGGGCGCTGGAGTTCAGGGGTCGCAGCACCAGCCTGAGCTACGCCGGGCGCTTGCAGAACGGTCGCCTCACCCTGGCCGGTGATTATCGTCTGGTGGCCGGAAAACCGCTGGACGGGCTGCGCCTGCGGGTTATTGCCAGCGACTACAACCTGCGCGGCTGGGGGCTGCCCGGCACCCTCAAGGGCAACTGGTCGGAGCGCGGGGGGCGCCTCAGCCTGGACACCCCTTATGGACGGGCCCAGCTAAGCGGCTCGAGCCTCCTGGGGCCGGCCAACCTCGAGGCCCAGAGCCCCTACGGTACGGTGCGCGGCATGGTTAGCACCGAGGCCATCGCCTTGCGCGGGAGCCTGCGCCTGCCCTATATAAGCGGCACGCTGGCGATCTCGGGGCCCTGGAACAACCTGGGGGCACGGGGCCAGGGGCGCTACAACCTGCCCTACCTGGAGCCCCAGAACTGGCGGCTGAGTGCGGATGTGCTGGCCCAGACCTGGAGGCTGGAGGGGCCGTTGGCGCTCGAGGGCAAGGGCCTGGCTTACACGGGCCGGATTAACTGGCCCTACCGGCTGCTGGAGCGCTCGGGGGTGTTGCAGGGTGGCCTGGAAGGCCAGGGCCTCTCGCTGCGGGGCAGCCTGCGTACCACCTATGCGGGTCTGCCCATAAGCGCCGTTTTACAGGCCGAAGGCGCCGACCTGGAACGCTTGCGGGCCACCCTCGAGCTGCCCGAGGGCCGGGTGCAGCTTGCCCAAAAGCAGGCGGTCTTCGACCTCGAGACCGCCCCCCTGGCCCGCCTCTGGAACGCCGAGGTACAGGGACGGCTGCGGGGCCGCCTCGACCTGGCGGGGGTTTTATCCCGTAGCGACACGGCCCTCTCTGTGCCGAAAGGCGAGCTGGAAGGGATGTTGCGGGTGTACGGCCAGCAGGTAGTGCTGGATTACAAAGACCGCTCCCTTTCAGCTTTCCTCCCGGCCTACCGGGTGGGGGCTCTGGTGGAGCTCGAGCCCGGCCAGAATCCCCAGGTCATCGGGCTTGGTAACCTGGAGGGCCGGCTCGAGCTGGGCGAACAGCTCAATGGCCGCCTGGCCTACCGGGTGGAAGGCCTCGAGGTGGAGGCCCAGATTAGCGGGCCGCGCCTGCGCCCAACGTTCGGCCTGGAGGCCCAGGCCCCGGCTTTGCAGCTACAGGCCCAGGGCAGCTACGCCCTCCAGCAAAACCAGGGGCTGGCGCAGGTGCAGCTCGAGAGCCCCTATGCCCAGGCCAGCCTGGAACTCTCGAGCGCGGGCAGCCGCTACCAGGCCAGCGGGCACCTCTCCAGCCTGCAGTACCTGCGGCAGAGCGGCCCGCTGCGGCTCAATGGCGAAGGGGCCCGCTGGACGCTGCTCTGGGCAGCCCCCCTGCGGTTGGAGGCCCAGGGCCAGGCGGCCAACCCCGAACAGGTGCGCCTGGCGGGGGAGGCGAACCTCGAGCTGGCAGGACGCCTTTTGGCGCTCTCGGGCAGCATGGCCCTTACCGGTGAAGCCTTCTCTGGGCAGATGCGGGCCCAGGGCGAGCAGGTTTCGCTCGAGCTGCTGGGCCGGGGCAGGGACTTGCTGGCCCGTGGAACGGCCTACGGGGTCTATGTGGAAGCCCGCACCAACCGCCAGGGTGGGCTCAGCGGCCAGGCCGGCTATACCCGCAGCCTGGGCAACAGCACCCTAAAAGTCCGTGGAACCCTGAGCGGAACCCTGTGGCAGCCGGTGCTGCAAGGCGAGGGCAGCCTGGCGGGGCGCGGCGCGGCGGTGGCTTTGCGCTTCGGATACGGCTCAGAGACCCCCTCTGGTACAGCCGGGATGATTAACGGCTTGCCGGCGGCCCTCTGGGCCCAGGCCGAAGGGGCGGGGCTCTCGGCCCGTCTGGCCGGGGGTGTGCTGAGCCTTCGGATGGACAGCGACCTCGAGCCCTTCGTGGGCCTGCCCTTGCGCCTGCAGACCCAGGGTGAAGGCCCCTGGGCAAACCTGCGCCTGCCCCTAACCCTGAGCGGCCCCAACCTCGAGGCCAGTGGTACGGCCTTCCCGGCCGGGCTGCAGGTGCAGCTTCGGGGCCGCTACGAACAGCAGCGTTTTGACCTGCGCTACGACCGGCAGGCGCAGTTGCTGCTGGAGGGCCCCTACGCCACCGGCACGGCCCGCTGGGCGGGGAATGCCCCCAGCGGGTTGTTGCAGCTCGACCTTCCCTTACCCGGTGGGCGGCTGGTGGGGCAGGCCCGCCTGGACGAAGGCCGGGTGGCGCTCGAGGGCCGCGAAGGCTGGCAGGGGAGCCTGAGCGGGCGTCTGCGCGAGGGTTGGGGCCAGCCCACCCGCTGGGCGCTCGAGGCCAGCCTCAAAGGCCCCTATCCAGCCCAGAACACCCCGGTGAGCCTGGAGGGGCAGTTCGAACTGGACGCTTCCCCACTGGCCTTGCGGGGCAGCGGGCGGGTGCAGGTGCCGGAATGGGGGGCGGTGCAGTTTCTGGCCCAGGGCAGCGAGATCGAGCTGCGCGGCCTGGACGAGCTGGCCCCCCTCGCCGGGCGCTTGCGGCTGAGCCCTTTGCAGATTAACTGGTCGTACGCGGGGGCCCTGCCGCGCGGTTTGGGCACCCTCGAGGCCAGGGGCACGTACCCCGGACAGTGGGTGGTGGGCCGCTATCAGATCGCCGGGCAAAGCGCCAGCCTGGTGGGACAGGACACCACGCTTCGCCTCGGCGCACCGGGGCTGGAAGCCACCCTCACCCCCGAGCGGCTCGAGGCCCGCCTGCAGGACTACAACCTGAGCGGCCTGCGCCTGAGCGGGCGGGTTGCCGGGCCGTGGAGTGCCCTGGAAAGCAGCCTGGATTGGGCTGGGTTTGGCCGGAAAGGGGCCTTGCAGGCCACCTGGCAGCAAGGCCGCCTGCAGGCAAGCCTGCAGGGCGACCTGGAGGGGTCTCTTAACTACCAAGAGGCCTGGTCGGGGCGTCTGCGTTTTCGGGAAGGGAGCCTCGAGCTTTCCGGTACCGGGATTCCTATGGTGGAGGGCGAGGTCCTGGGCCTGGGGCTGCGCCTGCGCTACCCCATGCTGCAGGTGGCCCCCAGCCGTGAGGGCCTGAACAGCCCCACCCCGGTCAGCACCCGGCGGGCCAGCAGCCTGATGATCAACCTGGCCGAGCGCAGCGCCTCGGGCGAGCTGGACGTGCACAGCGTGGAGGTGCGGGGCCGGGGGCCTGCGCTCGAGGCGGTCTATCCTTTTGCCGGGGGGCGCCTGGTGGCTGCTTTGGACTTGCAGACTTTGGCCGTGGCTCTCTCGGCGCCCGAGCTGGGGACGGGTGAGCTGAGCTATAAGCAGGGTCGGCTGGATGGGGTGCTGAACCTCACGGCCTACGGACTGGGCCTGACCCTCGAGGGCGCCGGGCAACAGGCCAGCCTGCGGATAGAACACCCCGCAACCGAGTGGCTTCCCTGGAAAAGCGGCGTTCTGACCGGACAGATTGGCCTCGATGGCGGCTGGAAGCTGCTGTACCGCGACCCCGAACAAAAGCAGCAGATCGAGGCCGAGGGGCGTCTGCTCGAGGCCTCCGTTGCGGCTCGAGGGCCCTGGATTCAAGGACAGCTAAAATACCCCAGCCCGGGTAACTGGCAGGGTCGCTTGCAGCTCGATCTGCCCCTCGAGCCTCTTTCCAGCCGCCTGCGGCTTCGGCTGGATGGCCAGGATACCCTCAGTGCCGCGGGTAGTCTGGATGGTGATGTGGGCAGCCTCGAGATTCAAGGGGCCCTGGCCCGTAACGGCCTGCGGGCGCGGGCTGGCTTTAAGGATCTGGCCATCGAAGAGGTTCCCCAGCTTGCCAGCCGCCTGCCTTTTCTTGCGGGGCGAACCACGGGCTCGCTGGTATACGACCAGGGCCAGATGGAGTTCCGCCTTAGCAGCCCGGGGCTTAAGGTCAAGGGCGATGACCTGGTGCTGGCCATGGAGGCCAAAGGCGAGATTGCCAACGGCCTGATGCAGGCCGAAATTGACTTCGAGAAAACCGATCCATTGGGCAGCTTGGCGCAGAACGGCAACCTGGGCTCCAACCGCACAACGGCCAGGATTCGCCTGGAAAACGGCATCCTGAGCGGAGAGGCTGTGGCGGCTGCCTTCCCCCTGCACTGGCTTTTTTCAACCTGGGCCGGCGAACTGGCCGGTCAGGCTTTTTGGACGGGCCGCACCAGTTTCAGCTATAACATCCGCAACCCCTGGGCTTCCAGGGGTGTCTGGGTAGGGGAGTACCTGCGCTTCCAGGGCGGGGGCGACACCCTGGTGGGTACGGCGGCGCTGCGCTTTGAGCAGGAGCGGCTGTACATAGACCAGTTGAGCCTTTCGGGCAAGGGAACCTGGACGGGGTCGGGGTACTATGGCCGGCGGGGTAGTAACCTTCGCCTCAGCCTGGAGAACACCAGTTTTACGCCGGTTTTGCAGGTTATACCCAACCTCAAGCCGCTGGCCCCTGAGGGCAGTGGCACCCTGCGCCTGGTTTCGAATGGCGAAGCGTTTGACCTCACGCTGGAAAATTTTGGCTTCAAGCTGGGCCCGGTGCGGGCCGAGACCCCCCGCGCGGTGCTGCGCGTTGGCAACACCACCAGCGCAGAGGGTCGTATCAAACTCACCGCCCCCTACCCAGCCGAGGCCCAGCTTTCTGGCGAGGGTGACCTTAGCAACTTTACAGTTCGGGCTACGGGCCTGGCCAACCTGCCGCTCCTGAGCCCCGATGAGCCCTTTGATCTGAGCTTTAATTACCCGGCCTACACGGTGGATGCTCGTTTACAAAAACAGGATGCCCGCTTGTACGGTACGCTTTTCCCTCAGCTCATTCTAACCCTGCAGGGGCAGGTGCCGGTCAGCTACCCGCAGTACTTCTTGCTGGATGGGTTGCTCGAGACCAACCTGATTCTGCGCTACCAGCGCGGAACCTATATTCTTCAGGGGGCCGCCAATGTGATTCGAGCCCGGCTGGGCTTGCCCGAGGGGCAGCGCGAAGTGACCATTAAAGCCCCATCCGAGGCCGGCTCTACCCGTCCGGCTAATGTGATTCCCGTGGAATTCGCCAACATTCAATTTAAGGCCGATCGGGGCATTATCATTCAGGAGTCGCTGGCCCAGGGTGAGCTTGCTGGGGAGGTCTTCCTTAACGGCGAGATCACCAACCCCTACCTATCGGGGGAGGTGGTGCCCTTGCGGGGGAACTTCCGGCTGTGGGATCGCGACTTTACCATCCGGGATCGCTCCACCGAGCAGCGCAGCTATGCCCAGTTTAGCCCGGCCGCTGGCATTCTACCCGAGCTGCAGATTGTAGCCGACACGCAGGTGCAGGATCGCGCCCAGGATAACCGCCGGATCCAAATCAACCTTACGCTTAAGGGGGAATTTCTGCGGCAGAATGGGCGTATCAAGGTTAGTTTGACCCCAACTTTTGAGGCTATCTACAACAACGAAACAGCCCGCAAAGCCGACGGCCAGCCATACAGTGAGGCCGAGATCTATACCTTGCTCCTGCTGGGCCGTTCCGACCTATCGGCCCTGCCCAGCGATATTGCCCAGACCGGCCTTCAGGCGGCGATACAGAACTTTATTGTGGGGCAGCTCGAGCGCGAACTGGCCAAGGCTTTGGGGCTGGATCAGGTGCGGGTAGAAATTCCTGCCCTGAACGGTGGTACCATCGAGGAGACCCGCTTCACCATCGGGCGCTATCTGTCCCCTGAGCTGTTTTTTGCCTACTCGGTGGATCTGCGGGGCTACCAGACCATTTTTGCCGAATACCTGCAGGGCGATTATCGCCTGCGCTTCAGCACCGAGGTCTTCCCCCAGCCCAGGCCGGAAATTTCATTTGGCTGGACGATTCGCCCCCTCGGGGCCGACCTCACCATCGACCTGGCCACAGGGGTGGGGGATGGTTACCGCAGCGACGGTATTAAGTTTGGGGTGGGCTTTACTTTCCGCTTCTAAAGGATGGCTTTGGGAGGAGTTGCTTCAGATGCCAGAACAGCGCCGCTCGGCGTTGAAAGCTCTCTCACTCACGCTTCACGCGCTTCGCATATGTTTGGCAGCATGAAGCGACTGTTCGCCGTTGTGCTTTTACTGAGCGCGGCCTGGGCGGCCCCCATCCAGGAAGTGGAAGTGCGGGGTACCGATGCCGTTCTGGCTGCTCTGGTACGCATTGCGCTGCCTTTTGGGGTGGGCGATGAACCAGGTGATCTCGAGCAGGCCCGCGCGGCCGTACTGGATACCGGCTATTTCCGGGATGTGAAAATTCGATTGGAGGACAGCAAGCTGGTGGTTGAGGTGGTGACCAACCCCAGCATCACCAAAGTGACCACCTCGGCCAAGGCTTTCCCCGAGGCCAGTGTGCTGCGCTACCTGGAGACCGAACAGGCCATCGGGGTGGGCTCGGTTTTCAACCCCAAAAAGGCCAGCGAGGCGGCCCAAGCCCTGGCTAAGATCTACCGCAACGAGGGTTTCCCATTTGAACCCAGGATTGTGCCCGAGGCCAAGGAGGTGGCCGGGGGCGTGGAGCTTTCCTTCAATGTGGATGAAAGCCCCGAGCTCAAATCGGTGGAGGTGGGTGCTGCGACCTATGTTCCCAAAGAACGCCTCGAGCCGCTCTTTCAACCGGTTATCGAGAACGGGCGCTTTTCCTTTGAACGCTTCCGCGACGCGGTGGGTCGTACAGCCGATGTGTACGCTGCAGCGGGTTTTAGGGGTAGCGGGGTCAACCTGGCCGGCACCAGCCTGGTGGACGGCGTGCTCAAGGTGGCCTTCAGCGAGCTTAAGATCGTCGAGATCAGCGCTCGAGGGGTGGATATCAGCTCCCTGAACCTCAAAGTGGGCGATCCTTTCAACCTCGACCGCATACTGGACGGGGTTAATGCTCTATCCCGCAGCCTTGGGCGTGTGGTTGATTTAAGGCCCGAGCGGGTAAGCCAGGAAGGGGTACGCCTGACTTTTCAAGCCGGCGAGCAGCGCTATGGGGCGATTCGTGAAGTGCGCATAGAGGGCAACACCGCCATCCCCACAGAACAGTTGCTATCAAAGCTGCGGCTCAAACCGGGGGATGAGTACAACCCGACCCTGGCCAACGAGGATTTTGCCCGTATATTACGAGAGTACCGCGATCTTGGCTACGACCTGGTTGCCCAGCCCGATATTAGCTTCCGCGAGGGGGTCTATGTGCAACGCTTGCGCGAGCTGCGAATTGCGGGCTACCGTATCGAGCCGGCCCTGACCCGCACCGATCCCAGCGTGTTTTTGCGTGAGATGCCCCCGGTGGGCAGCCTGTTTTCGGTGAGCGTTTTGCGGCAGAGCATTACCAACATTCTGCGCACCGGCTTGCTGCGTGAGCCGCCGGGGGTACGCCCCCAGCAGGGTGAAAAACCCGAGGATGTGATCCTGGTACTGAGCTTCCGCGAGGCCCAGACCGGTAGCTTCATACCTGGAATTTCCTGGAGTAGCCTGACCGGTTGGGAAGGCAGCATTGGCATCAGCGATACCAACCTGTGGGGGCTGGCCCACCAGTACAACGTAACCTTGGGTATTAACCCCAACGATGCCGGCCAGTTCCTAACCTTTAGCGCCTCTTACCGCATTCCTTGGGTCTACATCGACTTTGCCGACTTCAAGCAGGTGCGCACCTCCTTTGGGGTGAGCATCTACAGCCAGCCGCAGGCCAACACCAGCTTCCCCCTCGAGCAGCTTTACAACGGCAACACCCCCGACCTCAACGGGGATGGGGTCATTGACGATAACGACAAAACCTCGCAGTGGCAGTATACCGAGCGCAAAACCGGTATTAGCTTCACCATCTCGCGCCCCCTGAGCAACGACCTGCCCAACCTGCGGCTTTCGGCAGGGCTCGGCTGGGAATGGAGCATCCCCTTTCTGGAGGTCAACGATCCCAACCGGCCCCGCTGTTTGGTGAAGGTCTCGGACTCGAGCAACACCGCCAACCCCTCGGTGGCCGAGGATACCGCCTGCAGCGAGGCTCTGTTGCAGGATGCCCAGAGCAAGTTTGAACAGAGCGTGCGGGAGTTTCAGGCCATCACGCTGACCCTGGGCGCGACCTACTCCACCCTCAACAGCCCTACCTTCCCCACCCAGGGCTTTTCGATCAACCTCAGCACGGGCTACGGCATCACCTTCCCTAAAGGCAGCGATGTGACGCAGTACGTTCCGGTGGTGGTCACCGGAAGAACCTATTTCCAGCTAGACCAGGCAGCGCGCCAGGCCCTGGGTTTGCGGGTTTCTGTAGGCACCATTCTAGGTACAGCGCAGGACAGCCAAAAATTCAGCCTCGGGGGTAACAGCACCGACATCACAACCCTGCGCGGTTACGACCCCCGCTTCCTGGATAAAGGCACCACCGTGCTGAACGGCTCGATTGAGTACGGCTACGACTTTGGATTGAGCCCCACCGGCGGCACCAACCTCTACGGCTTTGTGTTTGCGGATTTTGGCCGCCTGTGGCCGGCCTCGGGTGACCTGGACGCTTTCTTCCTGGGAGCTGGTGTGGGGTTGCAACTCAACCTCGACCTGCTCGGTGCGATTCTGCCGCCCATACGCCTCGACTACGGTTTTAGCCAGCGCTACCCCACAGGCCGTTTCGCGCTGCGCCTGGGCCTGGGCTTCTAAGCTAATGGGCATCCTCGAGCCCGCCAGTGGCCCGTGCCTGAAAGGGCGGTATGATACCGTTTCCGCTTGAATCCTTCACCGTTGAACGAAGCCAGAGGTGAAGGATTCAAGCCGACCGAAGGGAGTAGAAAAGCATTTCGGTAGTATCGTTTAGGCTTGCCGAAGTGAACGATACTACCGAAATGCGTATGATGGAGTTTGATGAATGCGATTGCCCGCGCTGCGGCCCTCGAGGATAGCCCGGAATCCTTCTGGGAGCGCTTTTCTCAGTACGCACAGACCTGGCCGGTAAGTCCAGAACCCCTGGGGAGCCCGGTGCTCGAGGTGCTGACCCCATGGGGTGTTTTGTATGTTTTTGACAGATCCCTAACGCCTTTTTCCGGCGAAAAGGCCTTGCTCATTATTCACGGACAGGTGGAGCGCTGGGAGGTGGCTTCCGAGACCCCCGCGATCGAGCACCTTGGCGGGGGGCGCTACAGGGTGCAGGGCCGTGTGGAAGCAGTGCTGGACAGCCGATACTTTCTGCTGGGCCTGGCAGGGGCCGGGCAAGAGAACCGGCTGCACCTGGTGCTGGCCGGCTCGAGGCTGCCGGAGCTGGGCACCCCGATTCAGGCCCACCTGGCTTCCCCGTTGATGGCTTTTCGGGCGGAAGCGTCTTTGCGCTAGTCACTTAAAGTGGGACGTGCCGAACTTTTTGCTGAGGCTAGCTGGCTGGCTTGGAAATCGCCGTCAGACTGGCTATACTTGCTGGTGTTGGGCAGTAAGCACTTGAAGGCTGGCGACCTGGCAATCTAATTTCATAGGTACCCTCACCGCATCGAACCACATTTCTAGCATGGTTTTGCCCTATGATTTGCCCTCGTTGTGGCCATAGCAGTGCGGATGGCGAGGAAATCTGCGTCCGTTGCGGTAATACGCTGCTGCCTGGGGGGACTTTCGTTCAGGAACGGCGCTGGGTAAGCGCAGTGTTTTTCGACCTTTCGAGGTTTACCGAGTACGCCCTAGCGCACCCGCTGGAAGATACCTGGGAAGCTGCCAATACCGCCTTGCAGACTGCGGCCAGCCATGTTCGAGTCTACGGTGGGCACATAGACAAGTTTTTTGGAGACGGTTTTTTGGCGGTTTTTGGCGTGCCGCGCAGCCAGGAATCGGATGCGCGGGCGGCCCTGGAAGCCGCCCGGGCGATGGTGGCTTCCAGCACCCTACCGGGCCGTGCGGGGGTCGCCAGTGGCCTGGTCCTGCGCACACCCCTCGGGGGGGGCTGGCCGGTGACCAGACCGTACTGGGACCGGCCATCAATCTCTCTCAGCGCCTGTCGCAGGCGGCACCACCGGGTGAGGTATGGTGCGACGAAACAACCATGCGCCTGGTTCCGAGCGCAATTACCGAAGCGCTGCCACCCCAACCCCTCAAGGGTTATGCCGAGCCACTTTCTCCCTACCGCTTTCTGGGGCTACGTCCGGATCCGCCGGAGGTGTTGGGGCGGGAGCGGGAGGTGCGCATCCTGCAACGGGCTTTAGAAGCCGTGCAGGCGGGGGCTGGTAGACGCCTGGTGCTTTATGGCCCAATGGGGGTCGGCAAGTCGCACCTGGCCCGCCACCTCATCGAGACCCTCCCGGACGGGGTGCGCGGTGTGCTGGCACCTCGGCTGACCACCGGGGTGGCCCTGCGCTACGCCCTGCAACAGGCCCTGCACAGGCTGTTGCCAGGGGGGCTTTCCCAGCTCCGACAGCTTAATTTGCCGGAGCACCTTCGAACCATACTGGATTTCAGTATAGGCATTGAAGAGCATCCGGGGTTGCCCTCCGACGAGCTGGATGGTTTGTTGATTGAGGCCTGGTGGACTTTGCTGGCCCGGATAGCCCAGCAGGTGCCGATTGTGGTGGTGCTGGAAGACATGCACAACGCCGACCCCACCGTGCTCGAGTTCACCCGCCGTCCGGCGCCGCCTGGGGTGCTGCTGCTCATGGTGGCCAGGCAGAACCGCTGGGAGCCCGCCGACGATTTGGAAACCCTGCGGCTCGAGCCCCTTTCACTGGAAGATGCCCAGCGTCTTATTTTGCGCATCCGTCCCGACCTGGGCCCGGCAGCCAGTCTTCATCTGGCGGAGGCCAGTGGGGGCTACCCCCTGGCTGTGCAGGCCCTGAGCCTTACCCCCACCGGCGAACCTGAACCCATTCCGCTGTTCCAGCCCAGGCTGGATAGCCTGCCCCGCCTGGCCCGGGTGGCCTTGCAGGCCGCGGCTGTTCTGGGTGTAACCATTCCACCTGAGTTGGTAAGGCATCTGGTGGGAGAGGAGGCCGATCTGGCCCGGCTGGTTGGGGAGGGTTACCTCGAGGCCGACGACCGGGGCCAGCTACGTTTCGCGATTCCCTGGTTGCGGGAGGCGATTCTGGGTCAGGTGGGCGGGCAGCAGGTTAAAACCTGGCACCAGCAGGCGGCGCGCTGGTATCAGCGCCAGGGCCGTCTGGCCGAGGCAGCCACCCACCTCGAGGCCGCTGGCGATCTGGTTGCGGCCTACCGCATGTGGCGGGTGGTGGCCCAGCAGACCTGGGCCGAGGAGCGTTACTCAGCGGCCATACTGGGCTTCCTCGAGGCTTTGCGATTGGCTGAGGGGAATGTGCGCTGGCAGGCGGCGCTCGAGGCGGCCGAGGCCCATCTGGCCCTGGGCCGCTATGCCGAGGCCCTGGAACTGGCCAGCCGCCCGCTGGAGGCCCAGGAGCTACCCCTGAACCTGCGCCAGCGGGCCTGGGCGATCCGCCTCGAGGCGGGTCTGGCTTTGGGGCAGACCGACCTGGTGGAACGCCTGGTGCTGCACGAGGCCGCCAGCATCCGCCGAGTGGATTCAAGGTCATGCCCGCCGGAGGCTTCCCTGGGAGATGGGGACGGCCCCGGATCTCCAGAAGGCCACGAAACCAGTGTTCCGCACCAACTGGAGCCCCGCTGGGCACTGGCGCTGGCCCGTACCCTTCCGCTGGAACAGGCGCTGGCCCTGTTGGAAGGCCTACCCCCGCACCTCGAGGGCGCAGCCAGGCTGATCCGGGCTCGGGGCTGGTTACGCTCCGGACAGCTAAAGCTGGCCCAGGCGCAGTGTGAGGACTACCTCAGGGAGTTTGCCAACAGCCCGGCAGAAACCTTTGAGGCGCGGCAAATTCTATCCGAGGTGCTCTGGCGACAGTTTAGGCTCGAGGAGGCCCTGAGGGCCTTGGGCCCGCCGCCAGGTGAGGTGCTGCCTTCCTGGTTTAGCAGCCTATACAACAGCAACCTGGCTGACCTGCAGCTTGACCGGGGCCAGCTCGAGGAAGCAGGGGCTCTGCTGGAGGAAAGCCTGCTGCTGCTCGAGGGCGCGCCTCCTTGGGCGATCGAGCGGATCAGCCGTGTTCGCTTGCGCTACTTGATTGAATCGGGCCAGTTAGAGGACGCGCTCTACTTTGGGGAGTCGGCGGTGGCTCGAGCCCCCTCTCCCAGCCTGCTGGCTACTCTGGCCCTGGCCTATGCCCTGGCCCCCGGACAGCACAACCACCAGATGCTCCAGCGGATGCTCAAAGGCCTGGAGGGCCAGCAGCAGCCCGAGGTGCAGGCTGCCTGTGCGCTGGCCAGGGGGATCCACTCGTGGTACTGGGAGCGGGGCGGGGCCGACCATCTGCGCCGGGCGGCCCAGTTGGCGCGGCAGGCCCATAACCCCAGGCTCTTTTTCTACGCGCTGCTGGGCCTCGGCTACCTGCACCACACCCGGAACCCCAAAAAGGCCCTGACGATAACGCGCTACCTGCTACGAAAAACCGCGGTGGCTGGTTTTGTGGTGTATCACGGCTATGCCCGCTTATTACAGGCCCAGATCTTACTCACCAGGGGCCAGGATCCCACCGACTTGCTGACGTTTGAAGCCAAAACGCCCTTGGCCGAGCTGTGGGTCGTGCTTATGCGGGGGGCTCTGAAGGGTGAAAAACCCCGCATAAACACTGTTGGCTTCCGGGGGTATGGTGTGCTGGGTGTCCTGGCCCGCTACTTTTTTCAACGGCCCACGGGGCTTTTGAAACCGCGTTCCAGGCAGCTCGAGTAAGATTGCGTCTTACGGCGATGCTTATAAACGATTGGAGCGTTGCCGAAAAACCCCTTTAGTTTCGGGCCCTTTGCCGCCAGGGCGGGTTAGAATGGTGGTCTAAATTTACCGGTCTGGTGGTCTGTTAGACCTGCACCTATGGATGCCCAAATTGCCCAAGCCATCGAACTGATTCGCTCTCGGATGCCCATTCGAGAGCTGGTGGGCCGGTATGTTGCGCTCAAACCAAGTGGGAAGGGCGTCTGGAAGGGCCTGTGCCCTTTTCACCAGGAAAAAACCCCCTCCTTTCAGGTCAGCGAAGACAAAGGGCTGTGCTACTGCTTTGGCTGTAAGAACGGGGGGGATATCTTCGCTTTCTTACAGAAGATCGAGGGGATTGGGTTTCGGGAGGCCCTGGAGCGCCTGGCCCAGGAGACTGGTGTAGAACTGCCGCAGTTTAAGGGGCGTTCCTCTGGGCGCAAAGAGGCTTTGCAGATTCTCGAGCTCACCCAGGCCTACTTCCGTGCCAACCTATCCGGTTCGGCCGAGCGATACCTGCAGGAGCGCGGCCTGAACCCTGCCTCCATCGAGCGCTTTGGCCTGGGTTACGCGCCCAAAAGCTGGGATGGTCTGATTCGACATCTTCAGGGGCACGGCGTTGACCCTCAGGAAGCCGTGGAAGCCGGGGTGTTGGTGGAGCGCGAAGGCCGCTACTTCGACCGCTTCCGCCACCGCGTGACCTTTCCAGTTCTGGATCCTATGGGCCGCATTGTGGCTTTCACCGCTCGAGCCCTGGAAAAAGACGACAACCCCAAGTACCTCAACTCCCCGGAGACCGCCCTGTTCAAAAAGAGCCAGCTCCTGTACGGCTATCCCCAGGCCCGGTCGACTATCCGCGAGCGGGGGCGGGCGGTGGTGGTGGAAGGGTTGTTTGATGTTATCGCCCTGCACCAGATGGGCTTTACTGAGGCGGTGGCGGTGCTGGGCTCGTCGCTTTCCGGTGAGCAGGCCCACCTTCTGCGGCGGGCCGATGCTGCCGAGCTTTACCTTGCCTTCGACGCCGACGAGGCCGGGCGCAAGGCCACCTTGCAGAGCCTGAACCTAGAGATTGCCCGTAGCTTTGTGGTCTATGCGGTGCTGCTGGAGGATGGCAAAGACCCGGGCGATCTGCTGCTGCTCCCTGATGGCAAAGAGCGCTTCGAGGTGGCGCTGGAGGCGGCCCTGCCCGAGGTGGAGTACCGCTTTGAGGCGGCGGCGGCGGGGTTAGACCTTAAGCGCCCCGAGCATAAGCAAAAAGTCCTCGAGGCCCTCAAGCCCCGCTTGATCTCGAGCGAGCCTTTCGACCCGGTGGTGGAAAAGCTCAAGGCCAAGGTTATCAGCGCCCTGGAACTGAGCCCGCGCGCCCTGGAAGACTACCTGGCCCGGGCCCGCACCCCAAAGCGTGCGGCCTCTGCAGCGCCCGACCGAACCCTGGGCATTGGGCTGGCCCGGCCCGACCTCACAGAGAAACGCCTTTTGCGCGAGCTGGACGTTATCGCCCTGCTATACTCGGTGCCCGAGGAAGAGTTTTTGCAGTGGGCGCTTTACGTGGAAGACCACACCTGGCCGCCCGAGGGCAGCCTCTTGGCCGAATTCATGCAGGCGGCCCGCTCAGAGCAGGGTAAAAGCCGTATCTTGAGGTATTTTGAGCAGCGTGGAGAAGGGGCCCGTTTGATGGATGTTCTCATGAAAAGCCCCAGCTTCGATCAACAGAACCTCGAGGCCCACCTGAATGTGGCCCTGGCCCGGGTGCGGGAGGTTTACTACGAGCTGCGCCTGGACAAACTCAAGGCCCAGCTCAATAGCACCGCCGACCTCGACAAGACTCGTACCCTGACCAAAGAGATCCAGGAGGTGCTGCAGGCCATCGAGGCGGAGCGGCGGGTGTATAAGCGCTAGCGCGCCGTCCAGCCCAGATCCATCACCTGCGCCGAACCTGTGATGGCCCCGGCCTTATCGGAAGCCAGGAACAGTGCGTACTCTGCTACCTCTTCGGGCTCGATGAGGCGCCTGATAGCCGCGGGCGCCAGCATGACCTGTTCGATGACCTGGGCTTCAGGGATGCCCAGCGTGCGGGCCTGGTCGGCAATTTGCGAGGTGACCAGGGGGGTGCGCACGTAGGCCGGGCAGATGGCGTTGCAGGTGATGCCGTACTCCCCGACCTCGAGCGCCACCGTTTTGGTCAGGCCCAGTAAGCCGTGCTTGGCCGCGATGTAGGCCGACTTGTAGGGGCTGGCGACCAAGCCGTGTAACGACGCGATGTTGATAATCCGGCCCCAACGCCTTTGCTTCATGGCCGGTAGGGTGTGCTTGATGAGCTGAAATGGGGCCGTGAGCAGCACCTGGAGCATGAGGTTCCAGGTTTCCAGGGGAAACTCATCCACCGGATGGATGCGCTGCAAGCCGGCGTTATTCACCAGGATGTCGATGGGGCCCAGCTCGAGCGCCCGTTGGGCCAGGTCTCTAACGGCCTGCTGATCGGAGAGGTCGGCCTGAATAAAGGTGCCCCCCACGGCCTTGGCGACTTCGCCGGCTGCGGGGGACAGATCGTTGAGGATTACCCTGGCCCCTTCCCGGGCGAACACTTCGGCGATGGCCCTGCCAATGCCGCTACCTGCACCGGTGATGAGGGCGGTTTTTCCCTTCAGTTGCATAGTTTCATGCTACCTTGTGGCGGGCTTACAAAGCCAGGTAGGCTTTCTGCACGCCTGGGTTGCTCAGGAGCTCCTGTGCGCTGCCGCTCAGTACAACCTTCCCGTGCTCGACCACGTAGCCCCGGTCGGCCACTTCCAGCGACAGCGCCACGTTCTGTTCGACCAGCAGCACCCCCACCCCCTCGGCCTTCACCTGGGCTAAGGTGGTCAGCACCTCCTCGGCCAGCTTGGGGGAAAGCCCCAGGCTGGGCTCATCCACCATCAGGATTCTGGGTCGGCCCATCAGGGCCCGTCCGATAGCCAGCATCTGCTGCTCCCCCCCCGAGAGGGTACCGGCCATCTGCTTGCGCCGTTCAGCCAGGCGGGGGAAAAGGGTGTAGATGCGCTCCAAACCCTCCTGGCGGTATGGCCAGGCCAGGAAGGCCGCCCCCAGGCGTAGGTTTTCCTCCACGCTCATGAGGGGAAAAAGTTGCCGCCCCTCGGGCACGTGCCCCAGACCCCGGCGGGCCCGCTGGGCTGCCGAGAGGCCCTGCAGGCTGGTTTCATCGAGCCACACCCCGCCGCCCCAGGGTCGTAGCAGGCCGGAGATGGTGCGCAAGGCCGTGGTTTTTCCGGCCCCGTTGGCCCCCAGGAGGGCCACCAACTCACCCTGGGCCACCTCGAGCGAAAGCCCAAACAACACCTGGGCCTTGCCGTAGCCAACCGTTAGCTGCTTGACGCGTAGCCTCATTGGGCCCTCCCCAGATAAGCCTCGCGCACCTTGGGGTTGGCGGCCACCGCATCGTAGGGCCCCTCGGCGATCACCCGGCCATAGTCCATTACCACCACCCGGTCGGCCAGGGCCCGCACCACCGGCATCAGGTGCTCGATGAACAGCACCGTTACGCCGCTGTCCCGGATTCGCCGCACCAGTGCCACCGCCTCCAGGGCCTCCGAAGGGCGCAGCCCGGCCATCACCTCGTCCAGGAGCAACAGCCTGGGCTGGGTGCAAAGGGCCCGGGCGAGCTCGAGGCGCTTGTCCTCCAGAAGCGTGAGCTCCCCGGCGGGGGTCTGGGCTTTAGGAGCCAGGCCGGTGAGCTCGATGACCTCCGCCACCACCCGTTCAGCCACTTTGCGCGGGGTGCTGGGTTTACCGTACAGAGCCCCGACCAGAAGGTTTTCCCACACGCTCATCTCCGGGAAGGGCTGCACAATCTGAAAGGCCCGTCCCAGGCCCTTCCAGGTGCGCACTTCCGGTGGAGCATGGGTGATCTCCTGGCCTAAAAACTCGATCCGACCCTCGTCGGGGCGGAGCAGGCCCGAAAGCAGGTTCAGCAGGGTGCTCTTACCGGCGCCGTTGGGGCCGATCACCGCCAGAATTTCACCGGGTGCTACCTGAAGGCTAACCTCATTGGCCGCTGTCACCCCACCAAAGCGTTTGCAAAGGCCCTGAACGCTAAGCATGGCCCGCCCCCTTACGGTGAAAGAGGCTGACCAGCCCCCTGGGCAAAAACAGGATGGTCAGCACCAGAATTACCCCATAGACCACCAGATACCCCTCGCCGATGCGCAGCCGCAGCCAGGTCTCGAGGCTCACGATAATCAACCCCCCCAGCAGGGGCCCGGTGGTGGTATACAGTCCGCCAAAAATGGGGATCACCAGAGCCTCCACAGCCCGCCCCAGGCCAAAGGCATCGTAAGGGGAGAGGAATAGGGTCTTCATGGCGTAAACCCCACCGGCCAGCCCGGCCAGAAAAGCGGAAATCATAAACGCCAGGAGCTTAACCCGTACCACCGGAACCCCCAGCACCCGGGCCACGGCCTCGCCCTGCCGGGTAGCGGCCATGGCGTAGTGCAGGCGGCTTCTGCTCAGAAGAAGGCTAATCCCGGCGGCCAGGGCCAGCACGCCCACGGCCAGGTAGTAGCCGCCGAGGGGGAAGGCTCCTCCGAACGCGGGCTGTACCGGCAGGCCGATAGCCCCTCCGGTGAAGGGGGCTTTGAGCACCAGGGTGCGCATTACCTCGCTGAAGGCCAGGGTGGCGATGGCAAAGTACATGCCGTGCAGGCGCAGGGTGGCCAGGCCCAGGAAGAGGCTCGAGGCCCCGGCCACCACCCCCCCCACCAGCAAAGCGGGCAGCGTGCCCAGGGCCGGGGCTGCGAGCGCGGCGGCGTAGGCCCCCAGGCCGAAGAAGGCCCCGTGGGCCAGCGAGAGCTGCCCGGTGCGGGCCAGCAGATCCCAGGCCAGGGCCAGTGCACTGATCAAGAAGGCAAACTGGGCGGTATCCAGCAAAAAGGCCCGCCACTCACCCAACGGCAGCCCTGGCAGTACCAGGGCTACCAGCAAAAGCAGTCCCACCAGTATCATGCGGCCCTCCAGCTACGCCAGGTGAGGGCCACGAAGATGACCAGAAAGAACACAGCCTCTACCCAGCCCCCTCCGCCCGGCAGATAGGTGCTGACCAGGGCCTCGGCCAGGGCCAGGATGATGGCGGCTGGCACCACCCCCCGCAGGTTGCCCAGCCCCGCCATCACGATGATGGCAAAGGCTTTGAGGGTGTAGGCAAAGCCCACCGTGGGGGAGGCGTAGAGCATCACCGAGAGCATCACCCCGGCCACCCCGGCCAGGGCCGCCGAAAGCCCAAAGGCCAGCAGGTACACCCGCTGGGTCTCGATGCCCAGAAGCCCCGGTGCCAGTCGATTTTGCGCCACCGCCCGTACCGCCAGGCCCAATCGGGTGCGATCCAGAAAGCCATACAGCGCACCCAGAATGACAACCGAAAGACCAAAAGCCAGCAGCGGCGGTACGCCAAACGAAAGACCGCCCAGGCTGAGGGTGGCCCCCTGGTAGCTGGTGGAGACCACACGGGTATCGGCGCCAAAGAGCAGCAAGGCGATGTTTTGCAAGGCCACCGAAAGACCAAAGGTAAGCAGCATCTGGTTGAGCTCAGGGGCGGCCAGCACGGGACGGATCAGCCCCAGGTAGGTGATGGCTCCTACCCCAAAGAGCACCAAGGCCGCCAATCCCAGAGAAAGAAAGGGGTCCAGGCCGGTGCCCACAAAGAGCAGATAGGCAATGAAAGCCCCAATCATGGTGAACTCGCCGTGGGCAAAGTTGACGATGCCCACCACGCCCACCGCGAGCGCCAGTCCGCTGGCTACCAGGGCGTATATGCCGGCGGCCAGGATGCCGTTGATGAGGGTTTGTAGCAGCAATTCCATAGTTTGTGGGGACGGGCTTCCCAAGCGCCAGTAGGCCAACCTTCCGTCGAGCATCCCAAACCTGGTGCGGGATGGAACCCCAACGGGGCTCGTTGGGGTTCACCTTTGATGAAGCTTCGGCCCGGGTTTAGTAGTTGCCTGGGAAGCGCAGGGGCCGGGCTGCGCGGTTGGGCGGGAAGACCGGGCGCCTCGAGCCCTCCAGGTACTGGAACTGTAGCCAGATGCTCTGGTTGAAGCCCTGGAAGCGGGTACGCCCGGTATCGGAGGGCTTGAAGGATAGGGGGCCGAAGGGGGTATCCATCTGAACCTTGGCCAGCTCGGCGGCAATCCGATCTTTATCGGTAGAACCGGCGGCCTCGAGCGCCCTGCCCAGGCTCAGGGCAATCACATAGCCCATGGGGGCCATGTACTCGTCGGTGACCTCGCCGAACTTGCGCCGGTAAAGGTTCACGAAGCGGCGGCTTTCGTTGTTGGCTACCGAGGGCAGCCAGGCGGTCATGCCAGCTATGTCGTTGGAAAGGTTGTTTTTCTCGAAGCCGGTCGGCCAGGCTGGGGGGGCCCCGTAGATGAGTTTGGGCTCGAGCCCCACCTGCCGGGTTTGCGCCGCGATGGGCAGGGCGTCCACGTCGTAGCCGATCCAGTACAGAATATCGGGCCGGAAGCCCTTGAGGCGGGTCAGAATGGCGGTGAAGCTACCCGAACCCGACTTGAAAGGCTCGGCCTGCACGGTGTAACCCTGGCGCTCGAGCTGCTGGCGGTAGGTCTGGATGCCCGCCGAGCCAAAAGGCCCATCTTCGTAGAGGATGGCCACGCGCCGGGCCCCGTTGTCGTAGAGGTACTTGAAGAACTCGAGGGCCGCCGCCACGTTGTGATAGTCCCAGGGGTGGTAGTGGAAGAAGCGGTTGTAATCGCTAAAAGCCTGCTCCACCACGCTGCTGGCCGCTCCGATGCAGAGGAAGAGCGGCTGGTACTGCTTGACGGGCCCTGAGAGGGCAAAGGTAACCCCCGAGGCCAGCCCGCCGATCACAATGTCCACCCGATCCACGGTCATCAGCTTGGTGAGGGCCGGCACCGCGGTGGCCGGGGCGTTGCCGTCGTCCACCACCACCAGCTCAATCTTTACCTTGCCGCCGGCGTTGACCTGATCCACGCCGAGCTGTACTCCGTTCAGAGCGGCCTTGCCCGCTACGGTCGAGATGGGCAGGAGCACACCCACCCGCACCGTGGTCTGGGCCAGGGCCAACCCGGCCAGACCCAAAACTGCCAGAAGAACCATCCAAACTTTTTTCATGCCTGCCTCCTATTAGGTTTCACAAAACCTCCTCGTAGAGCACCGTCGCCTCACCCTCGATGACCCGCTCACCTTTTTGGTTGGTGCAGGCGGTCTCGAGGCTCAGGATGGGTTTATCCGGGCGGATGGCCCGCACCGTTACGGTGGCCGTGATGGTGTCGCCCAGGTAGGTGGGCTTCAGAAAGCGCAGGCTCTGGCCCAGGTAGATGGCCCCCGGCCCCGGCAGCCTGGTGCCGATGGCGGTGGATATGAGTCCGGCCACCAGAATGCCCTGGGCGATGCGGGCCCCAAAACGGCTTTTCTTTGCGTACTCGGCGTCCACATGTAGTGGATTGGTATCACCCACCGCCCCGATGAACAGGGCCACATGGGCCTCGCTGATGGTCTGGGTGTAAGAAGCGCTGTCTCCTACCTGGAACCTCATGCCTGTACCTCCAAAAACCTCAGGATAGCCCCGGCCAGCCCGGCGGTGTCTTCAACTGGGGCCACGTGGCCCACCTGGGGTAGCACCCGGTGGGTGGCCTGGGGAATGGCGGCTGCGATCTCCTGGCCGTAGCAGGGCGGGAAGAGCAGATCGTCCTCACCCGAGAGCACCAGCGTAGGGGCCTTAACCCGCTTCAGGTGGGGGCGCAGGTCTTCCATAGCCAGAAAGCCGTCCAGTAAGTTTTGCTGGGCCTCTGGGGTTGGGGCGGCCTGCTCCATCTGTGCTAGAGAAGCCTCGTCGGCGATCTCCGGGTGGGCTTCCAGATAGGCCCGGCCCCAGATCCAGGGTAGGGCGATCTGCAAACGCCCGCGGGTGCCGCCCCAGGCCAGGGCCTGCCGCCAGCTTGCCACTTTGGCCCGCACCAGGGGGTCGAGGCGGGGGGTGGTGCACACCAAGATGAGCTTTTCCAGGCCGGCGGGTTGTTGGGCGGCGTACACCTGGGCCACCACCCCGCCGTTGGACAGGCCCAGCAGGTGGTAGCGCGGAATCTTTAGAGCCTCCAGGAGGGCGGCCAGGTCGCCGGCGTGCTGTGCGGGGGGGTAGGGCCCTGGGGGTGCGGCGCTTTGCCCCTGGCCGCGCATGTCGTAGCGCAGCACCCGGAAATTCTTCAGGTAGGGCATGAGGGGCTCCCAGGCCTCGGTGCGCTGAAAGATGCCGTTGAGCAGCACCAGGCACGGCGCTTCTTCGGGGCCATCCAGCCGGTAGAAAAGCTGAGTTCCATTGACGACTTGCTCAGGCATGGAATTCCTCCATGAACCGCTGGTACAATGCACTTTTCAAAATTTTGCCGGGGCCGCTTTTGGGTAGCTCGGATAGGAACAGGAAATGCTTGGGCACCTTGTAGCCGGCCAGGCGGGCCTTCAGAAAACTCTTCAGCTCTTCCGCGCCGATGGGGGTTTTGAGTACCACCGCAGCCAGGCCCACCTCGCCCCAGTGGGCATCGGGTACGCCCAGCACCGCGCACTCGAGCACCGCCGGATGATCGTAGAGGGCCCGTTCCACCTCGATGGGGTAGACGTTCTCCCCCCCCGAGATGAACATCTCCTTGGCCCGCCCCACGATGTAGTAGCGCCCCTCGGCATCGCGCCGGGCCAGGTCGCCGGTGCGCAGCCAGGTGCGGCCATTGTGCACGACCAGGGCCTGAGCGGTCTCGGCGGGTCGCTCAAAGTAGCCCGACATCACCACCGGCCCCGAGAGCCACAGCTCACCCTCCTCGAGGGCCTCCTGACCCCCGGCCCCGACCAGCCGGGCCCAGAGGTGGGGCATGGGGCGGCCCACCGACTCGGGGTGCGCCTCGGCCTCCTCGAGGCTCTGGGTAAAGCAGTTGACGCCGCACTCGGTCAGACCATAGCCCTGCTTGAAGCGCACACCCCTGGCCTTGAAGGCGGCCCGCACCGGGTGCGGGCAGGGGGCTCCGCCGGAGATGGCCCAGCGCACCGTGCGCAGGTCGGCCTGGGCGAAGTCGGGGTGCTGGGCCAGCATCTGGTACATGGTGGGCACCAGGAACAGCAGGGTTACCCCATGTTCCCGAACCCAGGCCAGGTACAAAGCGGGGTCGAACCTTTCCTGCACAAGCACCTGGCCGCCCAGGTAGAGCAGCGGTGTGGCCAGGGCATTTAGGGCCGCATGGAACATGGGGGTGGCTACGATGTAGCGGTCTTCGGGAGAAAGTCCCCAGCTCATGCAGGTCTGAATGGCATTGACCAGGAGCTGGCGGTAGGGGATGAGGGCCCCTTTGGGCAGCCCGGTGGTGCCGCCAGTAAAGAGCAGCAGGGCCGGGTCTTCTAAGCCGGGGGTAAAACCTGGTATCTCTTTTTCGGGCAGGGTTTGTAGGGCCTCCAGAGGATGTGCCTGGGGGTGCAGTCGCTGGGCCGGCACCGCGAAGTCTTCGGTATAGAAAAGGGCTTTGGGCCGGGTGTACTCGAGCAGCCCCTTAAGCTCGGCCTCGCTCAGGCGGTGGTTGAGCAGGGTGGGAATAAAGCCCAGCAAAGGCGCGGCAAAGTAGAGCTCGAGGTAGCCCAGGTGGTTGGGCCCCAGCACTGCGACCCGATCCCCCCTGGCGATCCCGAGGCCGGCCAGCGAGGCTGCGGCTCGCCGGGCCCGCTGGTACAAGCCTGCGTAGCTAAGCCAATCCCCACGCCAGTAGACCGCCGGCCGCTCGGGGTGGTAGGCGGCCAGCCGCGCGAGCCAGTTGGCGTTTAGCTCCATGCCACCTCCTCCAAACGCAAGACCGCAGCCCCCCAGTGGTAGCCCACCCCGGCCGCGGCCAGGGCCACCAGGCTTCCCGCGCCCAGCTTCCCGGCGTCCATCGCCAGCTTGAGCGAGAGGATGGGGTCGAGCTGGCCCAGGTGGCCGTAATCGGAAAGGTAAATGGCCCGTTCTTCAGATAACCCCAGCCCGGCCAGCACCGCCTGGTGGGCTGAGGGTTTCATGTGCAGCAGGGCCAGGTAGTCGAGATCGGCGGCGGTGTAACCGGCCTGTCCCAGCGCTTCTTGAATAACCTCCAGAAAGCTCGTTAGCGAGACCTGCTCGAGGCGCGCCTTCATGACCTCGGGCTCGGCCACCCGCAGCTTGTACCGATCTACGTTCATCGGGCTGAGCGGCTCGACCGTGCCACCCACCGGCACCCGCACGCTGGTGGCCAGGCTGGGATCGGTCTTGAGCCGGGTGGCCAGTAGCCTGAACCCCGGCCCCTGCCGCGCCATTACCGCGGCCCCGCCGCCGGCGGCCAGGTCGTACATGAAGCGCACCGCCGGATCGGTGTAATCGATCAGATCGCCGTTGCGGTAGCCGCCGGCAATCAGCAGGTGTTGCAGATCGGGCTGGCTGGCCAGAAGGCCCTCGGCCACGGCCAGCGCGCTGATAAAGCTGGCACACTTCTGGTTCAGGTCGAAGGCCCAGGCCCGCCTGGCCCCCACCATCTGGGCGATCAGGGGGGCGCTGCACCAGACCGGGTAGTCTTTGTACTCATCGGTGATGCTGATTACCACATCCAGCGCGGCCCCCTCGAGGCCCGCCTCCTCGAGCGCGGCCCGAGCAGCCCAGCCTGCCATGCGGCCGGGGTGGTCTTCCGGGCCGGGGATGGGCTTTTGGTGAATGCCCAGCTTCTCCCGCACCACCCATTCCGGCAGCCCGCTGGCCGCGGCAATTTCGCTGCTGTGCATGCGCGGTGTAGGAAGGTAGACCCCTAGGCCCCGAAGGTACGCCATCTTGAACCTCTAAACCCGATTGAGGTGAGTGTACCCAGGGGCTGTTACAACCTTGTTACACTGGTGCCTAGATGGAGGCTGCGCCGATTTTCTGCTCCAGCAGCGCCCGTAGGCCTGCTTCGTCCAGAATGGGAATGCCCAGCTCTTTGGCCTTGCTGAGCTTGGAGCCCGCCCCTGGCCCGGCGATCACATAGCTGGTTTTTCTGCTCACGGAGCCGGAAATTTTGGCCCCGTGGGCCTCGAGCTGCCGCGCGACCTCTTCCCGGGGGCGCGAGAGCTCGCCGGTTAAGACAAAGGTAAGACCCTCGAGGGCCTGGCTTTGCTGCTTTTCTCTGGCCTCGAACACCAAACCAGCGGCCCGCAGGCGCTCGATGAAGCTCTGCATCTCCGGGCGAGCCAGGGCCTGGTGGATGGCCTGGGCAGTGGTCTCGGCGATGTCCGGTACGGCATCCAGCTCCTCGACCGTGGCCTTCAGGATGCTGTCCAGGTGCCCAAAGCGCTTGGCCAGGGCCCGGGCGGTGCTTTCGCCGACCTGGGGAATGCCCAGCGCAAAGAGCAGCCGCTCGAGGCCCCGGCTTTTGCTGGCCTCGATCTGCTCAATAAGGTTCTGGGCGCTTTTCTCGGCCTTGCGCTCGAGCGCGGCAATATCTTCTTTCTTAAGGTTGTAGAGGTCGGCGGCATCCCGCACCAGACCGGTTTCCAAAAGCTGCTCAATCAGCTTCTCGCCCAGGCCCTGGATGTCCATGGCCCTGCGGCTGGCAAAATGCCGGATCGCCTCGAAAGCCTTGGCCGGGCATAGGGGGTTGGGGCAGAGGTGAATCTTGCCCGAAAGCTCGAGGGCTGTACCGCACTCGGGACAGTGGGTGGGCCACTCCACGGGCGCATGCCCCCGGGGGGCCTCGGTGACCACCCGCAACACCTCGGGGATCACCCCGCCCGATTTGTGTACCAGCACGGTATCCCCGATGCGTAAGCCCAGCTCCTGTACGTAACTTTCGTTGTGCAGGGTGACCCGGCTCACGGTGGAGCCGTCCAGAAAGACCGGCTCGAGCTCCGCCACCGGGGTGACCCGGCCGGTGCGCCCCACCTGAAAGATTACCCGCAGCACCCGGGTGGTCTTTTCTTCGGCGGGGAACTTGTAGGCGATGGCGAAACGGGGGGTTTTGGCGGTGTAGCCCAGCTCGCTCCACAGGGAAAGATTGTTGAGCTTGACGGTCACGCCATCGGCTTCAAAAGGCAGGCTTTTGCGCGCGGCCAGCATGGCCTGGTAGCCCTGCTCGATGCCCTCCACGCCCCGCACCACCTGGTAATGCGGATCCACGGAGAAACCAAGCTGGCCTAGTTTCTCCAGCAATTCTTGCTGGGTGCCGACCCCCAGGCTTTCCGGCCTTCCCACCCCATAAAACAGGCCCCGCAAGCCCCGGCTGGCGCTGATTCGGGGGTCTTTTTGCCGTAGGCTGCCGGCTGCGGCGTTGCGCGGGTTTTTGAAAGGAGGCTCCCCAGCCTCCTCGAGCTGCGTGTTCAACTCCAAAAAGGTCTGGATGGGTAGGTAAATTTCCCCCCGAACCTCGAGGTCGAGGGGCTGTGGTAGCTGCCGGGGAATGTCGGGAATCGCTAGCAGGTTGGGCGTTACGTCCTCGCCGGTCAGGCCGTCGCCGCGGGTGAGCCCCTGGCGAAACACCCCCTCTTCATAGATGAGGTTGACCGAGAGTCCGTCAATCTTGTACTCCAGCACATACTCGCGCGACTCTTCCCGGCCCAGGAAGCGGTTGATGCTGGCCTCGAAATCGGCGATGTCGTCTTGCGAAAAGGCGTTCCCCAGCGAGTACATACGGGTGGGGTGGGGCACGGGGGTGAAGGGGGTCTCGAGGATGGCGCTGCCCACGGTTTGCGTGGGGGAGTCGGGGATGATCAGCTCAGGATGGGCTTCTTCAAGGGCCCTCAGCTCCTGGAGCAGGCGGTCGTACTCGGCATCGGAAATTTCCGGTTTGTCCAGCACGTAATAGCGGTAATTGTGGTAGCGAATCAGCTCCCGCAGTTCCATGATGCGCTGCTTAGGGGTCTGCATAGCGTGATGCTACCAGCTCGAGGGTGGTTGTAAAACAGGCCTTAGAATAGCCTGAAGGGTGGCCAAAGAAGGGTTTTACTCATTTGTCAAGCCCTTTCAACCCCCCTGCTTTGTGCTCTATAATGCCGGAGGCTAACAGCCAGTTCAGCGCTTGTGAGCTACACAAGTGAAATGGAGGCGAATCACATGAAGAAACTCGTTGTGCTCGGTGCTGCCTTAGCAACTGCGCTAGGCCTGGGTCTGGCCCAGGAGATTCGCGTGGGCATGGCCTTCGATGCGGGTGGTAAAAACGACCGCAGCTTCAACCAGTCCACCTTTGAAGGCGCCCAGCGAGCCGCTAAAGAGCTGGGGGTTCGGATCTTCGACTTTGAACCCGGCGACCCCGGTCAGGTGGGTCAGGGCATCCGCCGCTTTGCCGAAGAGGGCTTCGACCTGATCGTGGGGGTGGGCTTCGCCAACGAACCCTCGATCACCAAAAACGCCCAGGAGTTTAAGGACATCAGGTTCGCCGTAATCGACTCGGTGCCCTGCGAGGGCAAGTGCGCCAACGCGGTGGGGCTGGTCTTCCGTGAGCACGAAGGCAGCTACCTGGTGGGCTACATCGCGGGCCGCATGACCAACACCGGTGTGGTGGGCTTCGTGGGCGGCATGGATATCCCCCTGATCCACAAGTTTGAGCAGGGCTACCGGGCCGGGGCCATCGCCGGTATGCGCGAGCGGGGCATCTCCAACCCCCGCGTGCTCATCAACTACGTGGGCAACACCCCGGCGGCCTGGAACGACCCGGGCAAGGCCAAAGAAATCGCCACCGCGCAGGCCAAGCAGGGGGCGGACATCATCTACGCGGCGGCCGGGGCTTCGGGCCTGGGTGTGCTGGACTATGTTAAGCAGCAGAAGTGCTTGAAGCAAAACGAGCTGCCCTCGGGTGTGCGCTTTATCTCTAACAATGGCTCCAATGTGCCGCGTTACGCCGCTTACAACCAGTCCTGCCCGGCGGCCACCTCCCGCCCCATGTTCATGGTTGGGGTAGATGCTAACCAGAACTACCTGGGCGACACCGACAACAACCCCAACACCCTCAACCACGTGCTGACCTCCATGCTCAAGCGGGTGGATGTGGCCACCTACGAGGTCATCAAGTCGGTTAAGGACGGCACCTTCAAAGGCGGGGTGCGCGAGTTTGGCCTGAACAACAACGGTGTGGGCTATGCCCTGGACAACTACAACAAGGCCCTGATCCCGCAGGCCGTCATCAACCGCCTGGCGGTTCTGCGCAGCCAGATTGTCTCCGGGGCCATCAAGGTGCCCGACAAGCGCTAGGCGATTGTTTTGTCGGCGCCCGGGGTTGTGGCCCTGGGCGCTTTTTGCTGCGTCCCCAGCCCAACTGTGGGTGTTGTTTTGAGCCTTGAGCAAAGCACCTGGAGGCTGCTTGCCTGTATGATTGGAGACATGAACGATTCTGCTGCTGCCTCGAGCGCGCGCGCTAAGGGTTCGGTTGCGCTCGAGCTCCGCAACATCACCAAACGCTACCCTCTGGTGCTGGCCAACGATCGCATCTCACTGGACGTGCGCTGGGGTGAGGTGCTGGCTGTGGTGGGTGAGAACGGCGCGGGTAAATCCACCCTGATGAAGATCGTGTACGGCCTGGTCAAACCCGACCAGGGCGAAATCTGGGTTGACGGCCAGAGGGTGCAGATTGCCGAGCCAGGCGACGCCATTGCCCTGGGGATTGGCATGGTACACCAGCACTTTATGCTGGTAGACCCCTTTACGGTGCTGGAGAACGTAATTCTAGGTTCAGAGCCCACCCAGGGGGGCCAGCTCAACCTGGCCCAGGCCCGGGCCGAGGTCGAGGCCTTGATGAGGGACCTCGAGTTCGATCTGCCGCTGGATACACCGGTGGAGGAGCTGCCGGTGGGTTTGCAGCAGCGGGTGGAGATTCTCAAGGCGCTTTACCGCAAGGCCAAAATCCTCATTCTGGATGAGCCCACCGCCGTACTGACCCCCCAGGAGGCCGATGAGTTATTCGACTTCCTGCGCCGCTATGTGGAGCAGGGCAATGCGGTTATTTTCATCAGCCACAAGCTGGCCGAGGTCATCAAACTCTCCCACCGCGTCACCGTTATCCGCGATGGCAAGGTGGTGGGCACGGTCAACACCCCTGAGACCAGCGTGAACGAGCTGGCGCGCATGATGGTAGGGCGGGAGGTGATCCTTTCGGTGGACAAGTCGGAGGCCAGACCCACCGAGGCCGTGCTCGAGGTAATCGACCTGCGCATGCCCGAAAAAGACAAAAAACACCGGCTTAATGGGGTGTCGTTTCAGGTACGGGCCGGTGAGATTGTGGGCATTGCAGGGGTGGAGGGCAACGGCCAGACCGAGCTGGTGGAGGCCATCACCGGCCTGCGGCCTTACCAGGGCACCATCCGATACCAGGGCCAGACCCTCAAACCCAACGCCCGGCTGGTGCGCGAGTGGGGCGTTTCGCACATCCCCGAAGACCGCAACCTGCGCGGGCTGGTGCTCGACTTTACCACCCGCGAGAACCTGATTCTGGGGGATCACTACCGGCCGCCTTATGCGGGATTCCTGGGCTTTTTGGACGCTACGCAGATGGAAGCCCACGCCCGGGAGGTGGTCGAAACCTTCGATGTACGGCCCCGAAGCACCGAGCTGGCAGCCCGCCGCTACTCGGGGGGCAACGCGCAGAAAATCATCGTGGGCCGGGAGCTGAGCCGAAAGCCCAAGGTGCTGGTTGCAGCCCAGCCGACCCGTGGGGTGGATATTGGGGCCATCGAGTTTATTCACGAAAACATCGTTAAAGCCCGTGATGCGGGGATGGCGGTGCTGCTGGTATCGGCCGATCTAAACGAGGTGCGCTCGCTATCCGATCGCATCTTGGTGATGTTTGAAGGCCGCATCATGGGTGAGCTCAAAGCCAGCGAGGCCAGCGAGGAGCGGCTTGGGTTGTTGATGGCCGGTATCACCGAGGGCTCTGCGCAGGCCGCAGGGGCTCAGGGCTCCTGAAACTCCCCCTGCACCCCTTCCAGCACCACCACATCGCCGGTATCGAGGTGGTATAGCACGCGGGTGCCCTGCACAAAGCCATCCTTGTTTTGGCTGCGCACCGGTCTTTCCTTGCTACCGTACAAATAAGCGATGCGGTCTTTTTCGTGCACCACTGCGCTTTCTGCCGTGGAAGTACGGCCATCCTGCACCAACCTGATCTCCCCAAACAGGCGCAGGATCTCGTCGTCCACGTTGTAGACCATGCGCTGGGCGCTGCCTTGCAGGGGCTTGTCGCCGGAGCGCTCGAGCTCGATGGGCCCCGCCACCCGGGCCTCGCCGCTCTGGTTATCGTAGTCGAGGCGGCTACCCCAGGCCCTGCTCTGGCCCTGCTGAACCTCTACGGCCCGCGGGCCCGGCTTGAGATCGAGCTCGAGGCGATCCTCATCCTCGATGTACCGGGCCGTGCCCCCGGTCATGAATACAAAGTCGTTTACTTCCCGGATTTGCTCCACGCGGGCGATGGCCCCGAAAGCCTTAGCATCCTCACCAAAGGTAATCTGGACGCGATAGGGGGGTGGATCGGCAAAAAGCGAACGGCTGAGGGAGGGGCCTTCGGGTTTACCGCCAATCTGCACATCAAAGGCCTTGAGGCTGCCGTCGTTTTGCTCGGCGGCCTCGAGGCGCACCTGCTGGCCTATCTTCAGGTCGGCAAACTGCACCGGTTTCCCTTCGAGCCAGAAGCGGGTCAGCTTATCGGTGGTAAAAACCCTTTCACCCAGGTGAAGGGATTTCTTCTCAGCGTCCAGCGCGGTAATGACCCCCCCGTACAGGTCGCGCAACTCGATGATGGCGGGGGGGTTGTCCGGCCCACTCTTAACGACCACAATTTTTTTACCGCGCCGCTCAATCTCGGCGGTGGTTTGAAACGAGGGCTCAGGCTCCTGCTGCGCGATTGCTACCAGCAACAACCCCAGGAGCAGCCAGGCCCAGCGCATATTATCGCTCGCTCAGCTTGCGAAACTCGGCGATGGGTAGCCGGGGCGCCTGGGCCAGCACCCGCACCTGCGAACGGTTGACATTGTGCAGCAAGGAGTTGCCCGACAGGGTGGCCCGCTCCTTGGCGTTCACACTTCGGGCCGGCACGTTCTGATTGCCCACCCGGCCGGCTACCACCGTGGCTTCGCCGGTGTTGTCGTTGTAGAGCAGGCTGGCCCCGGTGGTGGTGATATCGCCATCGACCAGGGTGACCCCGCCGGTGGCCAGCAAGCGCTTTTCGTCGGTGAGGCTACGCACCTCTTTGGCGCGGATTACCAGATCGCCCTTGCCCTCGCGCTTGCGCAGCAGCACGACCTCTTTGGCGTCGCTGAAAACCGCCAGCCCCCGGTCTTCTTCATAGTAAACCGCTTCGGAGCGTCCCTCTTGTCGGCCGTTCTTCAGGGTTACGCCCCCTTCGCTGGTGGAAATATTGGTATCCACCTCAAAGGTCATGCGAGGCGCCAGCACCTCAACCGGATCGCCGTTTTGATCCCTGGGCTCCTGGCGCATGCGGGCGTTGCCCTCGAGGGTGCCGCGCCCGTTGCTCTCGCGGTAGACCAGCTTTGGCCCGGTGGCGGTCATGCGGTCGCGCTTGACCACTACGCTGCCCTCGAAAGAGGCCACCCGCTCCCCCTCGGCCTCTTGCATGGTTTTGCCCTGGGGGGCTTCCAGCGTGGCGCGGGTGGCCTGGATTTCCAGGTCTTTGACCCGGCCAATGACCCCGCCCGGTTTGCCGGCCTCATAAACCCAGGGGCCGTTGCGCAGGTTGCCCGAACGCTGTCCGCCTGGGGCCTCGATGGTGATGATGCGCTGCTCTTTGCTCTGGGCCAGTACCGCCAACGCTAGTAGAAAAAGAAGCCAGGCTATACGTTTCATGAGCTACCCCCTTCGATGGGACAGGGCGGCTGTTCCCCACCGGAAATAAACTTCTCAACGGGGTCGCGCCAACTGGGATTCTCGATGCCAAAATCACTCTTGAAGTCCTTGCCCTGTACCTCCAGGCTGGGTGCGGTGATGTAGACGCTGGGGGCGCGAAAACCTTCGCGCTGATCGATGGTAACCGGCATCTCGCCAGGCTTGCCAAGGTTGACCGTGTAGCAGCCCTTGAGAATTTCCACCCGAGCGTAGGGCAGCCGAAGGTTGTCGACGCGGTCGATGACGACCTCGGGTGCGAACAGCCGCATATCGAGCCGGTCTTCCACATACCGCTCCCCGGACTGCAGGCCGGTTACCTTAGCCTCGCGGGTGTTGGGATCCTGATCGACCTGTGCTGCGGAAAACTCCCAGCGGGCTTTAGGGTCTTGCTCTGGATATAGGGTGAGCTGGACGCGCTCGAGGCGAACCCCCCGGTTGGGTGTGGCTGGGCTTGGAATGGGGCGGGTGACCAGGAAAACCGAAAGTAAAATAATGGTCACCAGGGCGACAATGGCAGCTCGAACCACGGCTAGAGGTTAGAAGCTGGGCGGCTTAGAAGCGTGAAACCTAGCCTAAGCCGTCGAGTGGAATTTTGCCATATTTGATTGAGTCAGAGCATCGGGGAATACGTGTGCAGGAGCAGTACATGGCCCCTCTCAGGCCCGGCGTAGCTCGGCCACGAAATCGTAGCGGTCGCCGCGGTAGTGGCTGCGGGTAAACTCCAGCACGCTGCCGTCGGCCAGGTAGCTCAGGCGCTCGATGTAGAGTACCGGTTCGCCTGCTCGAAGACCCAAAAGCTCGGCTTCCTGGCGGCTGGCCGCGACCGAGCGCAGGCGTTGCAGGGCCCGAACCGGCCGTAAGCCTTTGCTCTCCAGATAGGCGTACAGGGATTCTTTGACCTGTTCGGGGTGGGGGAGGAGGTGGGCTGGCAAGGCGGCCCGCTCAACAGCCATGGGCTCACCCTGCGCGCTGCGCACGCGCTCGAGCCGGGCCACTTTCTCGCCTGGCGAGAGCGATAGGGCCAGCACCTCCTCGGGGGAGGCGGTGAACAACCCCCGTTTGAGCCAGCGCGTGCTGGGCTCGAGGCCGCGCGCCCGCATGTCCTCGCTGAAGCTGGTCAGCGCCGAGAGGGGCTGCTCGAGGCGGGGGGCCACATAGGTGCCCGACCCCTGGCGGCGCTGCACCAGGCCCTGGGCCTCGAGGCGCTCGAGGGCTTTGCGCAGCGTGAGCCTCGAGACCCCAAACCGTTCGGCCAGCTCGCGCTCGGGGGGCATGGCCTCGCCGGCTTTCCAGGTGTTGGAGGCCAGGGCCTCACGCAGAAGGGCCTCGAGCTGTAGATAAAGCGGGGTGGCGGAGTGAGGATCCAGCTTGGATTCCATAGATTGCCAGATATTATACCACTTGAATACCAATAACGCCTGACGTATACTTCAACCGAACCAATGCATGTGGGGCCCCGGGGCTGAGGCACCAGATGGAGGAGTGAAGATGAAAAGATGTTTTTGGCCTGTAGCTATGGTTTTGCTGATTTCAGGTCTGGGCTATGCGCAGCCCAAGGTGCTGCCGGCCTATACCAACCTGGGCGTGACGGCTGGCAAAGCTGGAGGGAGCCTCACCCTGTCACTGGCCAGTGCGCCGCAGACTTTCTTTTACTACGGCGCGATTGACTCGGCTATCCAGAACCTCGCCAACCAGATGTTCGACGGCCTGATCGAGTACAACCTGGCCAACTACCAGATCGAACCGGCCCTGGCCACGCGCTGGAGCATCACCGATAGCCGGATTTACACCTTTGACCTGCGCCGGGATGTGCGTTGGCACGATGGCCGCCCCTTCACCGCCGACGATGTGGTTTTTACCTACACCCAGATTGTCGCCAACCCCGAGGCCCGTGGCGGCGACGCGGCCAACTTTGAGGGTGTGAAAATTGAAAAGCTGGGTGATTTCCGGGTGCGCTTTACCCTGCCCAAACCCGCGCCTGCCTTTATCCATTACATGCGCCTGCCCATCATGCCCAAGCACAAGCTGCTACCCTTCAGCCAGGAAGGGGGCAAGCCCCGCGCCGAAATCAACAACGCCTGGCCCACCAACGTCAACCCCGAGGAAGTGGTGGGCACCGGTCCCTTCCGCCTGCGCAGCTACACCGCCGGGCAGCAGGTTACCCTGGTCAAGAACCCCAACTACTGGAAGCGCGATGCTGCTGGCACCCCCCTGCCTTACCTCGATCAGCTGCAGTACCTGATCATCACCGACTCCCAGGCCCGGGTGGCGCAGTTTTTGGCGGGTAACATCGGTCAGATCAACATCACCGGGGCCGAGTTCCCCGACCTCAAACGCCGCGAAACCCAGGGGGCCCCGTTCCGGGTGGTGCAATTCCGCGCGCTTTTTGGCTCGCCGCCGCACATCGGCTTCAACTACAACGCCAAGAACGCCGAGCTGGCGAACCTTTTCAAAAACAGCGACTTCCGCCGTGCGCTACAGTTCGCCGTCAACCGCGAGCGCATCATCGAGGACGTATACAACGGTCTGGCCGAGCGAGCCAGCTATGGGGTGGCCCCGCTTTCCGAGTGGTACTACCCGGAAGTGGCCCGTTTGCAGGGCCGGTTTGACCTGAATGCAGCCAACGCCGCTCTGGATCGGCTGGGACTGCGGCGGGGCCCGGACGGCATCCGGCGCCTGCCCAGTGGAAGGCCGCTCGAGTTCACCCTCACCTACGGCTCCAACTCCGCGGTTTTCACCGCTATTGCCACCATTTTGCAAAGCGACTTCCAGCGGGTAGGGGTCAAGGTTAACCTACAAGGCATCCTGGCCGCCAACCTGCTCTCAACGGGGCGAGGCCAGGACTGGGAGGCCATCCTGCTGGCCCTGGGCGACCAACCCGACCCCGAGCTGCGCACCCCCATCTGGAAGCCGGGCGGGGCCCTGTACTACTGGCACCAGGCCACCCAGCCCACCACCCCCAACGGCCAGCCCCAGTTCAACAACTTCCTGCCCTGGGAACGTGAAATCTACGGCCTGTGGGAGCGGGCGGCCAGCACCACCAACTTCACCCAGCGCAAAGCCCTCTACGACCGCTGGCAGGCCATCGCGGCCCGTGAGGCCCAGGTCATCATGATTGCCAAAGAGTATGCGGTAGGAGCGGTTTCCAACCGCTACGGCAACTACATCTACAGCCTGGGCGTGATCCCCGGCTTCAACCCCGTGCCGCTGATGTTCCAGCGGTAAAGCTTATAGCCAGGGATGGGGCTTGCAGGGAAGGGTTATGGGCATTTACCTTTTGCGGCGCGTCTTGGTGGCGATTCCTACCCTGTGGTTGATCTCGGTGTTGGTGTTTGCGGTCATCCAGCTCCAGCCAGGCGGCTTCCTAGAGCCTGCTAACTAGCTGTTCGTAAAAGCTCCACAGTTTTCGCTGTCATCAGAATCGAAAAAGCCAACCAGTGCCAACCTCGCAAGGTCTCAGCCAGCCGCTCATAG
>Ga0209721_1000060_pt1 | contig 103396 bp, 93 predicted proteins | sample TshhotsprinmetaG_FD_184139 | JGI IMG/M metagenome (GOLD analysis project Ga0209721, IMG submission 184139) | Hot spring microbial communities from South Africa to study Microbial Dark Matter (Phase II) - Tshipise hot spring metaG (SPAdes)... | ecosystem: Environmental > Aquatic > Thermal...
TTCCAGGTGATGAGGGTCATATCTACGTTTCCAGCGGTAGAAAGTTTGAGGGAGATGCCGAAGTAACAGCAAGTGAGGCGAGCATTTTTAGCATGAGAGTTATAGTAATCAAACCATTTAAGTCTCTGCCTGGCTTTTTTGATAGTGCCGGTACGCTTGCCAGGCGCCTGTATCCCGGAATCTCAGTATAGACATTCATAGTGCGAGCACTATAGCGTCCTTTCACAATCCATGTCACTAATCTATCTGAACTAGATCAGTGAATTTGACAGCAATGGAGTGTCAAGTCAGCCGCAACTTAGTTACAAAATTAGGACTCAGTTTGGCTAGAACTCTAGAGGGACAGCGATCTAGCTGTCTGACACGGCTTCAACGTCCTTGATAAGAGAGGTTGCTTAGACCTATGACAACTTCTACCGTCCTCTGGTATTAGTTTTTACCTGTTCCCATACCCAAGAGCACCACTGCTCCACCCCTTCACCAGTCTTGCAGGAAAGCTGGAAGAACTCGACTTTAGGATTTAGTCCTGTGACGGAACGCCGAAAAGCAGCAATGTCAAAATCCACATGAGAAAGAAGGTCCATCTTATTTATTATCACAGCATCAGCATCAATGAATATCAGAGGATACTTAACGGGTTTATCATCACCCTCAGGTAAGCTGGAAATCACCACTCGCTTGTGTTCTCCCAGAGCAAATTCTGCCGGACAGACGAGATTGCCGATATTCTCAATCAGTAGCAAGTCCAGCGTATCCAGAAATAAGCCTTTCAGCGCAGCTTCAATCATGGCTGCCATCAAAGAGCAGCTTTCTGGCATATTACGAGTATTTATCTGGACTATCGCTTTCGCCTCACTCTGTACCTTCTCAGCATCTACTATTGATGCCACATCGCCCTCAATAACAGCTATTCTTAACTTGTCCTTCAGTTTTCTCAGAGTATGCAAAATCAGGCTTGTCTTGCCGGCACCTGGAGCTGACATAATATTGATAGCAAATACTTTATGCTTATCCAGTAATTGCCGATTTCGGCTAGCTATAACCTCATTAGCTTCCAGAACATTCTGAATAACTTCTATTTTTTTCATTCTATATCTATGCTCTCAATATAAAGCTCTCGCCCTTGAGATATTTCTACACTCCGCCCCTGGCATCCCGGACATGCCCAGACGGTATCCTGGGGATGGAAAATAGTAGAACAATCCCGACAACGCAATTGAGTTGGGATTGAGTCAAAATGAAGTACTGCTCCTTGAGCCATGGTTCCCTTGCTCAGAGAATCAAAATAAAACTGAATACACTCAGGGACAAATCCTGACAACTCACCAATCACTATGTTAATCTGGATGACTTTGTTAGCTTGCGCCTCATTTGCTTTAGCTAACACAATATTGACTATGTTTTCGGTTACCCCGAGTTCATGCATGTAATACTGCCAATAAACCGTTATTGTAAACTAGCCAGTGCTTCAATTCAATCAGCCAAAGCATAATGAGATATTTGTTCCACTCCGTATTTTCAGATTTCCACTCTCCAATCGTGGGAATATACGTTAAACCTTTCTGAACCGGCAAAACCTATGAGTGTTATCCCGTATTTATTGGCTTCTTCTACAGCCAAGTCCGTAGGGGCAGCAATGCTTATAACTATCGGTATTTGGCAAAAAATTGCCTTCCTGAGTGTGGACGCAGTTTGTCGGCATGAGCTAACCAGACAGCTATCTTGTAAATTAATCTCTTCTTTAATCGCCAAGCCTATAGCTTTGTCCACCGCACAATGTCTGCTTACATCTTCGACAAAAACCTCCTTATTCCCCAGAATTCCCACAACATGTGTACAGCCGGTCTTTCGATATAAGAAGCTGTTTTCGTTCAATTTCTTTACTGATTCAAAAACCTCTGCCCTTGTTACCTTCTTCTTAGAATCACATCTCTGAGGAACCTCAACTAATTTCTCCGAAATGTTAACCACAAATTGGCTATCGCTTAGTTTCTTGACTTGGGACAAAGAAGGGTCTAATCCTCTAGATTTCAAATTACCGGCTATCATCTCTTCCAAACTCACAGGAATGCAGTAGAACTTGTGAATTTCCCCATTGACTTTGATTACAATCTCTTCCTCGTGGACAAGTTCATCTATCTTTTCCCGCTCGTAATGTTTGAAAATCTCCAGAACCTTTACTTCCGTACTTCTCTTCCCCATGTTTTATGTAAATTCTTTATATCATCAATTATGCTCCTACAGGCATCAAAGGTTGGCCCTCTATGAGAAGCAGAGATTGCTATCATTAGAATGCTCTCTGTAATGTTCAGAAGCCCCACTCGATGCATTATGACCACATCCTCAATGTCAAATTTACCGAGCGTCTTTTTTTCTATCTCTTGCAGTCTCTGAACAGCTTCATTATCATCCCAGAATTCTAATCCTATCCCTTCCGAGAACTCTCGCACTGTGCCTACATAGACTAATACCGCGCCTACTTTGGGTTGCTTCAGCTTCTTGATTACTTCATCAACGCAGAAGTCTTCTCTTGTTATCTCAACCATGCCATCTCCACAATACAATTATGAGTTTGAGTCTATGTCCATGGACCGAGTGTTTAATTGTCCAGCCTTGACGATTCGTTGCCAGAACTACACATGACAAGTAGCACAACTTGTGGCAGAGCATGAACTACAAGCTGAGCCACCCCCGATCGGTGCAGTTGAACCTTCGCTAGTCTTGGAAAAAGAAGCGAAAGAGGAAAATATTCGTTTCGCCTCATGCTGACAGCGCGGGCAGGGGGCACTTTCGCCTGCTTGGCTTTGATTGCGAAGCAATTCAAATTTGAATTTGCACTCAGTACAACAATACTCGTATAACGGCATTCTTACTGCTCTCCCTCTTTAAACGCTTTCAAAAATACGTCAGGAATTTTCGGAACCTGAGTGTCAAGCCAGATCTTCAGACAGACTAATGAGCAAAAATTATAATGCTCAACTTTCTCCGGACCCTTCCATAACGAAAGCATCAGCCAGCCAGTGAGGACATCACAAGGCCTCTCCTCTTTGCCACACTCCACTCTAGTACCACAAGACTGGCAGATAAAATATTCCCGAGGCACTTAGTCACCCCACTTGCTAGAATGGAACAGCCACAACTCGCTTGACCTCAGGTACTTGTTCTTTTAATACCCGCTCAATTCCGTTCTTCAACGTCGTGGTCGCCATGGGACAGCCACCACAAGCACCAGTTAGCTTCACCGTTACCACGCCGTCTTTAACGTCCACTAACTCTACATCCCCACCGTCAGCTAACAACGCCGGTCTTACCTTTTCTAAAGCTGCTTGTACCTTCTCACGCATTCTTGCCTCCTTGTTTTGCTAATCCTAGAGCTAATGAGGTTAATTGTCAAATCAAGCAAGTCTCGGGCGTTTACCCGCAATAAAACAGGAAAGTTGGTATGTAGATAAAGATAATCTATAATACAACTCTGGAGGCCCATCGCATGATTCCTGTTGAAGAAGCCCTGCAAAAGATTCTGAGTTACGTTGATATCCTGGAGCCTGAACGGAAGCCCATTCTGGAATGCTTGGGGCAGGTCCTGGCTGAAGATATCTATGCTGCCATTGATATTCCGCCACTGGACAATTCAGCTATGGATGGTTATGCCCTGCGAGCGGAAGACACTCAAGGTGCCACCAAATCATCCCCCAGATACCTGAAGGTTATTGGAGAGGTTGCCGCTGGTTCCCTGCCCACAAAAAAGATTAGGCCCGGTACCGCCATTCGTATCATGACTGGAGCGCCACTGCCCGCCGGAGCCAATGCCGTGGTTCGCTTTGAAGATACCGATGAAGTTGACCGCAGGTCAGCCCGGCGTGAGCTCTCACAAATCGGAATACTGTGCCGGGCACGGAAGGGGATGAATGTGCGCTGCAAAGGCGAGGATATTGCTAAAGGCAGCCTGGTCCTGCCAAAAGGAAGGACGCTGCGCCCTCAAGAAATAGGCGTGTTGGCGTCTTTGGGACGCTCTACTGCACTGGTCATTCGTCGTCCTGTCGTAGCTATCCTGGCTACGGGTGATGAGCTTCTGGACACTGACCAGCCGCCCACCCCCGGTAAGATTTATGATAGCAATACTTACACTATCGCTGCCGAAGTCCTGCGCTATGGGGGGATTCCCAGAATCCTCGGTATAGGGCGTGATTCCGCTCAGTCTCTAACGGAGAAAATAGCCAGAGGGCTGGATGCCGACATGTTCATCACTTCTGGCGGTGTCTCTAAAGGAGACTACGATATAGTCAAAGATGTTCTGGCAGAGCATGGTGAAATTGGCTTCTGGACAGTTTGTATGAAGCCGGGCAAACCGCTCGCCTTCGGAGTTATCGGAAAGGGGACAAAAAAGACCGTGCCGCATTTAGGGTTGCCAGGCAACCCGGTCAGTGCCATGATCACCTTCGAACAGTTCGCTCGTCCTGCCATATTGAAGATGATGGGAAAGAAGATCCTGACCAAGCCTACCATACGCGCCATCATTGACGACGATATCGAGAATCAAGATGGGCGCCGCCTTTTCGCTAGGGTTACGGTAACAAAGCGTGGCGGTCAATACCATGCATGCCTCACGGGTCCCCAAGGCTCAGGAATTCTCACATCTATGGTCAAAGCCAATGGTTTGGCTGTCATCCCCGAAGGCGCTAAGCAGGTCAAAGCCGGACAAATGGTCGAGGTTCAAATGCTGGACTGGCCGGAGGAAGAGGATAGACCCACGACTGTGCCCGTTGTTTCCATCGTGGGCAAATCGGGAGCGGGGAAAACAACGCTCATAGAGCGGCTTATCGCCGAGTTCAAGAAAAGAGGCTACAAAATTGCTACCGTAAAGCACAGTCAGGGCAACATTGCAGAAATGGACCAGTCTGGAAAAGATAGCTGGAGGCTGGCACACGCCGGTAGCGATGCAGTATGCCTTAGCTCGCCTGACAGAATCGTCCTCTTTAGAAATCTAGACCGCGACCTAGACGTCAAGGAAATTGTGCCCATCGTTGGCTCGGAGTTCGACCTCATCCTTGCCGAAGGGTTCCGCGCCGGCAAAGCTCCTAAAATAGAAGTGCATAGCAGAGGACTGGGGGATGACTTACTGTGCTATCCTGAACAGCTGTCGGCTATCGTTACCGACAGCTCGCCGGATACCCTGATAGCCTCTGGTTGTAAGCAGCCGGTCTTCAGACGGGATGATATTGCAGCAATAGCTGATTTCATAGAAAAGAATTTTGTCATGACCACCGGTGGTGAAGGAAAATGTTCACCGTAGGGATATTGACCATCAGCGACAAGGGTTCGAGAGGGGAGCGTCAGGATAAGAGTGGAGAGGTTATTCGGGAAATTATGTCCAGCTTCGGTGCCCATATCGCCAACTACGGCATTATCCCGGACGAAAAAGAGGTTATTATGTCAAAACTGGTTAAATGGGCAGACGGTGGCAAGCTAGATGTGATCATCACCACAGGCGGCACAGGGCTCACCCCTAGAGATGTGACCCCCGAGGCAACCTTGGCTGTGGTGGATAGAGTGGTGCCCGGCTTTGCTGAAGCCATGAGGGCAGCAAGCCTGAAGAAAACCCCCATGGCCATGCTCAGTCGAGCCGTGGTCGGCACTCGAGGCAAATGCTTGATAATCAACTTACCAGGCAGCCCTAAAGCAGTACGGGAGTGCCTCGAGGTCATACTGCCCGCACTGCCTCACGCTGTGGAAACGCTTAAAGGCGAAGGCGGCGAGTGCGGCTCCTCACACGGTTGAATCCGGATACCCACAAATGCTTATGAGTCGGCGCCATTACGGCTATCTAGCTTTTATCACCGAGCTCCGTCAGACATACTTTTGGTGCTCTGGCTCATACATCTGTGCCTTTATGAACTTGGGCAGGTCATCAGGTTTCGGTCTTTTGGCAATGCCCTGTTCATAAGCCACTTCCGCCACAGCACTAGCAATGGCAGCAGAGACCTCCCTGATCTTGCTTAGCGGTGGGAAAATGCGCCCCTGAGCAAGGTCATCTTCACCGACGGTATTTGCCAGTGCTCGGGCAGCCGCCGAGAACATCTCATCGGTGACAAATCTGGCTCCGCTGGCAATAACACCCAGCCCCACGCCAGGAAAGATATAGGCATTATTAGCCTGCCCTGGTACGTATGTCCTTCCTTCAAAGGTAACTGGTGCGAACGGGCTGCCGCTGGCGAAGATAGCTCGCCCTTCAGTCCAGGCGTAAGCTTCTTCTGCGGTGCATTCGGCTTTTGAGGTTGGATTGGACATGGCGAATATGATAGGTCTAGCATTGTAAGCAGCCATTGCTTGGAGCACTGGCTTGGTAAACGTCCGGGGTTGTCCAGAAACGCCGATAAGCACTGTGGGTCGGAGCAATTCAACAATAGAGTGCAGATCCTTAAGATGCTCATAATCGTGCGCGTAAGGGACCTTATATTCCTCAAGGTCACTTCGGCTCTTTACCACCAGCCCTTTGGAGTCCACAAACCAGCACCGGTCTCTTGCTTCTTTTTCAGACAGCCCTTCAGCCATCAACTGAGCAGTGACCATTTCTCCAATTCCAATGCCGGCTTCACCGGCGCCAAAGAACAAGATTTTTTGGTCTCTTAACCTGCCCCCTGTAATGCGCAAAGCTGAATACAAACCTGCTAGTCCGACTGCGCCTGTGCCCTGGATATCGTCGTTGAAACAACAGACTCGATTTCGATACTTTTCCAACAGGCGCAGCGCGTTGGAAGTAGCGAAGTCCTCGAACTGGATAAGAACATCAGGATAGAGCTCTTGCGCCGACATAATAAATTCCTCAATCAGCTCATCATATGGCTCTCCGCGAAGACGACGCTGCTTGAGTCCAATATAGAGAGGGTTGTTCAGCAGCTCTTCGTTGTTTGTCCCTACGTCAATAGTCACGGGAAGACAAAATCTAGGATGAATCCCACCGCACGCAGTATAGACGCAGAGCTTGCCCACAGGAATGCCCATCCCGTTAGCACCTAAGTCTCCCAAACCCAGAATGCGTTCGCCATCGGTAACCACTATGATGCGGACATCTTTGCAGGGCCAATTTCTCAGCGCGTTTATCACGCGTCCCCTATTCTTGGCTGAAATAAAGATACCACGAGGTCTCCTTAAGATATCGCCGTATTCCTGGCACGCTTGCCCCACCGTAGGAGTATAAACAATAGGCATCATCTCTTCGATGTGGTCTATAAGCACGCGGAAAAACAGGGTCTCACTGCGGTCCAGCAGGCTCATAAGGTAGATATATTTTTCGAGATTATTTGGCTTTCTCTGAAAGTTTTTCATGACCCGCATGACTTGTATTTGCATTGTGCTGACCTGCGGTGGCAATAGCCCCTCTAACCCCAACGCTATTCGTTCCTCTTCTGTAAAGGCTGTCCCTTTGTTCAAGGCTGGATTCCGTAGCAAATTGACGCCAGTAGGCATATCGCTCACTGGTGCTTGCTTCTTTCGTTTTAGTCTTTTGGTACCCATAGGCAATCTCCCATCGTATTTAACTGGTATCAGAAAATCTTGCTCATAAGAAGCAATAAAGGACAACAAAGGCAATAATCATGATGTCCTTTGCCGTCCCACTAACATACAAGATTATAACCCTTCCTCTCGTACTATTCTAGCCTTATCCTTTTCGGCAATGTAACCCATGACGGAACCATGCCCGTGAGCACTGAGGGCGAAGAGCATAAGCTACGAAAAGCAGGCGTGAGCATCAGCATGGAAGGGCCAAAACGATCGCTGTCGCCTTACCGATCTCAGGAAGAAGCAGGCAGATAGGCAGGCAACGGAAAAGTTCGTTGCTCAGGCTTACTATGCGCTTCCCTTAGGCTCCAGCCTTCCCCGTGTTCCGACCCCAGTCGATCTCGCCATCCCCGAAGAAAGACTCGAAATTATCCCTCAGCCAGTCGTACCAATCATCTTGGACATACCGGCAGATTCACTCACAAGTGTAACTTTGCTACGAGTTCCTCTACCTTCTTTGGAGTATAGCCGAACCTCTCGCTCATCACCTGGTCGACAGCAAACGGAGGACTGAGGCGGAACTTTCCGCCTTTCAGGATCTCTCCGTTTGAAGTGACTAGTTCAATACTATGATCGTGGAAGGTAACCGAAGCAAAGTTCATTTTGGCGAATAGGCTTTGGTACATCGGTCTCAACCAAACTGGCTTTCGATAGCGAACGACAATATAAAGACCATAAAAGCACCAGTTCGCTATCAGAACCCAATTATCGCCAGTCCCCTTCTTATAGTATAGGTACCCATCGCTTCCTCCTCTAACCCGATAGGCATATTTACCTTGAGTGAGAATATATCCTGTGTCTCGCCCACTAAGAAGGACAATGGCGGCAGGCTCATGAATAAAATCATCTAAGGCATCAAGACCGAGATTTTCACCGCTACTTTTCTTCGGCATAACGTTAACCCCCTGCCTAAATTGGTTTTAGAAAGGTCACGCGAAACGTCAGGTCAAAAGTGCACCTTGGAAATCAATTAAGGTACACGCATTAATTGTATCGGCTTCCTTTCCGAGTGAGCATCATTATAGGCTTCCACGGTGGTTTCAACGTCACCACTAGCATCCTTGTAGGCGACTATTAGTTCAACTTCTTTGAACATCCCTCGCGACGCTTTATTTACAAATTCGACGTAGGATCTATATAAGTCTTTAAAGATGTACATGTCCAGAGTCTCTTTATAGGCGAGGAAGATGTACCCCGCACTGTTATTGAATCTCTTTTCGATTACTAGGACATCGCCTCTTTTTTCTCTTGTGATGAGGTCAAAGCCCTTATATCTATTTCTCAAAAGAGAAAGAATTAAATCAAACAAATTGAGCCCACCGTCCGTTATTAGTGGATTTATATTTTATTAGAATGATCTTGCTATTACCAAGTTGGTTCAAAGTCTGGGCAAGCTGAAGCGTTTCCGCTTCAAAATTTGAAGCAACTAACACGACGCACTTTCGGTCTCTCTCTTTAAACCAAGGCCTTTGTTGAAGCAAATCAGCATAGTATAAAGCCTGCCTCAAGACGCTCTTGTCGCATACCCCTGATTTTACCTCTATTACTGCATATAGTCCTTGCCCTTTACAGAGAATATCAATGTTTTTCCTTGTTGTCGGAGCAACAAAGAATTCATTGACAAAATCATGAACGTCTCCTATTTTTGTAGTTAGGCTGCGCTCTTTATGGGCAAGTAGGTATGAAATAACTGCTTTTATCGCGTTCTCTATCGCCCCCACCTTAAAGATCCTGTCTTTCAGTGGAATAAGTGAAGAAGGTGTATATGGGTCAAAGTTGAAGCTGATTTGAGCGCTTGGGTTGAAATCCCTGTAGAAGAGTCTTGTTATTTTTGTCGCATCCTCCTCGAATATCCTCCTGACTGCTCTTCTCTCAATGTTCTGTTCGAACTCGAGGGTTACGAGCGATTTTATCTCGCCCTGGTCAATAAGTTCGTACAGAGATGACACCCTTATAACTGCATCGTGCGAGCAAACATTCTTGTGATCCTTGTGTGGTTCAAACAAGAATCGGTAAGGGAAAGTCTCAACAGGGTTTTGCCAGACGGGGGTTGGATCCCAGAAGGATTCACTCCGAGTCACATAAGGTCCGTGCAGCGTTTTTCTTACACGTATATGGAAGAAAACTGTGTCACCCGTTTTGACCGATATAAGGTCTCTCATAACAGAAAGTTGTAAATTATCGGATAGGGGCTTTTTGGTTCCCTCTTTATAGTACCTATTTCCATAGACTCCCTTATTACGAGCGATATCCCAGTCGCTCTCTGAAATCGTGCAGATGTAAGCTCCCAATTAATGCTCCATAAACCTTAATTGGCTTACCTTGCCTTCCTTAATTACCCTATTCTTGGCTATCTCACAATATTTAGGGTCAATTTCAACCCCGATCCCCTTTCTATTCGTCAAAGCACAAGCGATCAGAGTTGACCCACTTCCAACAAAGGGGTCGAGGACGGTATCACCGACAAAAGTAAAAAGTTTTATGCACCGTCTTGGTAATTCCACGGGGAATGGCGCAGGGTGCCCAACTCTCTTTCTACTCTCCCCCATGAAATTCCAGACTGCGTTTGTCCATTCTACGAACTCTTCCTTAGTAATATCGGATTTTCCGTTGCTGCCCAGCTTCTTCCACCGACTCTTGTAAAGAACCACGATGACTTCAACGGGAGCAATAACATAGGGGGCTGAAGCAGAAAGCCATGAACCCCAAGCAGTGCGTCTGGAAATATTTTGTTCGTTCCAGATGATGGTCGCGTGATATCTCCAGCCTACCTGTTTGGCGAGTGTTGTGATGTCTGCGCACACGCTCTGTTGGCCACATTTGTTCTTGTCCAGAGGAATATTCAAGCAAAGTCTTCCGTCTTCTCTTGCTAATCTGTAGCATTTAGCGAGCCACTCTCTTGTGAAATGTAAGTAATCCTCGTAGGACATCTTGTCATCATGGGTGCCATATTTGATCCCGACGTTGTAGGGGGGAGAGGTAACAACCAAGTCTATCGAGCCTTCTTCAATACAGTCTATCTTTAGGAAATCAGCATTATAGATTGATATTGACCCTTGTTGAAAATAGGGCTCCACCTTGGGTATGGCTTCATAAAGAGCTTGAGTTTCTGCCACCGACGGGATTTTAGAGTGGTGGCTCTTCTTCACGAATTTGTCAAGGTCTTTCTGCGTGAATCGTCGCTGCCCCGCTGAGGTTTTCACCGGGGAAAGCAAGCCGCGTTTCTCCATTCGGTAGATGGTAGACTTACTTACCCCAAGGTAGCAGGCAGCCTCGCCTGTAGTATACGAAGCTCTGTATGCTTTCATATAAGTATCTCTATCTCTTCCACCGGCATTTCAAGTCTCTCCTCTCACTCCCAAACTTCTTCTTCGTGAAGGTCTTCGTCCAGCCCTACTTCACCCTCTTCGTCCTCGCGGTATTCATCGAAACTTTCTTCTTCGGCGGCGCTCTCTTTTCGAACAAGGAAGGGGCGAGAAAAGAGCCGCTGTATCTCAGCGCCGCATTCGGGGCACCTCTTGAGAGGTTCCTCGTTTATGCCCTGCCTGACTTCAAATTTGTTCTTACATAATTTGCAGTGAGAACCGTTTTTGGCTTTATATTCATAGATTGGCATTTCACCCTCCTCCTTCGATAAGATAGTTTTTCTTTTATAACTCCCCCTAACCCTCTCTTACCTTAAGAGGGGGATTTTAACTATTATTTTAACTATTATTTGCCACAGCAGTGCTTGTATTTCTTGCCCGAGCCACAGGGGCACGGGTCATTGCGCCCGACCTTCTTGCCTACCGGCACCGCTTCTCTCTTCTGCTGCTGCGGGGTTTCTTTTGGAACACTCACATGGTAAATACTGCGAACAACGTCGTGTTGAATCCCAGCCAGCAGAGCTTCAAAATAGGCATGTCCCTCTCTTCTATATACAATGAGCGGCTGTTCCTGCCCAACCGCCCGCAGACCGATCCCCTGCCGTAACTCGTCCATAGCTGTAAGATGGCGCATCCACCCGCGGTCAATAGCCAAAAGCATTATCTGCCTTTCATAGCGTCGGAGCTGTTCGGCGCCAATCTGTTGCTCTAAACGTTCATACAAAGCTTCGGCATATCTGATTAACTCGCCAACGCTCTGTTCCAGCGGCTGCCGGGACAGCACATGGGGGTTGCACTCTGGCGGCAGAGTAGGAAATATGCCTAGGATAACCATCTTACGACCGTGAACCTCGAAAAGCTCGTCGGTCAGATAATGCTGAATGAGTGCCGGCATCACCAGACGCTCCATCAGTTGCCGACTCTCATCATCTGCCTCGGGATCCCACTGTCTGAATAGGTCTTTCGCATGTTGTACTAGGTCATTGACCAGCTTTTCAGGATCGGCGCTCGACAGAATATCAGCACGAAGTCCGTCCGGTATGGGCAAGAAACGCTCCAGACTCTTGAGCAAAGCTGGTAGGTTTCCGTCACCCCGACTGCGTTCAAAATGCTCAAACACCAGGCTCTTTATCTCACGCTCGATTAATGACTCTACGTTTTCTCGGCTGAATAGCTTGTCAATTTCGTCTCGAATCATAGACATTATGTTAGCTTTGAGGTCGGCGCCGCTGAGGATTTTTCGCCTCTCGGCGTAAATCACCTCGCGATGTTTGTTGATAACATCGTCATACTCCACCAGATGTTTCCGAATATTGAAGTGATAGCCTTCGGTCTGAACCTGAGCATTGGTCAAAGCCTTTGTAACCAGGGAATGCTCTATGGGGCTATTTTCGTCCATACCTGCCCATTGCATAAGTCCCTTAACACGCTCACCGCCAAAGCGGCGGATGACCTCATCCTCCAGTGAAGCATAGAACCGAGAGCTGCCAGGGTCGCCCTGTCTACCAGCTCTGCCCCGGAGCTGGTTATCAATGCGTCGGGCTTCGTGGTGTTCCGTGCCGATAATGTGAAGCCCACCAAGCTCAACCACTTTGTTGTGTTCCTCCTGCCACTCTCCAGGGTCACGTCCCTCAGGATTGCCACCAAGGATGATATCCACACCACGCCCAGCCATATTTGTGGCTACCGTCACTGCTCCCAGTCGCCCAGCCTGAGCGATTATGGCTGCTTCCTTCTCGTGGTGCTTGGCGTTCAAGACCTGATGTGGTATGCCCTCCTTCCGGAGCAGTTCGGACAAATACTCTGACTTCTCAATGGAAGTCGTTCCTATAAGCACTGGCTTTTTTTGCTCATATAGCTGCTTGACCTCTCTGACCACTGCGGCGAATTTGGTCTTTTCGTCTTTGTAGATCTGGTCAGGGAATTCAGTGCGAATCAAGGGCTTGTTGGTAGGTATGACCACTACTTCCAAGTTATAAATCTTGTGGAATTCCTCAGCTTCCGTGGCAGCAGTACCAGTCATGCCCGCCAGCTTCTTGTACATACGGAAATAGTTCTGGAAGGTGATGGTAGCCAGAGTAACGGATTCGGCTTGAATCTTGACCTTTTCCTTCGCCTCGATAGCTTGATGCAACCCTTCCGAATACCGCCGTCCAAACATCAATCTGCCGGTAAACTCATCCACGATGATGACCTGCCCGTCCTTAACCACGTAGTCACGATCCCTCTTAAACAAGGCGTGAGCCTTGAGGGCACCATCCAGATACTGAGTGACAAAATAATTAGAAGGGTCGTAAAGATCAGGCGCTTTGAGCAGTCCTTCCCGTCTGAGCATCCTTTCCACCCGGGTCATGCCCATCTCGGTAAAGTGCACGGTGCGCGTTCGCTCATCAATAGCGTAGTCCTCGTCTTTCTTAAGCTGAGAGACAATGCGAGCGAATAGGTAGTATTTCTGAGTAGCTTCCTCAGCCACACCGCTGATAATCAGTGGCGTGCGGGCTTCATCAATAAGGATGTTATCCACCTCGTCAACGATGGCGTAGTTTAGAGAGCGCTGGACATACTGTGACAAATCCCAGACCATGTTATCTCTCAGGTAATCGAAGCCGAACTCATTATTGGTGCCGTATGTGATGTCAGCTTCGTAAGCCTGGCGACGGCTGATGGGGCGGAGGAAATTCCACTTCTTGTCTTCTGCCTCATAGCTGGGGTCGTAGATATAAGAAGGGGGAAGCTGTCCAGTGGCTTGCTGGGCATTGATGCAGGCTACGCTTACACCCAGGGCGTGGTAAATAGGACCCATCCAGTGACAGTCACGTTTGGCAAGATAATCGTTAACAGTAACCAAGTGGCAGCCTTCACCGCTGAGGGAGTTAAGGTAAAGAGGTAAAGTTGCGACCAGAGTTTTTCCCTCACCAGTCTTCATCTCAGCTATCTTCCCCTGGTGCAGGACAATTCCGCCCATTAGCTGGACATCGAAATGCCTTTGCCTTATGGTGCGCTTGGCAGCTTCTCGGACAGCGGCGTAAGCCTCGGGCAGAAGCTCGTCCAGCGTCTCGCCATCCTTAATCCGTGCCTTAAACTCATCGGTTTTGGCTCGGAGTTCAGCGTCGCAGAGCTTCTCGAATTCAGGCTCCAGCGAGTTTATGCGGTCAACGAGAGGCTGAAGACGCTTCAGCTCCCTTTCGTTGGAATCAATCAGACTACTTAACCACTTGAGCATAACCAATCAAATCCTGAGTCCTAATCACTATTTCTACGCTTTCCAAAAGTTTCTTGCAAGTTCAGAATCATGTAGCAAGAACTGAGAATAGTACATTTTGAACAGTCATTGTGACTTCTTGACCTCAGATGTTTAGTTCCTTTGCCGTGCTCAGGGTCTGGGATCTCTGAACCACCCTACTGTTCCTCAAACATCGCACCCACCGATAAGCCCGTGTGGATACGGTGGATAGCTTCGCCAATAAGCGGAGCCACAGAGAGGACGGTGATCTTGTCCAGCTTTTTCTTTTTAGTAACGGGTATTGTATCAGTAACAACAACCTCTTTGACCGGGCAGGCAGTTATTCTTTGAATAGCAAGGCCTGAGAAAACAGGGTGAGTACAGCAAGCGTAGATTTCAGTAGCACCGCGTTTGAGCAGGGCGTCCACAACCCCAACCAGAGAGCTGGCAGTGTCAATTTCATCGTCAACCGTGAGCGCCCGCATACCTTCCACTTCACCAATGACATTCAGTGTTTCAGTGGCATCAACGTTCCCCAGTCGCCTCTTCTCCATGATAGCCAGCGGCACGCCGAGCTTGGCAGCCATATCGCGAGCTACCTTCGAAATACCTATATCAGTGGCGACCACCACCAGATTTTTCAAACCCTTCTGTTTGAAATAGCGAGCCAGAAGAGGGCGGGCGGTGAGTTCATCCACAGGAATGGTAAAGAAGCCCTGGATCTGGGGGGCGTGGAGGTCAACAGTGAGCAACCTATTGGCTCCTGCCGTAGTGAGGAGGTCTGCAATCAAACGGGCGGAGATCGGAACACGGGGCTGGTCTTTCTTATCAGTCCGCCCGTAACCATAGTAAGGCACAACAGCGGTAATCCGTCCCGCCGAAGCACGTCGGAAGGCATCAAGCATGATAAGCAACTCGACCAAGCTTTTGTTGACTGGAGAGCAAATGGGCTGGATGATGAAAACGTCCCGTTCCCGAACGTTCTCCAGTATGCGCACAAATATATTCTCGTTGCTGAACTCAAAGACCTCAGCCTGCCCCAGAGGTATATGCAAATACTCACAAACTGCGTTAGCTAAACCCGGGTGGGCGGTGCCGGTGAAGACTTTTAATTCGTCCATCATAGCTCGTTAACGACTCCCAACCCTGAGCTGATTATAGCATGAAATCACGGCTATTTCTTAGCAGCGCGGGGTTCGCCAAGGAGTTTTGGTTCGAAAAGAAAGTTGAAGATTTCCCAAACTATTTTCCGAGCCAGTTTGCTTCTGCCAACTGAAAATAGACAAGGGATACGGCTGCGAGGGTCAAGGGGCTTACGATTAGGTCGCTGACGAATATTCCCACCACCGGTATCTGGCTAAGCAGCCCTGATATTCCTCCAAAGATAAGGAGAATTGCGAATAGCCTCCACCAGTTCCCCCGCACAAGTCTCCAGCTTGAGCTCAGACCAAAGTTATCTTCGAGGATGCAGGCTGGAGCAGCAAGGCGTAATCTTGTGGCAACATAAAGTCCGATGATAAACAGCAAGCCTGTTACTATCCGAACAGGAATGTAATAGGGTTCCATGTCTCCGACCGGCGGACATATGCCCGTAAGCAATTGGGGGATGAACACGGTCCGCAGGCTCGTGTTTATCAAGGTATAAAGCAGTATACCCACAATGGCTGGCACGAGCAGTATCGGTATTTTTCTGAATCCTTGAGATAAGCTTTCCTGGAGCCCCAATCTGGCACGCTTCTCAATCCCAGTCACTTTGAGAATAGCCGAAGCCGATGCCCATGCTCCAAAGAACAAACCGACGCCGAGATAAACTACAACGAAAGGTATAGGGGGGATTTGAGGAACGAAAGGCAACTCAAAAGAATTAGGGGCAATAGATACTGCTAGGTAGTAAAGCAGAAAGTTGCCCAGTATCCTTTCCACCGGGAAGAACGCGGGCACGACAAAGAGCACAATGATGGCAGGGTCTCTCCTGACCAGGTTGAATGCTCCTTCCACAGTCTTGAGTATGTTTAGCTTTGGCATGATTCTCCAATCGTGGTTACGTCAACACACTTGCAGGGCAGTATGTCGGACTGAAGGTGGTAGACTCTTATGCCAGTCCGGGAACAGGGAATTTCTGGCACATCTCCCGCACTTCCTGACGGACTTGCTTCTGGACACGGCTATCTCCTAGAGAAGAAAGCACTTTGGCAATGAAAGAAGCAACGCGCTTCATTTCCTCCGTGCCAAAACCTCGTGTAGTAACTGCGGGGGTGCCCAGCCGGATGCCGCTAGTAATCAGCGGCGGTTTCGGGTCGAAGGGAATGGTATTTCTATTTACCGAGATACCAGCCGCTCCCAAAGCCTCTTCAGCATCTCTGCCTGTAATCCCTTGACGGGAGAGGTCAACGAGGACAATATGATTGTCCGTGCCTCCGGAAACAATGCGCATTCCATGCCGTTGCAGTTCGCTAGCCAAAACGCGAGCGTTTTCCAGCACTGACTTCTGGTAATCAACGAACTCCGGTTGCATAGCTTCAAAAAAGCACACCGCTTTCGCAGCGATGATGTGCATGAAAGGACCACCTTGCATCCCAGGGAAAACCTCCGAATCAATTGCCGAAGCTAGCTCCCGACGGCATAGAATGAATCCACCCCGAGGTCCCCGCAGGGTCTTCTGTGTCGTAGCAGTAACAATCTCGGCATGAGGCACCGGGGACGGATGAAGTCCAGCAGCCACTATACCCGCTATATGAGCCATGTCAACCAATAACCTAGCTCCTACTTTATCAGCGATATGGCGAAGCCTTTCAAAATCAATAATTCGAGAGTAACTACTTGCCCCGGCTATGATCAACTTAGGTTTGTGTTCCAGAGCCAACTTCTCAATTTCATCGTAGTTAAGCATTTCTGTTTTGGGATCCACTCCGTACGGGACAAACCTATACCATTTCCCCGAGAAATTGACCGTGGCACCATGGGTAAGATGCCCGCCGTGACTGAGGCTCATCCCCATAACGGTATCTCCATGTCGCAACAAGATCGAGTAAGCAGCCATGTTAGCTTGACTGCCGCTATGAGGTTGGACATTTGCGTGCTCAGCTTTAAAGAGCTTCTTAGCCCTTTCGATAGTTAAACTCTCAATTCTATCTATGTAGATACACCCGCCGTAGTAACGACGACCGGGATATCCTTCAGCATATTTGTCGTTGAGCACAGAGCTCTGGGCTTCAAGCACCGCCCGGCTGGCATGGTTCTCTGAGGCAATGAGATTGATGGTACTTGCTTGTCTCTTTGCCTCCAAGCGTAAGATTCGATTTACTTCGGTATCACGTTGCACCAAGGAAGATGCCTTCGAGGTTCTCACATTAGTGGTATAATGGTACTCGATATTTCGTTCTCGGTCAATAACAAAAACTCATCAGAAAAGTTCCCGCCTTATCATTGACAGGATGTGTTCATGATGGTAAATTATCTTGTTTAGCAGTCTAAGGAGGAGATTGCTAAATAGCGATGAGAGCTTTACAAGAAAGAAGAGAAACCGTTCTCCGGGTGATAATCGAAGATTACATTGCCAGAGCGGTGCCGGTAGCTTCCAGTGCCATTGTAGAGAGATACGGCTTGAGGGTAAGCACGGCGACCATCCGCAATGACATGGCATACTTGGAGCAAGAAGGTTATATTATGCATCCTCACCGCTCAGCGGGAAGTGTACCCACTGATAAGGCTTACCGTTACTATGTAGAGTTGATAGGGGAAGAAATTGAATTGCCACCGGTTGAGCGGTATCTCATTTACCAGATTTCTCAGGAAACCAAGGAGGAGCTAGAGCGATGGTTGAAGACAGTGGCAGCGCTTCTGGCGCACCTTGTTTGCAACTTGGTAGTAATCACTGCTCCCAAAGCGATTCTCAGCCGCTTAAAGCATCTCGACTTAGTAGCTCTACAAGATTTCCTAGTATTACTGATCGTGGTTTTATACGAAGCCAAGGTCAGACGGCAGGTTTTATCCTTTGGTAGAAAATTCAGCCAAGATGAGCTAACGAAGATGGCAAACAAACTCACCTCTGTGTACACCGGAAAGACCAGTAAAGAGATCTCAGCCAAGAAAGAAGGACTTTCTCCCGAAGAAAGGCAAGTAGTAGAATGTGTTGCAGAAATATTAGCTGCCGAAGATAAGTTGGAATATGGTGAGCCTTACCTTGAAGGCTTGCGTCTGTTGTTAAGTCAACCCGAGTTTAGCAGCAATCCTAAAGCGTTAACAATACTGGAGGCGCTTGAGGCAAAAGAATGGCTCAGGAATATATTCTGTCAAGAACCCAGTACAGGAAAAATGAAGGTAGTCATTGGGGAAGAAAATCCCGAGCCGGCATTGCAGGACTTGAGCTTAGTAGCTAGTCAATATGGTGTACCTAATAAGATCAGCGGTATTGTAGGAGTGATCGGCCCCAAACGGATGGACTATGCTAAGGCTATTTCTTCGCTTAATTGTCTCTCAGCGTTCTTGAGCGACTCAGTGGCTGAATATATCTAAAGGAGGACCGATGTTGGCTGAGGGTGATGAACTAACCGAACCAAAAGTCGAGCAAACCGAAGATACAGAAGGAATACAACGTGCTCTAGTTGAAGAAAAAGAGCGAGCGGAGAAATATTTGACCAATTGGCAAAGGAGCCAGGCAGATCTTGAAAACTACATTAAACGTGCAGAGCAGGAAAAATCGGAGATAATCACTTTTGCTAATAAGACGCTCATCCTGGATTTGCTACCTGTTTTGGATGATTTTGAAAGAGCGTTGGCCGTTGTCCCAGCGGAACTCAGGGAACAAAATTGGACTAAAGGTATACAACTTATCTATAATAAGCTCAAAGCTATTCTGGAATTACAAGAGGTGGCTGAAATTAAAGCCAGAGGGGAATGTTTTGATCCTTACTTTCATGAAGCAGTAGGGCAAGGAGATGGTGAAGAGGGAGTAGTTATAGAAGAAATTCGTAAAGGTTATACTTTTAAGGGGAAATTACTGCGCCCCAGCATGGTCATAATAGGGCAAGGTAAAAAGAATGAGATTCCACAGGAGAGTTTAGAGGACAAACAAAATGGCCAAAGCAGTAGGTATTGACTTGGGAACAACCTTAAGTGAGATTGCTGTTATGGAGGGGGGAAAGCCTAAGCTTATCCCCAGTTCGGAAGGCTCTAATTTGGTCCCTTCTGTTGTGGCAATAACCAAGACTGGAGAGCGATTAGTAGGACAGGTGGCTAAGCGTCAGGCTATTATTAATCCTGAAAACACTATTTATAGCATTAAACGCTTCATGGGAAGGAGATGGGGAGAACCAGCAGGCAGGGAATTACCTGTGGAGGAAGATGCGCGTCGCGTAACTTACAAGACAACTCGTGGACCTAATAACGAAGTCAGGGTGATTATGGGAGGACGAGAATACTCGCCGCCGGAAATATCGGCAATGATATTGCAAAAACTAAAAGCCGATGCCGAGGCATATTTAGGCGACAAAGTGACCGATGCCGTGATCACTGTGCCGGCTTATTTCAACGATGCCCAACGGCAGGCAACCAAGGATGCTGGTACGATCGCTGGATTAAACGTCCTTCGTATTATCAACGAACCCACCGCAGCCGCCTTAGCTTATGGTGCCGATAAGAAGAAAGAAGGAATAATTGCAGTATACGACTTAGGTGGGGGCACATTCGATATTTCCATCCTGGATATAGGAGAAGGCACGTTCCAGGTCCGGTCTACCAGCGGTAATACTCACTTAGGTGGGGATGACTTTGACCAGCGCATTATTGAATGGCTATGTAACGAGTTCAAGAAAGACCAAGGGATAGACTTGAGAAATGATCGTATGGCGTTGCAGCGGCTTAAAGAGGCAGCCGAACGAGCCAAGATCGAACTTTCCACAGTCCAACAGACTGAGATAAACCTTCCCTTTATCACAGCTGATGCCTCGGGACCAAAGCATCTTAATATCACCTTGACCCGCGCCAAATTAGAACAATTGGTCATGGACCTGGTGGAGCAGACTCTGGAACCTTGTCGCCAGGCGCTGAAGGACGCTGGCTTGACAGTAGCCCAAATTGATGAGGTTCTGCTTGTCGGCGGGCAAACCAGAATGCCTTTAGTTCAGGAGAAAGTGAGGCAGTTCTTTGGCAAGGAACCTTCAAAAGGAATCAATCCCGACGAGGTTGTGGCTATGGGAGCAGCCATTCAAGCTGGTGTGCTCAAGGGCGAGGTAGCGGAAGTTCTGCTTCTCGATGTCACTCCATTGACATTAGGGATAGAGACGCTAGGAGGTGTAGCCACACCACTCATCCCCCGTAACACCACCATACCTACCTCCAAGAGTCAGATCTTCAGTACTGCCACCGATAACCAGACCAGTGTTGAGATACACGTTATTCAAGGAGAACGTCCCATGGCTGCCGATAACCGCACGCTAGGACGGTTTATACTCGATGGTATCCTGCCGGCGCCACGAGGTGTGCCTCAGATTGAGGTGACTTTCGATATAGATGCTAATGGCATCCTTAACGTTAGCGCTCGAGATAAAGGCACAGGAAAGGAACAAAAGATTACCATTACCGTTTCCAGTGGGCTCTCCAAAGAAGAAGTGGAGAGAATGAGACGAGAGGCTGAGCAATATGCTGCCGAAGATGCCAAACGAAAAGAAGAAGCGGAGCTGCGCAACTCTGCTGATAGTTTGGCTTATACCGCAGAAAAAACTCTTCGCGATTATGGAGCCAAGATACCCGCTAACCTCAAACAGGAAGTAGATGCTAAAATAGCCAGTGTAAAGGCAGCTTGTCAAGGTAAGGATATCGCCGCCATTCGTAAGGCTATGCAGGAGCTTTCCGACGCCATGCAGAAGGTTGGGGCGTCCGTTTATGAGAAGCCAGGGCAGGAGCCACCACCCGGCGGCGGCAAACCCGGCGGAGGAGACGAAGGCACAGTTGAAGGGGAATTCCGCGAGGTTTAGCTAAAGCCCGCAAGGTTGGGTTAGCATCCAGTGTTAGGATACCGAAGGCAAAATTGTATTTATCTTGAAGAAAATGCCATCAATATTTAAGGTAGAACAATCTGACATAACAACCGAATTTGAAGAAGAAAAGGTGGAGCTTAAAAAGTAGACATAGGTCTGTCCGAAAACACTAGAGACTCTTCACACTTTATATAAGGAAGGTTTTTAGTAAACCTAAAATAGTATAATAAGACTGCGAGTCGCTCACAGTTCGTGTGGAATTCTGGCGTAGGATAGCTTCCTGTTAAGGTTGGGATAAGGAGGGCAAGAAGTGGCAGAACTTGTTGAACTTTATGAACGATTAAAGAAAGAGAAAACAGAACTCCTAGCCAAGATTGAACAGTTGAGAGCTCAGAGCCAGCCATCGGCAGAGCGCAAAGAAGGCAGTCCATTTGGTAAAAGAGAGGAAGGGGCTGACGAAGCTGCTGAACTGGAGAAAAGACTGGCTTTGGAAAAACGGCTGGTGGAATCTCTTAATGAAGTGGAGCATGCCTTACAAAAGTATGAATCTGGAACTTACGGATTATGTGATTCCTGTGGGCGACCCATAGAGCAAGCACGCCTTCAAGCTATTCCTCAAGCAAGTTTGTGCCTGAGTTGTAAGGCAAGCCGAGCAAAGGATGTAAAAGGTGCAAGGTAATGGGCCTCCAAATCGGTTGGAAATCCGTAAAACAACGGGTTTTGTGGCAGAAGACAAATCCAATGTTTCCCAAGCTACAGATAGAAGGAAATTAAGCTTATTTCTGATCATCGCTACTCTAGTAGTTGTTCTTGACCAACTGACCAAGCTGTGGGTCAGAGCTAATATAGAACTTGGGGAAACGCTCCGTATAACCGACCGCTTGAGTCTAGTCTATGTTGAAAATAAGGGCTCTGCTTTTGGTTTATTTGCCAACCAAGCTTTCCTTATCATCATTATTGGCATAGCCAGTTTCTTTATCATTCTGCTGCTTCTTCATTACTTATCACCGGCTACTAAATTGAGCATGCTATCTATTGGTTTGATTTTGGGTGGTGCTGCGGGCAATTTAATAGATCGCCTGCGGCTTGGTTATGTCATTGACTTCATTGATTTCCGCCTGTGGGGCAACTTCCATTGGCCAGCCTTCAACGTCGCTGATGCAGCGATAACGATAGGTATCCTAGTTTTTCTTTATTGGTTTTTCAGGTCAGGAGTATTTAGAAAAGCACGTGAGTAGAGCCGAGAATCCAAAATTTGAAACACTGCAATTCAACTCGCCTGCCCCCAATGTTCGCCTAGACAAGTATCTGGCCCAAGTCCTTCCCCAGTTTTCACGCGCTTACTTACAGAAATTAATTATGCAAGGTCGTATTCTGGTCAACGGGCAAAGGGCAAAAGCTAGTCTAAAACTGAGCCATCACGATAAGATAACAGTCGAGCTCCCTTGTTTACCTACCTATCCTTTGGCTGAGCCCATACCTTTAGCTATTGTTTATGAGGATGAAGATATATTGGTGATAGATAAGCCTGCTGGCTTGACAATTCACCCTGCCCCCGGGCACCCAAACCATACATTGGTCAACGCAATCCTAGCTCATTGCCCGAGCCTAACTACCAGCAACGAGACAATGCGACCAGGTATAGTTCATAGACTAGATAAAGATACCTCGGGGCTCATTGTTATCGCCAAGGACGAGGTCGCTCGGGAATACCTAGCAATGCAATTCAAAAGCCGCGCTGTCACCAAAGGATACCTTGTCCTTGTTAAAGGAAATCTTTCGCCAGAACAAGGGGTTATCGAAGCGCCTATTGGACGAGACCCTCGCCGAAGGCAGAAAATGGCAATAGTGGAGGCAGGTAAACAAGCTAGTACCAGATATCGGGTCCAGAAATATCTCGATAACTACACTTTATTAGAGGTCACCCCTCTTACGGGCCGCACCCATCAAATAAGAGTGCACTTGTCAGCCATCGGCTACCCTGTTGTTGGCGACCCTGTGTACGGAGTGAAATCAGCTTACCTTAAACGCCAATTTATTCATGCTTATCGCCTGGGATTCCGTCTGCCATCAACCAAGCAATACCAAGAATTTACCTCGCCTCTGCCTCCAGATTTAGAGCAGGCTTTGAAATGTTTAGCCAAAACATTTTTAGATGTTTGCACCAGAGTGCCCTGAATTGTCGCCGAAAGAATGAGCACGTGCGTTGCTTGAAAAAGTATTGTTTGATATGATTGGGGCAAAATGGACAAGATAGAGTTAAAGGTTACTAAACGAGAGATACTGGGCAAGAAGGTCAAGCACTTGCGCCGCCAAGGGATTACTCCGGTTCATCTCTTTGGGCATGGCATCGAGTCTCTGGCACTACAGTGTGGTACCGCTGAACTTGAACAGGTATTGGCTAAAGCCGGGCACACAGGACTCATTAACCTCAGGCTTCCTGAGGAGAAAAAACCGCGAACAGTCGTGATTCGCGAATATGTTAGGGATTGGCGAGGGGGAAAGCTACTTCACGTGGATTTCTATCAGGTCAAGATGGGAGAAAAGATAAAAGTGGAAGTCCCCGTTCTCTTAGTAGGAGAATCACCAGCACTCAAGTCTAAAGCCAATATGGTGGAGCACGAACTGGAGAGCCTAACTGTAGAATGCCTGCCGGATAGGATTCCCAGTAGCGTAGAAATAAATATCACCTCTTTAACTGAGGCTGGGCAGGCAATGAGAGTCAAAGACATTTCCCTAGGTGAAGGTGTCACTATTCTCAACGACCCAGAGTTGGTTATAGTGAAAATTAGCGCTCAACCTGTAGAAAAGGTGGAGGTGGTAGCGGAGAAGCCAGCAGAGGTAACGACTGAAGCTCCCGAAGAAGCAGCACCAGCTAAACAACAATCCAAAGAGACATGATTATCTGACTTATCCAGTAGATTGCTGGCATACTTACACAGGTGCAGTAATTTTAAAAGCAGTAGATAGCTAATAGTATCTGAAATATTAATTCTCTCCGAGCTACTTAGCCTAAAGACAATCTATGGCAAGTAGCCGGTAGGCTGAGAAGCCTCGAGGGTGTAGACAGAAATATCTATGCCTCCCGTGCTTGGAAAGGAGGGAAACAAGAAGCCAGAGTTTTTGATAGCACCGTTTTTGCGACGGTGCTTTTTTATTGCCACCGGTTAATTCCACTAATTGCGTCGCGGATTCTGCTAACTCGTAAAGGGGAGCATATTTGGTGTTACAGCTAACCAAGAAAGCGAAGAGGATAGCACTAGTTATCATTGTAGCAATAGCTAGCATCGTCAGTATTGGTATGCTACAGCCAAAAGAAAGAATAAAGGTAGCTACCACTACTAGTCTTTCTGACACTGGTTTATGGGAATATCTGGAGCCATTCTTTGAGCAGAGGTATGATGTAAAGCTAGACATTATACCCGTTGGCACTGGTATAGCTTTCGAATATGGCAAAAGGGGAGACGTAGATGTTCTCGTTGTTCACGATGAAGCCCGGGAACTGCAGTTTGTTGCTGAAGGCTATGCAATAGAGCGAATCCCTTTCGTCTATAACTATTTTCTTATTGTGGGACCACCAGATGACCCAGCTCATATCCGAGGTCTTAATTCCGAGGATGCCTTTAAGAAACTGTTAGAGGAGGGGATAAAGAGCCCAAGGCAAGTCAGATTTGTTTCCCGAGGGGACGGGTCTGGAACCCATGTTAAGGAGAAGGCGCTCTGGAAGGCAGCCGGCTTTGACTATAACACGGTTCAGAAAGCTGGAAAATGGTATATAGAAACAGGACTAGGAGGAATGGGAGCAACTCTGTTGATAGCTAGTCAAATGGGCGCTTATACCTTAACAGACATAGGCACCTTCCTAGTCTATAGAAAGCGTGGTTTAGACTTGGTGCCCATAATAGAAGAGGAAACACCTATATTACTCAATGTTTACTCCATACTTGTCGTCAATCCCCAAAAACATCCTCATGTCAAACTCGAGGTGGTAAACAAGTTTGTACAGTTTCTCACCTCCATCGAAATACAAGAGCTAATAGAAGCATATGGAGCTGATGACTACGGAGGACGGTTATTCATACCATTTGTCAACGGGAGCCAGAGCGCTGCGAATCTTGAAAGAGGGGGTGAAAATTGGCTGAAATAGAGCGTGGAGTCATTCAAGCTGTGCATCTCTTGGTATCGCTTGATCGCGAAGTAATAGAGATATCTGCTAGATCTTTGTGGATCTCAGGCATATCTTGTCTTCTTTCTTCTTTGATTTGTTTGCCGTTGGCGAGCTTGATACATTTCCACAACTTTCGTGGTAAGAGGGTGTTAATAAACATCATTCAGACATTCTTCAGCTTACCCACTGTCCTCGTCGGGCTTTTTGTTTTCGTTCTCTTTTCTCGGACAGGCCCGCTAGGGGAACTTGGCATACTGTTTACGCCCACTGCCATGGTGATAGGCCAGGTGATACTGGTCAGTCCGTTACTGCTGGGCTTAACTATTTCCGCTTTGAGCGGTGTAAGTAGGGAGGTGGTAGATACCGCTATATCGCTCGGCGCTGACAGCTTCCAGGTTATCTGGCTTGTGTTGAAGGAAGCGAGATATGCTGTACTGGCAGCTGTCATAATGGGGTTTGGCAGAGCCATCTCAGAGGTTGGATGTGCCATTATGGTTGGCGGAAACATCAAAGGTTTCACCAGAACAATTACCACAGCGATATCATTAGAGACATCCAAAGGTGAACTAGAGTTGTCAATAGCACTGGGCATAATCTTGCTATTAGTGGCACTCATCATCAACGTTGCCTTGAATAGGCTACAGCAGAGGTAACAATGTGTTTTGTTGAGCTAGTCAATTTAAGCCACAACTACAATGGGCAAGAGGTGCTGCGGGACTTAAGCCTCAGCATTAGCAAGGGCGAGATTTTCGCCGTTATTGGTCCAACCGGAGCAGGCAAAACAACGTTTCTACGTATTATAGGATTGCTAGAAGTTCCCAGTGCAGGGGAGGTTTACATTGATGGCAAACGTGTCCCACGGTCAGGCAAAGAGAGACTACGTATGCGCCGCCGCATGTCATTTATACACCAAAAGCCACAGGTATTTAATCTCAGTGTCTACGACAATATTGCCTGTGGCTTAAGATGGAGAGGAGAGGATAAGAACCGGGTTGCTGAGAAAGTTGACCATATTTTAGAAGTTGTCGGATTGAAGGAATACAGGAATAGAAATGCCCAGACACTCTCCGGTGGCGAGGTGCAAAGACTCGCTTTAGCCAGGGCTCTTGTGCTCGAACCCGAGATTTTGTTGCTGGATGAACCAACAGCCAACCTCGACCCGATTGCCGCAACAGAGGTAGAGGAAATAATCATGCGCATCGCTAAGCAACGTAACACCACTTTGCTAATGGCAACACATGATATGTCTCAAGGACAACGACTAGCTGACAGGATAGGGGTGCTCTTTAGTGGCAAACTTGTCCAGACAGGCAATCCTATTGAGGTGTTCCATTCACCTTGCAATCAAGACGTGGCTCGTCTTGTTGGCACGGAGAACGTCTTAGAAGGCGTGGTGACTGCCAACAAAGAAGGCATAGCTACGTTAGACATAAGTGGCATCGCCATACAGGCAGTTTCCGATTCCTCTGTGGGAAAAGAGGTTTATGCTTGTATTAGACCCGAAGATATTACTTTACTCATAGCTGACACTAGTCAGCCACCAGCTATCAAGAGTTCAGCAAGGAATTGTTTGCGAGCTAAAGTCATCCATATAGCTCATTTGGGGGCACTTAGTCGGTTAGAGTTAGATTGTGGCTTCCGGTTAGTAGCCTCCATTACTAGGATTTCCGCCGAAGAACTGAATCTGCAAATGGGTAAAGAAATCCACGCCATTTTTAAAGCCACTGCAGTGCATATTATAGAAAGGAAATCTAGAGAATGGCAGGATGTTTTGATTCCCTAGGACGGAGAATAAATTATCTCCGTCTTTCGGTTACCGACCGCTGCAATTTGCGTTGCATCTACTGCATGCCGCCCGAAGGCATTTCCCAGATGTCACATAACGAAATTCTCTCTTACGAAGAGGTGCAGACAATTGTCCAGGTAGCTGCTGAGTTGGGCATAAGTAAGGTAAAAGTCACTGGTGGAGAGCCCCTGGTCAGAACCGATGTACACGAACTCATCTCTATGCTATCCCGCATTAAAGGTGTCGAGGAATTGTCTTTGACGACAAACGGAATATTGCTGAGGAGACACGTGCTGGAGCTTAAGCAGGCAGGTGTGTCCAGAGTCAATATAAGCCTGGACACGCTCAGACCTGATAGATTTCGGTACATAACCAGGCTAGGAAGACTGGAAGATGTTCTTGAAGGCATTGAAGCAGCAAAAACAACAGGCTTGACTCCGGTTAAGATAAACACGGTGGTAATGCGGGGCATAAACGATGACGAAATACTGGATTTTGCCAGTATGACTTACGAAGATGGCTGGCATATCCGGTTCATCGAACTTATGCCTTTTAAGGGTGTAGCTGAATTTGTGCCTTCGAAAGAACTACGACTGCGTATTGGTGCGCTGGGCAAGCTTGAACCTTGCCTGCCTGTAGTGGGTAACGGACCTGCTAGCTACTATCGGCTGCCCGGAGCCAGGGGCACAGTAGGTTTTATCAGTCCCCTCACGGATGCTTCCTTCTGTTCGCGATGTAATCGCCTTCGACTCACTCCAGATGGCAAGCTGCGTCCTTGCCTTCTGGGAGATGCCGAGTTTGATTTGAAAACACCACTACGGAATAATGCATCACTGGAAGAGTTGAAACACCTGATACTGAAGGCAATTGCTTCCAAGCCAGAGCATCATCGGCTAAAGCGAGGAAATGTCAGCCCCATCACTCGGAGAATGTCGCAGATAGGAGGTTGAAAAATGGTGTCAGGATTAGTCCGCATGATAGATGTCACCGCGAAAAATGATACCGAACGGCAGGCAGTAGCCAGAAGCAAGGTACAGATGAAACGGGCTACTTTGGAGCTAATTCGTAACGAGCAGCTAGAGAAAGGAGACGTCTTAGCTGTAGCGAGAACCGCCGGAATTATGGCAGCAAAGGAAACTCACCGCCTGATACCCTTGTGTCATCCGCTCCAGGTTACTCACATCGCCGTTGACTTCAAGTTGCCTGATAAAGGCGATTTCATAGAGATTACAGCCACCGTCAAGGGCATCGGAAAAACAGGATTTGAGATGGAAGCGTTAGTAGCAGTGGCTATAAGTGCTTTGACTGTCTATGACATGTGCAAGGCAGTGGATAAGAGTATAACTCTTACTGAGATTCGCTTGGTGAGAAAAAGCGGAGGCAAGAGCGGGCTTTACGTTGCCGAGGGCTGAAGTCTGAAAACTACTAGAGCCCTTAAGTAGGCTTGTTCTTGTTTTTCCTGGCCTTCAGCTCTAATTCCTCGAGCACCGTCCTAACCACTTCCGGGATTGCCCTTTCTACTTCAGGTGTGCATCGCTCGCTAAAACTAGTGATATCCTTCGCCTCAATAGCAAATATCGTGACCTTTTTCGGCATTGCTAAGTTAAGCATCTTTCCCAGCTCCAAGGCAGTAAACAGGTTAATCTGGTGCGGAGATGAAAAGTGCTTGGCAGAAGAGAAATCCTCTGGCTCCATCCGGTATACTTGCCCCGCGCGCCCACCCCGCGTCTGGATGGTGTCAATGATAATGACCCTATCATAACCCACGATAGACTCTAGAAGACTAAGCCCCGCTGCACTTGTTTCAGCAACGGATACTTTTGGATTGTTGAGTTGCTTCGATACGCCTCGCGCTGCTTTGATACCGGCAGCGTCGTCACAAAGAATAGGATTCCCCACTCCCAAAACGAGGGTCTTCATTTCTGGCGCTTCATTGCACTCGGTGTAATGTAAAGCGCCTGAGTGCCTTTCCCGGACCACTACGAGATGCCTCGGCTCAGTCTCTTAAGCTCATTGCCTTGAGCATCGTAGATGGTAACTTCTAGAGGTAATTGCCCGGGCAAAGCATGCGTGGCGCAGGATGCGCAGGGGTCATAAGGACGCCATGCCATCTCAATGCGGTTAAGCAATCCTTCAGTTATTTTTACTCCGGGCTTTATGAAGTCCTCGGCTGCTTTCTTGATTGACATGAACAAAGGGGCATAGTTATTGGTAGTGCCCACGATCAAGTTACACTTCTTTATAACCCCTCTTTCGTCAGTTATGTAATGGTGGGTGAGGGTGCCTCGCGGGGCTTCCACAATGCCCACTCCCTCGTCAGGCTTTGCTGTCGGTATGTTGCGAATATTCGGGCTCGTTATTTCCGGATCCCGACTAAGTTCCAGCAACCTCTCAGCAGCGTACAGAAGCTCAATCAATCGCGCCCAATGTGTAGCTAAGGTGTAATTGACAGGCTTGCCGCCCAAAGTGGAATACATTTTTTCGTACTCTGCTTGCGCTAGAGGAGTGGCCATGCCATCGGCAGCATTGAGACGAGATAAAGGCGTAGCTCGATAAACTCCGCTGTCCTTGCCATCAATGAAACCCTTCCAACCAATCTTCTTGAGGTAGGGGAATTTAAGATATGTCCAGGGCTCGACATGCTCCGCTATGTGGTCCAAATATTCCCTGGGAGCATACTTGCAAAACTCCTTGCCATCTGGACCGACTACACGTACTTTCCCATCATAGAAATTAACCCTGTTCTTCTCATCAACCAAACCCATATTGTAGGACCTCTGGGTGAAAGTCTCGCTCAAAATCATATCCAGGTAGGCTTTATTCTTGAGAACCACGTCATCGAAGAGCTTAAGCGATAGTTTGCCAAATTCTACTGACTGTTTAGCTATCTCTTCTATCTGCTTTCTCTCCTCTTCAGTTATGGCTCTGCTCACACCACCAGGGAGCCCGAAACAAGGATTTATCGGACGACCGCCCACTGTTTGAATGATCCAATGATTTTGCTTACGGGTGTTGATTACAGCGCCCCCCAGTTCCAATCCTACCTTGGCAATCACGCCAAGAATATTGCGTTCGGCAGGCGGTGCATCTGGACCCATAACAAAGTCGGGGCTAGCGAGAATATAGAAGTGGGTAGTATGGTCAGTCACGTAGAACGCACTGTAAAGGAGCTCACGCAGTTTCCTGGCTGTGCTCGTAGGCTCAACGTGAAACAGGTCATCTAAGGCCTTGGTTGCTGCCATATGGTGGGCTTCCGGACAAACGCCGCAGATTCGCTGCGTTATCTGGGGCATGTCCTCGGCCGGGCGGCCTTCGCAAAACTTCTCAAAACCCCTTAATTCCGGAACCTGGAAATAGACGTTGGCGACACTGCCATCGTCGTTTAAGAAGATAGTAATTTTGCCGTGACCTTCAAGGCGGGTAATCGGGTCAATTGTTATCTTTTTCATTTTATTATCGCCCTCCTTAATAGTGAATCCGGCAGACTGTAACGGTAGAAAGTGCCTGCAGGGTCGGGAATATCGTCAATTATCTTCTGGATCTCTTCAGGGTCGTTGGAATCAATAATAGACGCCAGAGCACTCAAGAAATGAGCCCCTTGGTCAATTACTCCCTCCACTGGCCCATAACAGCCGGTGCAAGGCATATTAGCTTGCGGGCAAAGAGCACCACAGCCACCCCGGGTAGCTATGCCGTAGCACAAGAATCCTTGTTCCAATAAACACTTTTCTGGCTCAGGGATTTTCTCATAAGGACGATAGAATTTCTTGATTTTCTTTTCCTCTTTCTTACGAGGGCATTCGTCGCAAACTGCCTTTACCGAGTGACTTATGACAGTGCCTTTCGGTGGTAACTTGCCTGAAATCAAAGCTTCGAGGGCAAGCCAGGTTGTCTTTTCTTCCGGAGGACAGCCTGGGACAACATAGTCAACATTTACAGTTTGGCGAAGTGTTTTGACCGTGTCGTAGAACTCGGGAATTTCAAGTTCACCCTCAGGAACTTTGACTTTCGTTTTAGGATAGATCCTTTTAGGATTGTCTGTTGAGGGCGTCTCAACATAGACGCGGTCAAATATGGTTTGCCGGTTATAGAAGTTAGCCAGACCGGGAATGCAGCCCTCGTAGGCACATGAACCGTAAGCTATCATCAACTTGGACTTGGCCCGCAAGAGATGAGCCATGTGCTCGTTTTCCTCATTTCGAATGGCTCCGTTGAACAGACACACGTCTACACTTTTGTCAGGCATCTTCTCCACATCAGCATATTTGAAATCCATCCCGACTGGCCAGAACACGATATCCGCAACTTCAGCCAGCTTTAATATTTTTTCGTGTATTGCCAAAGTCGCAATCTCGCAGCCACCGCAACTAGCTGCCCAGTACAGAGCTATTTTTAGTTTAGCCACTTTTCACCTCCTTAGAAGTCTGCTTTGAGTGGACAAATGGATTTGGTCCGAGTTTTTTTATCAACTGAGTAAAACTGTTGGTAACCTCAGTAAATTTAGCTCCTTCAGAAGCAGAAACCCACTCCAGCCGAACCCTCTCTTCCTCAATTCCGAGCTGCTTCAACATCTTCTTGAGAAGCGGAATGCGACGCATTGTTTTGTAATTACCCTCAATGTAGTGACAATCGCCGGGATGACAACCAAGCACCAATACGCCATCGGCACCGATGCTAAGCGCCTTAACCACAAAGAGCGGATTCACCCTGCCACTGCACATCACTCTGATTACCCTTATGTTCGGAGCATATTGCATCCTAGAAGTGCCAGCCAAATCAGCACCGGCGTAAGAGCACCAATTACAACAAAAGGCTAATATCTTTGGTTCGAAATTAGCCATCTGTCTCCTTGGTTAAGTAAAAACTCCGCTGGTGTACCTGCATTGGCATTGCCTCTACAAGTGTCAGAACACAAGGCGGTAATAGTAACATTTTTGCCCAAAAATCGCAATCCTGCCAGGTTAGCCACGATTTTTCAACCAGCCATCAATATCAGTCGCTGCTCGCCGCCCTGCTCCCATGGCACTGATAACCGTGGCAGCTCCTGTAGCCATGTCTCCTCCACACCAAACTCTCTCCTTGCTAGTCCGTCCTGTGGCTTCGTCAGTTAGTACAGTACCCCACTTGGTGAGTTCCAGACCCTTGGTCGTCGAAGGAATTACCGGATTGGGCCTCGTGCCTAGAGCAGGAATCGCAATATCTATCTCCATTATAAACTCTGAACCCGGCTTTCGAATAGGTCGTGGCCGACCACTCTCATCAGGCTCACCTAGTGCCATCTCATATAACTCTACTGCTTTGACTCTTCCTTTTTCATCGCCAATGAACCTGCTAGGATTAGTCAAAAGTTTGAGAATTACTCCCTCTTCCTCAGCATTTTCCCTTTCTTCAAGTCTGGCGGGCATCTCTGCCTTGGAACGCCGATAGATGATATACACCTCTTCCGCCCCCAATCTCAAAGCACACCTGGACGCATCCATGGCGACATTGCCGGCGCCAAATACCGCCACCCTCTTTCCTATTTGTATTGGCGTATCGTACTCAGGAAAGCGATATGCCTTCATCAAATTTATCCGCGTAAGGAATTCGTTAGCAGAGTAAATACCACTTAGATTTTCCCCGGGGATGTTCAGAAAAATTGGCGCCCCCGCCCCAGGAGCTAGGAAGACCGCATCGAAACCGTTTTCCAGAAGCTCATCCACAGTAGCTATTTTGCCGATAACATGATTAAGTTTGATTTCTACCCCCAGTGATTTTACATAATTCACTTCACCCTGAACGATTACTTTTGGCAACCTGAATTCGGGAATGCCATACATCAGCACGCCGCCAGCCACGTGCAACGCCTCGAAGATGGTGACCCTGTGTCCCATTTTTGCTAAGTCAGCAGCACAGGTCAGCCCTGCTGGTCCAGAGCCAACTATAGCCACGTTCCTGCCGTTACAATTTATGTTACCCTTCTGTTTCTCGGTAATCTCAGGATGTTCCCTTTCCCAATCAGCCACATATCTTTCCAGCCTGCCAATAGCAATCGGGCCGCCTTTCTTAGCCAGATTACAAGTCATCTCACATTGCGTTTCTTGAGGACACACTCGCCCGCAAATGCCCGGTAGACTATTCTTACTTTTAAGGATCCTGACCGCCTCAGGCATGTCGCCCGCTTTCATTGCCTCTATGAATTCCGGGATGTCCACATTAACAGGACACCCGTCCTTGCAGCCAGGTTTCTTACAGGCAATGCACCGGTTTGCTTCCTCCAGAGCCTGCTCATAGCTATACCCCAGTGCTACTTCGTTGAAGTTCCTCCTTCTTACTTCTGGAGGTTGCTTCGGTATCGGTACTCGATTTAGATTAAGTTTCGATTTTTCAGCCATGCCCTCACACTACAGAGGCTCGCTCAGGCAATTTGGACAACCCTGTAAGCTGTCGCAAATTGTCAGGTTGGTATAAGTCGAACGCCTGTGCTTCTTCTTTCAGATAAGCTCGTTTTCGCTTAATAAGCAATTCCCAATCCACTAGATGCCCATCGAATTCTGGGCCGTCCACGCAGGTGAATTTTGTTTCGCCACCCACCGCTACTCGACAGCAACCACACATTCCCGTGCCATCCACCATTATCGGAGTCAGCGCCACAATAGTTTTAACTCCAAAAGGCTTGGTTGCCTTGCAGCATTCAATCATCGTGAACACTCTTCCGAACACAAATACTCTATCGGCTTTGTTCCCCGTTTCCAAGTATTCCCGGACAAATTGGCTGGCTAGCCTGTGCTTCCCGCAGCTTCCGTCTCCAAACACAATATGTGTTTCGCTACTCACACTCCTCAATCTATCTTCCCAGAACAAATACGTCTTGTCCTTTACCTCCATAACCGAGATCACCTTATTACCCTTTTCCCTGAGGGGTTTTGCCAAGACTATTGCTGGTCCTACACCAAAAGTACTACATACAAGCAGAACATTGCCATAGGCTTCAACCTCCGTAGGTTTACCCAATGGTCCTACCACGTCCATAATGCAGTCACCCTGGCAAAGAGACGAGAGTTTCATCGTACTTTTCCCCATGATGAGGAAAACAACTTCGATCGTCCCTTCATGTTTGTCCCAGCCAGCTAACGATAGGGGAAACCTTTCCCCTACTTCGTCCACCCGCAGGATGACAAACTGGCCAGCTTTCGCTTTTCGGGCAATTTCGGGAGCTTCCACCTTCAGGTAGATTGTATTGGGGACAAGGAGCTCCCTCTTTATTATCCTGTACATTCTCAGCCTCCAGGACGCAGCTTCCAAATCTTACTCATTCCAAAGCACTCGCTACCAGATTTGCCAAGTCCATCACCTCAATGTTTACTTCCGGACCTTTTTCCTCACCCCTGTTGTTCATAGCACACCTGAAATGTATCTGGCATTTTGGACAGCTAGTCACCAAGATTTCTGCACCAGTAGCTTTTGCCTCCAGCAATCGCTTGACTCTCATTTCGTGAGAATAGGTGTCACAGTTGACAAAAGCACTCGTTCCGCAACACAGAGCGTATTCTTTGCTGTTTTCCATGTCTGTCAACTCCAGCCCGGGAATAGCCTGAAGTACCTTCCTCGGCGAATCATATATTCCCAGATGCCTTCCCAATCGGCATGGGTCCTGGTAAGTAACTTTCTTCCTCATCTCCTTGAATTTCAAGTCACCTTTTTGTACCTTCTCAGCTATGAACTCAGAAAGGTGCTGCACTTCACAATCTAATTTGAACCCGTACTCTGGGTAGTCCAGCTTAAACGTCCGGTATCCTTCCGGACAGCCAAATATGACTTTCTTCACGCCCGATTCTTTGATTCTCTCTACATTGTGCTTGGCTAATCTCTCAAATGTCTCGACATCGCCAGTCCAAAGCGCATCATGTCCACAGCATTTCTCGTCAGGAAGTAGCATGGGCTGTATCCCCAAACGATTCAGTACTCGCAAGCTTGCTTCCGTACTGTCAAGCGCTTTCATTCCCAGATACTCAAACGCAGGATCAAAATAGGGAGCACAGCCAACAAAGTACAACACTTCACTATCATTGGCTGTTTGATAATCCTTGCTCAGCCATTCCAATCTCCTCTGTTTATAGGGTGACTTTGACATAAGTCGCACAACAGAGTGCAAGAAACCGCCGTGAGCTGGACAGCCATATTCGCCATTTTCAAAAGCCACCGACCTCAACTTCCTCATAAAATTAGGATAATCAACCCCGCTGGGACACCGCAAGGAGCAAGCATAGCAACCAAGGCAGGAAAAAAGTTTCTTATCATGAGTACTCTCGGCTTCCAATCTCAGCGCTGCATTTTCAATCACAGAGCGCGGAGAATAAAATGGGTCATACTTAGCCATTGGACATATACTGGTACACTTGGTACACTCCAGACAATAATAAGCCTTCGTTTCTTGCAGAATATCCTCTAAGGTGGGAGCAGCTTTTTCTCGACCACCTTTTTGAGATGCCCGGAATGGTGATGGACCTAATTTCCTAAGCTCATCTACCATATTTCTGATAGTCTGGACAAATATCGGCCCCTCAGACGCTGCAATCCACTTAAGTCTCACTCTCTCATCCTCAATGCCCAAGACATGCAAAACCTTGCTCACCATCCGGAACTTTTCCTCTGCCTTTAGGTTGCCTGAAATATAGTGACAGTCGCCTGGATGGCAGCCAGCGACTAACACGCCGTCAGCTCCACTCTCAAGCGCCAAGGAAATGTGCTCAGGAGCTACCATACCGCTGCACATAACCCTTATAATTCTTACATTGGAGGGATACTGGATACGGCTTGTGCCAGCTATATCTGCCGCGGCGTAAGTGCACCAGTTACAGGCAAAAGCAATTATCCGTGGTTCAAATTCAGCCATTTTTACTTTGCTAGAGCCTTAATCATGGTAGATATCTCATCCCGAGTGAAATGCTTGATTGACATGGCTCCACTGGGACAAGCCACAGCACAGGCACCGCATCCTTTACACAATGCCTCATTTACCGTTGACACCAGCCTGCCATCCTTGACAATCACTTTGGGCGCCTGAAATTCACAAATCTCTTCACAGATGCCACAGCCATGACATAGAGTCTCATCTACGCAGGCAATGGCAGCCTCAGTTACTACGCTGCCTTTATCAATTAATTCCAGTGCTGCTGCCGCTGCTGCCCTGCCGTGAGAAACAGAGTCAGGGATGTCTTTGGGGAACTGGCAACAACCAGCCAGGAAAACACCATCCATGGCTGAAACCTGAGGTTCAAGCTTGGCGTGACGTTCCAAAAAGAAACCAGTAGCCTTCTGAGTAATGGAGAATTTTCTGGCAATTTCGGTGGCATCCGACCGAGGTATCATGGCAGGACAGAGAATAACCATATCCACAGGGATACGCATTAACTTGCCCAGCAATGTGTTCTCAACTACCACAACCAACCTTCCTTTTTCTTCCTCAGCAGTGACCTCATCTGTTACCTCAGCTACCTTGCCCTTTATAAAGACAACGCCCTCCTCTGCCACTCGCTTATAGAATTCTTCATACGCATCTCCTGTGCAACGCATGTCAATATATAACTGATATACTTCAGCGTTTATTTTCTCCCTCAGATGATGAGCATGCTTCAGCGCATACATGCAGCAGATTCGCGAGCAATACTCATGGTAATTCTTGTCACGGCTGCCCACACAGTGGATGATGGCTACGCTCTGGGGTATTCGCCCGTCCTTAAGCTGGATTTTCCCAGCAGTAGGTCCCGCTGCACAAGTCATCCTTTCAAACTCAAGGGCAGTTATCACGTTATCATACTTCCCGTAGCCGTATTGTGGTATCTGTCTTGGGTCGAAAAGATCATACCCGGTAGCTAGAATAATTGTCCCTACTTCCAACTCGATAGTTTGATCTGTCTGGTTGAAGTCTATAGCCCCAGCCTCGCAGAATTTGAGGCAGGCGCCACATTTCTTTCCGCCGGATTGGATATACACACAGTGTTCTTTGTCTATCGTGGCAATATTAGGAATAGCTTGGGCGAATGGAATATAGATGGCTTTTCTCTGCCCCAAACCAACTTCGAACTCACTTGGTACCTTCCATGGGCATTTCTGTTCACAAACTCCACAGCCGATGCATTTATTTTCATCCACGTACCTGGCTTTTTTCCTGATTTTTACTTTGAATTTGCCGACCGACCCCGATACCTCCTCGACCTCGCTATAAGCCAGAAGCTCGATATTAGGATGATGTCCCACTTCACTCATCTTCGGGGTCATGATACATTCAGAGCAGTCAAGAGTGGGAAAAGTAGTATCCAGTTGAATCATATGACCCCCGATTGAGGGCTCCTTTTCTACTAAATAAACTTTGTGGCCACCATTGGCTATCTTCAGCGCCGCCTCTATTCCAGCAATGCCACCACCCACAACAATGGTGTTAGGATTAACCGGTATCTCCTTCACTTGCAAGGGTTCATGATGGGCGACACGCTCCACCGCAGCTCGGACCAAATCCTTGGCTTTCTCGGTAGCTTCCTTCCTATTGTTATGAACCCACGAACAATGCTCCCTGATATTGGCATGCTCGTATAAGTACGGGTTCAAACCGGCAGCCTGACAAGCCTTACGGAAGGTATGTTCGTGCATTCGCGGCGAGCAGGATGCAACCACAACTCGATTAAGCTTTAACTCCTTGATATCATTTTTGATGAGCTCCTGTCCAGGATCCGAGCAAATATACCGATAATCGCGAGCGATTACTACATGAGGCAACCTGCCTGCGTATTTCGCTACTTCCTCCACATCAACTGTGCCAGCAATATTCAACCCGCAGTGACAGACGTAAACTCCAATCCTTTTCTCATTCTCCATAAGCACTCTCACACTGTGTCCATAGTTATCTTAATAACCTACCCGGATGCAAAGGCTTCTACCTGGGCCAGAATCTGTTCATCAGTAAAGTGGTGCATGGAAATTGCCCCTGAAGGGCAGGCAGCGCCGCACGTGCCACAACCTTTGCAAACTGCTTCATTAACATGGGACACCCTTTTACCATCCCTAGGCTGAAGTTCGATAGCTTGAAACGGGCACAAGACTTCACAAACCCCACAGCCTGAACACTGATCTTCATCTACCACCGCGTTTATCGCTTCAGCCTTGACATAGCCCATTCTCAAAGGACCAGCAGCTTTTGAGGCTGCCGCGTACGCTTGGGAAACCCCTTCAGTTACATCTGTAGGCCAGCGCGCTGAACCACAGATGTAAATTCCGTCCATAGCAAACTCCACAGGACGGAGCTTTAAGTGTGCTTCTAGAAAGAAACCAAACTCATCTAGGGAAACTTTAAGCATCTTGGAGATATCCTGATTATCCTGGAGAGGGACAAGCGGAGTAGTCAAGACAAGCATGTCACAAAGAAGTTCTATGTCCCTTCTCCATAATTCATGATAAACTTTTATCTTTTCGACTTTCCCACCCCCAACAATTTCAGGAGGCTTGTCTAAGCTATATCTAACAAACCTGACCCCCATCTCCATAGCGTTTCGATAGTAGGTCTCAAAATCCACACCATAGGTCATCAGGTCTCGATGCAAAATCCAGACCTTCGCCTGTGGATTTGATTCTTTGATCAAAGAAGCGTTTTTGATTGCTGTCATGCAGCAGATCCTGCTGCAATATGTTCGCTCGGGCACCCTTGCCCCCACACAATTGATCATCACAACGTTCTGCCCTACCGGTTCCCTCTTCTTCAACCGTTCCTCTAGCTCCAGTTGGGTGATTACATTTGGCATCTTTCCATAGCCATACTGACCCGTGGGCTTTAACGGCTCAGCCCCTACAGCTACCACAATGGTACCCACAGTGAATTGGTGATCCTTGCTTTTTCCTTCCAGGGTCACATTGAAGTTACCGATGAAACCACTTACTTGCTTAACCTTGGACGATAGACGAGTCTTAATCTTGGGATGCTTCTTCACCTGTTCGACAAGCGGTTTCAGTAACTCGACTGCCTCTTTATTCACAGGGAACAACTTGTTAATGCGACGAAGAAGTCCACCAAGCTCTGGCTCCTTCTCCACTAAGTGAACATCAAAACCCTGATTAGCCAGATTCAAAGCCGCCTCCATTCCTACAACACCTCCGCCTATTACCAGAGCCGAAGGTGTGACCTTCATTTCAATTTCCTCTAACGGTTGCAACAACCTAGCCTTGGCTACCCCCATCCTTATCAAGTCCTTAGCCTTTTCCGTAGCCTTTTGAGGTTCATGCATATGCACCCAGGAGCACTGGTCTCTTATATTCACAAACTCGAACAGATATTTATTCAAGCCTGCTTCTTCGCAAGCAGCTCGGAAAAGTGGCTCGTGGGTTCTGGGGGTACAAGAAGCTACTACAACGCGGTTTAAGTTATATTCTTTTATTCCCTTCTTAATCGCTGAAATTCCTTCCTCAGAGCAAGTAAACAAATTACGTTCAGCGTGCACTACATCCGGCAGATGCTTGGCATATTCCACAACGTCCGGTACGTTGACATATGCGCCAATATTTATGCCGCAATGGCAAATGAAAACTCCGATACGAGGATGAGAAACCTCTTTTTCTTCCATGGCTTTACTTGCCTCCTTGCGGGTGGAGCGAGGCAATTACTTCAGCAGCCCTGCCCGCAGCCCCCGAAGCTTGAGTCACAGAATCCGGGATATCCCGAGGACTATGGACATAGCCACAAGCAAAGATACCCGGCCGTGTAGTATCCAACGGATGTAGCAATCTATCAGGAGCTTTGACAAAGCTATCTTGGTCCAATTCTATACCCAGTATATTCGCCAAGTCTTTAGTGATTTGAGGAACCATAGCTTGGGCAAGCACCACCAGTTCCGCTTCAAAGCTCTTTACCTCCCCACTGATAGTTTCTTCATACCAGATGATAGGGTTATCGTTCGTAGGATTAACTTCTATTTTGCCAGGACGTCCCCTGATATAGGTCACGTTATATTCCTTCTTAGCCCTAGCAATATATTCTTGGAACCTCTTGCCAACAGCTCTCATATCCATGTAGAAAATTGTGGATTTTGTTCCAGGATGATGTTCAAAGGCTAACATTGCTTCCTTAGTGGCGTGCATGCAGCAGACGCTAGAACAATAAGCCTTATTCTTGAAATCTCGGGAGCCGACACACTGGATGAAAGCTATATTCTCAGGTATTCGACCGTCAGAGGGACGCCTAAGTTCTCCCATAGTAGGTCCAGATGCGGCGGTCAACCGCTCAAATTCCATAGCGGTAATCACGTTCTTTATTTTTCCATATCCGTATTCTGTTAGGGATGAAATATCATATAAGCCGAGCCCTGAAGCGAGGATTATTGCGCCGACTTTTATTTCGATGCTTTTGTCCTGCATTGTGTAGTCTATAGCCTTCGGCTCACACCGCCGCTCACACTCATGACACCCTATGCAACCTTCGATTTGCCCAGCCAGACAGCGCGAAGCTTCTTTCGCAGCTTCATCAGAAGAATAGCCTAAGGCTACTTCACGAAAATCGTGAACTCTTTTCTTAACAAGTTCCTCCCTCATCTCTACTTTTTTTCGGGAAGGAAAGCGTCTCTTACACTCCTCCACTTCTTCCGGAGATAATCTCTCTGGTTCTTTCCATGGTTCTTCGCCTTTCAAAGATTGCCCGGTTAAGTATTGATGTATGGAGCGTGCAGCCTTTTTCCCTGCTGCAATAGCGTCAATCACAAAAGCAGGTCCTGTCACCGCATCTCCTCCAGCAAATATCCCTTCGATATTGGTCATCCCTGTCTTATTGTCAATTTCCACCGTGCCTCTCCGGGATACTGAGATCCCCAACTCTTTGACAAAATCTATTTCCGGAGCCTGCCCTAGTGCTGCGATTACGATATCCACCGGCATGGTAAACTCAGAACCCTTAACGGGAACAGGACGAGGACGCCCACTGGCGTCTGGTTCCCCGAGCTTCATCCGCACACACTCGATTTTGGCAAGTTTCGACTTACCACGATCCTCGGGAAGAAAACGGCTAGGGGCAGCCAAGAATTCGATTTTTATTCCCTCCGCTTCTGCTGCCCGTACCTCTTCCCGGGAAGCCGGCATCTCGGCACGAGAACGACGATAAACAATAGTAATTTCTCTCGCTCCCAGTCGTTTGGCTGTCCGGGCGCAGTCAATAGCCGTATTACCTCCGCCGATCACCGCTACTCTTTCTCCTAGTTTTACCTTTTTCCCTAGGTTTACTTCACGGAGAAAGTCTATCCCCTCCATTACTCCTGAAAGATCCTCACCTTCCACGCCTAGTTTCATGCCAGCGTGTGCCCCCACAGCGATGAAAATGGCGTCGTAATTCTTCTTTAATTCCTTAAGAGTGACCTCCCTACCAACCTTGACGCCTGTCTTTATCTCTACACCGAGCTTCTGGATATAGCCTATTTCTTGTCGCAAAATTTTCTTGGGAAGACGATATTCTGGAATTCCAACGCGAAGCATGCCGCCTGGCTCAGGAAGAGCTTCGAAAACAGTCACGCTGTGCCCCTTTAGGGCAAGGTCATTGGCAGCAGCAAGCCCTGCCGGACCCGAGCCCACAATCACAACCTTTTTGCCCGTTTTAGCTACTACTGGCACCTCAAGTTCTTCTATATTCCACTGATCTCCGGGAACCCTTTTTAGGTCACGTATACAAATCGGCTCGTCTATTTGTCTGCGATTGCAGGCTTCTTGGCAAGGGGCGTAGCAAACGCGGGCAACACAAGCTGGCAGGGGATTTGTTTCCCTGATAAGCTTGTAAGCCGCCTTATACTCCCCTTCGGCGATGAGCTTGATATACCCTGGCACATTGGTATGGACAGGGCAAGCATCCATACAGGCTGCTTTACATGGGCGCTCTTCTCTCCTATCTATGACGCATTTCTTAGGAACAGCCTGCGGAAAGTACAGATATATTGCCTTTCTCGTGCCAATCCCCTGGTCGAATTCGTTCGGCAAGATGACTGGACACCCTTCCACACAAACCCCGCATCCTGTGCATTTGCTCCAATCAACAAAAGTCGCTTTTCTTCTCACCCTGACCTTAAATTTTCCGACGCTACCAGACACTCCTTCGACTTCAGAATAAGTTAAGAGCTCTATGTTACGGTGGGAATTGGCTTCAATCATCTTAGGGGCGAGAATGCACATGGCACAGTCATTAGTAGGGAAGGTTTTATCGAGTTGTGCCATTCTACCCCCGACGCTCGGAGCCTTTTCCACTAAATACACTTTGAATCCCATATTAGCCAGGTCAAGCGACGCCTGAATCCCAGCTATGCCGCCCCCAATTACCAAAACTGATTTACGACCGTTTTCTTCACTCATTCTTGGTCTCCAGAGCACTGGCTACCACATTGACCAAATCCATGACTTCCACTTTTACATCAGGACCTTTCTCACTACTTTTGTCTACCATAGCGCACTTGAAATGGATCTGACACTTGGGACAAGCAGTGATCAGCAGTTCAGCACCAGTAGCTTTGGCTTCGGCTAGCCGCTCTACTCTTATTGCCTTGGAGTAAGAGCTGCAATTAGTCCAGACGCTGGTGCCGCAGCAGATGCTGTCCTTAGCGATGTGTTCCATTTCTACTAATTTTATGCCAGGGATGGCCTTTATTATCTCTCTGGGTGGTTCATAAATTCCCAGATGCCTTCCTAACCGACAGGGATCTTGATAGGTCACCTTTTTTACTTTAGGATTATCTCCCTTCTTTGAGCGAGGATGCAACGGCAGACGAGGCAAATTTTGAGCAATAATCTCGGTAATATGCAGTACCTCACACTCCAGCTTCACATACTGTGGATAGTCTAATTTAAATGTTCGGTAACCCTCAGGACAGGAGAAGACCACCCTCTTGGCACCAGATTCCTTTATCATTTCAGCATTAAGCTGAGCTAGCTTCTTAAATGTCTCAACGTCCCCAGTCCACAAGAGGTCATGCCCACAGCACCTCTCATTGGGAAGCAACATCGGTTCTATCCCCAAAGCATTGAGGATTTTTAGGCTGCTCCTGGCGATATTTATCGGACTCACTTCCATATCTTGGAAAATCGGCTCAAAATAAGGCGCGCAGCCCACAAAATACAATACCTCGCTCCTTTGTGAAGTACGGCAGCCGTCGAGCCAATCCAAACGTTTTTGCCTAATATTAGTGCGGGATGCGAGTCTCATCAGTGAGAAAAGAATCCCTGAATGTGCACAATCACCTTGTTGTCCCTGGGCGAAAGCCAGAGTTCTCGCCTTCTGTGTGAACAAGGGATAATCAACGTCTGAGGGACAAAGATGCGAGCAAGCATAGCAAGTTAAGCACGAAAATAGTTCACGATCCTGAATCAATTCACTTTCCGAGTCCATCAGAGCTCTTTCCAGCATCAACCTTGGCGAGAAATTGGAATTATGTCTTGAAACAGGACAGACAGCTGTGCACTTGCCGCATTCCAGGCAATAATAGGTTTTCGTTTTCCTAATAATATCTTCCAGATTCAAACCTTGACTCCCTCCCTTAAAGGTGAAGGACCCAACCTCTTAAGCTGCTCGACCATTTCTTCGATCGTGCGGGCGAATATCGGCGCCTCGGCAGCAGCAATCATCTCTCGCCTTAAACGCTCCTTTTCCAAGCCAAGTGTACTGACGAGACTCCTTACCTTCTCTAACATAGCGTCACACTTAAGTGGACCATTGAGATAATGGCAATCTGTCTCGTGACAGCCGGCAACCAGGACTCCATCCGCACCCATTTCAAAAGCCCTAAGAATATATATCGGGTCTACCATTCCGCTACACATCACTCTCACAACACGCACATTAGCCGGGTAATGAATGCGGCTTGTTCCAGCAATATCAGCAGCGGCGTACGTACACCAGTTGCAGCAAAAGGCTATGATTTTTGGTTCAAATTCAACCATTCTACACCTGTAACAAGGCGTCAATCATGCTGCTGATTTGCTCCCGAGTGGAATGTCTTACAGATATTGCACCGCTCGGGCAAACCACGGCACAAGCCCCACAGCCCTTGCACAATGCTGCGTCAACTCTGGAAACTCTAACCCCGTTCTTGCTGATGACCTTAGGGGCGTGAAAATCACAAATCTCCTCGCAACGTCCACAAGCTTGGCATAACACTTCATTCACATTGGCTATGGTAGGCTCAATTATAACGCGACCTCTGCTTATCACCGACAAGGCTTTAGCAGCGGCGGCTGAAGCCTGGGCTACAGCATCCGGAATGTCTTTGGGACCCTCACAACAACCAGCCACGAATATTCCCTCAGTAGCTGTAGCTACTGGGTCTAGTTTCACATGCCTTTCCAAAAAGAAGCCGTCTGCCCGACGATTGATAGTAAATAGCTTAGCAATACATTCCGCATCAGAGCGGGCTTCCAAAGCCGGGCACAGAATTACCATATCAACAGGGACTCGGACGACTCTGCCTAGAAGAGTGTCCTCGACAACGACAATAAGCTTTCCTTGTTCTTCCTCGGCGCGTGCCTCATCAGTAACCCTAGCCACCTTACCACGGATAAAATTGACGCCTTCGTCGCAAACACGGCGATAAAATTCTTCGAATCCCTCCCCAAAACAGCGCATGTCAATGTACATTTGATATACTTCAGCTTTGGTGAGTTCCTTTATGAGATGGGCATACTTGAGAGCATACATACAACAAACCCGTGAGCAATACTCATGATAATTCTCATCCCGACTGCCTACACAGTGAATAATTGCCACGCTTTCAGGTTCCCGACCATCGTTCCTTAGCAGTATCTTGCCTCCAGTCGGCCCCGCAGCACACGTCATCCTCTCAAACTCGAGAGCAGTCAAAACATTGGCGTACTTTCCGTAGCCATATTGTGGCACCCGGCGCGGGTCGAAAAGGTCGTAGCCCGTAGTAAGAATAATAGAACCCACTTCCAGTTCAATAATCTTATCCTTCTGTTCAAAGTCAATAGCTTTAGCGTCGCAGAATTTCTCACAAGCCCGACATTTACCCTTTTGAAAATAGACACAATGTTCTTTATCAATCGTAGCCACATGGGGCACAGCTTGGGCAAAGGGGATGTAGATTACCCCCCTTTTCCGTAAGCCCATTTCGAACTCACTATCCACCTTCCAAGGACATTTTGCTTCGCAGATGCCACACCCAGTACATTTTTCCTCATCTACATAGCGTGCCTTCTTCCTAACCCTAACCTTGAAGTTGCCAACTGACCCAGCTACTTCTTCGACTTCACTATAAGCCAAAAGTGTTATAAACGGATGCTGTCCTACTTCAGTCATCTTCGGCGTGAGAATACACTCAGAACAATCCAGCGTCGGAAACGTCCTATCAAGTTGAGCCATATGGCCACCGATAGCTGGTTGTTTTTCCACCAGATATACCTTATGCTCGCCGTTAGCAATGTCCAATGCTGCTTGTATGCCGGCGATGCCTCCACCAACTATCAACACATCGGGATTAAGCGGTTTCTCTCTAATCTCCAGAGGCTCATGCAGGGCACATCTCCTCACTGCAGCCCTGACCAAATCCTTGGCTTTCTCGGTAGCTAATTGCCTGTCATCATGAACCCAAGAGCAATGTTCTCTAATATTTGCCTGCTCAAAGAGGTACGGATTCAATCCGGCATCCTGGCAAGCTCTGCGGAAAGTTGGCTCATGCATTCGCGGCGAACAAGATGCTACTACAACTCGATTAAGACCAAGGTTCTTGATATCATCCTTGATAAGGGTCTGCCCGGGTTCAGAACACATATAATGATAATCGCGAGCTACCACAACCGAGGGCAGCGTCTGAGCATACCTGGCGACCTCTTCCACATCAACCGTGCCCGCGATGTTCAGTCCACAATGACAAATATAGACTCCAGTTCTTATTTTTTCCACTCTATGTCACCGCTAACGAGCTGCACTAGCCCAGAAACTCAGACGTTAACAATGTCCTAAACGGCATAAAAAGGGGCAGCCATCTATCGTTTTTCGCTGCCCCTCACATTATCGGCGAAAGCTACGAAACCTCCTTAACAGGGTGTGACTATCCGTACACTTCTTCCACCCCCGCAGATTTAGCAAATCTCAATCTAGCAATCACTGCCCGGTTGAGATTCTGTGCCACCCGATAACACATAGCAGCATTTTTATCGCAGAAGTCTTGGAACTTGTTTGTGTTGATCGCCACAACCTTGGCTCTTTCTACCACAACAGCCGTCGCAGTTCGTCTATAAGGCAGTACCACCGTGGACCAACCGAGAACATCGCCTGCGGAGGCAGTATAAACTGTCTTTTCCGTGTCGCCTTTCTTAACACGAATAGCTACCCGCCCCGATTCAATGAAATAAATGGTCGTGGCCTCGTCTTCAGCCCTAAATAGCACTGTACCTGGCTCACAGACCATCTTTTCTCCGATGCTCAGTATCTGTTGGATTTCATTATCACTGAGACCGTGGAACAAAGTAGCCATTCTTGCTTTTTCCCCATAAATAACCGGCTGTTCGGGAGTTTCCTCTCTCGTCACAGTCGAAGGACGAAGCGGCGGCGTTATACCTTTGCCGGTAAGAGTTTTCATTATCGCAGGATCAGGATTGACTGGACCGCCACACTCTGGCCGATAACAGGTGACATCAGTAAAGCTGCATCTCAACGAGCAACTAGGACACACATCCGGAGGCCTATTGGCTTCTTGAATAAAGTATCCGCATTCCACGCATTGCCACTTTGGCATTTTATCCTCCTTTCTTAGTTGTCCTCTTATTTCGCGGTAATCCTACTGTCTTTTACTCACTAAGTCAAATCATGGCTCTTTGTTTCCAATTCGCAGTGGTCCGAGCCTCTTTAGGTCAGCAGTAATTTTGTTCACTACGTCCACAAACTCTTCAGCACAAGAGGCGCACACCCAGTGCAACTGGACTCTTTCTTGTTCAATGCCCAGTTGTTCTAGCAACTTCCTGAGCAAGGTCATTCGCCGTATTGTTTTGTAATTACCTTCTCGATAATGACAGTCGCCCGGATTGCAACCGCAGACAAGTACGCCATCCGCCCCCGCTTGTAAGGCTTTCAAGATATAGGCTGGACTTACCCCGCCACTGCACATTGTGCGAATAACATGGACGTTAGGGACACACTTAAATCGCGAAATTCCAGCCAGGTCAGCTCCGGCATAGGAACACCAGTTACACAGAAATCCGACAATCTTTGGTTCGAAACTCATGCTAGCACTCCTTCTATCTCAGCTGCAATTTCGTCAGCCGTGAAGTAGTTATGAGTAATAGCACCACTGGGACAAGCAGCTGCACACACTCCACAGCCTTGACACAAAACTTGATTAATTCGCGATACCTTAGCTTCAGCATCGTAGAATATCGCATCATAGGGACACAAGAGATTACAGATTCTACACCCGGAACATTTTGTTTCATCAATAGATGATGTTGTTGCCGGAACCTCTATCTTCCCTCGAGCGATCATTGCTAAAGCCCGAGCAGCGGCGGCTGAGGCTTGTGCCACGCTGTCTGGGATATCTTTGGGACCCTGACAACAGCCAGCGATGAGGATGCCTTCTGACATTGTTGCTACGGGGTCGAGCTTGGGGTGCCGTTCCAAGAAGAAACCGTCAGCGCTTCGACCGAGATGGAAAAGCTGGGCTACTTCGTTAGCATCTTTACGCGGTTCTAAGGCAACACATAGGATAACCATATCTACAGGAACACGAAGCATAGTGCCGAGCAATGTATCCTCAACAATGACAATCAATTTCCCTTTTTCTTCTTCACTCCTCGCTTCGTCAGTGATTTTAGCCACCTTTCCTCGAATGAAATTAATACCCTCTTTTTGAATGCGGTCGTAAAATTCTTCGTAACTCTTGCCGAAGCAGCGCATGTCAATATACATCTGATAAACTTCGGCATTAGTTTTTTCCTTAATCAAGTGAGAATACTTAAGAGCATGCATACAGCAAACACGGGAACAGTACTCGTGGTAGTTTTTGTCCCGGCTGCCGACACAGTGAACAATTGCTACGCTGTCAGGCTGTCGCCCATCAGCAAGGATTATATGCCCTTCAGTAGGTCCGGTAGGACTACACAGCCTCTCAAACTCAATGCTGGTGAACACATTGGGGTACCGCCCATAGCCATATTGAGACATAGAAGAGGCATCAAAAGTATCAAAACCAGTAGCTATAATTATATTACCTACGTCCAGTTCAAAAATCAGCTCGCTTTGCTCGAAATTGATCGCATTGGCTTCGCAGAATTTCTCACAAGCGCGGCACTTCCCCTTCAGGAAATAAGCACAATGTTCAGTATCAATAACAGGAATATTGGGCACTGCTTGCGCAAACGGAACGTAGATCGCCTTCCTCTTTCTTATTCCAGCATCAAATTCGCTCAGTGCTGTCCAAGGACATTTCTCTTGACAGACGAGACAACCGATGCATTTCCCCTCATCTACGTAGCGCGGCTTTCTTCTAATTTTGACCCTGAAGTTGCCTACATAGCCAGAGATCCCAACAACTTCACTATACGTTAAAACTCTAATAAATGGGTGACGAGCAACCTCGGTCATCTTTGGGGTAAGGATACAAGCAGCACAATCCAATGTAGGAAAGGTCTTATCAAACTGTGCCATATGTCCCCCGATACTAGGCTCTCGTTCCACGAGATAAACCATATGATTTGAGTTGGCAATCTCCAGAGCCGCCGTTATGCCCGCAATGCCACCACCAACCACCAGAGTAGCTGGAAAGATTGGTACTCCGCGAATTTCCAGCGATGCATGTCGAGCTACACGGTTTACCGCTGCTCTAACCATTCTCTTCGCTTTCTCGGTAAGCTCTGGACTTGATTCATGTAACCAAGAGCAATGCTCTCTAATATTGGCCATCTGAAATAGATAGGGATTCAACCCAGCCTCGCGGAGTGCCCCTTGAAAAGTTTTTTCATGAAGTCGCGGCGAACATGAGGCTACCACAACCCGATTAACACCCAGCTCCTTGATGTCATTCTTGATGAGATCCTGCCCTGGGTCGGAACAGGTGTACGGATAGTGCCGTGAAACTACTACATGGGGCAAAGTTTCGGCGTATTTAGCCACCTCCTCGACATTGACTGTACCAGCTATGTTTGTTCCACAATGGCAAACGTATACACCGATTCTCGGCTCTTCCATAAGCATTCCTCCTTAACTATACTGCCTGGGCGACTAGTTCAGCGACGTCCTTAACCTGCAAGGTCTCAGCCTTGCCCATAGACAGCACACTGTCCCTGTAATTGAGAAAGCAATACGGACAAGCTACAGCTATGATGTCAGCGCCTTTCCTGACAGCTTGCTCAACTCTTATGTCGGAGAATCGTTCCCCCTTCGGCGTATCCATCCAAATTCTACCACCGCCACCACCACAACAAAGACCTTCCTCACGAGCATCAGGGAATTCTATCAGTTCCAAGCCAGGAATACTCTGTAATACCTTTCGCGGTTCATCATATATACTATTATGCCTTCCTAAATAACAGGGGTCGGAATAGATTACCTTTTTCTTTACATCCTTAGAAAGCTTCAATTTTCCATTCTCGATTAGCGAAGCCAAGTATTGAGTGGCGTGCATTACCTCAAATTTACCACCAAGTTCAGGATACTCATTTTTGAAAGTGTGGTAGCAGTGGGGGGAAGAAACTACCACTGTTTTTACATCATTACTGGTGAAGAGATTAATATTATTTTGAGCTAGGCTTTGAAAGATGTCTTCATGCCCGGCTTTTCTAATTGACTCGCCGCAGCATTTTGTTTGAGTATCTATGAGCCCATAATCAATACCCAGCTTACTGAGGATCGTAGCTGTAGCCCGAGCTACTGTTTTTACGTCGGGGTCATACGAGGGAACACAACAAGGGAAGTAAAGTATTTTGGTGCCCGACGTAAATTTCTTTACCTTCAGGTCCTTAGCCCAATCATTTCGCTTCTCAGGTGCCTCACCAAGTGGATTCCCTACACCAGCGATATTTTTGGCTGAAATTCTCAAGGCGTCGGGTACAACGCCAAGTCCTAAACTAGCTACTGCTCTGCGTATTGCCCTCATGACATCTATTATTTCTACGCCTCGTGGGCAACGCTGGACACAAGCCCGACAGGTGACGCAAGTCCATACATCCTCGCTGCCAAAATTAGTTGCCCCAAGCTGAGCTTCGTGCATAATGCGACGAACAACAAAACTCCGAACTAGATTCCAAGGACAGATACCCGTACACAAGCCACACTGGTAACACAATTTTAGTGGTTCGCCGCCAGTCTCAATCACCAAATCTCTAGCTTCCTTGTAAGGACTCAATACTTCCATCGTAACGATTACCTCCGCTTTTTAATTTGCGACTAGCCCTAAAAAGGCAGCTCTCAAAACCAGTTTTTGTAGCTACCTTTTCCACACACAAATTGAAGCACAAGGTTGGAAGTATAACAAATCCCATCAAAACGTGCAAGATTCTGTGGTGGACAGCTTTCCATGCTCTTATAATTCCTGCGTAAGTGGGTATCCGTGAATACGTCACTGACTTTATCCATGCCCCTCAACCTTCATAACATACAAAGCTGGATTCAAGGCATGAGAGGTAACTGAACCAGTAACAGGGCTTGAGCAACAAGCAGAGGCAGAAGACCGCCTGCTAAGCCGATCAGAATCCATTTGCGGAATGTCATCTGGTATCCCGTCCGCCTTTCCAGCATGCCCAGAGCCACGATATTGGCTGTAGACCCAACCAAGGTAATATTGCCGCCATAGCATGCGCCCTGAAGCAGTGCCCACCAAAGTGGAAAGGTGTGAACTCCAGCCTGCCCAAACGCACTGACTACAGGAATAAGAGCCGCTACTAACACCACGTTATCCAACGCTGCTGAGCCAAAAGCAGACGCTCCCGCTGTGATTATGGTCAGTAACACCGTGCTGTCCGTGAGACCACCTAAAACGTTGGCAACTCTATTGCTAATACTGGTATACGCAAGACAGCCAGCTTTAGAAAATAAGAACATGAAGAATATCAATGTCCACCAGTCAACCCCCCTTTCCAGATATTCTCTAGCCTTGGCTCTTTTCCACAACATGGCGATCCCGGCCCCTGTGATCGAAGTAGCCACCAGCAAAGTATCTTTTTCCAATCCGAATAGCAGCTCCAGCCGATAGTGCAAAGCTAGGCAAATCACGACGCCCAGGAATAAAGCAACCCCTCCCTTGAAGAAGGCTTTATCTTTTACTTCCGCCCATTCATCGAAATTGACGCTGTCGCCCTCTAGTTGCGCAACCATCCTCATCTTAAGTACTTTCAGGTCTTTACGTTGCCAGATCAGAATTATCACTATCAGGCAAATAAGTCCGACAAAACTGACAGGGAAAGACCAGCGCATAAAATCTTCGAAACTCAATCCTGCCCTGAGAGCTACCAGTATTCCAATAGGATTTCCCAGCACCGTCCACGAGCTCCCGATATTCGTCGCCAGGACAACTGCTATTACATAATTCACTGGGTCAACCTTGTACCTCTCACAAAGCTCAAATACTAACGCCGTCATAAACAGTATTGACGTTACCTCATCTACACAAGCCGCCATGACGGCAGAAAGAACTAAGAGAGCAATCATAATGCTTCTGGGTTCGTAGTTAGCCAACTTGAGCATCTTTATACCCAGCCAGCGAAAAAACCCGGTATCTCGCAGCAGTGCTACCATCACCATCATGCCGATCAGAAAAACAATCACATCTAAGTTCATGAATTTTATGGCGTGCTCTAAGTCCATAGTTCTTGTCAGGAGCAAAATCACTATCCCAATGAAGGCTATCCCGACTCTGAATCTCCAGAACATCAGAGTTCCTACCACTAGCGCCAGAAAAATGGTAGCTGCTAGCGTCTGCGGCATATCCCCTAGCCACCAGTAACACAAAAACGCAATAGCAATAACAACCGCCGTGAAAATCGCAAACTGCCTCGGCGTCCCCGAGATTTGAACTTTCCACTCTTTTGCCATGCTCTTACTTCTTGCTCCGTTCTTTTACTATTACCCCAAGTACCCCGTTTACCAGACGCGGCGAAGACTCGCTGCCAAAACTTTTGGCTAGCTCTATTGCCTCATTTATAGCTACTTTGAAGGGTGCCTTGTTATCAAACAACATTTCGAATGTAGCTAAGCGTAAAATATTCCTGTCAATAATTGACATCTGCTCTACCGGAAAGGCTGGAGCGAATTTTCCGATAATGGCATCAAGCTTAGATTTATTCTGAAGCACTCCTCTTATAAGTTCCTCGCTGAAGCTTATCGCTTCTTGAGTCAACGTTTGTTCCGCTTTTAAGCGCGCTAGAACTGTCTCCAGGTCATGCCCTGTGCAATCAATCTCGTAGAGCGCCTGCAGAGCAACAATCCTCGCCTTTCGTCTGATGCTAGCCATTGGTTATTCACTACGAAATTCGTCTACCAAATCTCAGGACTCGCATGAAAGCTAACCAATAACAATCTTAACCTCGTGGCTTGCAAAGGGGGATGACTTTTCCATAGAGATACTAGTTAGGTAGGCTACTTTGGTGTGCGAACTTCGTTATATCTTCAACTCCCACTATGTTAAAAGTCTGAAGTTCGGAATTGATTCGCCTGATCAAACCAGTGAGTACTTTCCCTGGACCGATTTCATAAAAGGCAGCAACACCGCTTTGTGCCATGTATTCCACAGACTCTTGCCATCGGATGCAATTGCGAAGCTGTTTCACCAATTCCGTCTTTATTGAATTCACATCTGTTAATGGACGAGCGGTTAAATTAGATATTACAGGAATAGTTGGTGGGTGGAATCTGAAGTTTGAGACAATCTCACTAAATTCGGTTAAGGCTGGCTCCATCAAGGCAGAATGAAAAGCGCCACTTACTTTTAGAGGGATGAGAATACGAGCGCCTTTAGCTTTAGCTAGTTTACTGGCTTCAGCTAAAGCCCCAATAGCCCCGCTGATCACGATTTGCCCAGGACAATTGAGGTTGGAGATTTCGGTTCCGGTTTGAAGGCATATGTCTCTAACCATTTCGTCTGGTAGCCCTATAATGGCAAGCATTCCGCCGGGATTTCTTAACCCAGCTTCGTACATTAATCTTCCCCTTTCCCTGACAAGTAAAACCCCGTCACTCAAACTTATAGCCCCAGCAGCCACCAGAGCTGTGTATTCCCCCAAACTATGTCCAGCAACGAAAGTTGGAGACGGTATCTTTCCCTGGCTAACTTCCTGTAGTGCTTTGAGGCAAGCTATGCTGACAACCAGTATAGCAGGTTGAACATTATGAGTCTTTACCAGTTCTTCTTCCGGACCCTGGAAACACAAACGGGAAAGGGAAAAACCTAAACAAGCGTCTGCTTCATCGAAGACTTTCTTGGCTGCCGCGTAGGTATTATACAAGTCCAAGCCCATGCCCACGCTTTGCGAGCCTTGTCCTGGGAAAACGTAAGCTACCTTGGGTTGCTCAGCCATGCGAACTATTTCTTGGCTGGTTTGACTGCGATTACTTCTCTCTCGTTGTACCAGCCACAGCTAGGACAAACATGATGAGGCAACTTGGCGCTATGACAATGCGAGCAGATATCCAACGCTGGCGGGGTCAATCTGAGGTGGCTGCGTCTCTTTCCCTGACGTGCCTTCGATATCTTTTTCTTAGGTAACGGCGGCATATTATTTCCCTCCTTCGTTTCGCCTCGCGAAAATCTCACAGTTCCAACCCGACACCATCAACTCAAAACAAGACCATATTAGGATCATGTTATCCCTGGGCAATCAGGTCGGCATAGAGGCTTCATGGGCAAATTCAGCAGAATATATTGCCGTATTAACTCACTCAAGTCAACTACGTTTTTGGTATCAATAGTAAACCCTTCAGGGTGCTCTGGCGAGGGAGTTGTCACGCTGAGTAAATCAGCTATCGGAAGAAACTCTTCCTCGGCGGTAAAAGTTATAGGACATAAGAATGTACCAAGACAGCGGCTGCATTCAAGCTTTACCTCAGCAGTTACTTCACATTGCACCAAAACCCCTTTTCTAATGCGGGTTACCTTTGCTTCCCCACGAACAAAACCCTCCACTTCCTCACTAAATGCCCCACTTATATCCTGACTCCGACTGGAGCCTACAGATTGTTTCAGTAGTTGCGCTACATTTATTACGGCATTCAAAGGCTTCTTCTTAAATTCTTCCATTTTCTTTACCATCTAGAAATAAAAATCAGGCACAAAGTATAATAGCTGTTTGTAAAGGGTTCAAGTTTTATAACTAAAACCTAATATTTCACTACTTGAGCAGAAGTAGAGCCTTCACCCCAACAAGCCGAAGTTCAGAGTGACAGAAAGGCTGGGCAATCTTGAACATAGAAAAACTGAAATCGAAGGTAAAAGAGAGCGTCGAATCACAAAAACAACAACTCATCCAGCTGAGTTTGAATATCCATGACAATCCCGAGCTGGGGCTTAAAGAAGAGAAGGCTTCAGCTTGGCTAGCTAGTTATCTGGAAGAGAATGGGTTTTGCGTGGAGCGAGGCATTGCTGGCTTAGCTACAGCCTTCCGAGCAACATATGGTCAAGGACGCCCTAGAATCGCCTTGCTTGCTGAATACGACGCTTTACCCAGAATTGGGCATGGCTGTGGACATAATATTATAGGCGTCTCAGCAGCGGGAGCCGCTGTGGCTAGTAAATCCACTATTGACCAATTCGGTGGTTGCATTATGGTTATAGGCACGCCCGCTGAGGAAGGATTTGGGGGCAAGATAGATATGGTGAATGCAGGAGTTTTCAACAACATAGATGTAGCGATGCTGGTGCATCCTAACACTAGGAACATGCCCACAGAAGAATTTCTCGCCTGCAGCACTCTAGAAGTAGAGTTCTTTGGCAAAGCAGCCCATGCTGCCAGTCAACCTCACAAAGGTATAAACGCCCTTGACGCTATGATTTTAGCCTTCACCTCAATAAATTCCCTGCGCCAGCACATAAGAGACAATGCACGTATTCACGGCATAATCACTGATGGTGGTGAAGCACCAAATATAGTGCCTGACCATAGCGCTGCCATATTTTTGGTACGTGCACTCGATGACGATTACCTCGCTGAGCTAAAAACCAAAGTTTTGAACTGCTTTACAGGAGCCTCTCTAGCCACCGGAGCCAGACTAGAATATAGGTGGAGAGACAAAACCTATGCCCCGATGAAAAACAATATCACCTTGGCCAATCTATTCAAGCAAAATCTGGAATCGCTCGGGCGCAAAGTGGATGCCTTCGACCCCCATCTCGGCATGGGTAGCACCGATATGGGAAATGTCAGTCACGTGGTGCCCAGTATACATGCCACAATAGCTATCGCTCCCCCTGAGGTGCTGATACACACACCGGAGTTTGCCGCTGCCGCTGTTTCCGAAGCAGGACACAAGGGTCTAACAGACGCCGCTAAGTCAATGGCTATGACTATAGTTGACATCCTCAGCCAGCCTGCGATACTAGACAGGATTAAGCAGGAATTCGACCACAGTTAGCCCGAATGTTCACCATCCAAAAGTAAAGAGGCGATGGTATAATTAGCACAAAACTTATCAAGCTTGTGAAGATTGCTCAAATCTCTGGGCAGCAGGTGCCTGTCTTAAAAAGGAAGCTTTGCTCTGCGAGGTAGAGGAAACAAGCTAAAGTTTCCATCCATGAGCAAAAATTATCAAGTAATCATTATCGGCGGCGGACCAGCTGGGCTCACAGCTGGACTATATTGTGCTCGTTCCAGACTTAGCACTTTGCTTATTGAGAAAGGCGTAATCGGCGGACAAATAACTCTGGCTGAGCGAATAGAAAACTTTCCAGGTTTTCCCAAAGGCATCTCAGGTATTGAGCTAGGGCAACTAATCCACGAGCAAGCCATTAGGTATGGATTGGAAACCTTACTTGCTGAAGTTACTAGTGTATCGCCAAGTCCCAAGCGCAATCTAATCAGCACCACTGAAGGCAACTTTATAACTGAGTCAATTATAATCACTTCAGGCTCGCAATTTCGCAAGCTAGGCGTGCCCGGAGAAGATAAGTTTGTAGGCAGGGGAGTTTCTTATTGTGCTACTTGTGACGGTCCTTTGTTCAAAGGTAAAACAGTGGCCGTAGTAGGTGGCGGCGACACTGCTATCACTGAAGCTCTCTATTTAAGTAAGTTTGCTTCTGCGGTGAAAGTCATCCATCGGCGTAGCCAACTCCGGGCGAGCAAGATAAACCAAGAAAGGGCTATGGCTGAGCCCAAAATAGAGTTTATTTGGGATACTGTGGTAATTAGAATTGAAGGTGAGGGGGCAGTTAAGAAGGTCATGCTCAAAAACACTAGAAATGCTAAAATATCTACACTAGAACTAGCAGGGGTTTTTGTAGCTATCGGTTCGGAGCCTAATAGCGCTCAATGGCGGGGATTGTTGCCCTTAGACGAAGCGGGCTACATAATCACCAACGAAGTCATGGAAACAAAGCTTCTTGGGATATTTGCTGCCGGAGACGTCCGGCATAATTCTGCCCGACAGGCGATAACTGCCGCCGGGGATGGCGCTACTGCTGCAATAGCAGCGGAAAAATTCTTATCCCTAAAGTGAGGAAATACTATGAAAGTCGTTCTATTACAAGATGTTCCTGGAAAGGGAAAGGCTGGAGAGATAAAAGAGGTAAGCAAAGGTTATGCTAAGAATTTTCTTTTGCCTCAGGGTTTAGCTCTGCTGGCTACCCCTGCCATCGTTAAGCAAGTAGAAGCCAAGCTTGAAAGGCAGAGACTCGAACAAAGTATTGACCGAGAGAAGTTGCTGGAGCTGGCTCAGCAAATTGAGGGAAAGGAAATCCACCTCAAAGCTCGCAAAGGTGCCGGAGAGCGAATATTTGGCTCTATCACCGCTGGCGATATAGCTGCTGAACTGAGCCGCATGATAGGCTCTCCTATTGATAGAAAGAAGATAGACCTAGAAAAGCCACTGCGCCAGATGGGTAGCCATGAACTATCTGTCAGGTTAGCTACCGACATTAAAGCGAAGATCACTGTGGTCATCGAGGAGGGAAAAGAAAAGGAAATAGCGCGGGCGAAGAAGCCAGCGGCAAAAGAAAAGAAGGCAGAGAAGCCAAAGAGGCTAAAGAAAGAAAAGAAGGGGAAAGGTGAACAAGAAGCAAAGGAGGAAGGGAAAGAGTAGGCATGGCTGAGGAAAGATTACCACCTCACGATATCGAAGCTGAAGAGGCAGTGCTCGGTTCCTTGCTTATTGACCCCGATGCCATATTGAAGGTGGCTGTCACGCTGCGTCCTGAGGATTTCTTTTCGGAAACGAATCAAATGATCTATCAAGCCTGTCTCTCGCTCTATCAACGCAACGAAGCAATAAACCAGATCACCGTAGCCCACGAGCTCATGCGTCAGAACAAGCTAGAGCAAGTTGGCGGTGCCGCCTTCTTAAGCCACCTCATAAGCAATGTGCCTACATCTCTCCATGTCGAATATTATGCTCAGATAGTATCTGACACATCAGTGATGCGCCGCTTGATTGCCGCTGCTAGGCAAATTGAAGCTCTCGGCTACGAAGCTGGCCCGGAAGTGGAAGCTACGCTCAACAAGGCAGAAGATATTCTGTTCCAGATACGAATGAAGCGAGAGTCCCGGGATTTTATCCCGATTCGGGACGCGTTGGGTCAATATTTCGAGAAAGGCAGCCCTCCCGCCGCGCCCCGCGAAGGCGAGATACCATATGTTTTGACTGGTTTTGCCGCTTTGGATGAGTTCCTGGGAGGGCTACAGAGGTCTGACTTAATTGTACTCGGTGCCCGACCGAGCTTGGGCAAGACAAGCTTAGCTTTGAATATTGCACGCAACGCTGCTGTGAATCAGAAAGCTTGCGTGGCTATATGTAGCCTGGAGATGTCTCGCGATGCGGTGGTGCAAAGGCTGTTAGCCAGCGAGTCTGGTGTTGACTCTAGAAAAATTCGACTCGGTCGCTTTACCGAACAGGACGAGAGAAAGATCATGGAAGCCAGCGGAATCCTGTCCGAAGCACCCATTTACATAGATGACACACCTCAGCTTCGCGTTCTGGACATAAGAAGCAAGGTACGCCGCCTACATTTCGAACGAAAGATTGACCTGATCGTCATTGATTACCTACAACTCATACAAGGCGATAGCAAGAGCGAAACCCGAGTCCAGGAAATAAGCAAGATAACGCGCGCCCTCAAAACCCTGGCTCGGGAACTCAATGTGCCGGTGTTGACGGTGTCTCAGCTCAGCCGGGCAGTAGAATGGCGAGCTTCTCACGTACCTGAGCTTGCTGACCTGCGCGAGAGTGGTAGTATCGAACAAGATGCTGATGTCGTTCTGTTTATCTATCGCGATGATGTGTATTTTACAGCTGAGGAATGGAGTAAGCTACATGATATTGAGAAGGAACCTTACCCTCGGGGTATTGCCGATATTTTCATAGCCAAGCACCGAAATGGTCCGCCGGGACAGATCAAGCTGCGCTTTCTGAGCAAGATTGTTAAATTTGAAAATCTGGAGGCAGAGCCGATTTCCGCCCTTGACCACCGGCGAGAATCTTGCGATTTTCAGGGGCTCTGACAAAATAGATTGGTTCCAGTTAGGTAAAAAGAAGAATGCTTGAGCCGCAAGTAGTGACTTCTCAAAAGAAAACCGGGCTTGTCTCCTTGCCCGAGTCTTTTTTCACCGATGTCCTGCCTAAGATACAGGACCTCAATGAACTCAAAGTGGTTTTATGCGCCTTTTATCTTATCCTGCGCAAGCAAGAGTCAAACACCGAGCCTCCGAAGTGCTCGATTACTTATCAAAAACTGGCAACTGAATGCCTTCGCCTATTAGCCGGCTTGAACGAAGAGGCAGTTCATCAAGCTTTGAACTCGGCAGTGGAACATGGAGCTCTATCATTTTCAAAGCTAAATGTAAATGGCGTACTTGAGGATGGCTATTCTCTGCCTGTCCGGATTTCCCAATTTCCTAGAGTTAACATCTTTGCCCTTTACGAACAGAATATCGGCATCATAACACCGATAATTGCTGAAGAACTGAAAGAGGCAGAGGGACTTTATCCACCTGAGTGGATTGAGGAAGCCTTTAAGGAAGCGGTCAGACTGAACAAGCGTAGTTGGAAGTATATCGCTCGCATACTGGAACGATGGACTAGCGAAGGAAAAGACAGTGGAGAGTATAAGAGAGACACTAAAAAGGATAGCCCGGACAAATACATCAAAGGCAAATACGGACATCTCGTCAAAAGATGACCTTCCCTCGACAGAAGAAAGTGGGGCTGAAGGGGAAACTTGTCCTGTTTGCAAGGGGGCTGGCTTCGTTCACCCTTTGTCCACTTCTGGGCAGATTGATTTTAGCCGTGTGGTGCCCTGCCGGTGCAGTAAAGGTGAACTAAAAAAGAAAAAGGCAGAATACCTTCAGAAATACAGCAATCTAGGCTCTCTGGCGCAGCTTACCTTCGACAACTTATCGCCTAAAGGCAGGGCTGCAAGCGCCGCTTCTCAAGAGCGTTTTTCTCAAATTTACCAGGCTGCCAAAGCCTTTGCTGATAATCCTCACGGCTGGATAGTCTTTCTGGGACGCAGTGGCTCTGGCAAAACCCATCTGGCTTGCGCTATCGCCAATCACCGCCTCAGCCTAGGGGAGCCGGTTTTCTACATCACTGTTGCTGACCTCCTGGATCACCTGCGCTCCACCTTCAGCCCCTCTAGCGAAACTACTTATGACGAGCTGTTTGAGCAAGTAAAGAATGTGCCTCTGTTAGTACTTGACGACCTTGTCGTTGGCAGCGCCACCGCCTGGGCTAAAGAAAAGCTGGAGCAACTCCTTCATCACCGTTTCAATGCCAGATTGGCTACCGTGATCACCACCGACATCCCGCTGGAGAGAATGGATGATCGCTTACATGGGCACCTCACCGACAATGAGTTCTGCCAGATATGGACCATTGAGCCAACATCCCCTTTGGAGTCCCAGAGTTGCCTGCAACTGGAGCTGCTACGTAACATGACCTTTGATAACTTTGACCACAAGAGACTGGAACTTCCGCCAGAACAACGACAGAATCTGCGACAGGCTTACAACTTGGCGGTGGAATTCGCTCAATCACCTGAAGGTTGGTTAATATTCCAGGGTGTCAATGGCTGTGGCAAAACTCATCTAGCCGCTGCTATCGCCAATTACCGTCTGGCTCAAGGAAAGCCTGTTTGCTTCGTAGTCGTTCCCGACTTACTTGACCACTTACGCTCGACATTCAGCCCCGATAGCAAAATTTCCTACGACGAGTTCTTCGAGAAAATCAAAGAGGCTCCGCTTCTGATACTTGACGACTTCGGTGAGCAGTCCACTACACCCTGGGCTCAGGAAAAGCTATATCAATTGATAAACTACCGATATAACGCCCGCCTGCCTATGGTAGTCACTACATGCCTATCCCTGGATGAGATTGAGACGCGAATCAGTTCACGTATGGTAGACCACAGGATCAGTCTAGTATTCAACATCATAGCGCCTGACTATCGCGGCAATGTCAAGCCAACACGGCAGACACGACGGTATTAGCCTGATTGACTCGTTACTTGCCCGGAGATGGTCCGTGCTATACCGCTGACTTATCAATCAGCTTCCATTTTGGAGAAGAAGTAAGCTCCTGACGTTGCCAGCGCCAGACACAATATGACAAGCACCGTGAAATCGAGCCAGAGCGGAAATGCAGCAACGTGAGCGCCAATAAGAGTGGCCCTCAGCCCATCCACCCCATAGGTAAGGGGGTTAATGTGCATAATGTACCTCAGCCATGCCGGCATAGACTGCACAGGGAAGAAGGCACCGGAGAGAAAGAAAATAGGAAATACTATCAGGTTCATTATAGCCACAAAGCCTTCCATGTTACCCAGTTTGGCAGCAATAATTAAGCCAAACCCTGTGAATATGGCGCACGTAAGAATCATGATCAGCAGAGCCAGAAAAAGTCCTGATGGCCCTGACAATTCAACTCCCATGGCTACAGCTATACCTATTATGACGAGCGCCTGAATAGTGGCTATGGTTATGCCACCTAAGCTTCTGCCCAATATGACAGAAAACCGACTCACCGGGGCTACTAGCACCTCCTTGAGAAACCCAAATTCCTTGTCCCAGATAACAGACGCACCCGACATAGTGCCACCAAACAATAAAGTCATAGCCACTATTCCCGGAGCTAGAAAGTCAAGGTAACCCACCCCTTCCAGGCTTGGTATTCGGCTGGCGAAGCTCATAGGCAATCCCAGAAAGACCAGAAACAGGAGTGGCATCAATATTGACCCCACTACCCTAGCCTTCACTCTCCAAAATCTTTTCAATTCCCGCAGCCACATGGTATAGATTGGCAGTGGGTCTATGATTCTCTGCATCTCGAGTGCTCTCATGTTATCTCTTACCTCCAGTCCTTCTCATCCAGCTTTTCCATAGTTCCTTCAAGCTCCCTTCCTCTTCTCTTATCGTCTTCCCAGTATAATGTAAAAACGTATCCTCCAGGCTCGGCTCATAGAACTTGATTGCTGATATAACAAGTCCATGACTATCGGCAAAATTGATAAGTTCAGGTATCCTTTCTTCGCCACCCTCGACACTCAACTCTAGCCAGCCATCCCGCGCTTCAACCTTTTTTACCCAACTGATGTGCTTCAGAAAATCAGCCGGGCTGCCGCTGCTACCCTCACCTATTTGCAAGGAAATCAAATTCGAGCCCACTGTTTGTTTAAGCTTCTCCGGCGTGTCCACAGCCACTATGCGGCCATGGTCAATAATAGCTACCCGGTGACACAGATAATCCGCTTCCTCCATGTAGTGAGTAGTCAGGATGATGGTGACGCCCTCTTTTTCGTTTAGCAGCTTAATATAGTCCCAGAGATTCCTTCTCGACTGGACATCCAAGCCTAGAGTTGGCTCGTCCAAGAATAAGACCCGAGGATGGTTCAGAAACCCTCGGGCAACCTCAAACCTTCGCTGCGTGCCAGCAGAACATTCACTAATCTTCATCTTCTCCTTCCCCCTCAAATCCAGCAAATCTAATACCTCTGTGATCCTTCTTTCCCTAGTGCTTCTATCCAAATGATACATCCGGGCATGAAAATCCAGGTTCTCTTTACCAGTCAGGAATGTATCAATAGCTCGATCTTGGAACACTATACCTATACACTCTCTGACCTTATCCCGCTGTCTAATGATGTCATATCCGCAAACCTTCGCCGAACCTGAAGTAGGGGTCAGTATGGTGCATAGCATTTTCACCGCTGTGGTTTTCCCCGCTCCGTTAGGTCCCAAAAAGCCAAACACTTCGCCTTCCTTCACGCTCAAAGAGATATGATCTACAGCCACCAAACCATCAAATTCTTTGGTTAGACTCTCAATTTCAATTACGTTATTTCTGTTCTTCATCTGGCAACTTTCTCCCGACGTACTGTAGAAAAACATCTTCCAGGCTCGGTTTGTGCTCTGCGATTGAGGAGATAGCAAAGCCGTGCCCCCGTGCCAATCGCACTACCTCAGGGATCTTCATCCCCTTATCTCCCACTCTTAACTCCAGTTGTCCGTTATGCTGTGTGCCCTTCTTTACCCAGCCCATTCCATTTAGCAAGCTGGCAAACTTGACAGCCGCAGCCTCCTGAGAAAATTTAATGTAAAGCATGCTGCTGCCTAAAGAGTCTTTCAACGCCTTTGGTGTATCTACTATCACAATCTTACCGCGGTCTAAGATAGCCACCCTATCGCAGAGATAGTCTGCTTCCTCAACATAGTGGGTATTTAGCAATATAGTGGTGCCAATTTCCTTATTCAGTCTTTTGGCGTACTCCCACAATAGCCTCCTTGTTTGTACATCCAGACCTAAAGTCGGCTCATCCAAGAATAGAACTCGCGGAGAATTCAGCATTCCCCTGGCTATTTCCAGCCGCCGCTGCATACCGCCAGAATAGTATTTTACTAATGTATCTTGTCTGTCCTTCAACTCTACCAAGTCCAGAACGTAAGATATTCGCTCATCTCGCACCTCTCTGGGTAGGTGATATAACCGGGCATGGAAATCCAGATCCTCCCTAGCTGTCAGATTGACATCCAGGCTCAAGTCCTCAAAGACAATCCCGATTGATTCTCTGACCTTATCTCGCTCTCGCATGATGTCATATCCACATACGCTGGCTGTCCCTGAGCTAGGATTCAAGGCGGTCGCCAGCATCATGATGGTGGTCGTTTTACCAGCTCCGTTAGCGCCCAAGAACCCGAATATCTCCCCTTCCTCAACTTCAAACGAAATGTGGTCTACGGCGACCAGATGTTTGTACAGCTTGGTGAGGTTGTCAGCTACTATTGCTTTCACTGTCTTTACTTTCCTCGGACAAGCTCTTGTCCCAGACGAAATGCGTCATCGAGAACTGCAGGATGCTCCTTGATCTGACCTTTGTTATCAACACCCCTGACCAACAAGTCGCCCGCATATTTGACACCTATGGCATCGAAAAAATATTTCACCGTAAGCACTGCACCGTCGAAGAGCTTTGCACCCCGGGTGGCGCCCACCGAGATGAACGCTCCTCTTCGTTCCCGGTTATTCTCTTTGCCTATACCCAGCACGTGCCTTCTTATCCATAGTGCCTGACACCTATCCACCACAGCTTTTGCTTGGCTGGTAATGCCGTAGAAGAATATTGGTGAAGCAAAAATGATATGGTCAGCTTCAAGAAGTTTGTCATAGAGCGATTGCATGTCATCCTTGATGGCGCAGTTGCCGTCCTTACGACAGGCATATATTTCCAAGCAGGGAGAAATCTTGAGCTGAGAGACCAGCACCTTTTCTACCTCAGCTCCAGCCTCCTTGGCACCTGCCAGCGCTCTATCCAGCAGGATTTCAGTGTTGCTTTGCCTCCTCGGGCTGCCCATAATACCCAATACCTTCACGTTGCACCCCTTATGCGCTGTGCCTTTCTCTCAGTATCTGAGATATTTCTGATAAGAAGGTGAATGCTTTCTCGACAATCTTTTCTTCAAAGCCAGACGTCGGACATTCTCCCACTTGCTCGCCGACTGTAGTAATCTGGCTGGTATCCTTAAGACAACATCGGGCTGGCGCTATCAATGCTTGGGCGGCGATTTGCTGCAGAGACAAGCCCGTGTTTTCGGCAATCACTCGCCAGTACTCCGCCAGAATTGTTGCCAGCCTTTCTGGAGTCTGCTTTGACAGCACTGCAGATTCAGTAGGAACTATCCCCCAGGAGATAATTCCACCTTTTTTGATAAATTCTGCCACGCTATCAGCATATTCCTTGGGCATGAACCCGATTTGGTAGGCATCAAAGGACAGGATCTCTATGCCCAGCTCCAACAAATAAGGTAAATTCACCTCAGCGCAGAGGTGCAAGCCCTTGGGACCTTCTAAGCCTTGAACCAGATTATGGTAGTCTTGTTTAGCCTGCTGCTCACTATATCCCGAAAGTCCACTGAACACGTAACTCAGCCCAGGTTCATCGAGCCAGACAAAAGCATTGGGATTTCTTTCCCTGAGCTGCCGATATTGAACATTAACTTTCTTCTGAACAAAGTCAAACAAAACGCCTCTTGCTGTATCGTTGTAAATGATAGGCTTGAGATTCTCATCAAGCACCTTGAAACCAAAGCTAACAGGACCGGTTACTTGTCCCCTGATAGCCTTGTAACCTTTAAGCTCTTTGTCCAAAAACTTGTGGAATACTACTGAATACTCACTGGTGAGGGTGAATGTCTCCGGGTCATCCATTTTGTCAAAATACTCGTCCAGTTCTTGTTCAAATCGAGTGGTCTCGAAACTAAGTCTCTCGTTATCAAAGTCAATCACTATGCCGGGAAAATTCTGTGATGTTTGAACGTACATGTCTTCGTACAGGCTTACTCTAGGAAGCTGCGGCCAGAACGGAATATCCAGGCTCAGAGCTAGCTCCAGAGCTTGGTCAACATCCCTATGAGGCATTATCCCCATAGCAGTGGTACTACATCGCGCTTCAAACGTTACCATGAACCCTGGGCTTTCCTATCACATTAAATCATAGCACGGAGGCAACAAAAATCCTGAATACACCGCGAACAGCTTCGGCACGGTAGAGACGCGGTTGTGTTCTATGCTTACAGGTTCAGAGTATCGCAGGAGAACTTGGGAATCGGGATTTGAATTTCTATACGAACCAAGACTTTGATACTGAATCGAGTCTCAATACCCTCTTCGGAACATCTCAATGGTCACATAGGTTAGCAGAGGTTCCACGATGTCCGGTGGCAGTGAATTGAACATTTCATTTATCATAGCCATTTCTTTAGGCACCCCTTTATCCAGTCCCAACGCTTTGAGGATTCTAGGACCATACGTATCTATGTCTTTCTCCAGCCGATTTAGCATTGCGCCGATGGCTTGCAGTCCCATCTCCTCTGGCAGAACAGTTTTCATGATTAACCCCATGCCCTGCACCATATCCTCAACATCCGATGATGGCACTCTCTTAACCTCTTCAGTAGCCTCCTCAAGGTCTTTCAACATATGCTCGACGACTTTGTCGTGAATTGGTGTTATTGTTAAGTGTATACTCGGCGGTATGTTCAAGTCTTCCATTCCACGCTGAGCTAAAAACCACCATCCTTTTTCCACCATGATGTCAGCTAATTTAAATACATTAACTTCCTCTGACGAAAAAGCCACTATGCAGGAACTTTGCCTGCCCAGAACTCTGTAACCTAGTTTCTGTAAACCTGAAATGATCTTGTCTCTGGCGTCTATTATCCTTTTAGCCAGGTCTAAATAGCCAGTTTCTCCCAAATAATGCAAAATTGCCCACGTTGCCGCCAATGGACCAGCTGACCTTGATGATAATACTGCGGGATTGACAATTACATAACCAGGCCACCGTATATTGGCAAACGTGGAATACATCTTGTAAAAGCTTTTATTGAACAGAACCACTGAAGAGCCTATTGCCGAGAAGGCATATTTGTGCGGATCCAGTGAAATCGAACATACACCAGGAACCGAGAAATCAAACTCTGTTATCTTTTCTCCCAACTTCTTCATAAATGGCAATATAAATCCACCAACACATGCATCTGTATGCAGCCATATGTTTTTCTCCAGTGCGATTTCGCCTAGTTCTTTAATTGGGTCTATGGTACCAAAGGGCCAATTTGGCGCCGAACCAACTATCATGGCAGTATTCTCAGTAATAGCTTGTGCGATTACAGCAGGTTCTACTTCAAGAGTTTCAGGATTAACTGGCACTCGTTTCACCACTAAGCCCATATATTCCGCTGCTTTGTTGTAGCATGGGTGTCCTGTTACAGGTATAACTATCTCCGGCAAAGCTCCCAGACCGCGTTTAAGTATGAATTGGTCTCTAGCAGCTTTCACTGCCAAAAATACGCTCTCAGTCCCCCCAAAGGTATATGTCCCTACCATGTCCTCATCGCCATGCATCAACGATTTGGCTATATCAACAATATCCTTTTCCATCTTAATGGCACTGGGAAACTCCACAAAGTCCAGTATATTCTTGTCGGCGAAGGTTGTAAGAGCCCAGTTCGTAATTTCTTTCAAGTCATCACGTCCAGTTTCAAAAGCCACAGTAAACAACTTGCCACTACCTGGGTTGGCATCTTCAGCAGCGTACTTCTTCAACTTCCTTATAATCCAGTCTTTGGAATGCGGTTTCACAAAGAACTCCATGTTTCCCCTTTCTTTATTTGACTGAGAGTAGAATATTGGGAACTTCTCAATAACTATTCTAGCCCACCTGTAGTTCTGTGACCTTGGCAGTTAAAAAGCTAGAGAAGCCCAAGCCACTGTTCTCGGCATCTCACGAATTATAATAGTCCAAGAAGCTTTTTATTTCAATAAGGATTAGCCTCTTTCTGCTCTAATTGGTTAGCTAGTTTTGTGGCAAGATATAAGATTTTTACTTCCTTGACGAGGCTGGGTTCTCTGAGAAGCCTATGCGGACTTTGAAGGGCTTGCCTTCCGAACCAGATTTAATGGTTGCCACTTCCTCAACATAAGCCACAGCCGAGATTGTTTTTAGTGTGTCCACAAGGTTCAAAGGACTGCGCAGAAAGACTAGAATTGAAGGCATATCGATTTGAGGTACAATCATCTCAGTACTGGCAACCTGAGGTAATTGGTCAAGATAAGCCACAACTTCCATCACTTTGGATATGTTAAACGGGGGCGAAATTTCCACTTCCCACTGTGGTTTACCTAACTCTGGCTGTTGTTCAATCTGAAGCAACTTCGGGATTTCAAGACTCTTTTCGACAACACTGGCAACGGCCGGGCTTGGTTCCAATCGCTGCTCTAGCACTTTCTTTTCTGCTTCGACAACTACTGTAGTGAACTCTTTAGGAATGTCTACAACAGAGGCGTCTTTCTTCTCTGCCATCGCCACAGCTATAGTGCCTCTTTCCTCTTGAGGCTGCAACCCTGCCTCACCAAAATCTGCCTGCACAGCTAACGCCTGCTGCTTGAGATTCTCGACCCTTTCCAGTAAGTAGTTTATCTGCTGATTTATAAAGTTGCGCAGTTGTTCCCGGATTTTGTTTCTTTCGTTCTGTAATAATAACGCTGCTTCCTCCTCAGCTTTAGCCCTAATAGCATTAGCCTTCTCGTTGGCAATTTCTACAGCTTCAGCTATCTTCTTTTCCATCAATTGCCTCGCTTGCTCCTTGGCTTTATCTATAATAGCTGCACTCTCAGCTTTAGCTTGTTCTGAAGCTTCCGCCTTAATCTGCGTAGCCAGCTTATCAGCTTCGACAACAGTCCTCTCGGCAAGCCTGCTTAGAGACGTAATATGTTCCTGAGCTTTAGCTAATTTTTCCTTTTCTTTGATAAGCTCGCTCTTTTCCTTGATGAGTTCGTTAATGAAAGCAATCACCTGAGCCTCATCTAGCCCGTTCTTCACCCGCTTAAATTCACGCCCTCCCACTACCACAACATCATCTTTACCAGTATTACCTATGATATTTGCAATAATCATCTCGCCACCCCTTTCTCTTAGGCTTCAACGTCGAAGTGCTTAAATATGCTCCCTTGCTCCTTTTCGCGATATTTCGCCAGGCTATTTTTCGATTTCCCCCTGAAATATTTTCCAAATTCTTTCGGCATTTCTTTGAGCTTCTTGCCAGGCTTGCTCGACGGTCTCTCTGCGTAGCCTCAATGCCTCTTTCACACTCTCTAAATAAACCTGTTTAGCCCTCATTTTCGCTTTCTTATACGCTTCCTCGGCTTCCTGCTCAGCCTGTTGTAGAGTCCATGCGGCTTTTTCTATAGCTTCCTCGCAAATTTTGGCAGCACACTCCTCAATTTCTTTATAGGACTTCTCTACCTGACGTTGTCTTTCTTGGTATGCTGCCGCCACTTTTTTTTGGGCTTGCACATAAGATGCATACGCGGATTGTACCTGGTTCACCAACTCGTCAAGAGAATCCATGTCCTTTTTAATGACCTCAGAAGGAAGCTCAATCGTATGTTTCGCATCGGTGCTTATCACCTTTCCAGATTGTTCATTGTCAGTCATGGTAGTCGCCACAACACACCTCCTTGAATCTGTTTCATAGCACCATTATCAAAACCTATTATGGAACAACATCTGGAGTCTTTCGAACATTCTTGGTCACCCGGTTACTTTGTATCTTATTAGTCTCTGCTTTAAGACTGCGTAACTCATCCTCGCCGAACAACCTCCACCCCTTTCTATCTCTATACGCAGCATCCGGCACGACGTTCTGCCTGATCCAGCGAAACAAAGTACTTTTGCCTATGCCGACTATCTGACAGACTTCAGCTGTCCTGTAATAAATTCGACCATTTATTCTCACAGGCATATATAACACCCCCTAAGACTGATTGAATATAGTCTAAGATTGCACTACGTTGCCGTCAATCACCCATTAGTAATCCTACTTTCGTAATGGTTTGGTGGAATAGATGCTCAACGACTCATAGTTTCTTGCCTGCAATACGTCGGGAAAATATTTCAGAGCAGCAGGAGGTAATCCTATCTCGACACGACTTACCAGTAAGAGCAACAAGGGCTGGGGTCCACGAATGTTAAGAACCTAGCCCTTCTATATTACAACTCCCTCAGTCTCAATAGCCTTTTCCTCAATCTGTTCAGGCAGCGGGATTGAGGACTCGTCCGACAAAGAGAACGGCGCCTGTCTCAATATCGCGAATCACGAAGATGAAGGGGCGATCTACAGTAACTTCTACAGGAGGGTCGGCCGATGTTACTCCTACAACCACTGCAGTGGCGGCAGCCGCCTCGGTACCTTTTTCATCCACAGCCACAAACGATTTATGTACAACATCGGATATAAACAACTCCCGCTTACCAATCATCCCTGAGAAGTCTGCTTCATCTGGAGAGAAGGCAATCGGCATACCCATTTGGGCAAGAGTATCCTTCAACCCAAATTGCGACTCAAACTTGAACTGGGGCATGGTCAAAGTGACCCTGGTAGGTTGCAGAGCGCTTATGATGCTGGTGACTTTCTCAGCCTGAAACTCTTTCTCGAAAGCTTCGAATTTACTGGAAGCGGGAAGCAAAATGACCATTGATAATTCACTACCATCATATGGTAACTCAACCGCTTGGTATCCTTGCCCTTCAGCATAGCCAAACATTTCTGTTTGTTTCATCATGGAGACTGTGACTTCTTCGCCATCCAGAAGATAGAAAATACCATCCGCCGTATGTTTTTCATCGAAAGGACGTGCCCAGGCAGCATTGAAGTAAATTGCATTGGTCAGCACGAGACGGGTCAAGGGACTGATAGCACCTTGCGGAATAAGGTCTTTAATACGACCTTCCGTCTGGTCGCTTACCCATTTATTGATCGTCTGACGGGACCTTTCCGTTTCGGTTACGAAATCCAGTATTTTCAGACCGGCGCCATAGTTTTCAGCTAGCACATCGAGGAATGTGCTGAGAAACTCATAATCCTTCTGCCCCCAGATGGCGTTAACAATGTTTAGCCTGAATCCCTTCTCATCTTTGCCCTGAGCACCTTTGCCTCGGCTAGCGAGCACTGTATCAAGCCAGTTAAAAGCTGGATGCAGCTTTTCTGGATCAAGCAAGAACTCCAGCGTATCAGCCATCTGCTGGGTAGTTCCACCCTTTGCCCCAGCGTAAGCCATAGCTAATGCTAGGGAGACGCTGTAAGGAGAGTAGAAAAGATTATCCTCGTTCGCTTTGACGAGCTCCTGATACAGCTTGAAGGCAAAGGCGGTATTGCCTTCAACCAGCAACGCTTGGTCATCCGGACTGATATCTGGCAAGTTTATCCGCTGTTTACCGGATTTGACCTCGGCAATGGCTGGCTGAGGTAGCTGAGTAAGAAATATTACTGACACAACCACCATTAGAAGTAACACAACTACGAGTTTCTTCATAATTAACCTCCGACGATACTCATTTTCTCCAGTTTCACCCTTATTTTTTGAAACAACAATCCACACAGAGAATTCCTGTCCAAGCTATTCACCGGGTTCATACACAGGCGGTGTCCAGGTTAATGGCAACTTTACCTCGTTGATGTACTCTAAATTTTCTAGGCTGTTCATCTTTATCTTGGCTTCCGAGATAGTGTATAAAACATCGCCAATGTAAAGAGACCTCGTCACCGCAAACGGAGAGTAGAAATAGTAGTAATCTTTTTCCAGGTCAGTGAGTTTCTCAATATGAGTGATTCTGCCTCTCACAGTAATTCCATTGTCTGGTGAAATATGGAATACGTAGGCTCCCTGCCAGACAGGTTTGCCATAAGCCCAAGGCTCAGGATACTTTGGCTTATCCACCTCCGCAACCAAAACTGGTATCACCATTAAATTCCTAGACTTATTGAACAGAAATGCCTTGTGGTCACGTAAGACTGGTGAATCGGTGCCACGGTCACCTATTCCATAGTTGGCTATTTCTCGTGGACTGGTAACATTGCTAACGTCAAAGAGTGCTATCTTAAGCCCCTGATACCAAGCGAAGTCGCCCTCTTCAGCTACCACTGCTTCCTTGCCGATTCCGATAAGGTGATTTTCATCGTAGGGCTGGAGATAATCTGAGTAGCCGGGGATCTTCAATTGACCGAGCTCGCGTGGGTTATAGGGGTCACTCAAATCAATCACAAACAACGGGTCAACCTTCTGGAAAGTCACCAGATAACCTCTTTCACCCATAAACCGAGCGGAGTAAATTGTTTCTCCTGGAGCAAGATTCTCCAGCGAGCCAACGATAGTCAAGTTCATATCCAGAATGTATATGTTATTCTCAGATACCTCATCCCAGGTCGTCGTTGCCACGCGGAAGTAGCCATTGTACTCATCCATGGAGAACTGATTGAGCACCGCACCAGGGACTTCGCCACTGGCAACGTATTCTATCGCGCTGCTATCTATATGAATCCGATGGATGGTGGTTTTTTGCGAGTCGCCCAGCTTTCTCCCCCAGACAGGGAATGTCAGGTAAATGTTATTGAGGGAGACATACAGGGTGCTGCCAGCTCCCATAAGGATTGTTTCATAAGTCGGTTCTTCTTCATCGTCTTGGGTGTTTATGGCGATGATTTTCGTATACTCATGATAGTAATCATACACATTACAATAGTAGATGTCTGTAGCAAATATTTCTTTCTCTTCATCGCCTATGGAAATTTTAGGCAGATTCGGCTTATTGTCCTCTTCAGATACTGGTTCATTCACAATCACATAGGCATAATCGCCAATCATGCGTGAACCGATATAACAACCGTCCGCAGAAATCTCTCTTTGCAAACTGGGATTCTCTCTGTTTGAGATATCGTATACTTTGATAGATACCTTGTGAGAGATGTACTTGGGAGGCATATAACCGATAGACGGTTCCCCTAAGATAGGTAAGATAGGCAACCTGTAATAAGATGCCTCTTCCTCAAACACAACCAGCCTGTCTTTGTTGACGAATATTCCCACGATTATTCCCTCCACCTCGATTTCAGAGAGAATTTGAGCCTGGTCAGGGGGATATGCCTTTAGAATGAAGGTTTTATTTCCCGACACGACGTAGATATATTGCCCATCAGTCTTGACGATATCTGCCTCATCTACTCCAGCAACCTGAATATTGGTCGTGGAGTGATCAGGCGCAGAGGGCGTGGGGGCGAAGGCTCCTTGCCCAGCCTCCGGGGCAAAGACGGAATCCCTGCCAAAGGATTTCCAAAGGAATCCTGTATATTTGGAATTGGTTTCGATAAATTCTTTCAGCTCTCCGTAAGAGGAGAATTTGGCGATTTGATTAGCACCCACATACACAGGACTATTTACGCCATATTGCAAGCCAATGAATATGACCCCGATTAGCACCAGGCACAGAGTGACTCTTACAAGTTTGCTTTTCATCTTCATTTACCTCCTTTGAACCTTTCCTTGTCTTCTTGTCAGCGGCATGCGAATGACCGCCATACTTGTCCTACCCCGCATCCCCTTCAGGCTCCTCACTTTCTGATGGCGCAATCTTTGCTAAGTTAATGTCTTCCAGTTTCACGTCTCCAAGGTCTGTGACGTTAGCCACTTCCCCGAACGCAACCACTTGTTCTGCGGCAAGATCAACCTTAAAAATGTACCCCGAGAAAGAAATGTTACATGCAGAATATTGCGTTTCCCCAGGTGCGGGGACTAAGTCCTTATTGCCATATAACTCCACATATACAGGTTTGAGGACAACCAACACAAATGCTTCGCTATCCCGCAATTCGACGTCAGCAATTTCCAGTCCCCGTTCCCCCAGCAACTCCTGAACATAGGGATCGTTTCTGACGATCTCACTGGCATGAGCCATTTCGATTCGGGGCTGGACTACGTTGAAAAACCCCACGACCGCTATCACAAGGACAGCAACAGTGACGGGCGCTAATATTTTCGCCCAATCCATAGCGCTTCCCTGCTTGAAATGTCGAGAGTTCAGCAAAGCTATTCTTAACGCTTGCTTATGCCCAGGAAGCTCGATATCCGGAGTTTCCAAGTTTTCCAGTTTTCGCATCAAATCTTCGTGTTCCATAATGTCCATCTCCTGCTACCAGTAGAAATGCGCAAGGTCCAAAAAGGTTGCAGTAATCAACTGAATAATTCGAGATTTTCGAGGTTTGTCCTATCCTGTTTCCCTCAGTTTCTCCAACGCCCGGTGGAGCAAGGACTTTATAGTTCCTTCCTTTTTGCCCAGGATTTCGGCGATTTCTTTAATCTGTTTTTTCTCAAAGAATCTCAGAGCGATAACCTCCTGATATTTGGCAGGAAGCCGAGCCAACTTCTTCTGAATGTCTTGAAAATCCCGGTATTGTTTTATTTTCTCCTGCGCCTCCATTAGCTCGCTTTCGGGGTCGTACGAGGACATGAGCTCAAGTCCTTGTTCTTGCCATTCCTCGAGCGATAGGGATTTTTTGTACTCAGCTTTTCTGAAGTATTGGTTAATCTCATTGGTGGCGATCTTGTACAGCCAGGCAGAAAAAGGGACATTGCGCCAGCGGAATTGCCAGAGCTTCTTCAACGCCTTGAAAAATGTCTCAGAAGTAATGTCCTGAGCGACCTCGATATCAGCAGTTCGCCTCAGAACATAGCCAAAGATTTTGGGATAATAGTGGTCGTAGAGCCGAGCAAACGCATCGGGGTTCTTCTGCGCCTGTTTGACAAGCTCCTTTTCTTCGCTTAACTCCATACTAGCCGGGAAAAGGGCTTCTCCAGCCTTCAGCTCATACTGCCCTACCGTTTGCTGAACTGTCAAGCGTTTCTGGTCTTTGCCAGTTCCTGGGAAATTTGGAGATGCCTGATGACCGTTATGAAAGATCCGCTGGAGAACGATCAGAGGAGTCTTGACCTAGCTCAATCTTGCCTGCACTACAACTCGCCAGACTTAGCCATGGTCATCATGCGGAAAAATACGTCGGCAACATCCAGCTTAGAGGCGTCAGGATCCTCGCCACGGAATTCACGCCACAGACGTTCCAGATTAGCCAGAATTCGTTCACGGTCAAGCCACTGTTTGAATTGTCCTAAATCTATGTCTCTGGCAGCTTCATCAACAGTCATGCCTTTGTCAAAACGCTTCTTACCTTCGCGTTGCACAAGAGCCAGATAATCACGACACAGATTCAGTCCTTCCATTCCACACACCGGTCCATGGCCAGGAACATAAACCTTGGCACCCAGCTTTGACATGGCATCCAAGGTAGCAAGCCAGCCAGCGAAGGAGCTCTCCATACCCAAGGGTGTTGAGTATAAGAAAATGAGGTCGCTCGCGAAGATGATACCTTCGCGGGGCAGATATACGATTATGTCACCCACTGTATGGCCAGTCCCGAAATGCAATAGCTGGACTACTCGCCCATCCATGTGCAGTGTAAGTTGCTTATCAAAAGTAATGTCAGCCGGCGTGAGCGTAATCCCTCGGAAATCAAATTCGGGGAAAATGCTATTCAGTAGATTGGGATCCAGCATGCGTGTTCCAGTCAGCTCATGCCGGCAGAGGTAATGCGAGATTACGGTAGCCCCGGCAAATACGTGATTTCCGTAAGTATGGTCTCCATGGTGGTGGGTGTTGATCAAATAGCGAATTGGTTTGTCTGTGATTTTCCTGATCTCGTCCCTGAATTTTTCGGTCAAGCCCACCGTAGCCAACGAATCCACGACCACAACGTAATCCTTACCTACGATGAACCCAGCATTGCTCCAGTACCAGGTCGCTTTAGCTTGAATATAGGCGTAAACATTGGGCGCCAGTTCCTTAACCCCCGCTTCCCAGGTCGGGACTATGCGGTTTTCCTTCATAACAATGTCTCCCTCCTTTTGCTTTACTTCGCTACATTTTATTCATACCTTTAGCAGCCCGCAAGGTCGCGATGAAAGCAGGACCAAAAGTATTATCGTCTGAATATGCGCTTGGGCGGCTTTTCCCCAACACGGTTCCTGAGGATGCCGATACCTTCCACCTCCAGTTCAATAATATCGCCAGGTTGAATCCATTGACCGAGTTCCAGACCACAGCCACGCTCCACTGTCCCTGAACCTAAGAAATCACCAGGATATAATGTCTCCTCCATAGAGGCAAATTCTATGATCTGAGCCCAACTCCAGTAAGCCGTGCCACTGTTGCCTTCTGACCATAGTTCACCATTGACACGAGCTGTCATTCGTAGGTTCTTGGGATTTATTTCATCTGGGGTCACCAAACAAGGTCCCATCACGCTACACGTATCTTTGCCTTTGGCTGGTCCAAGACCACCTGCCATCATCTCTTGTAACTGAATATCCCGGGCACTAATGTCGTTAAAGATAGTATAGCCAGCAATATATTCCTCAGCCCGCTCTCTGGGGATGTTCTTGCCCTCCTTGCCAATATAAATGCCGTATTCCAGCTCATAATCTAACAACTCAGTGAAAGCAGGCCAGGGTATGACTTCGTCGGGACCGATAACAGTATCAGGATTACCTTTATAACACACGGGTATCTCATACCAGCCTTTATCGAGTTGCCTTCTGCCGGAAAAACTGGCATGACCTTCAAAGGCTAGAAAATCGCGAATGGAATTTGGACGCGGCACAGGTGCTTTGAGCTTGACCTCGCTCATTTCGTAGATGATCTTCTCACCGCGGGCACCCGTTAAGGTGTCTTTGGTTTGGTATCTTTGCACGTAGTCAATAGTGAGCTCAGCCTTGTTTCGAGCTTCCTTTCCCCTTCGCAAGAAAGCAATCATGTCAGGCGGTAGCATGGCTGATGCCAGTTCGTAGGCTTGGCCCGTGCCGTATTTCTCGGTCAGGTAGCGCGCATAGGCAACATTGAGGTCAATAATCTTGTTCTGGTGAATCGCTCCTATGCGTCGTATTTCACCGACTGGTGTCGGCACTGCGAAGGTCACTAGCTTCATTCCACCCTCCTACCTCCTGCAATCAAGTATGCTATCGGCTACTTATACAGTATGTCAAGAAATCACCCTGCTCTACAATCGGGCCGATGCGTAATCCCACTCTAGGGCGTAAGAGTTCGCTGACCGTTTGTGTAAATAGCATACCTGACCTTCCTACAGTCTCAGGCCGGTACGATAACCTTCGTCCACAGCCTGCAATATCCTGCGCGGCTCGGAAGCATTTCCTATGCAATATAGTTCAGGAACTTTGCCTTCCAGAGCTTTGTACAGGCTGGCATGTGCCTTATAGCCAACAGCGACAATGACGGTGTCGGCTGAGATGGTCTCGTTCTTACCTTCGGCAGTGGTTACGATAACGTTGTGTTCCTTTATCTCCTGGCAGGTGGCGTTCGTTAATAAGGTTACTTTCTTAGCCCTCAATCTATCCATAAGGCGTCGTCTGACCATAGGAAACATGTCGTTAGCCATCCGTTTCAGTATTTCCACAATGGTCACTGTTTTCCCTTGTTCCGCTAAGTAATGCCCGGTCTCGCAACCGACCATGCCTCCGCCGATGATGACGACGTGCTGCCCAGTTTTGACCTTGCCCAAGAGTACATCTTGCGCCTTGACCACATTTGGTCTGTTGATGCCCGGTATGTCAGGTAGAATCGCAACAGACCCTGTAGCTACAACCACAGCATCTGGTTTCCTTCTGATGACAGCTTCAGCGGTGGCTTCGGCAGTGAGCTCGACTTGTACGCCCGCTTTCTTAACCTGACTAGCCAAATAGTTTATGAGATGAAATATATCAGCTTTCAATGGCGGCACAGCAGCTATATTAAGTTGCCCGCCCAGTTTGGAGTCTTTCTCTAGCAGAGTCACCTGGTGTCCCCTACGCGCTGCCACAATGGCAGCCTGCATGCCAGCCGGACCTCCCCCCACTACCACCACCCTTTTCGCTTTTTCAGCTAGCTTGATTTGGTATGCCTTTTCCCTGCCTACCGTAGGATTGACTACGCAGGTTACACCCCGACCACGCTCTTCGAAAGCTAATCTCTCAATACATTCCATACAGCCAATGCATGGGATACTCTCATCAAGCCTGCCCTCAGCCACCTTATTGGGCAGGTCAGGATCTGCTATCAGACGCCTGCCTATGGCGATCAGGTCAGCCTTGCCTTCCTGTAGAACCTTCTCACCAAGCTCGAGATCCAGTCTGCCTACCGCAATTACTGGCACGGTGGTCAGTTTCTTGACCTCCGCAGCTAAAGGCACCAGAAATCCCGGCGTGTCTGCAATTGGAGCGGTGGTTATATAGGACCCTGCACCATAACCTGAGACATGAATGGCTTGAGCACCCGCCTCCACTGCCAGCGGCACCAGTTGCCTGGTTTCTTCAATGGTAACACCATTCTCCACTCCCCATTCTTGAGCATTAAATCTGACCCAGACCGGAAAATCCGCGCCCGCTTCAGATCGGATTGCCTGAATTATTTCTACCAGAAATCTTGCCTTATTCTCGATTGAACCCCCATACTTATCCTTACGTTGGTTGGTGGCTGAAGAGAGAAAGGCAGCCACCAAGTACTGGTGAGCACCGTGAACTTCCACTCCATCAAAGCCAGCTTCCTTCGCACGTCTGGCAGCCACCGCAAACCATTTCACCCTTTCCTCAATTTCTGCCACTGTGAGTTCGTGGGGAGGTCCCACGAGAATACCCATAATTCGGGTGGGTACTACTAACGGAGAAGGAGCAACTTGCACCACCTTTCCATCCCAGTTTTCTAAAGTTGAATGCATTAACTGGATAGCTATTCGGGCATTGTATCTATGGGCTATTGAGGTCAGTTTCTGCCATCCGGGCATAAATCTATCATCTCCCAGAGATGCCTGGTATGGGGTTGTGCATTTCAAGCTGGGCGCACTTCCCTCCACGATGATTAACCCCACACCACCTCTAGCCCTCGCCTCGTAATAATCAAGCATCTTCTGTGTGACTGCCCCTTCCTTTTCGGCATAATCTGTCCCCATAGGCGGCATCACTATACGATTCTTCAACCGCATCTGACCTATGCTTGCGGGGTCAAAGATTTTTTGCAATCGAGGTGTAACCATTGCTGACGCCTCCTTTGTTCAAGAGTTTACCATTTAATTTTCATCCTGCCAGTTTAGCACAAAACTATAACACGCTACCCTTGCATATTTAGGTGAGCCAAACTCGAAACATGACGTTCACAACTTCAAATTCAGATAGTGCGCAAGAATTTTTTGGCATTCAAGAATTCTGCGTTCGAGGCTAATGGTACAAGTGCTATAATCTAACCAATGCCTCGACAGTTTACTCACCTTCACGTTCACACGGAATATAGCCTGCTCGATGGCATGTGCCGTATCCCACAGCTCATTGCCCGTACCAAAGAGTTAGGCATGGATAGCCTCGCTATCACCGACCATGGTGCTATGTATGGCGCCATAGATTTCTATGTAGCCGCTAAGGAGGCGGGCATAAAACCCATCATTGGCTGTGAAGTTTACGTTGCCCAATCTGATTGCCGTAGCCGAGACCCAGCCCATAAGGACCCTTATCATCTGACGTTGCTGGTCAAGAATGCTACAGGTTACCGCAACTTGCTCCAACTGGTCACCAAGAGTCATCTGGAGGGATTCTACTATAAACCAAGAGTAGACAAGGCGCTGCTCAGGCTTCACCACGATGGACTCATCGCCCTTTCCGGGTGTCCTCACGGGGAACTGGCTCGGCTGATTCTGGAAGAACGAAAGGACGAACTGGCGAGGACAGCTTGCTGGTACAAGGAAGTCTTCGACGATTACTACCTGGAGATTCAAAGACATCCCATCCCCGAACTAGAGCAAATCAACCAAGAACTCGTGTCATTGTCCAGCGAACTGAACATACCTCTGGTAGCCACCTTTGATGCTCACTACATTGATAGAAAAGACGCGCCAGCTCACGAGCTTCTTCTGTGCATACAGACCAATACTTCCGTATATGACGAAAAGAGGCTGAAGATGGCTGGCGATTTCTTTTACCTGAAAAGCCCGGAGGAAGCAGAAGAACTGTTCGTTGATCTACCGCAAGCAGTGGAAAACACCCAGGTGATCGCCGATATGTGTCAGTTGGAGCTGGATTTTACCAAGTTGCATCTGCCGCACGTGGATTTGCCCAAAGGTCGCAAGCCCGATGAGTTTCTGGCTGAGCTATGCTGGCAAGGCTTGGAAAAGCGTTACCCGCAGCCCAGCTCTCAGATCAAGGAACGGCTCAGCTACGAACTAGATGTCATTCAGAAGACCAAGTTCGCCCCGTACTTCTTGGTTGTCTGGGACATAATCTCTTTCACTCGCAAGCGAGGCATTTATTTCGGTGTTCGGGGAAGCGCTGCTGCCAGTCTGGCTCTTTATTGCTTGGGCGTTACTGATGTTGACCCACTGGCATACGGGCTTGTCTTTGAGCGATTCCTTAACGTCGAGCGTCATGAACTCCCCGATATTGATCTAGACTTTCAAGACGACCGCCGTGATGAAGTCCTCGCTTACGTGAACCAGAAGTACGGCTCTGACCATGTAGCCCAAATCATCACCTTCGGCACCATGGGAGCCAGAGCCGTGGTAAGGGACACGGGGCGTGCTTTGGGTATGCCTTACGCCCAAGTTGACCGCGTAGCCCGCCTGATCCCCACAGAGCCAACCATAACACTGGATCGGGCTCTTGAGGAAAGTCGGGAACTTTACGAGATCTATCAACAGGATGCTGCAGTGCGTAACCTGATTGAGTCCGCCAGGAAATTGGAGGGGTTGGTCAGACATGTCAGTACCCACGCTGCCGGCGTAGTCATCTCGCCCGAACCATTGGTCGAATACGTGCCGTTGCAGTTGCTGGGAAAAGGTGACTCACGACAGGTTGGACTCATGACCCAGTTTCATATGGGTAACATCGCTCGCCTGGGATTGCTGAAAATGGACTTCCTAGGCTTGTCCAACTTAACGATCTTGGCTAAGGCTAAAGAAATCATTGCCCGAAACCGTGCAATCTCTTTGGACTTGCAGCATATTCCTCTCGACGATGCCAAGACTTTTGAGTTGCTAGCCTCGGGGGAAACGAGAGGTATCTTTCAACTAGAAAGCGCCGGCATGCGCCGCTATATCAAAGAACTGAACCCTACTAACTTCAGCGATATCGCAGCTATGGTGGCACTCTACCGCCCTGGTCCTATGGAGCAAATTCCGAATTTTATCAAAGCCAAACACGGTATTGCGCCTATTCGCTATCCACACCCCATTCTGGAGGAGATTCTCAAAGAGACCTATGGCATTATCGTTTATCAGGAACAGGTGCTGTTCATTGCTCAAGCTTTGGCTGGCTACAGTCTAGGCGAGGCTGACATCCTTCGCAAAGCTATGGGCAAAAAGATACCTGAGGTGATGAAGAAAGAGGAGCGCAACTTCATTGCTGGAGCTAAGAAGAAAGGCATATCGCCAGAATTGGCTAAAGAAATATTCTCTCTGATCGAACCTTTCGCCGGTTACGCGTTTAACAAAGCCCACAGCGTTAGCTATGCGCTGGTTGCCTACCGCACTGCTTATCTCAAAGCTAACTACCCCGTCGAGTATATGGTTGCTTTGCTCAACACTTATTCAGACAATATGGAGAAGGTGCGCTCGTCAATTGCTGAGTGCCGAAGGTTGGGCATCAAAGTGCTTCCCCCGGATATCAACCGGAGTTACTCAGACTTCGTCATCGAAACCTTACCCTCTCAAGCTGGAACAGGTGAATTTGCTATCCGTTATGGACTGGCTTCGATCAAAAACGTAGGGCATTCTCCGGTCGAGTATATCGTATCTAGACGAGGCTCAGAGGGTGATTTCAAGTCCATAGAGGATTTCTGTTACCGAGTAGACCTGCGTAACATCAATAAAAAAGTGCTGGAAAGCTTAATCAAAGCTGGTGCTTTTGATTGCTTGGGCACCCGCAAGGTGTTGCTCGATTCGTTGAATAAACTCGTCGCCCTGTCCCAAACAAAACAAAGAGCCAAGGAATCAGGACAGGTCAGCATGTTCGACCTCTGGGGGCAGGCTCCTGACATCCCCGCTGCTGCTTACCAGCGAGCTGAAGAAGAGGTGTCCCCTAAGCAAAAGCTTCTATGGGAAAGGGAGTTGTTGGGAGTTTACTTCTCACAGGCTCTGGACTTTCTAGATAGAACACCATCATCAGCAGGCACGATTTCCTGTGGCGAAATCAATATGGACATGATTGATGAGACAGTCACGGTGAGAGGAATGGTGGTTTCGGTACGCCAGGCTTTCACCAGAGATAAACGCCCATTCATTGTCGCCACCGTCGAAGACTTAGATGCCAGCATCGAAGTCATTGCCTGGCCTCGGGTTTACGAAAGCACCCGCGCACTGTGGCAAGACGGCAACATTCTCAGTATCAAAGGTGTGGTCAAGACCAAAGATGGAGAGGTGCAATTAAATTGTCAGGATGCCATACTCCTCCCCGTGAGACAAGAAGTGCTCAAGGAATATCAACGTCGCCACATCATTATAGATATCAACCAGTCAGGTGATACTGAACAAGATGTCGAACGCCTCCGCAGAATCATAGACATCCTCAAGAGCTACCCAGGGCAGGACAAGGTTACTCTGACAGTGGTCAGCGATGGCGAGGTAACTAACTTGGAGATGCCCAACGTGACAATCAATTACTGTCCTGAACTAGCTGGGAAGTTGAGCGAGGTAGTAGGCGAAGGCAATTTCAGGCTTGAACCATAGGCAAGCCTTGTGCGCTAAGTAATCCAAGAATTGCCCGTGATGTCTCTGGCAATAGACGTAGTTTCCATTTCTTGCTATATTTGAGTTATATGTTTAACCACATAATCTGGTATAAAATTTTTCCCCGACAAGGTAGGTTCCAGAGCAAAGTCTCCTTTTGCATCCAGGCAGGTTAAAGTGCAAAAGAAAACAAGGTAAGGAGCTCTTAACTTGACTATAGGGTTGCGGCTAGTTCCTTCCGGGAGCGTGAGCTCAGCTCCAGGGTTTCTAGCTGGGGCGGTGCGTGCGGGGATAAAGAGCAAAAAAGGGCTTGATTTAGCTATTCTTCGCTCTGAAGTGCCTTGCACCGCCGCCGGCGTTTTCACCACCAATCAAATTAAATCAGCTCCAGTTATCCTGTCCCAAAAACATTTAGCCAAGGGGCAAGCACAGGCAGTAGTGGTAAATTCCGGCTGCGCCAATGCTTGCACAGGTAAACAGGGACTTGTTGATGCTATGGAGATGGCAAAATTGACAGCTAACAAACTGGGCATATCTTTAGAGCAAGTCTTGGTCGCCAGCACCGGAGTTATTGGTGTGCCGCTACCCATGAGCAAAATTCAGGCTGGAATAGCTAAAGTAAAGCTGACCAGAGAGGGAGGGCACGACTTTTGTCAAGCGATAATGACCACAGATACTCGACCCAAAGAGATAGCTGTTCAGGCAGATTTTGGAGGAGCTAGAATCACTATCGGTGGGGCAGCCAAAGGAGCGGGCATGATTCACCCGAATATGGCGACCATGCTCTGCTTCATTACTACGGATGCTGCGGTGAGAAGCGATTTCCTTCGAGCGGCGTTGCAAAGAGCTGTGGATTGCACTTTCAACATGATAAGCATTGACGGCGACACCAGCCCCAGCGACTGTGTCTTCTTATTAGCCAACGGTCTAGCCGGTAATGAACCCCTCGACTTCGAAACTGGCACAGCCTTCCAAGAAGCCTTGACAGCAGTTTGTACCCATCTGGCTAAGTCCATAGCTCAGGATGGTGAAGGTGCCACCAAGCTGATTGAAGTGACGGTAGAAGGAGCAGAAGACGAAATTTGGGCTCGTCAAGCGGCTCGCGCTATTGCTAGTTCGCCGCTGGTCAAAGCTGCCATACATGGTAATGATCCCAACTGGGGGCGTATTGTGGCTGCCTTAGGACGAAGTGGAGCCAGAGTGAGCGAAGAGAGATTGGATATCTATTTGAACGGCGTATGTGTCATGAAGCAGGGCTGCCCGGCTCCTTTCAACAAGGCAGAGATGACAACAGCTTTGAGCAAAAGCTCTAACGTGCTTACAAAGGTCTGCCTCAATTTAGGTGATGGGCAAGCCACTGCCTGGGGCTGTGACCTCTCCGAAGAGTATGTTAGGATAAATAGCGCATATACTACATAATGCTGAAGAGGACTATCGTAGTCAAAATCGGTGGTAGCACCCTGGGCAGCCACGACACCACTCTGGAAGACCTTGTAGAACTTCAGAAGCAGGGCAAGGCGCTGGTGGTGGTTCACGGCGGCGGCAAGGTGACTACTGAATGGCTGACTCGGCTGGGTATCCCCACTAGCTTCGTAAACGGATTGAGAGTCACCGATGCCGAGACCTTAAAGGTAGTGGCAGCATCTCTAGGAGGGTTGGTCAACAAGGAATTGGTGGTAGCTATCCAGGCTCTTGGTGGTAAAGCTGTTGGGCTCAGTGGTTGCGATGGTAACCTGCTTTGGGCTTGCGTTAAAAACCCTGAGCTAGGCTATGTCGGGGAAATTGTCGCCGTTGACCCCACACCTCTGAAACTATTACTCGATGCCGGCTATATGCCTGTGGTTGCACCTATAAGCTTTGGCTCGGCGGACGGGAAAATCGTGCTACTTAATGTCAACGGCGATACGGCTGCGGGAGAAATTGCCGCAGCCTTAGCTGCCGAGAAACTTATATTCCTGACCGACGTTGTGGGCATTTATGATGGCTCGGGGAAGGTATTCCCAAAGCTTAGCCGTTCGGAAGCCAAAAATATGCTCACTTCTGGCATAGCTTCGGGGGGCATGGTCCCTAAGATAGAAGCCAGCCTCAAAGCTCTGACCACCACCAAGGTCGTGCGCATTATAGACGGTCGAGCTCCTCATGCCTTGCTCCAGGAAATCGTCGGCAAAACTCGACAAGCTAAATCGCGAGGTACCACAATTGTCCCAAAGTAAATGGCCAGAATTAGAACAGAAGCTATTTCTGCGAACATTCAATAGACTTCCTGTAACATTGGTTCGCGGTAAAGGAGCCTGGGTCTGGGATGATCAGGGTCGAAAATACCTGGACTTTGTTGGCGGCTGGGCAGTAAATAGCCTAGGACACTGCCACCCTGTGGTAGTCAAAGCTCTGGAAAAACAAGCTAAAACCTTAATCCAAGCGTCCAACCAGTTTTATACCATCCCACAAATAGAATTAGCTCAGCTTTTGATAGAACATAGTTGCCTGAATAGAGTTTTCTTCTGCAACAGCGGCGCCGAGGCTAACGAAGGAGCGGTGAAGCTAGCTCGCCGCTTTGGCAAGCTTCGCCTCAAGGGTGCTTACGAAGTTATTACTGCGTATAGCTCCTTTCACGGACGAACTTTAGCCATGACCGCTGCCACGGGGCAAAGCAAATTTCAGGAGCCTTATATCCCGTTACCTGACGGCTTTATCAACGTCGAATACAACAATATCGAGGCAATAAAGCAAGCGACCACTGCAAAAACATGTGCTGTGGTGCTGGAGCCAATCCAAGGCGAAGGCGGAGTTAATGTCCCTAACGATGACTATCTACGAAATGTCCAACATTGGTGCCGAGAGAAGGGTATCCTGTTTATTCTAGACGAAGTCCAGACCGGTATCGCTCGTACTGGCACACTGTTTGCTTATGAGCAGTACGGGGTCGAGCCGGATATCATGACTTTGGCTAAGGGACTGGGCAGCGGTGTGCCCATTGGTGCCTTTCTGGCGAAGGAAGATGTTTCAGTCTTTTCCCCAGGTGAGCATGGTTCAACCTTCGGTGGCAACCCTCTGGTTTGTGCCGCTGCTTGTGCTGTCGTAAGATACATCGTTGGCCATAACATACCAGCACAGGTCAAGAGAGTAGGTGACTATTTCCTGACCCAGCTGAAAAGCCTCCAGCAACAATTCGATTTCCTCAAACATATAAGAGGGCGAGGGCTCCTCATAGCTGTAGAATTCAACCAAGACATCGCGGAAAAGTTGGTGCTGGCTTGCCTTAGTAGAGGCTTGCTCGTCAATAAAGTAAAACCTAACGCATTGCGCTTTATGCCGCCTCTTATCATCACAGAAAAAGAGGTAGACAGAGCAATAAGCATCTTGGAAGATACGTTAAAGGAGATCCGAAATCCTAAGCACTAAATACGGAGGGTTAACAATATCAGAATTAACATGAATATAAAACCTGAAGTTGGAATTCGTTTAAGATTTCGGATTTCCCTTGAAGGAGGTACACATGGCAGAGAAAGTGGTATTAGCTTACAGCGGCGGGCTGGATACATCGGTAGCCATAAAGTGGCTTGAGACAAAATACCACCTGAAGGTCATTACCCTCACTGTCGACATCGGTAATGTTCCTGACCTTGAGGCTATTCGGCAGAAGGCATTGAAAATCGGAGCCATAAAAGCGCTGGTTGTAGATGCTAAAGAAACATTTATTAAGTCGTTTGTTTTTCCTGCTCTGCAAGCTGATGCTATCTATGAAGGGCAATATCCTTTAGCCACAGCTTTGGGACGTCCTCTCATCGCCCAATTTTTGGTAGAAGCAGCCAGGCAAGAAAAGGCAAAAATAGTGGCTCACGGCTGCACGGGAAAAGGCAATGACCAAATCCGCTTTGATGTGGCTGTAGCAGCTCTTGCCCCTCACCTGAAGGTGATAGCACCAGCCCGGGAGTGGAAGATGACCCGGGAGCAGACCATCGAATATGCTCAGGCTCACAACATCCCTGTGCCTATCACCAAAGCCAGCCCATATTCCATAGACGAGAATCTGTGGGGCAGAAGCATTGAATGCGGTGCACTGGAGGATACTTGGACTGAGCCACCGGAGGATGCTTTCGCCTGGACCAAACCTCTTGAGAAAACTCCCCCACGCCCTGCCTATCTGGAGATTGGCTTTGAGAAAGGGATACCAGTAAGCCTTGATGGGCAGAAACTAAGCCCTGTAGCCCTTATCCAGGAAGTCCATAAACTGGCTGGTAAGCATGGCGTAGGCAGAATTGACCACGTAGAAAATAGGTTGGTGGGCATAAAATCCCGAGAGGTTTATGAGGCTCCGGCTGCCGTTGTCCTGCTCAAAGCACATCAAGCCCTGGAGGACTTGGTGCTAACCAAGGACCAATTGCGCTTCAAAGCTAAAGTGGCGGCGGAGTACGCCGACCTTATCTACAACGGGCTATGGTTCACACGTATGCGTGAGGACTTGGCAGCCTACGTGGAAAGCACACAAAGATACGTCACCGGCACTATCAGGGTGAAGCTCTTTAAAGGCAACTGTCAGGTGGTGGGGAGAAAGTCTCCTTACTCCCTTTACGACTATGGTCTGGCTACTTATGATAAAGGCGACGTATTCGACCAGAGTGCCTCGCCCGGCTTCATCCACATCTGGGGATTGCCCGTCAGGACCCAAGCCAGGGTGCAGCGAGAGCACATAGACCGAGCTAGCAAGTAGTTACGTCAGCCGCATGGTGAGGAACGCAGCGCCCAAGTAGGCGACGACGCTAATCAAGAGTGACCACACCAACCCCAAGCGCGGCAGAAGCAAAATCACGCCCACCACGTAAAGGATCCACGCCGGCAACAGTATCAGCATGTTCTTGGCATAGGAAACCGTTGCGCCGGTTCCACTGGAGAGGTATATAGTGCACAGAGTCAGCAGAGTCGTGCTCGGCAGGAAGGCAATGAATACAGCTAGCTGGCTCCTGCCCTGACTTCCGAAATAAGTTACAGCGGCGATTACAGCTCCGCCGATCACAAAATACGTTGCCAGTAACCTCAGATCCACAGGCTTCTTCAAATTGCGCTTGATTATATCATATAGCCGGCGCGACCGATGATACAAGTTCCGCAATGCCACACAGGTCAGCGACATTTCACAGCCGGAACCCCTCAGCCACGAGCCAAGATATCCCTGACCTGCGTAGCCAAAGCTTCGCTCTGAGCATCCCCGGTGATAAGCTGAATCTTCTTTGCCGAGGATATACCCAGCCCCAACTCCACAGCTCGTGCAATCTGGTCTTGCTCAAATATACGCCCCCGCCTGACCTCGGGCGTTGTTCCCAATAACCGAAGAATTGCCACGCCCACAGCATCAATAGCTACGCGGTCTGTACCACCCAGCATCACCTCAGCCTTCACTCTGGTGCCACGATCAGGACCGCCATCAACAAAAGCCTCCACACCATCCAGAACAACCAGATCCGGCGAATAGGCAGTGTTAATCTCAGCAATCATCTGCCTCTGGTATGGCGACGAGTGAAGTTCATTCATGTAAGGATAGCCCTTCAAGGGAACCAGCCCCACCGAGTTCTTCAAGGACAACGTGAAATGTCCGCCGTAAGTATGTGTCTTGAGGCAACAGGTTTGAACAATACACTCCGCTTCCAGATAAATCTTGGGAAAATGAAAACCATGTTTCCAATGGCTATCTTTAGGTTCTATCTTGACCCACCCTTCAGGACCAACTTCTTCCAGATTGACGATATTGAAGCCCAGTTCCTGAGCCAGCTTGAAAATCCCTTTCTTCTCCATGATTGTCCGAGTACTTTCGTACGGTCCACTTCGCTCGGCTAGTGTGATTTGCTTTGCCCCCCTTTCTTTGAGAGCCAGAACTAAGGCCCGCAGCGTGTCATTATGAGTAGAACCAGGAGCCGGGTCAGCGGTATTGAAATTAGGCTTTAAGACTACATTCTTGCCGGCAAAGGATTTTAGCTCAAGGAGACTTATCGCCTTTCTAACGCCCTCACCTCTGTCCTTGGTGCTTACCAGTGCTACCTTCGCCATGCTTACCTCTGTAGTCTACAACGCACAACCCAATTATAGCCGACGGGCGTCGCTCAACCAAGCTGCTCCGACTCAATTGAGTATGGGCATTGGATAACACTCAGTGGGTCCACAAGCGTTACTTCGCTTAGGTTGCCCAGCGTTTCCCACCCCAGTTTTTGTATTGCTAGGGGCTTCGCCGCCCAGGCTACCGAGATATGCAGATGAGGTGGGACAGCTACACCGCTCTTTTCTGTATCAGCGAGGACTCCCAGAACATCGCCTTCGCCCAGCTCGTATCCAGGGCGGATATGCCTTTCAGGCTCTATGTGACCGTAGACGGTATATAGCTGGCTGCCATTGGGATTGTAGACGCTGTGGCTGACGAACACGGATTTGCCCAAGAAATCGTCACTGACCTTCATCACCCGACCTGCGAAAATCGCTGGAACTTTTGTTCCCCTGGGCAGATAGTGTGTTTTGCCGTCTTTCGTACGGTACAGGCACATATCCAGTCCTTCATGTGACTTCTGTCGCTGTCCCAGGTCTCCCCACCATTTCTGGAGCGAGCCGAATAGCATGGCAGGATGAAATATCCATTCCTTGAATCCCAGGCTATCCAGATTGTTAAGATAAAGCAATCGCTCATGAAACGATCTCGAGACAGGCACATCGTCTAGCTTGTCGCTATCTTGCTCGCGCCACTCCATAACTTCGCTAGACCAGACTGTGAGGATGGCTTTTTCCATCACAGCTTGCCGCGGCTCAGGTATGTCCAAGAGCATCCGCAGGACACGGTCGTCAAATTGGTTTAAGAAAGGACATTGCTTGCGCAGTAACGATATAGTGCTTCTGGCTCCGCCGTAGACCAGGTAGTCCAGTGCCCGAGCATGCGGCTCAATATGTTCACGGACATGGCTGCAAACGCGGCCGAGGAACTGCTCTATTTGCTTCTCCCGATGCCGCGCAAACCTTGCTTGCGAAGAACCGCCCTTCTTATGACGGGCATGCACTAAACCCGTCCCTGTTTTGCTATCTATGAGCTGTGTGCCCCGGCAGATGCCGATGCTGTATGCCCCGAGACGAACCAAAACCAGAGCCATCAGATAATCACGGCTGAGAAGGGAATAAAGCGGTTCAACATCGTAACCATTGGCCACATATTCCTCGACGATCGGAAAGGGAGGCAAAACCAAGTAAGTTTGTTTGGCACTTTTAAACACCGCAGCACCTGTCTGTGAACGTGCTACAGCTTCAACCATGTCCACTGGCACAGACGTTTGACCCAATATGCGTAGCAGCAGACTTTCCGACTTAACCTGAGGCATCTCCCTGGAGATATATATGGTTACTGCTTCATCCTGCACTGAAGCCAGCTTGTTGAGAAAGCCGAGCGCACTGGACCGACCCAGTCGAAATCGTTTTGATGTTAACATAATATCAATAAGCCAAGAAGAATATCCTTGCTACAAATTAACTATAGTCACCCCATCGCCGCCCTCACCCTTTTCCCCAGAGCGGAAGGACGCTACCAAGGGGTGAGATGACAACACTTCCCTGACAATCTGGCGCACCGTACCTGTGCCGAAACCATGAATTATGCGCACCTGGCTTAACCCGCACAGAGACGCCCTGTTAAGGTAGTCGTCCAGGCGCGGCTCCACTTCTTCCGCCCTCCTTCCCCGCAAGTCGAGCTCGGGAAGAACTCGTGTCTTGCTCAGTTTCTTTGTTACCAACGGGCTATCCGTCTTTGCCACGGCGGCACCTGTTGGCATCCTCTTTTCAACACCATCCAGCCTGAGAGTCATCTTCACTTTTCCAGCCTGAACCTCTACCAGCCCGCGCTCCTCAAATATTGACAGCACAGTGGCGGGCATACCAATCTCTTTCAACCAAACGATGTCACCTACACTGATTGCACCCGCCTCAGGCTCCACCTCTTTCGCCTCCGTGGCTAGTGGCTGCCAGACGCCCGCACTCAACAGTTCCCGAACCTCAGCCAGTGCCTTCTTAGCTAGCTCGATCTTTTCCCTCGACTTCTCCTTCCGTAGCTCCGCTGTCGCCTCACGAATTTTCTGGTATAACTGAGCAGCCTCACGAGCTATTTGCTCACGGGTATCCTTGATAATCCTTTTTCTGTCTTCTTCTAGCTGACGAAGCTTTTCTTTCAATTCCGTGTTTCTCTGTTCAGCTTGACTCAGTTCTTGTTCTAGCTTGTGTCGAAGCGATTCTATATTCTTCTGCTCGGTCGCCAAATGCGTGAGCAAAGACTCGATCTCCCGAGCTCTCTGCGACAGCATGTTGCGAGCACTGGAGACAATCTCCAGAGGCAACCCCAGACGGGATGCCGTAGCCAGAGCGTTGCTGCCGCCAGGCACGCCCACGGTCAGACGATAGGTAGGAGTCCAAGTAACGGGATCCACCTCCAGAGCCGCATTTTCCATCCCCTCGGTAACGTGAGCCAGTGCCTTCAGTTCTGTATAGTGGGTAGTAGCCACAGTCATAGTGCCCCGCGACAGGAAATGCAGCAGGATGGCTCGAGCCAGAGCTGAGCCTTCGCCGGGATCAGTGTTGGTCCCCAGTTCATCCAGAAGCACCAGGCTACGGGCGCTGGCATTATTGATAATCTTCACGATGTTGCCTATGTGCCAGCTAAATGTGGACAAAGTCTGTTCAATGCTTTGTTCATCCCCAATGTCAGCATATATGCCATTGAACAAAGGAATGCGGCTTTCTGCTTGAGCTGGAATAGGTAAACCAGCCAGCGCCATGGCGCTGAGCAACCCTATAGTCTTGAGAGCCACAGTCTTGCCCCCGGTATTGGGTCCGGTAATAACCAGGACAGAAAAATCTCGCCCGATCTCAATAGTCAGCGGCACCGCCTTCTTCCCCAGCAAAGGATGCCGGGCTTGTACCAATCTGAGCACCCCGCTCAGCTCCTGACCTTGTACTCTGGTATTTCTGCCCGCAGCTACAATAGCTGGCTCGGTGGCTTTGGCTTCCTTGGCATATCTGGCTTTAGCCAGTGCCAGATCAATCTCAGCAATCACTTCGATGTTCCGTGAGATTTCTTTCTGAAATGCTCCGACTTCAGCACTGAGCGCTCTCAGTATCTTCTCCGTCTCATCCTTCTCCTCAGCAATCAATTCCCGCAATTCGTTCTGCACGTCAGTAGTCGCCCAGGGCTCGATAAATACCGTGGCCTCAGTATTGGACACATCGTGGACAATGCCCTTTATCTGCCGTCGGCATTCCACCTTGACCGGAATAACATATCGCCCTTCTCGCTCGGTGATAATAGGTTCTTGGATGATCTTCCGTCCTCGGGGTGACCGGATTATGGCTTCCAGGTGACTGATAAGCTCCTGGCGAACCTCCCGCATCCTGCGTCTCACCGACATGAGTATGGGTGAGGCGCTGTCCAGTAATTCACCCGTCGGACTTACACAGCTAGCAATATTCCTGACAATCTGTTCCAGCACGACAATTTCGCTAGCCAGAGCACTTAGTAACGGAAGTTCGTGAGATAATTTTGCCAGCCGATCTTTCAACCGATGGGCAGAATCCAGCGTTTTCCCTATTTCCAGCAGAGACTGTGGGTCAAGTATCTTGCCACGCGCTGCCAGGTTCACCGTTTCCCGGATGTCCGTCACTTCGCCAACAGAAATATCTGGGCTGAGCGCCAGCAAACGGCGTGCTTCCGCCGATTGCCTCAGCCGCCGCAGAACCTCTTCCTCATCCGAAACAGGAATAAGGCTGAGAGCTAGCTCTTGGCTGGTGGAAAAGGAAGTGAATCTGGCTAGTATCTCCCGTATCTTGGGGAATTCGAGTAACTCTAAATCTCTGCTGTCCAAAATAAACCTTCCCGAATCTTCTGTAGTTCCATCTTTGCTACCAAACAACGAATAGTATAAAGCAATCACTTCACTTTTCAAAAACTCTGCTCCTTCGGCTGACTACAGATGGAGTCGCCAGGTCATTTTGAAGGGAGCATCACGCCAGACTCAACGATGGGTTTTGCCTTCCGCAGATCAGGCAGATATAATCAATCCGTGCTCTGTCCCAACGATAGTGTTGAAATGTGCCAGGTCAGGATAATGGTCATTACGGTGACCCGATTATCATTGACCAATGTGAGAAGTGTGGAGCATCTGGTTCGACGAGGCGGAGCTGTTTCGAGCAAGACAGGGAGAGGCAAAGAGAATCGAGGTGCTTAACGCCGAAATCAGCGAACTCCCTCCGCGATTGAGAATTCCACATTGCTTTGCCCCAGAGACAAGGCGGCGGTGAACCGCTTTACCGATAAATATTTTCCCAGGATATTATCTTGGTTCGCTGTCCGTTGTGTCACGGCATCTGGCTGAATAGAGGAATGTTCACAAAGTACCAACAATTCCGCCAGGAACTACTGCATCCGAAGAAAAGCGACCAGGACCAGAAAGTGAGAGCCCAGTGGGAAGCATCATACCAGAGGGAGAGCCCAGCTGGAGTGCGAGGAAGGTTGATAGAATTCCTGTCCGCTCCCACAGAGATACCTCAACCGTACCGTTATTCTTCGGGCGCTTTAAGCAATCGTGCCGGCGGTGTACCCGGCATCGTTGCCGATTTCTTGGCGACCACTACAACTAGTATCCTGATGCCCGGGTGGAAACCTTAGTCCCGCTCAATTTGGCGTCCTCAAGAATCAACTAGCGACGCCTCCACAGTCCGATCACGGCATCGAAAAAGTTACGTTTCTTCCTAGAAGGCACTGCCACTTTACGCCACCCATGAAGAGTCGTCCGTGTACCTCGACTTGCCTAGCATCCAACGCAAGCGTAAAATAGGCAGGTTCAGCAGCGTACTGAGCGTCTCTAAAATCTGACGAGGTTCCTGATGCATCCGATTTCCTGTGTCAAAAAGTCGAGACCTGCGTGGCTGTGGTTGCTCTTCAAGGGCGATGAATACAGATAAACACGAAGAACTTCAAGAGACTACCGCACGTCTCGGTATGGAACGGCTAAGCAAGTTGTTCCCCCGCCTGAGCGCACCTAGTATGGTTTCGATGATAGCCATGTCTCTCTACATTCTGGCTGACACTTTCTGGCTGGGTCGAGTCAGCTACGAAGCGATCGCTGCTATAACCATAACATTTCCGTTCTATAGTCTGATATTTGCCATAGGTCTTGGCATCGGCATTGGCGCCAACGCACTGGCATCGCGACGATTTGGTGAAAGAAACATCGAAGAGACCAACAGGGTAGCTGGCCAAGCTTTCCCTTTGACCGCTATCTTTGGGTTCCTGTTCATCATCCCCAGTGTTTTCTTTGCCAGGCAGCTAGCTGCCTGGCTCGGAGCCCCGCCCCAGATTGTAGAGCTAGCTGTCGAGTACCTGTTCTATTTCGGCTGGGGGATACCATTTATTCTTTTCCGAGTCATGACGCGCAATGTTTTCCATGCCTCTGGCGATGCCATCAAGCCCATGATTTTCATCGTTGTTGGCTCCGTAGTCAACGCTGTCCTTGACCCATTCTTGATCTTCGGCTGGGGCCCTTTCCCGGCAATGGGTATCGGTGGGGCTGCTCTAGCCACCACTATATCGGGCGGACTCGCCGCAGCCATCAGTTGCTACTACCTAATCGGAAACAAGTCCGTTTACCGCTTGAGGCTGCGTCATCTCAAGCCTGACCTATCCATCATACGCCAGATCTACCGTGTAGGTCTGCCCGAAGCGCTGATGAACATTACCGAAGCAGTGGTATTCCTGGTATTCAACCAAGTTGTCGCCGGCTTTGGCTCATCGGCACTGGCAGCGGTGGGAATCGCATTCCGCATCGCTGACTTTGCCTTTATCCCCATCATCGGTCTTGCCCATGCTCTTTTGCCCATCGTCGGCTTCTGTTTTGGCGCACGCCTGTGGGAGCGATTGTGGGCAGCAGTCAGACACGGCGCGCTCGTTTCCGCAGCAATACTAGCTGTTGCCACTGCTCTTCTGGAAATTTTTACCCCACAGGTAATCGCCATCTTCAATAATGACACTCAGTTGTTAGCTATTGCCGCACCCGGGATGCGAATTTTCCTCTCCGCACTCGTTCTGACCGGTCCCGCCACCATGTTCATTACTACCTTTCAGGGGCTGTCTAAGGGGTGGACAGCCGTTTCTCTTTCCCTAGTGCGTCAGCTAGCTCTTCTCCTGCCTGCACTGCTGGTACTACCGCGCTTCATAGGTATAAATGGTGTCTGGCTATCTCTACCAATTTCAGACGCTGGCGGTGCCATTGTCGCCGGACTATGGCTCTACCGCGAATACCGATTGCAGAAGCGTAGTGGCATCTGGGCTATTGCCACGGCGTCTGAGCCGCTCCCCCAACCTGTGTCCATAGACCCTCCTGCGCCTCGTTAACAGCAGTGAAAATTGACAACTGCACATTCTTCCGAAGATTGCGCTCGCGTCGAAAGATCCTTGTCATCGTTCGTCCTGCTGCCGCCATTTTGTCTCACAAACGTAGACTCAGGATATCGCTAGGACGATGGTGTTTGCTTCTCTCGAGATTTCCAAAAGCGTGCGGACAACAGATGCACGCCACGCTGTCGGTGGTCCTGGCTATAACATCTAATCTGTGGTGGGCTCGGTGTCTCGGGAATCGGAAGCGGCAAAGGGGTGCCTTCCCGGTCAAAATCAGGTAAATACACTTCTGGCGAATCTAACTCCTGCACCCAGCCATTTTCTATGCCCAGCTCATTCAGTAGCTGAAGGACTGCTTCATGTTCTTCACTGGTAATCTTTCGTGATAGCAACGGTATGCGTGGTGCCCTGTGCATGGGCATATACTGAGACATTACGCTCACCGTTACTGATGGCGAAACTTCTCGCACAAGCCATGTCGCGATTCCTGGTTACCAGCTAGCCCATTGGGCAGGATGAGCTGCCTCACTATCAGACCTCGTTGAGCTATACCCGATTCATCCACCACCAGATCCCCGGCCTGCCGATACATCTCCTTGATAGCCTGGCGAGCCTTTTCAACATAATCCGGAGCGTGCGAGAACCCCTTAGCCCACTTATTCGAGGCATATCTCAAATCCGGCAAGTAGATGTCTATGATGCCGTCTAACTCCTTGAGAGAAGTGACAGAATCATAGCCGCTGCTGTTGTAAACCAATGGCAGCCGCAGTCCCATGGGCACGGCTTCCAATACTGCTTCCACAAGCTGGGAACAAAATGAGACGGCGAAACGAAATTGATGTTGTGGCAGCTCAGCTCATCCTGAAGATAAAGCATCCTTTCCGCCAGAGCACGGCAATTGATCTCTTTGGATTTTTGCTTTTTCCAGTTCTGGCTTATCTGGTAGTTCTGACAATAGACTCATCTCATATTACAGTTAGCGAAGAAGATCGTTCCCGACCCTTTTGTTCCTGAGATAGCTGGTTCTTCACCATGATGAGCACAGACCGCCGACACTATAGGCAGATACCCGGAATGGCAATAGCCCATTTTGTTGCGCAACCTATTGACTCCACACTTCCCTGGGACAGATATCGCAAGAGGCTAAGCGTGCCTTCAGTGCCTCGGCACGACGCTCGAGTTCGCCAGAGCGGTATAATGCAATGTGTCTTGGTTCCATAGTTAGCCAGAACACCAACAGGTACTGTGCCTTAGCTCAAGAGCTTACACTTTAGGCATCCTCAGTAGACTTGCCAACTCTCCGCCAGGCTGTCCTCAAGCACGGCGGTATCTTCAAGATGTAGCACTAATCCATAGCAGGGTTAGTTGCCATCACAGGTCACAAACTCCGTTGACAGGAAATAGCGATTAGCTCATAATCCTGTTTCAAAGTGCTCAAGCCTTCGGAGGAACTATGAATCTCAAGCATATGCTGGAAACAACTGCTCGCGAGCTGCCGCAGCATTCGGCTATCGTGTCTGGTCCGCGCCGCATTACCTATCGTGAACTGGATGAGGCTACTAACAGGATAGCTCATGCTCTCGTCAGCTTGGGTGTAAAAAAAGGCGACCACATCGGCATTCTCATGTCCCGTACACCGGAGTGGATCATCAACTGCTTTGGCATCCTTAAAGCTGGCGCTGCCGCGGTCCTGCTCGAAGCAGGAGCTAAAGCCCCCGAACTTGAGCCTCTGCTCTATGACAACGACTGCAAGATCCTGCTCACGGAAGAAAGATTCCGCCCTGTGTTGTCTTCGATTTTGCCCAATCTACCCCTGCTGAAGCATGTACTTGAGGTTGGCACAGCCAACTACAATAATCTGGTGAGTAACAGCCCTAACACGTCACCGCCTGTAGATATAGAGCCCGAGGATAAAGCTATCGTCTTTTGCACGCTGGGTGTTCTGGGCAAGAACAAAGGCATCGTACATACTCATAACTCATTCATGTCCATTTTGCCCATAGTGGTGGAAAAATTTGAACTGCAGATAACCGATGTTATTATGGGCATGCTCCCTTTCAACTACCTTCTGGGATTTGGCTTGGTTGTCCTTATGCCCATCAAGAGGGGAGCTTCTATCTCAATCCTGCCCCATTTCAGTTCCAAGAGCGTCCTGGAGACAATAGAGCGGGACAGGGTAACTTTCATCATCGGCGTTCCAGCCAGCTTCAATGCCATGGCTTTGATAGACGAAGAGATGACCAAAACCTACAACCTTCGTTCCTTGAGGGGCATACTCTCCGCCGGTGCAAAATCGTCCCCGTTCTTTATGGATATGCTGGAAAAGAAGCTGCACCTTGTTGCCTGCGAGATATATGGGCTCACGGAATTGATCATCGTCAGCATCGGTGCTGTTCGTGACCGCAAACTGGGCACGGCAGGCAAGCCTCTTGCCGAACTGAGAGTGCTGGACGAGAACGGTCGGGAGGTGCTGCGGGGCACTGTGGGAGAAGCTGTCGCCCGCGCTCCTTGGATGATGAAGGAATACTACAAATCGCCAGAGCTCACTGCCCAGGTTCTTAAGGACGGCTGGTTCCATACCCGCGACTTGGTCAGACTGGATGAGGAAGGCTATTTAGAATATGTAGAAAAGATGTCTCCCATCATAGTGCCCTCAGGAGGAGTCAAAATCCTCCCCGCAGCAGTCGAAGCCGTCCTGCTCAAGCACCCTGCCATTGCCCAAGCCGCCTGTGTCGGTGTTATTGACGAATACAAAGGACAAATACCCACCGCCTTTCTCGTGCTCAAAAATGGGCACTACGCCACCCCTGATGAAATACGCGAATTCTGTCGCCAGAGCCTGAGCGACTACAAAGTGCCCAAACAAATTCGTTTCATGGATTCCCTGCCCAGAACCCAGTCAGGCGAAATAGACCGCAAACTGCTCAGCACGCTGAAGAAAGAGTAAAGGTTCGTAATCAGCTTGCTAGCTAGACCGTGCCATGGGGTAACACGCCAGGCGAGAGCTTCTCAGCAACCCGACCCTGCTGCTGGCAAGCCCTGCCTCAAAACCTGCTTTCGCCTTCTCCTGCGAATCAGCAGGAATACGATCCCCGCTATAATAGCCGCCACTATCAACAGAAGCCACCCTATCAGGGGGAACGCCCATACTATGTTGATACGCCCGACGGCGGTCTTATAGTAATCGGGAATCACAGGTATCCCATCCACCCATGGCGCCTGAGCTGCGGCGTAAATCACCACCGCCTCCCATATCTTGAGCTCCCTCCCATCTGCTTCGTGCACCGTCAGCTCCTCGAATCTCTCCGGCGGTATTGGCTCTCCTTGACTATTCTTGGGGTTTATCTCCAGCGAGGGCAACAGTTCTTTTGCCAACGGAAACAGAAGCAGGATGTAAGCATCGGTAACCACGTGGTAAAGCTTTTCATCTCCCCGTTTTAATGGCGTGTAATCCTCACTATTTTGGGATTGAATCCCGTCTCCAGTGTAAAGCTCCGCTCTGGTCACGGCACGCGTGGTGGGGATGGGCAAATTCAGGAACGGTACGGTAAAGAGCACTGCATTGCCAGGGTTATAGCTAAATCGCAATCCAGAGAAGTGTATGAAGCCTTCCTCGCCTACCAACCTCTGCGCCAGTACGCTTAACTCCAGCAGACGACGTACTTCTTCGCCAGTGAGATAAACAGACACTATGGGGCAGCCTCCGTAGCCGTCCTTTCCATGCCCCATCCCTAGAGCTTGAGTGATCTCATAGAAAGAGATGTTCCCTGCCGAGTAGCTCATAGTGCCTGGCAGGATGCTTCCTCGGATCCAGCCATCCGCCAGACAGGCTAGATCAACCTTCTTGCCTGTTACCTGCTGCGCAACCATGCGCATAGCATCCGCAGCGAAGTTGCCCAAGGGGGTTTCACTCAAAAGCGGCAAGTTAGAAAGGACAAAATCTGACCTGGCTACCGTACCCATGATATCGTCAAATCTGCCGCCAGTCATCCCAGCAATATGTTCATTCAAGATATCCGTGTATTCATAGACTAGAGCATCTATTTCTGGCTGGCAAGCAACGGTACTGTCAATTGGAATAAGGAACGGGCATCCGTTCTCTTCATTGCGAATCCGCAACCTACCAGTGCTGCGATCGTATGCCAGTTCCAGTTGCCCCAGATATCTTCCGAGGGAATCAGCCTGGACAATTACGGTATTTCCCTCTACAACTGGCTCATGTAAGGCAGTATGGCAGTGCCCGCCGACTATTACATTGATGCCGGGGACTTTTCGTGCCAGTTCTCGATCCTCCTCCACGCCACAATGGCTCAGGCAGACAATAACGTCAGCGCCCTGTTCCTTCAGCTCTGCCACTGCCTGGTGCGCTGCCTCATGCTGGTCCGAGAACTGCATACCACCGGTCTCAGCCAGCAAGCGAATCGCGTCTTTGCCTATGATGCCGAACAGTCCTACCTTCAGACCATTCTCTAGCTCGAACATGCCGGTACTCCGGTACAAACCCTCAGTGACCAGTGGGTGGCTAGACGGCGCCTCTGTATTAGATGCCACTATCAATGTTTGCTGGTGCGCCCCCGGGTATCCTGCCTGTAGTAGATACTGCGCCAGTACATCAGCGCCATAATCATACTCATGATTGCCGATGGTCACAGCATCGTATCCGATTTTCTGCATTATGGTGAGCTCTGCAGCGTAACCACTGAGCGCCAGCCAGGAGAAAGCTGAACCTCCCAAAAAATCGCCAGCATCCAGAAGAAGCACCGGCTCGCCTTCCCTTTTCTTGGTCTCGCGAATTTCAGCCACAATGCTCACCAGCCGGGCAAATCCTCCGATAGAGGTATTTTCTTCCCCCGGGCGGTAATCTACCGCCGGCGAATGAGGAATGAGTTGAGAATGTATATCGTTAGTATAGAGAATGCAGAAATGCAGCTCTTCGACTTCAGTTGCCTCACCCCACACGCCCCCGACCATACTCAACAATGAAGCAATTGCCAGAATGGTCGCCGCAGCACGGAACAACCAGCCGTTAACCCTAGGAAAGCTGCTTTTGTTACGCACTAGCAACGGTTCTCGCCAACATAGCACAGGAATTCTCACCCACCACAGGTCGGACAGAAATTGCAGGAATAATACCACACGCCAAGCCCGGAGGATATAGCCGGTAGCGATGAATGGCGTATCCTGTACCCGACCGCCACGACGAGCCCCGATCCGTGGATTCCATCACTGGTTCAAATCTGGAATAGATTGGGCTAATATATCACCAGGAGGTTATTATGAAGCAAAAAGGTGAAGTCCTGGGTGTAAAGATTGTCGGTGGACTGAAAGAGGCATCTACCCCGTGGCTGGTGTCTCTTTACTTGTCGAGATATTTAGCCGTTCCGGCGTGGACGCGGTGGCAAATAAATTGTTGCCAGCAAAAGGCTCAGCTAAAGGGTTAAAGCAGGGGCAGACAGTAGAGAGCTTTGTCCTCTTAAGCGCCCTTGGTGGAGAGTGTGTTGAGGACATGCAGCGTCTCAGGGATGATGCTGGTTTAGCTGGAATTTTGGGTTACACAGACCACCAGCACCTGAAACTGCAAGGCAGTGGCTTGATAGGTTTCATGATGAGTCCTTAACAACAATGCAGACAGGTTTTATACCACCTGAATCTGGACCTTTAGCTGCCTTAAAGAAAGTAAGGCGGCAGACAATAACAGCCTACACCGAAGCAGCAAATCCAGGGTGGGATGTGACTTTGGATGTAGATGTCCGGTTAGTGGAGACCACAAAGGAAAATGCTCGGTATTGTTATGGGGTTATAAAGCCTTTGGCTCAGCAAAAGTGTGCTGGGCAGAGACCCTCCTGGTACTGGCTGATGAGCTCAGGCAGGGTAATGTGCCACCATCAAAAGCCTTATCAAGACTGGTGGATGAAGCCTACGATATGCTGCCAGTAGGTCCCTGGCAGGTAAAGGTACGTTCTGACTCAGCAGCCTACCAACAGGAATGCCCCGACCACTGGCATAGTCGGAATTGGCAGTTTGCCGGCAGTGCTGATATAAGCCAGGGCTCAAAAAAGAGATAGAGAAATTACCTGAAGATGCCTGGCATCTGTGGGGAATTGAGAAGGATGGGGTAGTGAAGAAATGGGCAGAGGTACCATATGTACCTGCCCGTCATTATGAGAGAAAAGATAGTTACCCTTACAGGTATGTTGCTGTAAGGCTACGCCGTCAGCAGGGGAGCTTTTCAGGGATGGCACAGATGTCCGCCACTTTGCCATGGTGACTAATATCTGGGATATGGATGGTCAGGAGCTACTGGAATGGCAGAGAGGAAAATTGGGCACTATAGAACAGGTACACCATATACTGGCTAATGAGCTGGCTGCCGTGTATTTCCCAGTGCCAAGCATGGGGCTAATGCTGCCTGGCTGAGACTACAGGTGATAACTCGCAATCTGCTCCAGTTTTTAAAAAAGGCTCTGCCTGAAGAAAATGCCGATGCTCACCCTAAAAGGTTGAGGTTTTCGGTATTCACGATAATGGGGCGTGTGATATGTCATGCTGGGCGGATGTTACTACGCATAGCTGACAGCATAATGAAGACCCTTATTGCCCCGGCACGAAAAAGGACCTTAGAGCTCACTTGGGATACAGGCTAAAAGCTGGGGCAAAGAAAACTTCCTTCCCATCTAATTCTTCTCCTCTCAACTTCCTCTGGGTGAAACTTTGCCTTTGACCAGGTAATTTCCTCCCCAAACTCAGGTAGAAGAGCGCAAAATGCCCCTCGCCGGTGGTTTTCTTAAGGCAAATCCTCGGTTCTAAGCCCATGGCTTGTGTTTTTCTTTATTAAAGGCCCTTTTTTACAAATTTCTCAAACGAAAAAACAAAAATCCACGGATTACGGCAGCCCACAAGGGCTGATCTAGTTCAGATAGATTAGTGACACATGGATTATGAAAGGACGTTATAATGGTCGCACCATGAATGTGTATAGTGAGATTCCGGGATACAGGTGCCTGGCAAGCGTACCGGCGCTATCAAAAAAGCCAGGCACAGACTTAAATGGTTTGATTACTATAACTCTCATGCTCAAAATGCTCGCCTCACTTGCCGCTACTTCGGCATCTCTCCTCAAACTTTCTACCGCTGGAAACGTAGATATGACCCCCATCACCTGGAAACCCTGGAGGACCATTCCTGCCGCCCTAACAGGGTCCGCCAGCCTACCTATTCCCAGAACTTGTTACAGCTGTCCGTAGACTACGAGAACAATATCCCAGGTGGGGCAAGGATAAGCTGGTAGTCTTATTACGTAGACAGGGTTTTTCCTGTTCTGCTTCCACAATTGGCCGCATCTTGAGTCGCCTCAAGGCACATGGCATCCCTGTCGAGCCTATTAGAAATCATATCTCAGCACACCACAGGGATCAAACGGCCGTATGCTGTAAGGAAACCCAGGGATTACCCGGTTAAAGAGCCAGGGGACTTAATTCAGCTGGACACACTGGATATCAGGCCTTTGCCTGGAGTAGTTATGTGGAGCGGGCCCATCTGACCCACACCTCGCCTCATCAATCCCTGGGCTACCTCACTCCAAGGGAGTTTCTTGAGCGTTACCTTGAAAACAAAAGAAAGGTAACATGAAAGCATAGTGCACCTTCAGGCTAGAATGGAGCAAAAAGCTTAACGGAGGGCACTATGCATTACATCGGAGTGGATTATCACAAAAAGTATTCGTACATGGTAGTGAAAGACAGAGATGGCAAGGTAGAGAGAAGAGGAATGGTAAATAACAGCAAGGAAGAATTTCGGCAGTTCTTGCGACCTTACCAGCCAGGGAAAGCGGTCCTGGAGGCGACAAGAAACTGGGGACTTGTTTACCATTGGCTGGAGGAAATACTGGATGATGTGGCTTTAGCTCATCCACTTAAGGTAAGGGCTATTGCTGAAGCCAGAATCAAGACAGACAAGATAAGTGCTGATATCCTTTGTGATCTCCTTCGCTCTAACCTTCTCCCTGAGGCTTATGTTCCAGGCAAGGATACCAGAGAAGCCAAGAATGTATTACGTCAGCGGATGTTCTTCGTTAGAGTCCAGACTATGATCAAGAATCGAATTCATGCCATTCTGGACCGCCACCCGGAGCTACTTTCTCAAGCTCCGGACGTCTCAGATTTGTTTGGGGCTTCAGGAATGGGATGGCTAAAACACGTGGTATTACCTGGACAGGATAACAGGCTTCTTGCCTCCGAGCTTGAACTTCTTGAAGTTTTGAAGGGAAAGATTTCTGAAAGTAACGGCCTAATAAGAGAGCTAGCCAGTGGTGATAAGAGAGTTAAGCTCTTAAAAAGTATTCCCGGGCTTGGTCCCTTCTTTTCTGTTCTGGTGGCTAAGGAAATCGATGACATCAGTCGCTTTAAAGACGAGAAGAAGCTTTGTGCCTACACCGGGCTTGTGCCATCTACCTATGCTTCGGGTGGGAAAGTTTTTCACGGCAGGATTACCAGGACAGGCAATAAGTAGCTCAGGTGGGCACTTATCGAAGCAGTACCCCATGCTATCAAGAGTGACCCAGCTCTTTATGCCTACTATGAGAGGCTCAGGATAAAGAAGGGCAGCAATGCTGCCAGAGTTGCTACTGCCCGCAAGTTGTCGACGATTATCTACCGCGTCTTAAGTCAAGGACGATTCTATGAGAAAAGGGGGTTGGCTTAGACAAGAATACAGTCCCGGCTGCCCTCGTCACCTCCTAGCTGACGTTATAGCGCCGAGCTCCTCGGAAAGGTTAGGGAGCGGGGGATCGAAGGTTATTGTGTGGAGGCTTTGCCTCCACGGATAGGAGGATGATCAAAACGAAAATAACACCGCAGGGAGCTATAAAAAAGGTCGATCAAAACTTGCACTATGCTTTCATAGGAGGAGGTGATGTGTCACTAAGGTACTGAACGAGGACAGGGACTTGACAAACTCTCAACTCCAGCCTATACTTAAATTAATAAGTTCTTAACAATTGTATCTCTTTTAGTCCCATTTAACTGCACAAATCGTTAGGGCATATTAGCCCGGAAAGGAGGTGAGCGGGGGGAAGTTCAGAGCAGTATGAATCATAAGTTATCCCGATGCCGGGAAATCGGGAAACTGTTGCAAAATGCTTAAATAATCAA
>Ga0209721_1000062_pt1 | contig 102815 bp, 80 predicted proteins | sample TshhotsprinmetaG_FD_184139 | JGI IMG/M metagenome (GOLD analysis project Ga0209721, IMG submission 184139) | Hot spring microbial communities from South Africa to study Microbial Dark Matter (Phase II) - Tshipise hot spring metaG (SPAdes)... | ecosystem: Environmental > Aquatic > Thermal...
TGGTCTGGCATTCCGCAGTGTCCAGTACCGCTTCACTCAAAGCGCGACACCAGTGACCTTGCGGGTACGTGTTACTATTGCTCTGACCACCATTCAGAGTACTATTGCTCGTGTCGATGAAGTAGTTCGGCAACCCGTCGGTAACAAAGATGACTACTCGTCGATACGACCACTCACGGCCATTGTGAACTATCTTTGTTGGGGCGCGATCGAGTATCTCGCGAACCCGATAAAGCGCGCCGGCTGCGTTCGTTCCGCCCCAGGTCAGGTACGGATCGCCATTGGTGAAGAAGTCATTGCTTCCCCAAGTCCTGGGAGCGCGACCAGCGTCGTTCGTAGCTCTTACATTGTGAGCGCCAGCGGCGTGAATAACCCGCTTCAACTCCACCGGATCGCTGCTGAAACCGGTGTTCAGACTTGGATACTGGTACCCTTGCGGCATATCGTGGATAAACCAGACGATCTTCATCTGATCCGATGGCCGGGCGCTGTCATACCCTTCATTGCCGGGCATATTGGTCTGATCAACGAGCAGTTTCGTCGCCTCTTTCGCAACATAGATTCGACGCTCTTCGAGCGGTGTCCAGGCATATTGGGGAGAGCCATTGCAGATCTGCTTGCCGCTTCTATCACGATCGACAGGCTCTCCATTCGGACCTGGCAGGCATTGGCGCGCCACCCCATTCACCCGACCCCGCCCAAGGAAGTCAGCGTTCATTGAACCGGTAACATCCAACACAACCACGTATTGCACCGGCAACCGCTCGCCCACATTAACCTGATATTCCGGCCACAGCTCGACACTACCGGTCAGGCGCACCACGCTGGTATTTTCGGGTGGTGGCGGAGTGGCCGAGCAAGCGGTACCCTGCCGGTCAGGTTCGCCGAGGAAGATGAAATCCATGTAGTTGCGATTTCGCTCGCGGCCATATTCGGTCAGCACGAAGAGACCGAAGCGAACGACGCGATAGGCGGCATTAGATCCCTGTCCGACTGCCACGTCGTAGATAGGCAACACCATGCGGGTGCCGTTGGCAATATGCGCATCGAGCGCGCCGCGCACATCGGTGCTGTTGTTATAACCGGTGCTCCCGTAGATCCAGTCGCCGATATTCAACTCGCCGGGCCGTTCAGGATAATTTGACGGCTGAGGCAGATGGCTGGCCGGCCAGGGGGTCACCTCCATGAAACCGCGGGAGAGCGTTCCGGTGCCGGTGAGCGACATCGCCAGTTCCTGATTGCTGTTGGCGTTGGCGCCGCTCGCGCCGCGACCATCGAGCCAGCGCAGCCAGCCAAAGCCGCCTGGCGTTGCGCCATCAGCCGGATAGAGGCGCATTTTGGTATAACCCCTGTAAGTTCCGGTAGTAAGACGTTGCCAGTTATTATCTGGCTGACCATCGTTATCGGCGTCACCCGGATTGCGAAATTCGTTGCCGCTGATGTAGTCGTTGTTAACGCCAATCGGAAACACGCCATCAGTGGGCGGGCAAGTGCCGGCATAAGCGGTAGCCGCAATCGGCAGTTGATTCTGATTGACAACGCGGGCAAAGGTAGTGTCAACCATGCCTTCAAGGTTGACCTGGATGTACGCCGCGTTATCGGGAGCTACCGTGCCGTCGCGAGTAATGCGAGCGCCGCCCTCAAGCGGTTCGCCGCGGGCATTGAGGTAGAACGCTTCCAGTTCGATATTTGGATCGTTCTCGACATCGATGCCGTTAGAGCGCAGCGAGTTGACAATCGCATTATAAATGACCGTGTTCGTCGTGCCAGCCGGACGGCGAAGGTATGTGTTCATCGCCGCGAGTGACGCGGCGTTGGCAGCGGCGACAGCCCGTCGCTCCTCAGAAAAGGTGCGACCCACGTCTACCGATAAAGCCACCATCCCCATCAACACAACGATCATCAGGGCCAGCAAAGGGATGCTTTGACCCCGCGCTCGTCGTGGCGGGTTGTGATTAATGTTGCGACGCTTCGACATAGTTTTCCTCCGCTTTCTTGATCGGGTTGATGCTTCGATGATGACCAGCAGATAGCGAACCCTCATTCCTCGCTAACCAACAAACTGACTCCGGATAGGCATTGTGTGAGTCACGCGCAAAATGATCTCTCTTCCGAGCACCGGCGCAAATGGAAAGAACAGCCGATAGCGATAGCGAATGGTCACTCTGATCCAGCAGTTCTGACCAGCGTTGCGCATATCAACACGCGGCGTAGTCGTCGCGCACGTGCCACTCAAATTGGCCGGATTGGATCCTTTGGGATTTTCAATAATCACAAAACCATTCGGATTTGTTGGATTGTTTTCATCAAAAATAAGAGACAATTGTAGCTGGTCATTGACACCATCATTATTTAAATCCATGAGATTAGCGACCCCAACCGGCTGGGTACCGCCAGCCGTTCGGATTCGTCTGTAAATCTCTTCGTAATTGAGTCGAACCTCTGTCACCTGTCCACTGCTATTGGTCACAACTACCGGATAGCTGCCATATGTCGCTCCTTCCTGAGCCGCGGCTCGCAGCGCCTGCAGGGTAAAAAAGATCAGGCCAAGATCAACCGCCGCGGACAGCAACAGAAAGATGATGGTGGCAGTCAAAGCAAACTCAACCAGGGCTTGTCCAACAGTTTTGCGACGACGCTTCATCTGTCATCTCCTCTTTCATGCTTTCACTGGCCGGTCTGCATGTTCTGCCAGTCGGCGACATCGCGGGCGCAAGCCACGCCGCGTGGATTGTTTGGGTCAACGCCAAGGTTTTCAATCGAGCGGCGCTGAATGACGCGCAACGTGAAGTTGTTATCATCAAGACCGATCAAATCGAAGAGCGGCGTGATCCCCCGGATTGGATAGTTGATCTCTATTTCAATCGGCCCGCGATCGCTGAGGTTGCGGGTACCCCCACCCCCTGGGTAACGAATAGTGACATAATCCTCGATGCGCCGTCCTTCATTTGCTGAACCATCAAACAGCACAATGTCAGAGCGAATCGCTTCCATAATCCCGCGCACACACGCATCGGCAGTAAAACCGGGATAGTTAGCGGGAGGATTGTTGCGCAATTGCAGCCAGGTTTCATGAGGCGGCAATTGAGCGGCTGCTTCAGCGCCGTTACGGGCTGCCTGCGAGACCATCGAGTAGGCAAAGATGATGTAGCCAAACTCGATGATGCCGAACAATACGATCAGCATAAACGGCAGCAGGAGAGCCATCTCAACCATTGATTGTCCCTGTTTTACCTTCATGGCGCGCGCTCCTACTCAAGACATTTGCTCTGGTTATCAGTATATGACGACAGGGCCGGTGGTAGAATAGTCCGAAGGTACCGGCTTTTTTGACGCTAGCGAGCATTAAAACAGCGAAACAGGCGCCGGTTCACGCCTGTCTCGGCCATCTGGCGGTCGGTCGTTGACTCAATCGTGACCGCCAATATATTGCACGATCATGCGCTGCCAGTAGGGCCAATCATGGCACCAGCCGTCCCAAATCCGTAGAGCGTTGCCGATTCCTTTCGCCCAGAGCTGACTGGAGAGCAATTCGTTCGACCACGCCGCTGGATCGTCGCGCCCGGTAACCAGGATAATATCGGTTTCTCGCAGACGATCGATCGTCCAGGGATCGTTGAGATTTGGCACGAAGTCAACCGGATTGTGAAAGTAGACCCCTTGCGTGTAGTTAGTAAAGAACCGCTTGAGATCGTACAATCCCGACAACCCGATCACGCGCCGCACCAGACCAGGATGACGCAGAGTGAAGATCACCGCTTCACTGGCTCCAAACGAGCACCCGGTCGCAATCAGAAATGGATTGGAATTGAGATGACGTATCAATGGCAACACCTCGGTCAGTAGATAGTGTTCGTACTGTTCTTCACGCCAGATCCGGGCATCTGTGTCGGCAGTGTAGTTGTACCAGCTCTCGCTGTTAACGCTATCGACACAGATGAGCTGGATCCAGCCTTGCTCTAGGTGATGCCCCAATGCGGCGACCATCCCCCGATCCTCGTATTCATAAAACCGACCGTGTGAAGTGGGGAAAACGAGTACCGGCGCGCCGGCATGGCCGAATATGAGCAGTTCCATCGTTCGATTAAGGGCAGGGCTGTGCCATGAGTGATATTGACGTTGCATAATCTACAGGCCACGAAGTTTACATTTGCGAGTGACAATAAGCAAAATGATAGTCCGGGCTGGCGTGGCTGTCAACGCCAGCCGGAAAGGTAGTAGTGCATGACCTCACTGACTGCAACCGGCCTGCGCGAACTCACCTGGTCACAAATCGTTGCGCTCATCTGGGGCCGCTGGCTGATGAGTCTCGCCTTCCGGATTGTCTACCCATTGCTGGCGTTTCTTGCCGCCGGTTTCACTATCGATCTCAGCGCTGCCAGTCTGTTGATCACAGTGCAGGTGGCAGCATCGTTACTCAGTCCACTCGGTGGCGCGCTCAGCGACCGGTTCGGCGATCGTGTAACGCTCATCTGGAGCAGTGCTATTTTCACGCTCGGCGCCACCATCTGCGCGTTCAGCAACGCCTTCATTCCCTTTATGATCGGCTATGCCGTGATCGGGCTGGCAATTGCGCTGGGGATGCCGGCATTGCAGAGCTATGTAAGCGCGCGTAGCCGATACGAACGTCGGGCCAGAATGCTTGGCGCACTGGAATTGAGCTGGGCATTGTCAGCGCTGATCGGCGTGCCGCTGGCAACGGCGATCGCTGAGCGATTTGGAATCGGCGCTGTATTTGGCAGCCTGGCGCTTGCCGGCGCATCTATGATTGGATTGTATGCTATACTGCCTGTTGATCCTCCCGCACTCGCTCCATCGCACCCGGCTGGATCATCGACATCCGCAGCCAACACCATGGCAGTGTTGCGCCAACCAACAGTCGTGGCCGCGCTAGGGTTTATCTTGATACAACTGGCCGCAGTTGAGCTGATTTTCGTGAGCTACGCCGGTTGGCTGAGCAGCGTATTCGGGGCGACCACCACCCAATTAGGTCTGGTCTTTGCTCTTTTGGGATTGGTTGAACTGATCGGTTCACTGACTGCTACCCTCTTCACCGATCGGATCGGCAAACGGCGCGCGGTATTAGCTGGTTTTGCGCTGGTAGGGATCTGGCTGTTACTCTTGCCCTTGAGCGGTTCGTGGCCGGTCTTTCTCGCAGTGCTGCTGGCTTTTGATCTGTGTTTCGAGTTTGCGATTGTCTCAGCCTTTCCCCTCTTCAGCGGTCTCAGCGCCAGGGGACGCGGCGCGATCCTGGCGATGATGACGGCGTGCATCGGTGGTGGACGTATTCTCGGTTCGCTGGCCGGGCCATGGATAACGGCCACTGCCGGCTATACGCTGAATAGCATGCTGGCTGGCGGTCTGGTCTTGCTCGGCGTCGGATTGGGTGTATGGATGATACGCGAAGGGCGGGTTTGAAGCAAGGGGATCGCGCGGTGTAACCAGCTTCGCGCCAGTTGCATCGTATTGGTAGCAATAACAAACGTTGCCACGAGAAAGGAAGCCAACTATGGCCTTGATGCAGGAAAAAGATCGCAAAGCGGTAACGGAAGCCTTCGCTGGATTGCAGCGCCCGGTCGAGATCGTGTTATTTACCTCGGCAGAGAGCGGTGAATACAGTGAAGTTACCCATGAACTGCTCCAGGAGGTGGTGGCGCTTAACCCGCTGTTGCGTCTGAACGTGTACGATCTGGAGAGCGATGGCGCATACGCCGCAGAACTGGGAGTTGACAAAGCGCCCGGAATCGTCTTCTTGATCGGTGAAGAGCGACAAAATCACGGGTTGCGCTTTGCCGGTTTGCCCAGCGGCTACGAATTTGCTTCGTTGATCGAGGCGATCCGGCTGGCTGGCGGCGCCGCGCAACCCGATTTGCAACCGGCAACGCTGGCGTTGCTCGAGACGATCAAGGCGCCGATGCACTTGCAGGTGTTTGTGACTCCAACCTGCCCCTATTGCCCGCGAGCCGTCGTTATGGCGTACCGGCTGGCTCTTGCCAACCCGTATATCACCGCTGAGGGGATTGAAGTGACCGAATTTCCCGAACTCGGTGATCGCTATGCAGTAATGGGTGTGCCAAAGACAGTGATTGACGATCTGGTGCATATCGAAGGGGCAGTGCCGGAAGGGATGATGGTCAACAAGCTGCGTGAGGCAATTGTCGCTGCGGCGTGATAGTCAATGGCTTGAGCAACTCTTGCCGGTTGTCTGATAGCGGCAGCGCGCCACGCAGATCCAGCCCGCCATCGCAGGCATGTTATACTAAACAGTACCAGCATGGCTGCGATGGAGGAACACTGTGCCGGGACCAATTATCGACCTTTCGCTGTACGATGACGAGCAAGCGTTGCTTGACGGGTTGCGTCGCGGTGACCCTGACGCCTGCACCTGCTTCGTGAAACGCTTTGCGCCTTTAGTCTATGCGCGGGCGCTGCGTTTGCTCGGCGATGCAGACGACGCCGAAAATGTATTGCAGACCACATTTATCAAAGCGTGCGCCGCGCTGTCTGAATATACCGGAGCCGGTAGCCTGAAGAGCTGGCTCTACCGGATTGCTTCAAATGAAGGATTGATGCTCTTGCGGCAAAAGCGACCACAGGTTGGCCTGGATGCCGCCGGTGAGCTGACGCCGGACGAAACAGATCTTCATTTCAACATTCCATGGGCGCTTGATCCGGCGCGGAGCGTTCTCGAAGGGGAATTGCGGCGCGAAATTGCCCGCGCAATTGCCGAATTGCCCGATGGATTGCGGGAAGTGGTGGTCTTGCGCGATATTGAACAATTGAGCACCGAAGAGACAGCCGAGCGGCTGGGTATCAGCGCTGGCGCGGTCAAGGTGCGCCTCCACCGCGCTCGTTTGCGGTTACGCGAAGCGTTGGCACGGTATCTCGAAACTGTCAGCGAGACCACATCCCAAAGGGATAACAGCGCCTGACCCTGGCGCGGCTGAGGAATCTCATGGAATCGCATGCGCATCATCGCTGTCTTGACCTCATTGATCGCCTGAACGAGTATCTTGATGGCGAGCTGAATGCAGATTCTTGCGCCGAGCTAGAAGCGCACTTGCGCGCCTGTCCGGAATGTCAGGAATTGCTGCTGTCGTTGCAACAGACGGTGGATCTGCTCCACCATCTCGACGATGAGCCGCTGCCACTGCCGCCGGCGCTAGAGGATCGTCTCGCGCGCCAGTTGCAACAACGACTGGCGACCAAATCGCACTAACGGCCATAATGAGCGGTCAGTAACTGGCGAAACGCATACGCAACCGGCGACAACGGTCGCGCTGCGCGCCAGAGCAAGCGTAGCGTGCGCCGCAACAGGCGGCCCTTAATAGCAATCGGATGCAGCGCCCCTACCTCTTGTTCGGCAGAGATGGTATACAAGGGCAAAATGGTCAGACCGGTTCCGATCATCACCATCCGTTTGATCGACTCAAGATTATCAAGCTCGGCAATGACGCGCGGAGTCAACGATTGTTCGCGCAATGCCTGATCGAGCCACGAGCGGGTCTGACTATTCGATTGACGCATAACCATTGGCTGGCCGGCCAGCTCGCTTAATGCAACCTCATCCCTGCCCCACCATGGATGACGGCGACCAACGATGACATACTGGTCGAACTCACGCAACGGTTGTTGCTGAATATCAGAGGCAGTGCTTTCTAGCTCTCCTTCAATTGCACCTAGATCAAGAGCGCCGCTGCGCAACTCGTTGACAATCGCCGGCGTAGTGCCGGTCTGCACGCTGACGGCGAGATTCGGGTACCGCTGGCCAAACATCTGTACCCATTCGGGCAAAAGATAAGCGCTAACGCCGGGTGTAACCCCGATCAGCAACTGACCGGCCCGCAGACCGGCCACATCGGTCACGGCCAGCTCCGCTTCCGCGACGAGGCGAAAGATACCCTCGCAGTATGCCAGCAAGCGCTGCCCGGCAGGAGTCAGTTCGACGCCGCGTCGGCCCCGCACAAACAGCTCGGTACCCAACGACTCTTCTAACGCGCGAATATGCTGGCTTACGCCTGATTGAGTCATGTGCAACTGCTCAGCAGCTTTGCTAAGGCTGCCTGCCGCAACCACCCGAGTGAAGATATCGAGCTTGTACAGATCGAGCATCGTTGCTCTCCTGACGCCCAGGCGCATATCTCGCGACGCGGAAGCGCCATTCCACGGCGTCATCAACACGCAAAAACCACCAGCTTACCCCGCGAACAGGCCATCTATTCCATATTGTAATAACCGACCCTTATCAGAGGTATAAGTCTTCACTAAGAGATAGTATAAGCAAGTTCCGGCTTCTGCCAAGAGGGATTTTTTGTTATCATTCGTACAAACAATACCAACACTCTAGTCAAGCGGCTGGCGCCAACGCTGCACACGGGAAGTAGACCCTGACAGGCAATGAAAGCAGAAGAAGGGAATGTAAGCAATGTTGCTGAAGTACTTTTACGATGAGATGCTGGCGCAGGCATCCTATCTGATCGGTTGCGCCAAGACTGGCGAAGCGATGGTGATCGATCCGATGCGCGACGTTGAGCCGTATCTGCGCGTCGCCGCTAAAGAGAAGCTGCGAATTACCCACGTCACTGAGACGCACATCCACGCCGACTTTGTGAGTGGCGTGCGCGAGCTGGCCGCTCGCACTGGCGCGCAGATGTATCTGAGCGACATGGGTGATGAGAACTGGAAGTATGCGTATCCCGAGGTAGGCAAAGCGATCCTGGTCAAGGATGGCGACACCTGGATGGTGGGCAACATCAAGGTGCAGGTGATTGCAACCCCCGGTCACACCCCTGAACACATTGCTTTCATGATCACCGACACCGCTGGCGCCGACCAACCGATGGGCATTTTCACTGGCGACTTCCTTTTCGTTGGCGATGTTGGCCGGCCCGATTTGCTGGAGGAGGCGGCGGGCATTGCCGGAACTAAAGAGCCGGGCGCGCGCCGGCAGTTCCAGTCGGTGCAACAGATTAAGGCTCTGCCTGACTACCTGCAAGTCTGGCCAGCGCACGGCTCGGGTAGCGCTTGTGGCAAAGCATTGGGAGCGATTCCGTCGAGCACACTCGGATATGAGAAGCGCTTCAACCCTGCCTTTCAGTTCGATGATGAAGATGCGTTTGTGCGCTGGTTACTGCATGGGCAGCCAGAGCCGCCGCGCTATTTCGCCCGCATGAAGCATGTGAATAAGGTTGGGCCGGCGCTGCTGCATGATTTGCCCACTCCGGTAGAGATCGAGCGGCCTGTGCTTGATCAGGCGATGGCTGAAGGAGCATTGGTGTTCGACCTGCGTAGCGCCGCTGAGTTCGTCGCCGGACACGTGCCAGGAAGTATCAGCGTTCCCATCCGGGCGATGTACAGCACTTACGTTGGCTGGTTTGTCGATTACACAAAGCCAACCTATCTCGTCGTGCCGGATGATGCCGATCTGAATAAAATCCTCAAAGATTTGCGCGCGATCGGAGTCGATGATATTCCGGGTTACCTGCCGGCTTCGGCCCTGGGTAACAATCTGGCTCAGTTGCCGACGGCAACGGTGAAGGATCTAAGCGCTGCGCTGGTCAATCACTCGGCTGTCATTCTCGATATGCGCAACTTGACCGAGTATGAAGAGATCCATCTGCCGGGAGCGCTGCACATTCCGGTTGGCTACCTGCCACGCCGGCTCGATCAAATTCCGCGCGATACACCGATCATTGCCCACTGCGCCACCGGCTATCGCTCGCAGGTCGGCACGAGCGTGCTACGCCGCCTAGGTTTCACCAATGTCGCCACTCTGGTTGATCCACAGGGTACGTGGCGCGAACTGGTGTCGGCTGTCGCCGTTTAATTTCCGGTTTACTGCCCACACGGCAGGAGTGGCCATCACTGCCGTGTGGGCAATACGATAACCTGTGAGCAATGGTCTTGCCCGAACGGCCATCGGGCAACAGGTAGGAAGAGCCATGACATACACGCAAACCAATGATGGTATGCCCGCCAAGGTCCATTCACTCAATGCCGGTCACATTGCCGAGCTGCTGAACCAGATGATGGAGCGGATGGATCGACTTGAGCAGCACCTGATGAAGGTGAATACGCTGGCCGATGAAGCGCCAGCGCTCTTGGCCATGGCGACCGATACGGTCGATGGATTGTACCGCGATGCGGCCAACGCTGGCGTCGATATTGATGAGCGATTGAAAGTTGGCTTGCATGCGCTCGAGCGGCTGACCGATCCGGCAACGCTGCGCGCGCTGGCCGGGTTGAGTGAACAACTGGTCACGCTAGAGCAACTGGCCCGACAGGCACCCGGTTTTGCGGCCATGACAGTCGATATGATCGATGAGCTGTATGCAGCGATCAGTAAGCAAGGCGTCGATCTCGAAGGGACAGTTCGTCAGGGCCTGCTCGCGCTCCGCAATCTCTTGACGTTGATGCAGTCGGAAGAAGTGAAGGCGCTGATGAGTTCGGGTGTGCTCGACCCGAAGACGTTGCAGGTGATGGGAGCGGCAGCGCATGCGCTGGTCAGCGCCCAGCGCGAGCCGCGCCGGGCCGGGCCGATGTCACTGCTGGGCGCGCTCTTCAATCGCGATGTGCAGCGCTCGCTTGGATTTGCGCTCAATTTTGCCGAACGGTTCGGGCAGAAGTTGCCGGGATAATGCCAGGATTGGCAGTTGCTTGTTGCGGGCAATAGATCAGATTGCGGCTGATATGCCGCTACTAGAGAGGAAAAAGATCTATGGCTAAGAGCCACTATCAGGTTGTCATCGCCGGTGGCGGCACCGCAGGTTTGACCGTCGCCGCCCAGCTCATGGAACAGCCGAATCCGCCAGAGATTGCCCTGATTGAGCCTTCGACCGTCCACTATTATCAGCCTCTGTGGACGCTGGTTGGGGCGGGTGTCTTTCCACGCGAGCAGTCGGCTCGCCCGGAAGCCGATTACATCCCGCCGGGGGTAACCTGGCTGAAGGAGAAGGTGAAGGCGTTCGATCCCGACAACAACAGTCTGACCCTGAGCAATGGCGAGACGATTACCTACGACTTTCTGGTTGTAGCGCTCGGTATCCAGATCGACTGGGGCAAAATTAAAGGCTTGCCGGAAACGCTCGGTAGAAACGGCGTTTGCTCGAACTATTCTTACGATACGGTTGAATACACCTGGCAGAATATTCGCACTTTCCGCGGCGGCAATGCCGTCTTCACCCACCCCAGCACTCCAATCAAGTGTGGTGGCGCGCCGCAGAAGATCGTCTACCTGGCCGATGACTATTTCCGCCGGTCGGGTGTGCGCCAGCAGAGCCAGCTCAATTTCTATCACGCCGGCGCGGCGATCTTCGCGGTAAAGAAGTATGCCGATGCGCTCAACCGGGTCGTGGCGCGCAAGGGAATCAATGTTCACTTCCAGCATGACCTGATCGAAGTGCGTGGTGAAGCGCGTGAAGCGGTTTTCCTGAATCTTGCTACTCGCGAGACAGTGACAGTTAACTTCGATATGCTGCACGTTTCACCGCCGCAGAGCGCGCCGGATGTGATCAAGAGCAGCACGCTGGCCAATACTGGCGGCTGGGTGGATGTCGATCAGTACACGCTGCAACACAAGCGTTATCCGAACGTCTTTAGCCTCGGCGATTGCTCTAGCCTGCCGACTTCGAAGACGGGCGCAGCCATTCGCAAGCAGGCGCCGGTGGTGGTGGCCAACCTGATGGCGGCTATCGCTAAAGAGACGCTGCCGGCTACCTACGACGGCTACACGTCATGCCCGCTGGTGACCGGCTACGGCAGCCTGATCCTGGCCGAGTTTGACTACACCAATCAGCCCAAAGAGAGCTTCCCGTTTGATCAATCGCAGGAACGCTACAGCATGTACGCGCTGAAGGCGTATGGCCTGCCGGCCATGTACTGGAACGGAATGTTACGCGGGCGCATGTAATCGATTTCTTCCCGGGTCTCCTCCCTCCCCACGCCGCAGCTCCATGTTTGGGGCTGCGGCGATTGATATTGATGGGATTGCGGTCGAAGCCAACGCGCTATGCCGCCGGGCATTAATAACGCTGATCACTGACCGAGATACGCAAGAGCAGGCCAACGATCAGGAAATTGATCACGATTGAGGAACCTCCGTAAGAGACGAAGGGGAGGGTGATACCGGTGAGCGGAATCAGGCGAAGATTGCCACCCAGAATGATCAGTGATTGCACAGCAATGATCGATGTGAGGCCAACGCCTAGCAACTGCTCGAAACCGCGAAACCGGCCAGGGATCGCCAGAGACACGTGAAAACCGCGGAAGATCAGCAGCAGATAAGCGATCAACACCGCCAGCGTTCCGGCTAACCCCATCTCTTCGCCGATTGCCACGAAGATAAAATCGGTATGAACTGCCGGCACATATTCCGGCACCCCCCGACCTAAACCGGCCCCAAAGATACCACCTGAAGCCAGCGCGTAGATAGCCTGCACGATCTGGTAGCCTGATCCCTGAGCTGTTGCCCAGGGATCAAGCCAAACCGAAACCCGCAGCACCACGATAGGCAAAAAGCGGTAGAGCAGGTATGCGCCAGCGGCAAAGGCAGCAATGCCGACAAACACATACAGGCCGCGCCCGGTGGCGACGTAGAGCATTGACAGGAAGACGCCAAACAGTAAGAGCGCCGCGCCCAGATCGCGCTGGAAGACGATAGTGAGCATGGCGATACCCCACATTCCGACCAGGGGCACAAGATACGGCAGCGGCGGCAATTTGAGTGGGCCGAGCCGGTAATTCGATTGCACGACCTCGCGGTATTCATTTAAGTACGAGGCCATGAAGATGACCAGGATAATTTTGAGCAGTTCTGATGGTTGAAAATAGAACAGACCGAAGTTAAACCAGACTCGCACTCCGCTGGCGTTGGGATCGACGCCAAACACAAAGGTAGCCAGGATCAGCAGCAGACCGAGCGATAACCAGAGGTAGCGGTAATGATCGAGGACATCGATGAATGAGAGACGAAACAAGCGAATACAAATGCGGTCGAGCGGGGTAAAGAGGATGGCGGCCATCAGCGTTGTGCCCAGCGTCACCCATAATGTCTGTTTGGCGGCGATACCTTCGTAGCATGGAAACCGCTCGCCAGCAGCATTGCTGCAAAAGGCAATCTGGTTGAGACCCGGCTCGAGCCTTGCCGTCATCATCAGGCTCAGGCCGGCCAGTAGCGCAACCAGGGGCAGAATCAACTGATCGGCAGTGGGGCTACGCCACGAGAGACCGAGCGAGATGGCAACGAAGAGCAGGAGCGGCAAACTTGAGGGCCAGAGAATGCCGGCCAGCCCACTGAACGTAGTTTGCAACTCGCTCTGACCGGTCGCAACCACTACCAGCAGATAACCGGCAGCGAAAAAGAGCAATACCGTTACCAGTAACTGTAATTCAACTGCGCGCAGGCGGCGAAGCTGCGTAAAGGCTGCCCGGATCGTTGCCATAGTTGAGATCCCTGCCAGATGCGAAGGTACAACCATAATGGTTTATTGTGCATCTTCACATCGATGCGATGAAGCTTAAATCGGCCAGTTTGACTCGCGTTCGCAGTGAAATCCGGCCCGTTCGAGCGACTCGATAACTGCCTGCGCATGCTCTCCATCGCGCACTTCGAGGATCAGCTCCACTCCGGCGCGATCGATTGGCACCCGCCACATACCACGACGGTGGAAGAGATCCATCACACTGGCACCGGTGGCGGCGACGTGGTTGACCAGTGCTGCCAATCCGCCTGGCCGATCATCGACACTCGTGCGCAGGAGCAGGTAACGACCCTGACGCACCAGGGCAAACTCAATCACTCGCATCAACAGATTGGCGTCAATATTGCCGCCACACAGCACTGTTGCCGTCACCTGATGCGGATGTACCGACACCTTACCGCTGAGCAAGGCTGCTACGCCGGCAGCGCCAGCGCCTTCGACCACCAGCCGGCTATGTTGCAGCACGTGAGCAATCGCCATCACGATCTCTTCGTCTTCGACCGTGACCACCTCATCAACCAGAGACTGGATCATCGGCAAGGTCAGATCGCCAGGGCGCTTGACAGCAATACCATCGGCAATTGTATTTGCCGCAGGCACAGTCAATGGATGGCCAGCGGCCAGCGAGGCTGGCACCGGCGCGCAGCCAGCAGCCTGAACACCAACGATACGGGCATGGGGTAGCAAGGTCTTGACGGCCAGAGCAATTCCGCTGATCAGGCCGCCACCGCCAATCGGCACCACCAGTTGCTGGAGATCGGGCAACGCTTCAACCAGCTCAAGCCCAATTGTGCCCTGACCGGCGATAACCCGTGGATGATCGAACGCATGGACATAGGTCAGACCGCGCTCTTCCTTGAGAGCATGGGCACAGGCGACGGCATCGTCAAATGTCGCGCCGTGAAGGATGACTTCGGCGCCAAGACGACGGGTTGCCACCACCTTGGTGAGTGGGGCGCGTTCGGGCATAACGATGGTCGCCTTCACGCCGAGCAATTGAGCGGCCTGAGCGACTCCCTGGGCATGGTTGCCGGCTGATGGGGCAATCACACCGCGCGCCTGTTCTTCGGGGGTAAGATGAACTATTGTGTTGTAAGCGCCGCGAATCTTGAATGAACCGCTTTGTTGGGTATTCTCGGCTTTGTAGAAGATCGGCCCGCCCAATTCGGCGCTTAGCCGGGTAGCGGGCAATACCGGCGTTGGCAAAATGATGTTGCGCAGCGCGCGTCGCGCCGCCTGGATGTCGGCAAGTTCAATAGCAAATCGGCTCATGGAACGTCGTTGCTCCCTGATCTGAGGCCATCATTGGCACTAATCCTCTCCCGCAATGATCTCCTGGGCATTCGCTGCGCGCGCCGCCAGCACGCGAAAGCGCATTGCCGTATCGCGATCGCGCGCCTGCTCGGCAGCGCGCATCAGCACGCCAAGCGCCAGTTGTAACCGACGCAGCTCTTCCCGATCGCCGACCAGTTGCAGTCGGGCAATCTCTTGCTCGCAATAGTGGGCAATCTGATCGATCGTGAGCATCACCATTCTCCTGCGATCTTAGCGTCTTGCCTTGCTGCCATTGTACCATTGTTACTCTACAATGAAACAAATCGATGACAGAGAAAGGAGCTACCTCAATGCCGATGAGCATTGCCGAATTGACTGCCGCGATTAATCAGTTTGTCACTGATAAAGGCTGGTATGCGCCCGACAGCATCTTCCCGCAAACACCGCGCAACATCGCGATTTCGGTGGCCGTAGAGGCAGCCGAGATTCTGGAACATTTCCAGTTTCACGACGAGCCACGCAACCGTGAGGCGCTGGCTGGTGAGCTGGCCGATGTGGCCAATTATCTGTTTCAACTGGCGTATCTGCTCGACATTGACCTTGAACAGGCCATTTTGACCAAGCTGGCAGAAAACTATGGCCGAACCTGGAATGAGTAACTGGTTGTTCGCACCCTCTTTCACAATCATGTAACTATCGCGTAACAACGAGTGTTATACTGCATTCTACCTGTTAAATTTGCCGACCGTGCTCGTCACGTTCAATGAGGAAACTGGAGAAACGCACTATGGATCGTGCCGCACACATCAAGCAGATTGCCGATAGCTGGAACTCCCCTCGTTTTGCCGGTATTGTGCGCCCCTACACCCCGGAAGATGTTTATCGCTTGCGTGGTTCGGTGCAGATTGAGTATACGCTGGCCCGGATGGGCGCTGAACGCTTGTGGAACCTGTTACACAGCGAGCCGTACATCAATGCGCTCGGCGCGTTGACCGGTAATCAGGCGATGCAGCAGGTCAAGGCCGGGTTGAAGGCGATCTACCTGAGCGGGTGGCAGGTTGCCGCAGACGCCAATCTTGCCGGGCAGATGTATCCCGATCAGAGTCTTTATCCGGCTAACTCCGGCCCGCAGCTCGCGCGCGCCATCAACAACGCGCTGCGGCGGGCCGATCAGATTTATCACAGCGAGGGACGCGACGACATTTACTGGTTTGCGCCAATTGTGGCCGACGCTGAAGCCGGTTTTGGCGGTCCACTCAACGTATTTGAGATCACGAAGGCGTATATCGAAGCCGGTGTGGCGGGAATCCACTTTGAGGACCAGCTCGCTTCAGAGAAGAAGTGTGGCCACATGGGTGGAAAGGTACTGATCCCAACCCAGGCTGCCATTCGCAACCTGGTTGCCGCCCGCCTGGCCGCCGATGTGATGGGAGTGCCGACGATTATCGTGGCGCGCACTGACGCCAATGCAGCTACCTTACTGACCAGCGATATCGATGAGCGCGACCGTCCCTTCTGCACTGGCGAGCGCACCAGCGAAGGCTTCTACCGGGTGCGGGCCGGACTCGATCAGGCCATCGCGCGCGGGCTGGCTTACGCTCCTTACGCCGATATGATCTGGTGTGAGACGAGTGAGCCGAACCTCGAAGAGGCGCGCCGTTTCGCCGAAGCAATTCACGCTCAGTTCCCCGGCAAGCTGCTCGCCTACAACTGCTCGCCGTCGTTTAACTGGAAGAAGAAACTCGACGATGCCACCATCGCCGCATTCCAGCGCGAACTGGGCGCAATGGGGTATAAGTTCCAATTCGTGACGCTGGCCGGCTTCCATACGCTCAACTACAGCATGTTCGATCTGGCATACAACTACCGCGAGCGTGGAATGGCTGCTTACAGCGAGCTGCAACAGGCTGAATTTGCAGCGGAAGCATACGGTTACACGGCAACCCGCCACCAGCGTGAAGTGGGTACCGGCTACTTCGATGAGGTGGCGCAGGTGATTGCCGGCGGTGAGAGCAGCACTACAGCGCTGACCGGCAGCACCGAGGAAGAGCAGTTCCACTAAACGCAATCGCTACGCCGGAAATAATAGCGACGGGCTGACGTATCCTGCAGCGGGTTTGATACGTCAGCCCGCCGTTGCTGTATCACGTGTATAATATCGGGTGTGCAGATCCCGGCATTAATTATCATCACCGGTTATCCAGCAACCGGCAAAACAACCCTCTCGCGAGCGCTGGCGGACAGCCTGCTCCTGCCGTTGTTAAGTAAAGATACGTTCAAAGAATTGATGTTCGACGGGTTGGGATGGTCAGATCGGGAATGGTCGCGGCGAATTGGTTCAACGGCCATTTCACTGCTGTACCATACTGCGGCAACCATTCTGTCCAGTGGCCAATCGTTGATTGTAGAGAGCAATTTTCGCGTCGATCTCGATACTCCGCGCATGCAACGATTGCAGGCCATAGCTCCGTTTCGGCCAATCCAGATCCGTTGCGTTGCCCAGGGTGAAGTGCTGGTAGAGCGAATTATCAGTCGGGTTGCGCTCGGCCAGCGCCATCCCGGTCATTGTGATGACATGGCGCCTGCCGATCTCGAAGTGGTTCGCACCCGCGGTGATATTGAGCCGCTGCCAATCGGGGGGCCACTGCTGACCGTCGATACGACAGTGCCTGCGCTGATCGACTCACACGCGATCCTGGAGTGGACACGGGCGCAACTACAGAGCATAGAGTAGCAACCCTACTGTTTAAGGAGTTTGGCAATGAGTCAGGCGATCATCCATCCCACCGCTACAGTTGATCCGCGGGCGCAAATTGGCGATGATACGCGCGTCTGGCACTGGACGCAGATCCGGGAAGAGGTGACCATTGGCCGTGAGTCGATTATCGGCAAGGGATGTTACTTCGATGCCGGGGTAACAATTGGCAGTCGAGTAAAGATCCAGAGCAATGTTTCGGTCTTCCGCGGCGTAACTATCGAAGATGGGGTCTTCGTCGGGCCACACGTCTGTTTCACCAATGACAAAACACCGCGCGCGATCAACCCGGATGGCACGCTGAAAGGGGCAGACGACTGGACGGTAACGCCAACACTGGTGCGCTACGGAGCCAGCATTGGCGCTAATGCAACGATTGTGTGCGGGATCACGATTGGGCGTTTTGCAATGGTAGCAGCCGGCGCAGTCGTGACGCGCAACGTGCCTGATTACGGTCTGGTAATGGGGAATCCGGCTCGCCTGATCGGCTATGTCTGCCCGTGTGGCGCGCGCCTGCCGGGTGGACCAACCCAAACGCCCGAGACGCGCACCTGCCCGGCGTGTGGTCAGACCACGCTAGTTGGTGACGCATAGCAAACCGGGAATGGCATTAGCGGATCGTGTGGGGAACCAGCGGCGCATTGAGTTGCGCGCGCGCAGTTTCCCAGTGACCGAGTGGAGCTAGCTCGATCTGATTGCTGTCCGGATCGAGCAAGAGCACAGCTCGCTCGAAGTATTGGGCAATCCGCCGGCTGCCATCGGCCAGACGAGTGAGAAACGGCGCGCTGAGCGGCTCGCTAAAAACCATTTGCGCGCCGCCCCGCTGCCAGTACTCAGCAAAAGGACCAGATGGCCAATCAACCGGCGTTCCCACGGCATCACCACCGCCATAAGCCAGCGCCGCTGCCGCTTCGGAGCCGAGCGCTGCCAGCCGAACGTAGTCAACGGTGTCGCGCCGGGTTTCATCGACGACGATGATTGCGCGACTGAAGGTTTGGCGGATACCGGTAGCGGAAACTTCGGCGGCGCCCAGCGGCAGACCAAAACGCGCTTCCGCGCCGAGCGCTCGCCAGAAGCGGTAGATAACTGCCGGAACCGGCGTGTCGTTGATCAATCCCGGCTCAGGCAATGGCAACAGCTCAGTGGCATTTGCCAGCACTGCGCGCAATCCGGCGAGATTCTCGGCAATTTCGGGCTGATCGCCAGTGACCAGTTCGGGCGTGATGGCGGCAATGCCCAACCCACCGGCCCAATCGTGCATTCCACCGGTGATAGTGTAACGATCCCAGAAACGGGCATACGTATAACCAGCGGCAGCGGCGTACACTTGCGCCATAGCGATCGAAGGGGCGTGTTCGCAACTGGCCGGGAAGACTACCCCGGCATTGGAATGGAGAAAGATTGCGCCAGCAGCGTCGAGCAGAAATGAGCGGAGCAAGCGGCTTTCAACCTGGGAGTCGGGATAGGGGCCGCCGGTGTCAGAGACAATACCGCGCGCGCCCTGGACCCGTTGCCGCCAGTCATTGTCTGGACATGCATCGTGGCTGGTATCCATATTCCGGTTGAGATCAACGCCGGCAGCGTCGAATCGCCAGCCCCGGGCCAGGCCGTCGGGGTTGAGCAGGGGAATGATGACGAGGCGCACATCGGTCGGTACCTCAGCGGGGTTGGAGCGGAAATGGTCTATCAGGGCCAGCGCCAGGCGATAGGTATTGGCTTCGGGAGCGCCATGGGTCGCGCCGACCACAACCAGTTTGCGCGGGCCATCGCCAAAAATGACCGCCTCGATCGGGCGACCTTCTGCCGAGCGACCGATCTCGACCTCGCGAACAGGTATCGGCTGCGTTGGCGATAACCTCAGTGGCCAGCCCGCCACAATCAGAAATGCCAGCAGGAACAGATATTTCATACCAACCATTGTATACGGAACGATCGACTACGCTTGCGGGTTCTTGCCTCTCAACAAGCGCTACAACCGTGCCTCTTCTTTCAGACGCAGATACGTATTCACCACCGACACCGTTAACGCTGTTGCCGGAACATCGAGGGTCAACGCGCCGCTACGCTGGATCTGATCGAGCAAGGCGCGCCGTTCATCGGCCAACTGTTCGGCAACCAGACGACGAAACAACTCGTGACTGTTACGCACCGGACGACCGGCTATGTTGGCGATATTTGGATCGCTAATCGTTACACATAGCGGCAGATGACGACGGGCTAAACGGCGCAGATGGGTGACAAGGGGCTGAACAGCAGCCGGATTGGCCAGATCGGTAAAGATGATGATCAACGTGCGCCGTTGCTGGCGCTGATCGAGATAGGCCAGCGCAGTGGCAATATCAGCTTCGACCGGTTGCGCCTGCACATTGTACAGCGTCTCAAGTAAGCGTTGAAACTGGCCTTTACCTTTGCGTGGAACAACGAAGTTCTCGACCTTGCCGGCAAACGTGAGCATGCCAACCTGATCGCCTTTGCCGAGCGCCACATAGCTCAGCATCAGAGCCGTGTTGACAACGTAATCGAGCCGGGTCAGACCGGCATCATCAGGTTGAAGCGGGTCAGCCACCGGCATTGCCATTAAACGACCAGCATCGATCACGCAGAGGATATGTTGACTACGTTCAGCCTCAATCTCAGCCACGATTGGCTTGCCACGACGGGCTGTCGCTTTCCAGTTGATCCGTCGGTATTCATCATCGGTGGTGTACTCGCGCAGGCGCTCAAATTCACCACCCTGACCCAACTGCCGGATCGAACGCAAGCCGATGGCGCGCAACTGGCCACGTCGTATCAGCAGATCGTATTTCCGCGCCTCAAGCAGGTTGGGATAGACCTGCACTGTCGCTGCCGCCGGAAAGCGAACCTGGCGTTGATGACAACCGAGCACACCAACGTAGCGCATCACCACATCACCAAACTGGTAGTCACCGCGCCGTCGTGGACGCGCGTGATAGTGGAAAGAACCAAGACTGAGGGGCGCAATTTCACCAGACAACACCTCAGTATCAACCGGCATCTCGACCGGATACTCATCGCGTAATGTAAATCGAAGTGGACGCGGCGAGGCGTTGGTGATCAGGAGCGTGATCAGATTTGACGCGCCAAGGGAGAGTCGCCGATCATGCACACGCTCGACCTCGATCTGATGAGGGCGTGGCGAGAGCAAAATATCGCTGACCAGCACCATGCCGACCAGCGCAATGTAGACCACAGCGATCCAGCTCAAGAACGGCGCAAGCGCAGCCCCGGCGATCAGCGGTGCCGCTAGCAGGAGCAAGAGTAACAGGCGAGGCGTTGGGAGCATGCAGGCACTCGATGTACAGGAGAGGGAAATCCCTGGCGAAACCAAAACGCTCTGAGATACCGGTTATTGCGCGCATCAATATCCATTATAATCGATGCATCAACCTGTAACGACAGACACTACCTCACATATGATCATTCAACGACTGCGGCAAACTCCGCTCCGGGCATGGCCCATCCTGTCACTTTCAACCACCGAAGGTTCCATCCTCTTCATGATCGCGTTTCTGGTCTCAGCGGCACTCGGCGTCGCGCGCCAAACCCTGTTCAACTATCGATTTGGCATCGGTGAAGAAGCGGCGGCACTCTACGCTGCATTCCGGTTATCGGAAACCATCAGCACCCTCATTGCCGGAGGCGCTTTGACCAATGCGCTGGTGCCGTATCTGCTCATAGCAGCCCGCCAGGGCGAGCGGGCAATCTCGCTCCTGGTCAGCAGATTTCTTTCCTTTATGCTGGTGGTGGCGATTCCGCTCACCATAGGCTTTGGGTTGAATGCAGCGCCACTCTTGCGCTGGATCATTGCGCCAGGACTTGACCCGGCAACGCAGGAACTGGCCGCGTTACTAACCCGGATTCTGGTGGCCGAAATTGTCGTGCTGGTTGTCGAAGGCATTCTCAGCGCGATCTTGATTGCGCGCGGTCAATTCCTCTTGCCGGCACTGGGGATTGCGTTGCGCAATTCGGTGATCATCACGGTCTTGCTGACACCCGCGCCAACGATTATTGATGCCGCGATCGGATCGCTCGGCGACTCAATCATTCAGCTTCTCATCCTGATACCCGGTCTCGTCCATCACCGTCTACAACTCCGACCGGCATGGAACCTGCGCGATCCCCTGATGCGCGGCACTCTGCGACTGGCCATACCGGGATCGATTTCGGCAACGATCAACTACAGCAACGCAATCGTTGATACGGCCATTGCCAGTTTGGGAGCGCAGGCGGCAGGGTTAGGCGCGCTCCACAATGCGTTGCTATTGGGATATTTACCGCAACGGTTGTGCGGAATCGCCATTGGTCAGGCAGCCTTCCCCTATCTGGCTGCCGCAGCGGTTGCCCGTGACCGGGATTTGTTTCGTCGCCGCTGGCTCGCGGCCACCGGCATCGGCGCAGCGCTGGCCGCTCTCAGCGGATTGGCATTGGCGATAGGTGGGCGCCGGCTGATTCAGTTGATCTTTGAACGCGGGGCTTTCGATAGTGTAGCCGGTGATCTGACATTTGCCATTCTGTTTATCTTTGTCATCGGCTTGCCGATCTACGTCACGGTGGAAATAACCGGACGGGCATTAATTGCGCTCGGCGATGCGCACACTCCTTTGCTGGCAAACATCGCGCAACTAATCACGCGGATCGGTGTTGCAATGTCCTTGTGGCAGATAGCCGGCGTGTTTGCCGTGCCAATCGCGATTGTGCTCAGCAGCTTCGTCGAGGCCGGCATTCTCAGCGGCGTCATCCTTGCGCGCTTGCGGCAGACACAGACGTGGCGCGCAGCGCACCACATGATCATCGATTGATAAATGCATACAATTATATATTGAATGTTTTCGTTATGTCTGGTAAAAGTCTGGTATGATTGATCGAAGGGGATGCAATTACTACGGGGAGCAGCAATCATGGCAGAACCACAGACACCCCGGCCAGGCAGTCTCCACCTGGATGCAGCAGCCGCACTTTCCCACCTCCCGATCACGCTGAGAGTAATCGATGCCAATTATCGCCTGATCTACACCAACCAAACCTGGAACAACGGGCAGATAATCTGGTCATTACCTCCTGCGCAAGCCGATGAGTCGATTCTCCTCAAAATTGACGACGCAACGCGACGCGCGATCTGGCAGCACTGCTGCGATCGAGCGCTTGACGGCGAGTCATGCATAACGACGATAGCAGAGAGCAGCTTTCATTTCCTACCCATCTCCGATGTTCAAGGCCAGCCCTACGTACTGGTGATTGAAACTGCCTCCCCTCCCCCGCAGGCACAGCGTGACATTGACGACCAACACCGGGTTGCAATCGAGGCTATTCCTGAGCCTTTCAGCCTGTGCGAGGTGATTCGCAACCAGCGCGGTCAGATCGTTGATGCGCGCATTGTCGCCGTAAACACCGCGATGTGTCGGCTGACCGACTACTCGTATCAGGATTTAAGCGGGCAACGCCTCCTTGATCTGTTTCCCAATTTTGCGGAAGACGGTGTCTTCGGCGAGCTGAGGCGAGTAGTCGAAACCGGCACACCGTTGCGACGACAGGCTACCATCACCACCCAGAGCGGTGAGTTACGGATCATTGAGCTGTGCGTTGTCCAGATTGGTGACGGCTTTACCGGAATCTGGCGGGACATCACTGCCCAGGTACAGCGCGATCAGCAATGGCGCCAGCAGGCGCAACTCTTCGATCATATCGTCGATGCAGTGATTGGCACCGATTTGAATTATGTCATCACAAGCTGGAATCGAGGAGCTGAACTGATTTACGGCTGGTCGGCAAGCGAGACGATTGGTCACCGTTTAGGCGAGTTCCTTAGGACCCATTTTTCCGAGACTACAGCAGAAGAAGCGATGGATACTCTGCTCCAGACTGGTCGTTGGGAGGGTGAAGTAGAGCAGAACCGGCGTGACAACACACTTGTGCCCATCCATTCGGTTGTTGTGTTAGTTCGTGATGAAAAGGGCGCGCCTACCGGCATTGTGGCTGTCAATCGCGATATGAGCGAGCGGCGGCACTTCGAACAGTTGCTGATGAAAGTCAACCAGCGACTCGAGGAGGCGATGATCGAGGCCCAGCGGCAGGCGAATGAAGTGTTGCTGGTCAATGAATTACACGATTTGCTCCAGGTCTGTCAGACGCGGAGCGAAGCGGCCAATGTGATTGCGTTTAGCCTGCAACGGATCTTCCCAAGACAAATCGGGTATGTGCTGGTGCGCCAGACCGGCTCTGCCAGCCTGAATCTGCTGGCTGCGTGGGGCGACTGCGCGCCAACCAGCGATCCGATCACCATCGACCAGTGCTGGGCATTGCGTCGAGGCTTACTCCACCGCGCCTGTCCCGAAGAAAATCTCCGCTGCGCGCATATACCCCCAGCCTACGAAGATTGCACATGCTGCGTGCCACTGGTAGTGCAAGGGGACATTTATGGATTGCTGCACATTGCCGGTCGCGATCTACCGCGGAGCGAATTGATTGTGATGACCGGCGACGCGATCAAATTAGCGCTCTCTAATCTTGATCTGCGCGCGATGCTACGCGAGCAGGCCATCATCGATCCATTAACTAGCCTTTACAACCGACGTTATCTGGAAACCACCCTGCCGCGCGAACTTCACCGCGCGCAACGTGAGCGATCGCCGCTTACGGTGGCGATGGTCGATATTGATTATTTCAAACAGTTCAACGATCAGTATGGGCACGATGCCGGCGATACACTTTTGCGCGAGCTGGCCACCATCTTCCGCGAGCATATGCGACAGAGCGATCTGATTTGCCGGTACGGTGGCGAAGAATTTGTGCTGATTATGCCGGGAATTAACAGTGTCACGGCGCAACAGCGGCTTCAGCAACTGAAAGAAACCGTGCAGCACCGCCCAATCACCTTTGCCGGCCAACTGCTAAAGCCGGTGACCATCTCGATTGGCTATACCATTTGCATGCCTGATGAAGATAATGCGCGCCACGCGCTCCAGCGAGCTGACGCGGCGCTCTATGCAGCCAAACGCAGCGGACGCAACCGGGTCGTCCGCTTCTCTGAAGATATCCCGCTACCGGACGAGCAACGGCACGAATAATTTCAGCGGAGCCTGAGACACCTCAACACTCAGCTCATTACTGAAAGGACCGCACACGATCTCATTGCAGGCACGCACACGGATCGTGTAGCGTCCCACATCAAGCAGGATGCTATTATTTGTGAGCAAAACCATCCAGGTCAGGCCATCGACTCGCCGCGCTTCTGCTTCGTAGCGCGCGGCGCCGGTTACCGGACTGAATGACACCTGCACCAACGCACCGTGATTGGTCAGGCCGGTCAGGGTTGGCGGCTCGAGCTGCGCCGCTGGAGCAACACCGGCGTACTCAAACGCGCCGAGGTCACAGGGGCCAACTCGCGCTGCGCCGCGCTGATCGAACGCCGGACAATCAGCTCCGGCATCAATTGCCGGACTACCCGCCAGCAATGCGAGAGAGGGGATGAAGCCGCCGTGATAGTCAACACTCTGCGCAACGCGCGGTTGGGCCAGCATAATACCGCTCACACACGATCGACCGGTTGGGGTTTGCAGATTGCGACTACCGCGGAGGGCACCAAAGCACTGCACCGAGTCATGCGAACTACCGATCTGGTTATCGGCGATGATGGTATTGCGCAGTTCAACATCGGCGCTATTGCTTGACGTATTATAAATACCGCCACCGAGCCGGTCAGCGTGATTGTGGGCAACGGTAACATTGACGACAGTGGCCTGACCACCGTTGAAATAGAGACCACCGCCATTGCCTTTGTCAGTGTTTGCGGCATCGGCGCGATTACCAACCACGGCGAGGTTGGTCAATACGGCGCGATTCCAGTTGGTATGGAATGTTGTCTGCGCCACTACCACAGCGCCACCAATATCTTCAGAACGATTATTGAAGAATGTTGAGTCGCGCAAGGTGAGAGGGCCGTTATGGTGCATCAAGGCGCCACCGCTGGCGCGACCATTGCTATTGAGATAGACGATATTATCGGCAAAAAAGCTGCGTTCGATGGTAGAGCTATCGGGATGGTAAAGGTATGAATAGACAGCGCCGCCAAAATTACGCGCTTTGTTGCCGATAAAGATACTATCACGGATCACAATTTGACCGCCGACTCCCGATTGACCGGCGCCATCGTTGTAGATTGCGCCACCGAAACCAAAATTGGCGACCACACCACCGCGCGAGCTATCGTTATTGCGGAACGTGGAACGCAAGACGGTGATCGGGCAACGCAAATTATAGATCGCGCCGCCATTGATGCCGCGATTGTGCTCGAACAGGCTATCTTCGATGTGAAGACGACCAAAATGCATTGAAATTGCGCCACCGCCCTCTTCATCTGTACCCGCCGTGCTATCGTTGTTGCGAAAGATGCTATTGTAGATAAACACCCGCGAATTGAGGCCGGCGGAACGAATTGCGCCACCCTCGACGCTACGGCCATCAATCAGCGTCAGATTGCGGATAGTAAGAGTCGTATCGTAGAGCCAGATCAGGCGCGTTCGCCCGCCGCCGCTGAGCGTGACACGTCCACCCTGTTGGGGGCCACCGCCATCGATCTCGGTATCTTGGCGAACTTCTAGTTGATCGGTAAGGGTAATCGTAACCGGTTGAGGACCGCAATTGAAGGTAACGCGCCCACCGCCAGCAACCGCTGCGCGAAGCGCCGCTTCGGTGCAACTACCCGGTGTGCCGTTGCCGACCACGCCAGCGGCATGAACCGGCGCTGCCGACCAGATGAGGACGATACTACCAACGAGGAGCCAGCGCAGCAGAGATGACAGATTGTTCATTTTTAAGCCCCATGAGATGAGACATTGATGACAGCTTTTTCATCTCACAGGATAAAAGTGCAGATCTTTGCTGGCTACATGACTTTTTGGCTATATTTGTAGATAGTACCTGCGGTAAAGAATGGCAAGCGAGATTAATGAATTGTCAGATAAATGAACAGAGCGGCACAGATGTGCCGCTCTGTTGACAGGCGCCAGCAATGACGCTACGAATTACGACTCGTTCTGAGTATCAGCTTCAGCGCGGTCAAGGGCGCTGCCGATACTGAAATACTTCGCTTCAGGGTGATGCACCACGATGGCGGCAGTGCTCTGTTCGGGCACCAACTGGTAGGCCGCAGTCAACGTCACTCCGATCTCCTCACCGGGTAAAATCTGCCACAGTCTGGCATGTTCGGACAGATCGGGGCAGGCCGGATAACCCCACGAATAGCGCTTACCGCGCCGTTCGTCAAGGCCCAGCCCTTGCCGGATAATGCGGTTCGTATATTCGGCCAGCGCCTCGGCCAGACTAACGCCGAGACCATGGATGTAGTAGCTGCGGCTGTAGTCGCCGCGCTGTTGCAATGCATCAACCAGTTCATCGACTGCGCTGCCCATCGTGACGATTTGGAAGGCAGCTACATCGTATTCACCACTCTCAACACTGCGGAAATAGTCGCTAATGCAGAGCCGCTCACGCGCAGGTTGACGCGGGAAGGTAAAACGAGTCAACTCGCGCGAGCGATTGGTCGGATCGTATACGATCAGATCGAGACCATCACTCTGCACCGGGAAGTAGCCATAGATCACCTTTGGCTGCAACCAGCCATCACGCTCAGCTTCAGCGATCAATTCGCGCACTTTTTGATCAAACTCGGCCTGCAATCGCTCCCATTCGGCGCCCTTGGCATTTTTTGCCCCCCATTGCAACCGGTAGAGACTGTTACGGTCAAGGCATGCAACCACATCTTGCAACCGAATCCGACTGGTAGCGCGCCAGCCCCAGAAGGGAGGCACCGGCACCGGCACATCAGTGCGCACTGCCGAACGCGCGCCAGCCGCACTGGCTCGTGATGCCTCACCAAGCTCGGTCAACGCAACCCGTCCGGTCACACGCCGGTGGAGCACATTGGCCGCTTCACGGATCGTCTGTTCGATAAACTGGTCACGCACCGTTGGATCGCTCAGCTTATCCATCGTCTCCAACCCCTCAAAAGCGTCTTTGCAGTAGAAGACGCCGGCAGGGTACGGATCTTCCTCATCGACGAAGGTAATGCGCTGACCGTATTGCCGGTTAATCGCCGCGCCGCCGACCAGCACCGGTATTTTGAGGCCACGCCGGTGAAGCTCTTGCACGCAGAGCGGCATTTGCTTACTGGTGCTGACCAGCAGAGCTGAGAGACCGATGGCGTCAGCCTGCACTTCTAACGCCTTCTCAATGATGGTATTGATCGGTACCTGTTTGCCGAGGTCGTAAACCATGTAGCCATTGTTGGAGAGAATGGTATTGACCAGATTCTTGCCGATGTCGTGAACATCGCCGTAGACCGTCGCCAGCACCACTTTGGCCTTGCTCGCGCCTTCAATGCGATCGAGGTAGGTCTCCAACCGGGCTACCGCCTTCTTCATCGCTTCTGCGCTTTGCAGCACGAACGGCAGAATCAATTGACCAGCGCCAAACAGATCGCCTACCTCTTTCATCGCCGGCAGCAGCACATTGTTAAGCACATCAACCGCAGCTCGCCCTTGAGGCGAAGCGCCTTGCTCGTCGCGCAAAGCTGCTGCCGGATCGCTCAGGCGCAAACCAACTGCTTGCAAACGCAGATCGACGGCCTCATCAATGTCTTGCTCAATCCCCTCTTTCTTGCGGTGCAGAATCTTCCAGTGCAACCGCTGATCGACCGTCATACCGGCAGTGGGATCCTCGCGTTCACCCTCACTGCTGGCAGCGTGTTGCTCGAAGTATGCAATGAAACGAGCTAACGCATCGTCACGACGGGCAAAGATCAAATCTTCGCACACTTCGCGTTGCGCGGGGTCAATCTCGGCGTAAGGCGTGACATGAGCCGGATTGATAATAGCAGTATCCAGACCGGCGGCCACAGCGTGGTAGAGGAAGACGGAGTTGAGGGCGGCGCGAGCGTGTGGGGCAACGCCAAAGCTAAGATTGCTAACACCGAGGGTCGTGAAACAGCCGGGAATCCGCTGTTTAACCAGACGAATGCCCTCTAAAGTCTCGATAGCCGAATGGCGCAACTCTTCCTGGCCGGTGGTGATTGGGAAGGTCAGCACATCAAAGACCAGGGCTTCGGCAGGGATGCCATACTCATCGCGGGCAATCTGGGCAATCCGTTCAGCGATGGCAACTTTGCGTTCGGCGGTATGGGCCATCCCCTCTTCGTCAATCGTCATGGCAATGACCGCCGCGCCATAGCGCGCTGCCAGCGGCAACACTTTATCGATCTTCGCGCCACGCCCACCCTCAAGCGAGACCGAATTGATCAAAGCGCGACCGGGGTAGATCGATAGTGCGGCTTCGAGCACCTCGACTTCAGTGGTATCGATCACCAGCGGCAACTCGATATTGAGCGTCAGTTTCTTGATCAGGCGCGTCATCTGCTCTTTTTCATCGCTGCGTTCGGTCATGGCCACGCAGACATCGAGCATATGAGCGCCACTCTCCACCTGCTCGCGGGCCACCTCGAGCGCGCCATCGTAATCATCGCGCAACAGAAGCCGTTTGACCTTGCGCGAACCCAGCGTATTCAATCGCTCGCCGATCATCGTAAGGGTGGCATCTTGCCGGAGCGCGGCTGCGCGAATACCCGAACTGACGCTGGGAATGTACTCAACCTGCCGTTGCTTCGGATGCGGATTATCACCTAAAAGCTGGCGCAAACGAGCAATGTGCGCCGGTCGCGTGCCGCAGCAACCGCCAACCACAGATACCCCGTAGTCATGCACAAATTCGCTCAAGATGTCAGCAAACGGCTCCGGCTCCATCGGGTAGACTGTGCGTCCTTCCACCTCAAGCGGCAAACCGGCATTGGGGATGCACGAGATCGGCTTACGCGAATGAGCGGTCAAATATTGAATCGCGGCGCGCATATGCTCAGGGCCGGTACTGCAATTCAAGCCAATCACATCAACCGGCATCGCTTCGAGCGTGGCGATCAGAGCCGGAACATCAGTGCCGAGCAACATCCGACCCGAGAGATCGAGAAAGACCTGGGCCTGCACAGCAACGTCGGGCCGGTTGAGATCGGCCTTTGCCCGTCGGATACCATCGAGAGCCGCTTTGACTTCGAGGATATCGACACTCGTCTCGACCAGCAGCAGATCGACCCCACCCTCAATCAACCCGATCGCCTGCTCGCGGAAAATATCCGATAACTCGGCGAAGGTAATGTCACTCAAAGCTGGATCGTCCGATGAAGGAAGCTTTCCGGTCGGCCCCATCGAACCGGCGACATAACGCGGACGTCCATCGCGAGCAGCAAAGCGATCGGCTACCCGGCGGGCCAGAGCCGCTGCGGCGCGGTTGATCTCGATCACCCGGTCACCTAGCCCCCATTCCGCCAGACGGGGGCGGGTGCTCTGAAACGTACAGGTTTCGATCACATCACAACCTGCTTCGAGGAAGGAGGCGTGGATCGATTCAATGACATCAGGCCGGGTAATAACCAGATAATCGCGGCAACCAAACGTCGCTTCACCCCCGTAATCTTCGGCGGTAAGATCGAACGTATCAATCGACGTACCCATCGCGCCGTCGTAGATCAAAACCCGCTCGGCCAGCGCCTGCAAATAGGTCGGTCGTGTCACAACAGCCTCATTCATCTACCCTGGATCGAAATGCAGAATTGCAATCTCGACGCAACCGGTTGACAAAAAAGACGCCGGCGATCGAGAGACAGGAGCGCCGGCGCCGGTCTTTTCATGATAATAATATAGCAAAAAGCGGGGCAACGCGCGTGTTATGCTCGTTTGCGCGCTGGTTGGGAACGGCAATGCCACTATCACTTCGCCGCAGGTAGGGCAACACCATCTCGCCCGAGAAACGAGCAACTCACAAAACCTTAATTCAGCGTTGTTTGACTGTTTGTAGCCAGATAGATCACACGTTCGCCGATATTGGTGGCGCGGTCAGCAGTGCGCTCCAGGGCGTGAACCATATCAAGCAGATCGATAGCCGCCTCAAATCGGTCGGGATCCTGGCGAGCATCGGCGACTATCAAAGCGCGGATCGTATCTTCCAGCTCATCAACTCGCTCGTCGTAGGAAGTTAATGAGCGGGCCAGTTCAGCATCCTGGCGCAGAAACGCTTCCAGACTGATATTGACCATCTGCAAAGCGAGTTGCGCCATCTCGTGAATTTGGGGCGGCGGTGCCACAAACGCAGCGCGACGTGAAGCGCGGCGCACACGCTTGGCGATGCTATTGGCATAATCACCGATCCGCTCTAGCTCGCCGGCAATGGCCGTTACCACGCTGGTCAGGCGGAGATCAGAAGCAACAACCGGTTGCTGCGTCGCCAAAACATGGATAACACTCTCTTCCAATGCGCGCCACACTTCATCGATCTGTCGATCATCATTTATAATCTGAGCAGCGGCAACAGTATCCCAGGTTTCCAAACAGTGAATCGCGCGCAGCAATTGCTGCTCAACCATACTAAACATACGCAACAGATCCTCGCGCAAGGCGCTGATCTGGCGAATATACCGCTCACGAACCATGTGAATTCCTCCTTATTGCCCTTAGCCGCTCCTACAGCATCAGCTCAGCTCACCTGCGATCGCGACTTGCGCTATGTTGCATGTATGTCATAGAAACTAACGTTGCTTCGAAATGGTCATGCTTAAATACAAGCAATCAGGTCGTTGAAGCCAGAAAAGAGTCCGCTCTCATTATACTTGAAACCTTGACCGAATTGGCGCGAAATTGACGAGAATGGCTACGCCATCATCGCACTGTGTTGCATATCATAACCTTGACAGACATAGCAGCGCATGCTAAAATAGTGTCAGTTTTACACCAGTGAAAGGAGCCAGAATATGCCTGCAATTCATGACCTTGCTACCCGCAGCGCGCCGTTTCTCGCCTACCTCGAACAATGGCACAACAGTCTGCCAGAAGTCGAACTCGCCACTATTGTTGGCAATACACCGGAGCGAGTGGTCATCTGCTCCATCGACATGATCAATGGCTTCTGCAAAGAGGGGCCGCTCGCCGGGCCGCGTGTCGGCGCGCTCATCGAACCGGTTGTGCGTCTGTTCAATCGAGCTTATGAGCTGGGAGTACGGGCATTCATCCTCACGCAAGACACCCACGATCCGGCAACACCAGAGTTCGCTGCGTACCCACCGCACTGCGTCGCCGGTACCGCCGAAAGCGAGACCATCCGGGAGCTGACCGAATTGCCGTTTGCCGATCAGATCACGGTGATCGAGAAGAACTCGCTCAGTTCACACCTCGGCACCCGCTTTGATGCCTGGATAGCCGAACATCCGCAGATCGACACCTTCGTGCTGGTCGGCGACTGCACCGATCTCTGTGTCTATACTGCGGCGATGCATCTACGCCTCGAGGCAAATGCGCTGAACCTCAAACGGCGGGTGATTGTAGCGGCGAATGCGGTTGATACCTTTGACACACCGGTGAACGTGGCGCGCGAACTTGGGATCTATGCGCACGATGGCGATTTGCACCACGTACTGTTCCTGCACCATATGGCTCAGAATGGGGTAGAGGTGGCAAATCTGAAATAAACCTGGCCTGCCTTTACATGCTCTCTGTTACCCTCCTCATCGTTGGGGCGATCCGGTGGATCGCCCCTTGAATAATGTCAGGAAACGACACATCGCTTCAGAATACCCGCATCACAACCGTATCGTGGTATACTAAAAATCTGATCACTGATGTTGCCGCCGGGAGTACCTATGCCGGACGCCGAGGATCTTGCCACTCTGACAGTTGCCGAACTGGTTGCCCACGTGCAAGAGTTACGCAACGCGAACGCGCAGTTGCGGCGACAGTTGCATCCGGCTGGGCCACCGCTGGCAGCTCATGCACTCACTGCCGAGCTGATCCGGCAAACTTCATTACTTACCCGTCTGGGAATCGAGTTCCGCGAAGATCTGGAACCAACCGTCTTCTTACAGCAGGCCCTACAGGCTGTAACGGCCAATCTACCGGCTGATGAAGCGACCGCAGTGCTAATTGGTCCTGATCAACAGCCACTCCAGGCAATGACGGTTGCGCTCGGCGCGCCACGTCTGCTGCCACCCGAACGCGCTGCCGAGTTGCTTGGCTCTAGCAGCGCCGGTTGGGCTTTGCGTCATGGCAGCAGTGTGATGCTGCTCGATATTGCCGGCGAAGCGCCACGCCTGCACTTGCGCGAATTACAAACCGGCGGTAGCCTGATCGCAACGCCGATTCGGCAGTCAATGGCGACTATCGGCGTCCTGATGGTCTATCGTCTCGCGACCAATGCCTTTAGCAGCCTGGATCTCGTGCTCATCGAGAGCGTGGCCGCTCAACTTGGCGTAGCAATCGGCGCAGCCCGCCTCCATCGGCAACATCGCTTACGCCAGCAGCACATCCTGACATTACTCAATTTTGGTCAGGCATTTGCGACCGGCAATAACTTGGGTGATATTGCGGCGCGTTGTCATACCATTGCGACCGAAGCTTTCGCCGCCCGCTGGGGGTTACTCTTCTTGCGCCCTTCGCCCCAAAGTCAGCTTACGTGGGTTGAGCCTGCGGGTCTGACAATCGAGGCGCCGGTTACAGCCGCCAGTGGCGCGGCGCAGTTGAGCGCTGACAGTCAGAGCGTTGTGACTATGGCCTTGACCGACAGCTTGACCTGTATCGCGTTGCCCCTTATTCACGATGGCGCGGCAATCGGCGGCCTGACACTCGGTTACGCCGGCGCTCAATCAGCTCCAACCGGCATCGACTGGAATCTGTTAGAACTGTTTGCCCGTCAGACTGCAACTATTTGCGCAACATCGCAACTGGTTGCGCGTTTGCACGAACAGACTCAATTGCTCGAAGAGCTGGTTGCCGAGCGCACGAACCAGCTCCAACGCTCGCGCGACCTGCTGCGGATCGTCTTTGACAGCCTGCCGGAAGGGATCGCCTTACTGGATGAGAGCGAACGACTGGTCGCGGTCAATACAGTCTTTGCCAACCAGATTGTTGGCCGCCATCCCCGTGATCTGGTCGGCAAGACTTACGCTCACTTGCTGCGCCTGATCGAACGCGCTGCGCCAACTTCCATCGAACTGCTCCCCGATGTCGGCTCCGGTCGGCAACAACTACGAATCCGCCAAACGTTCGCCGAGGGTGAACGCCGTTACCTGATCGATCGGATGGAGATTCTATCATCACCCGGTCAGCCGCCGTCACGACTTGAGTTTTGGCGACGAGAATTGTAGCAGCCTTTTGTATTCCATAACCGTTTACAATGCCATACCTGCATACAACCCACAATGGTATTCGGATCCTGATCGACGAACTACCGCACACCCATTCAGTTGCTATTGGTTGTTTTATCGACATTGGCGCTCGCTACGAGACAGCAGAACTGGCCGGCGCTGCGCACTTTATTGAGCATATGCTTTTTAAAGGAGCCGGCGCATACCCTACCGCGCGCGACATTTCGCTGGCTGTTGAAGGCATTGGTGGTTATCTGAATGCCTCTACCGGCTATGAAACGACGATCTTCTACGCCAAGGTTGCGGCCATCCACTTCGCGCGCGCCCTGCACGTCCTGAGCGAGATGGTACAGCGCCCATTGTTTGATGCCACGGAACTCGAGAAAGAGCGCCGCGTGATTATCGAAGAGATCCGCGGCATCCAGGATAACCCCACCGAAGCCGTGCATGAATTACTCCAACAGACGATGTGGGGCGATCACCCTTTTGGTCGCGATATTGCCGGCAGTATCGCCACAGTCAGCGCAATGGCGCGGCACGAATTGTTGGATTTTTTTGCCCGCGGCTACCACGCCGGCAATCTGGTGGTGTCAGTTGCAGGTAGAATCGCTGCTGAACAGGCAATTCCTGCTATCGAACAGGCCTTTGCCGATCTCCCAACCTGTCAGCGACCCACAGCAATTGTCGCGCCACCACTACCAGATGCGCGACAGGTGAACGTTCTCGCGCGCGACATTGAACAGGGCAATTTCTGTCTCGGTCTGCCCGGCGTTTCATACCACGACCCTGACCGGCGCGCCGTGCAAGCGCTCGATGCTCTGCTTGGTGGCGGTATGTCATCCCGCCTGTTTCAAACGATCCGCGAAGAACATGGTCTAAGCTACAATATCGGCTCGTACCACAATGAGTTTGCCGATACCGGGATGTGGGTAATTTATGCCGGCGTAGAGCCTGATGCGCTCCGTGACGCCGTAGCTATGACGCGCCGCATTATCAACGATCTGGTTGAGTATGGCCCAACCGAGCAGGAATTGGCGACAGTTAAAGAGCAACTGAAAGGAAGTTTGCTCCTCTCCCTCGAAGATACCTGGGCAGTGGCGTCGCGCAACGCTACCAGCTTGCTGCGCCACCAGACGGTATCCCCGATCGAGCAGATTGTCGCCGAGTTTGATGCGCTGACGCTGGACGATCTACACCGCGTGGCGCGTCGGCTATTGGCCACTCAGCAGCAATGGCTGGCCGTGGTTGGCCCCTACGGGGAAGACGATCAGGCCGATTTGCAGGCATTGCTAGAAGAATGAGTTTGACTGATGAAGACGGTAGCGATCATTGGCGCCGGTATGGCCGGATTGGCAGCGGCTCGCGCGCTTGTCACCACCGGCCTAACACCGGTCGTATTTGAGAAGAGTCGCGGTGTTGGCGGTCGCGCTGCTACCCGCCGCATCGGCGATTTTTGCTTCGATCACGGCGCTCAATATGTTAAAGCGCCGTCACCAGCATTGCAAGACCTGATCGCTGCAACCGGTGACGCTGTGACGATTGCGCGTCCGGTGTGGACGTTCACCGCCGATAACCAGATCGCCCCCGGTGATCCTTCGTCTGCCGATGAGCAGAAGTGGACATGGCCGACCGGTATTACCCGTCTCGCCAAATATCTGGCCGCAGGACTCAATGTGTATCTGGAAACGACGGTTGCCGGCATACACAGCAACTCTGATGGGTACCATCTCTACGCCGAGGATGGGCGCGCGCTGGGTTGCTTCGATGCCATCATCCTCACTGCGCCCGCGCCGCAGAGCGCAGCCATCCTGAGCGCCAGCGCAGGAATGCCGGCAGTCAGGAGCCTTATCGAAAGCCTGCAACAGGTACAATATCGCCGCTCGATCAGCATCACTGTCGCATATCCGCGTCGCCCTGACACGCCGTGGTATGCGCTGGTCAACGTTGATCGCCAGCATTCGATAAGCTGGCTGGCATGTGAACACGAGAAACCAGGACGAGCGCCGGACAATGCTGGTCTGTTGATTGCGCAGATGAGTGATCAATGGGCAAGCACGCACTGGGATGGATTGTCGAAGGGTACCTTCGCGCCGGATGCCGCGCTGCCTCAACCAATTAGCGAAGCGCTGGCCGCGATTCAACCGCTGGTCGGCGATCTTGGCACACCGCTATGGATTAATCTGCAACGCTGGCGCTACGCTTTGCCCGATACCGCTGCCCCGGTAACAATGACAGAGCGAATTGTGCTTGCCGGTGATCTGGTGGCCGGGCAAGGGCGTGTGCATCTGGCCATCGAAAGCGGCTGGCGCGCTGCCGGGCAGATCGGCACGCTGCTGGCTCAATAATGAGACAGCTTCGCTACGTTTGGTTGGAAAATCGTCTGCTCCGTTACCAGCGCATCTTGTAATCAAGGAATAGTCGATGACAAACACAGCCTGGCCACCGGTCTTTGACGGCCATAACGACGTTCTGCTCGATCTGCACCGGCCAGAACCGGGCAAGGAACGCGACTTCTTCACGAGCAGTCCATACGGGCATCTCGACCTGCCGCGCGCTCGCGCCGGTGGCTTCGGCGGCGGAATGTTTGCCATCTACGTTCCGCCAGCCACATCACAACCTGCCGCTTCACCACTACCTGAACCACCCTATCACCTGCCGTTGCCGGCGGCGCTCGAACAGCACTACGCGCTGCAAACGACACTGGCAATGGCAGCGCGCCTCTTTCGCCTTGAAACCGAGTCGAATGGTCAGTTTCGTGTCTGTCGCACTGCCGGTGAAATTGCCGACTGCCTCGCCAATGGCGTCATTGCCGCCGTCTTTCATATCGAAGGCGCCGAAGCAATCGGCCCCGATCTCGATGAACTAGAAGTGCTGTATCAGGCCGGACTCCGCTCACTCAGCCCGGTGTGGAGCCGACCTAACATCTTTGGTCACGGCGTCCCCTTTGCCTTTCCCGCCAGGCCTGACATTGGTCCTGGCCTGACCGATGCCGGTAAAGCGCTGGTAAAAGCGTGCAATCGGCTCCGTATCCTGATCGACCTCTCACATCTCAATGAAGCAGGCTTTTGGGATGTGGCTCGTTTGAGCGATGCGCCACTGGTTGCAACCCATTCCAACGCGCACGCCATCTGCCCACACAGTCGCAATCTCACCGACCGGCAACTCGCGGCAATCCGTGACTCGGGTGGCATGGTTGGAATCAACTTTGCGGTAACCTTTCTCCGACCGGATGGACGACGCGATGTCAATATGCCGCTTGCGGTGATGGTGCAGCACATTCAGTACATGATTGAACGCATGGGCATCGATCACGTTGGTTTCGGTTCAGATTTCGACGGCGCATTAATGCCGGCTGCCATCGGCGACGCGCGCGGCCTACCACATCTCTTGCAGGCGCTGGCCGACGCCGGATTCACTGCGAATGAACTGCGCAAACTGGCTTTTGAAAACTGGCTGCGGGTGTTACGTTTGACGTGGGGAGGATAAGCAGACTGTTATGCGTAATCTCAATCAAACCGAGCAACGGGTGCTCGCTTCCATCGACGAAGCTGGACTGCTAGAGGCGCTGGCTACGCTGGTCAGCATCCCTAGCCTTGACGGCACTGACGCCGAAAATGATGCCCAACTGGCAGTTGCTGCTCTGCTGGATACACCGGGCATCGCGGTCGATTGCTGGGAGATCGATCTGCCACAAGTATATTCCCATCCGGCCTGTAGCTGGGAAGTAGCGCGCAAACGGGCGCTGGGAGTGGTTGGAATACTCGGCGCCGATCGCGGAGGGAGGAGCCTGATCCTGAACGGGCACGTTGATGTGGTGCCTGCCGGTGATCGCCGCTTCTGGCGTAGCGATCCCTGGCAGGCAACCATTGCCGAAGGGCGGGTATACGGGCGCGGCGCACTCGACATGAAAGGTGGTCTGTGTTGCGCCATTTTCGCTGCCCGCGCAATTGCCGCCGCAGGCATTCAACTGCGTGGACGTTTGCTGATCCAGAGTGTGATCGGCGAGGAAGATGGTGGCCTGGGCACACTGGCCACTATTCTGCGTGGTCACACGGCTGATGCCGCGATTGTTGCCGAACCGACCGAACTCAAAATCGCGCCAGCGCAAGCCGGCGCGCACAACTTTCGCCTGACCGTCTACGGCGCAGCCGCGCATGGTTGTGTCCGTGAAGAAGGTGTGAGCGCAATCGAAAAGTTTGTCCCGCTTCATCAGGCGATTCTGGCTCTCGAACGCGCTCGCAATGATCGCCTGCGGGCGACCGATCCCGCCGGCCTGTTCGCCCGTTACCGCACTCCCAACGCTATCTGCATCGGTGTTGTTCGCGCCGGCGAATGGGCATCGTCAGAAGCCGAGCAGCTCGTGGCAGAAGGCCGTTACGGTATCGGCATCGGCGAAGACCCGGCTACAGCGCGCGCCGAACTCGAGCAAGCGATTGCCGCTGCTGCCGCACAGGATCCGTGGCTGCGCGCGCATCCGCCGACGCTGGAATGGTGGGGTGGTCGGTTTGATCCGGCCAGTACCCCGCTCGATGCGTCGATTGTGCAGACCCTCGCCGACTGCGATCAGGCGGTTCGCGAGCTGCCAGCCCGCTTTGAAGGCATGACGTATGGCGCCGACATGCGACTGCTGGTGAACGTTGCCGGCATTCCCACCGTTTTGTACGGGCCGGGCGATGTGCGCGACGCTCACCGGCCAAACGAGTCGGTCGCAATTGCCGATCTCCTGACCGCAACCCGTGTCTTTGCTCTCACTGCGCTCCGTTTCTGCGGTTACGACGAGGAATAACGTTATGACAACCAATTTACGCTTCAGTGCCGAAGCCCATCTCAAACCGATTGAGGTTATTGCCGAACGACTCGGTCTCCCGGCGGCATATCTCGAACCGTATGGCCGCTACCGCGGCAAAATCGACCTCGCCTTTCTCGACGATCACGCCGATCGACCACGAGGTCGCTACATTCTGGTCAGTGCCATCACCCCGACTCCACTCGGTGAAGGAAAAACCACGACAGCCATCGGGCTGGCAATGGCGCTCAACCGGCTCGGCAAACGCGCCGTCGTAACCCTGCGCCAATCATCACTTGGGCCGGTCTTTGGCATTAAAGGCGGAGGCGCTGGCGGTGGTCACAGCCAGATTGTGCCACTGGCCGAGAGTATTCTGCATCTCAACGGCGACATTCACGCAGTTTCGCAAGCGCACAACCTGTTGGCGGCGCTGACCGACAATAGCTGGTACCACGGCAATCCGCTCGACATCGATCCCGACCGGATCGAAATTCGACGGGTGGTTGATGTAAATGATCGTTTCCTGCGCCATATAACGATTGGCCTTGGCGGGAAACAGCACGGCATCCCGCGCCAGACCGGTTTTGACATCAGCGTTGCCAGCGAACTCATGGCGATTCTGGCGATGGTCAATGGAGTGGGAGCCAGAGCAGCGCTGCGCAACCTGCGGGAACGCATTGGTCGGATGGTGGTCGCCTTCCGTCGAGATGGCACCCCGATCACAGCGGAGGATGTCAAAGGTGCCGGCGCGGCAACCGTGCTGATGCGCGAGGCGCTCAAACCAAATCTGATGCAAACAATTGAAAACACGCCAGCGTTAATCCACGCCGGACCGTTTGCCAATATTGCCCAGGGCAATTCATCCATTCTGGCCGATCTGGTTGCGCTACGCTGCGCCGAATATGTCGTCACCGAAGCCGGTTTCGGCGCCGACATTGGCGCTGAAAAGTTCTTCCATCTCAAGTGTCGCGCCAGTGGACTATGGCCTGATGCAGCGGTCGTAGTGGCGACGATTCGCGCGCTCAAAGCGCATAGCGGCAAATACGACATTGTTGCCGGCAAGCCATTGCCACCCGCCATCTTGACTGAAAACCCGGACGACGTACTGGCCGGCAGCGCCAATTTACGACGGCAGATCGAGAATATTTTGCAATTCGGTGTTCCGGTCATTGTGGCGCTCAACGCCTACCCGGAAGACACTCCCGCTGAAGTGGAAGCGGTTGCTCATATTGCTGCCGCAGCCGGCGCAGCCGGTATGGCGGTGAGCAATGTCTATGCTGCCGGAGGAGCAGGCGGTATCGAACTGGCTCGTCTGGTTGCGCAGATCGCTGAACGTCCAGGTTCGCGCGAGCCAACCTTTCTCTACCCGCTTACTATGCCGTTGGCCGAAAAGATTGCCGTCATCGCTCGCCGCATTTATGGCGCTGCCGGAGTTGAATTCAGTGAAACTGCTGCTGCGCAACTGGATGCATTTGAGCAGGCCGGGTTTGGCCATTTGCCGATCTGCATGGCCAAGACTCATCTCAGCCTCAGTCATGATCCGAAACTGCATGGCGCGCCGAAAGGTTTCACCTTCCCAATCCGCGAAGTGCGAATCAGCGCCGGCGCCGGGTTTATTCTGCCCATCGCCGGCGCGACCGTGACGATGCCAGGATTAGGCGCACATCCGGCGGCTCACCAGATCGATATCGATGAAGAGGGCAATATCGTCGGATTATTCTAGCGATAGCGCGGGCAAATCTGAGACTACTACCCAGCGCAATGCCGGAATTGTGCCCGGACAGTAATAGCGATGGATTATAATCGATGTATCGTTACCAATCTTCACACCCATTACACCATCATGATACTCTCCCATCCTCATCACTCCACCATTTCACGTCAGGAACAGTTCCGGCTGGCCAAACAGGCATTGAGTCGTCGAGATCGCGGCTACGGTCTCATTGCCACCGGTCTCGGTCTCGTCCTGAGCGTTATTATCGAGCTGATCTGGCTGCAACCACTGCTCAAACACATCCCGGCCAGTCTCGCTATTCCGATGATTGCGCTCGTGATCGGAGGACGGTGCCTGATTGTCGGCTGGCAGCGATATACCTTTCACCGCCGCCTTCAGACTGCGACTACTATCGCCCACGCTACAATCATTGATTGCTGGATCGAGAGCGCTTTTGATGGCGAGCCAGGCGTGATCGCCTGGGAACTTACCGTTACCAGACCTGATGGCAGACAGATGAGTCTTCGGCAGGCAGACTTGATCGATCCGGCGCTGGTAGCCAGATGGCAAGCATCGACAGCGCCGGTGCGTTATCTGCCAGACAATCCGGCAATATCAACGCTGGCAATCGATCTGCTTGCCGAGTCGATCCGGCCACTTTAGCCCGATGTGAGACAGGTGAAGGAACTGAAATGTTACCCACGGCGCGAGCGTGATATGATGTTCTGGTAGTGGCAAAATCCTAGACAGTGTCGCACATCGCATCCGAGAAATTATGAAACAACATCTGCGCTCGCTACTGCTGATCATTGTCAACTTTGCCAGCATACTTGCGCTTACGCCAGTTGCGCCGGTACGCGCTGACCCAGTCACGATCAACGTTTCGCCCACCAGCCTGACTGCAACTGTCGAACTCGGTAGCACCGTTACCCTTGATCTCACAATCACGAACACCGGTGACAGCGATGTAAACCTGCTGTTTTACGCTGGTCTGCCACCGGCTACTACGCTGGCAGCGAGAGCCGCGCCACCATCACTACCCATACCCCTGCCACAACAGACTGAACGGATCGACCCTGATCTGCAAACTGAGCTTGCCAATGGCCGCGCTCGCTTCCTCGTATTTTTTGCCGACCGACCCGATTTAGGGCCTGCATTGGAGATTCGGGACTGGACGGCACGCGGCGAGTATGTCTATCGCGCGTTGACCGAACATGCTGAGCGCAGCCAGCGCGCCGTCCGCGCTATGCTCGACGCCGCCGGAATACCCTATCAGATATTGTGGATCGCCAACGCTTTGCTGGTCGAAGGTGATGCTACGCTGGCTAACACGCTCGCCGCTCACGCCGATGTCGCAATGCTTACCGCCGATCTGGAAGTGCAGATGACGCCGCCGGTGACAACCACAACGGTTTCGTGTAGTGCCACCAACAATATCTGCTGGAACATCGTCCGCATCGGCGCCGATCGAGTCTGGGAGGAATTTGGCGTTAACGGTGCCGGTATTACAGTAGCCAACATTGATAGTGGAGTCAATTACACCCATCCAGCCTTGATCAATGCCTATCGCGGCAATCTTGGCAGCAGTTTTGACCACAACTATAACTGGTTTGATCCGCTCAACAATACCTCAGCCCCAAACGACGCCGGCATTCACGGCACTCATGTGATGGGAACGATGGTTGCAAACCCGCCAGACCAGCCGGCAATGGGTGTAGCGCCGGGCGCAAAATGGATTGCCGCTCGCGCATGCGACGCAAGCAACTGCTCGTTAAGTAGCCTGATAACAGCCGCGCAGTGGATGCTGGCTCCCACCGATCTCAACGGCGAGAATCCGCGTCCGAATTTACGCCCTCACATCCTCAATAACTCCTGGGCATTCGGGGTTGGCGGCGAACAGACCTACAGCGGCTACACAGCGGCGTGGAAAGCAGCCGGTATCTTCACCGTGTTTGCTGCCGGCAATTCCGGCAATACAACCTGTAGCACTATTCGCTCGCCGGGTGATTATACCGACGTAGTTGCCGCCGGCGCTACCAATCAGAGCGATCAGCTTACCTATTTCAGTGCCATCGGCCCTACCAGCGATGGTCGGATCAAGCCCGATCTGGTTGCGCCAGGGCAGAGTATCTTCTCGACAGTGTCTACGAACAGTTATCAAGCTCTATCTGGAACCTCAATGGCCGCGCCCCATATTGCCGGCGCGGTAGCGTTACTCTGGTCGGCCAATCCGCAATTGATTGGTGATTATGACACCACTTACGCGCTACTGACTGGCAATGCGGTGCCAATTACAAATGATTCGCGGTTTATGAGTTCAGGCTACGCTGCCTGCCGCCCTGATACGGTTCCCAACAACATTTACGGATACGGTCGACTCGACATTTTCGCTGCAGTGGCGGCAGCGCGCGTCCAGGTGCCCTGGCTCATCTTGCCAGCCACACCGTCGGCCAATCTGTCCAGCAGTGAGAGCCAGACCATCTCGATCACGCTCGACGCGCGCAAAGTTGCCGGGCCGGGTATCTACCAGGGGCGGTTGTTGATTTATGGCAACAACCTCTCCGATCCACCCCGGGTCGTGCCGATCACGATGACGGTGCCGGCGCGCGCCAGCCACGCTACGCTCAATGGCACGCTTATCGACAGTGATACCGGCCAGCCATTGCGCGGCACAGTGACCACAGCACACGGTTTAACATTGGTGACAGATGCTAATGGCGGCTATCAGCTCGTAGTTCCCGGCAATAGCAATCAGACTCTGACGGCTGCCGCTAACGGTTTTGCCAGTCAGACACAGAGTGTGACGCCGCCCACCGGCAGCACGACTACCCTGAACTTTACGCTCAACCCGCTTCGCCCGCGCATGACGCTGTTGCAAGATCTCATCACTGCTACTGTCGATTTCAATCAGACCACCACCATAACCCTGCCCCTGCGCAATGATGGCAACCTGCCACTCAGCTACACGGTAACTATCGACAACGAACCCTACGGCGTCTGGCGAAGCGATGAAGTGGGTGGGCCAACCGGAGGCTGGATTGATCCGCCTATCGATCGACAGGTGCTTAACCTGTATGATGACTGGAGTAGCGCGGGTATCGATCTCGGCTTTGATTTTCCTTTCGCTAACGACTATTATCGAACCATCTACATTGGGGCCAATGGCATCATTACTTTCGCGCCATTTCCTCAATTTAACAACCTGTTCAATCCGTCTTGCCTGCCACTCACCGAAACGTCTGCGCCGGCAATCGTGCCGCTACATGTCGATTTCGATAGTAGCGCCGGTGGCGAAATCAGTTTTGCCCGCGTTAGCGCCGGCGCGCTCATCACCTGGAACAACGTGCCTCATTTCGGCGCCAGCCGTCACTTGAGCGTACAGGCATTGTTGCAACCAAACGGTATTATTCGCTTCCATTATCGCAATGTTGCTGACTTGCTCGATGCTGACCAATGGGCTGTCGGGTTGCAATTCAACAGCTCGCATCAGACCATTGGTTGCACTTATGCCAACAACTTTCCCCTTGCTCTGAACGATGGCCTCACCCTTGAGCTACGCCCACAGGCAAATCCACAGGTGTGGTTGAGCATACCGGGTAGCGCCGGGGGAACACTTGCCGCCGGGGTAAGCGCCGATATACCACTCACGGCGCGATGGATCGGACCCCTTTCCAGCACGCAGCAAGCCCGCCTGCGGATTGTCAGTAATGATCCCCGTCAGCCGGTGACAATCGCGCGCGTGCAACTTAACGAAGGCGTCCCTGCGCCTTATCAAGTGATTGTCCCTATGGTATATCGTTGATCCGGCGATCGACACGCCAGCGCAGCGACATCAGGTCGCTACAGTTGGCGTGTCGTAGCTGTGCGCCGCGCAAACGGTGATGGTCTGTCGCACAGCCGTCGCTATGATGCGCGGCAGATCATTTACGAGCGCCAGATTTCAGAATACTGAACCGGGTTGACTACAGCCCTTGTACCGCAGGTATCATTGACACTACATTGGCGGCATAAAGCTGAAGGCGTCACTGTGTCGCATTCCGCACAATGTGCAGGCATTCTCCAGAAAGCATTTCGATAAAGGCTCTGTCAGTGTCGCCAGATTCACTACGCAAGGACTTGGGGAACATGCAATAACCTGGTAAACAAGTGCAACGTTTTGCCGATCGTTATCGTCTCTAATCAGTAAGCAGCAGCGGTATAAGCCGTTAGAGACAGAGCAGAAGCGCGATGGAACAACACCATAATGATGTTTTTGCGCCGATTGATATCGATCATATGATGGAGCGCGTGGCCGGCGGTAACGAAACCGAGGTTTATCGCAGCGATGATCACCGCTTTGTTGTCAAACTCAAAGGTGAAGCGGGGAGTCGAGATGCTGCAAAGATGCTGGCCGCTGCGCGCCAGATGCAACACGCAGCGCAACGGTTTGCCGCCTGCCTCGGCACTCGTCATACCATTCCAACCTATTTCGTGCTCAGTCGCGATAGCGAAGGTTTTGTGCATGCGCTGGCGATTCAGCCCTATCTTGCCAATGCGCGTGTCCTGGCGGAAATCGACTGGAGCACCATCAGCTCTGCTACTCGCCGCCAGATCGGACACGACCTGCGCCATATCATCGGGCGCGCCATCGGTTGCCTGCTGCGCACCGGGCATCTGCCCGATCTGTACGGACGAATTAGCGCCAACGCTGCCGAGCGCCAACGACGCAAACAGCTACGGTATCTACCGGAACGGATCTGGAGTTTTCTGGCGCAGCGCACTATCCTCCATTCGCAAAATCTGATGCTTACCGCCGAGCAACCGCCGCGCCTGGTCTTAATCGACTACGACGAGGTACGACGCCACCTGCTATACCGCCTGGTCTACTTTCTGGCTCGCCTGACACTCTTCGGACGCGACTTGCTGGTCATCTGGTGGCAGTTAGAGCGATAGGCTGGTGTCTTCAGTCGTGAAGGATGGAACGGTCATTGCCGTCCATCCTCTGTTCACCATTATCAACGTAACGCGCGAACGCCACGAGCCAATTCGAGCAAGGCTGCTCGTCCACCACCGGCAAGATCCCAAATCCAAAGCGTAGTTGGGTAACGCTGGCTCATGGTTTGCGGGCCGCGTGGCCCTGGTTCGGCGCCAGCCACAGCCGCATAGAAGAGTTGCTGGTTCCGCGCGGTAACCGGACCGATCCCGCCTAAACTCTGGCCGGTTGCCAGCAGCTCGCTACGCTGCAACCCGCGCCAGCGATAGAGCTGGTAATCTTGCACCAGATCACTCGCGCAGAGAGTCGTGAGGTAGAGTAAACGCCCTTCGCCATCCCAACCGAGCGGACGACTCCAGAATGGCCCTTCACGTAACGGTTGAGGCGGCAGCGACTCTGGCGTAGCGGTAGGGATCGCAGTAGCAGTTGGCGTTTCGGTTGGCGGCGCCGGAGTCACAGTACCGGTTGGCGTCGCAGTTGGGGTAGCAGTGGACGTTGCAGTCGGCGCGCGGGTCGCAGTTGGGGTAGGCGGCGGCAAGATTACCCGTTGCTCACCGATCCGTTCGACAAGCTGACCGGCACTATTGAGAATGAGCAGGTCAGCGCCGGGATCATCGGCCCGCAATGCCTCGACAGCAACATACTCACCGGAAGGGCTGGCAATCAGCGCGCCGAAACCGCGGTAGCGGGTAACTAACCGCGCATCGGTTAGCAAATCGGCGCCGACATCGATCACCTCGCCAGTGGGGAGACGCAAAAAGAGTGAGCTGCGACCATCAGGAGCCTCTACCCGGTAGATCAAACGCCCTCCACTCAACCATTGAGGCGCAAATCTGCTCCACTCATCGAGCGCAGACTCAACTCTCACCGGTTCGCCGTCATTGATAGCTACCGTATACACTGCCCACTGAGTAGGTATCGCGCCCGTCTCATCAACAGCAAACGCCACCGACTGCCCATCTGGGCTGAAAACCGGCTCGGCGCAACTAACGCCAGCCTGAGCCAGTGGACGCGCCTCGCCACCGGCCAGGGGTAACAGCCAGAGGGTAGAGGGCACCGCTAGCGCCGCATCGGCAGGATCGAGGCCAGGTTCGGCGCGACAGAAGACCAGATAATCACCGAGTGGACTGACTGCCAGATAGGTCTCTGTCTCGGCTGAACTGGTCAGATTGACGGCGCCGGCCAAACGGGGATTCATCCCCATACCGGCAGCGCTGATCTGTTGATCCAGCCGCCAGACATCGCCATCAAACAGGAAATAGATCGGCTCGATCTGAGCCGGTGGCGCGGCAGCCGGCACACGCAGCGTATCGCTGGCCACTCCAAACGTTGCCGAGCGCGCCACCGCTACCGACAACCGGTTCTGGCTCAACGTGACCCGAAACGGAACCGGTTCGGCCAACGGGAGCAGGATCGTTGCGCCGCTATCTGCTTGTGGATCAATTATCACCCAAGCCTGAGAGATCGCGCGAGTGGTGGTAAACGTGATGGTTTGCGCTATCGCCGATTCCGCAAACCGATCATCCCGGATCCAGCCGGCCAGATCGATCTGTAGCGCATATGGCGCATTCAGCGTTGCCGATGTTGAAACGATCCGGGCATCAGCCAGATTCAAACAGCTCACTGCGGCGCTGATCGGAGGCGAGCCAGGCGAGAGATCAAACACCAGATCGAGCTGTTCAAACGCCGGATTACCGCTGGCGCGCACCTCTTGCAACCCCGCCGAAAAACGACTAACCGGCAAACCAGCTATCTGCGAACAATAGCTAAACCCGACCAGCGCCGGATTAGGCGTTGGTGTCGGCGGTAACGGTGTCGCGGTGGGTGTCGCGGTCACCGTCGGCGTCGGTGATGGGCCGATAGTTGGCGTCGCCGTAGAAGTAGCAGTTGCAGTTGGCGTCGCTGTAGCGGTTGGAGTTGCCGACGGAGTACCGGCAATAATCGTCTCAATATTCGAGATCGGCTCCTCCTCGCCAACCGGGATGAGATCACATCCAACCAGCAGCGCACCTAGAAGCACAATCAACAGGCGCGAGAGGGCAAAACGGAAACGCCTCACAAACGTCTCCTCGTGTTGCACCCGACACATCTCGGATGCAACGCTGACCGGAAGCCAAAGCGGGATTACTGTTCATTCGGCAGCGCGACCTTGATCCAGCCGCGCCGCATTGCATACACGACTGCCTGCGTGCGATCATTCACTGCCATTTTACGCAGAATCGATGAAATGTGATTTTTGACCGTCTGGTTACTGATGTCAAGCTGAGAGGCAATCTCGCGATTTGTGCGACCGGCTGCCACCAGTTCGAGCACTTCGAGTTCGCGCGACGAGAGAGGCGAAAAGACCGCCTGCGCCTCTTCATCGCCGACCATTTGCCGAAACGCCTCGAGCACCGTAGCTGCCACCTCTGGCGACGACAAGACAATATCATTAATTGGATACTCGCCGCGCCGCACCTGTTGCAGCGTCTCGAGCAGATCGGCCAGATCAACATTCGCCGGCACAAAAGCTGAAACTCCAGCCCGAATTGCTTTGACCACGGCTGAGCCATCGTTGACCGGCCCGAACAGGATGATAGCAATGTGAGGGTGACTCCGCTTGATTACTCGCGCCACTTCCAGCCCATGAATACCGGGGAGATTGATATCCATCAACACCATATCAGGATCGACCTGATCAACGAGCTGAATCGCCTGCTGTCCATTACTGGCTTCGCCAATTACCTGGAAATGAGGCGCTGCGGCCAGGGCCAGACGCAGCCCATCCCGGAAGAGCGATACAGTATGCACAATGATCAGTGTCGTCACGCTCACATGCAACTCCTGCCCTACTCGAACAACATCATGGCAAACAGCAACTGCGATCCCGGATTACCCGCCCGATACCATGCATCACCCACATCGGCAACAACCTGCGCGCTATGCCTCAGGCTTACCGCATACTCATCGGCATCACGATATGAATGTAGCCATCGCTCCCGACCGGCTTAAACACTGCCGGACTTTGCGCGCTCTGCATCTCAAACGCGATCTGGTTTGAATGCACAGCCGCAATGGCATCGGCCAAAAATTTCACATTAAGCGCAATCACCCCGCCATCACCGGTGACACTTCCATCGAGTTCACTGGTATTATCACCCAATTCGGCAGAATTGGCGCTCAGAATGACTCGACCGGGACCCAGCTCGCCTGCCGGCTCAATCTTCAACTTAACAACATTCTGACTGGCGCTGGCAAAGAACGACGCCAGCTTGACTGCCTTTGCCAATTCATTGCTATCGAGCACAGTGCGCGTCAAATACTGCTGCGGAATGATCCGCTCGAAATCAGGGAATCTTCCTTCAATTAAACGCGACACAACCTCAATATTTTCAGTATGGAAAAGCACATGACTGCCACCGGGCATATAGACCATTGCCACCTCAGCCTCGGTATCACCGATAATACGGGCCAGTTCGGCGAGGGTACGAGCCGGGATCAGACAATCTACAGCATGAGCAACCGGCTCAGCCAGATGCACTGTGCGCATCGCCAGGCGAAAACCATCGGCTGCGACCAGGGTGAGCTGCTGATCGCGGGTTCGCACCAGCACTCCGGTCAAAACAGGGCGTGACTCATCAGAAGCTGCGGCAAACGCCACCTGCTCAATCGCTTCGCGCCACAATTCTGCCGACAGTTGCACCAGCGGCGCGCGCGCGCTCACCGTTGGGAGTGAAGGAAACTCTTCGGCATCGATTCCCTTGATATTACTCACAAAGCGACCGCACTCAACCCGCAGCGTTTGCGTCTTCACATCAAGACTCAACGTCACCTTATCATTTGGCAGGCCACCCACAACGTCGGTCAGCAACTTGGCCGGCACCGCCACTGCGCCTTCTTGACTGATTTGCGCCCCAATCCAACGATTAATCCCCACCTCAAGGTTAGTGGCAGTCAGTTTCAATCGACCTTCATCTGTAGCCAGCAACACATTAGCCAGCACTGGCAGTGTAGAACTTTTGCTGGCGACAGCGTGGCTAACTGCGGCTAAGCCACGCTTTAAATCGTCCTGCATGCATGTGAGCTTCATCGTCGCTCCTTGAAGAGACAACCTCAAACAGCAGCGCAGTTGCGCCGCCCACGATCTGGGTGTGGCGCATTATAGCATATTGCGCCTTGCTCTGGCAGCGCCATCGCCATCCGCTACCGGAAACAGTGCAAACGATGTGCATACTATCAACAGAAGGGCTTGACTTTTTTCGGAGCCGTGGTACCGTTTTATAGGGAAGAGATTTTCAATCGCGAAGATTGATGTCGCGATGATCAATAATGGGAAGGTCTTGCTCGTATGGTTATTGCTACCCGCCGCTTTGAATTTTCAGCCGCTCATCGCTACTGGCGTGATGACTGGAGCGCCGCCGAAAACGAGCGGGTCTTCGGGCCATATACCAGTCCTTATGGTCACGGCCACAACTACACGCTTGACGTGAGCATCACCGGCAACCTTGATGAGCGCACCGGGATGGTCATGAATATGACCGAATTGAAGGCAATCGTCAATGAGGTGCTCGATGAGTTCGATCACAAGCATCTCAATTTCGATACGCCATATTTTCGCGATCAGGTTCCCACGACTGAAAACTTTGTGCGCGTCCTCTGGCGTTTGATCGCTGCCCGCCTTCCGGCGCATGCCCGGCTGGCTCACCTGCGACTTTACGAACAGCCCGATCTGTGGGCCGATTACGATGGTGTTGGTGAAACGCAGTTTACACGCCTGTACACCTTTGCTTCAGCCCATCGCCTCCACGCGCCGGCGCTCAGCGACGAGGAAAATCTCGCGATCTACGGCAAGTGCAATAATCCCAATGGCCATGGTCACAACTACACGTTAGAAGTGACGGTACAGGGCGAGATCGATCCCGCTACCGGTATGCTGGTCGATCTTGCGTGGCTCGATCAGACAGTGCATTCGGTCATCGATCCGTTGCACCTGCGTCACCTTGATCGCGAGATCGCTGCGTTTGCCGATCGGCCATCTACTGCCGAGAATATCATTGTCTACCTCTGGAATGAACTTGCTCCCAAACTCAATGGCCGTCTTGCTCTACTACGCTTGTGGGAGACGCGCAAGAACATCTTCAGCTATGCTGGCCCACTGTCAGTACCTGCCTGATCTGACCGATCTCGTTTCCGCTCGCAAGCGCGATCGGCGCGCTTGTCTATTACCTGATGGAGAATTTTTGTTATGTCACACAACGGCAATGGTTCACATCATCCTATCTCAGCCGATATTGATGAGGAGCATTACGAAAGTTTGATTATTCCAGGCCGCGGCAAAATTGAAGGTCTATCATTTGCCTCTAACCCCCAGATCGAAGAGGCAGTGCGCATGATCCTTCACGCGATTGGAGAGGTGCCCGATCGCGAGGGCTTGCAGAAAACGCCTTCGCGGGTGGCCAAGATGTACGCCGAATTGACAGCAGGGTATCATATCGATCCGCAGGCATTGATTAACGGGGCCATCTTTAGCGTTGCCTACGATGAGATGGTACTGGTGACCAACATTGACTATTACAGCCTGTGCGAACATCACATGCTACCGTTCTTCGGTCAGGTACACGTGGCCTACATTCCAAACGGCAAAGTGGTGGGGTTGAGCAAAATCCCTCGCATCGTTGAAATGTTTGCCCGTCGTTTACAGGTGCAAGAGCGCATGACGGTGCAAATCGCCGATTTTATCAACGAGACGCTTGAGCCAGCCGGCGTAGCGGTGGTTGCCGAAGGGGTGCATATGTGTGGCGTGATGCGCGGCGTGAAGAAGGCAAACGCGCGCATGGTCACTTCGGCGATGCGCGGCGCATTTCGCGAAGATCCAAAGACGCGCGCCGAGTTTATGGCCCATATCGACCGCAATCGGAAAGAATAATGATAGCGACGCAAAGGAGTTCAGTCGCAAGCCATTGTTGACCCACAACGCTTATACTCCTTCGCGCTCTCTTTTGCGTCAGAAGACAACCGCCATATGCGATCAATTCTGATTACCGGCGCATCACGCGGGATCGGCGCCGCTACGGCGCTGGCACTCGCCCAACCAAACACCCGTTTGACCCTGGCAGCGCGCAATCGAACGGCGCTGGAAGCGGTCGCCACTCAGGTCATTGCAGCGGGCGCTGAATGTGTCGTTGCGCCTTGTGACGTGACCGATCCGGCACAGGTTGCCGAGACGGTAGCGTTAGCTGCCGGTGGCGGTCACCTTGATGTCGTGGTGCATAGTGTTGGCGGCGCGCTGGTTGCGCCGCTCGCCACGATCAGTCTCGCCGATTGGGAAGAGCATCTGCGCATCCAATTGACCAGCCTCTTTCTGGTCGCGCAGGCGGCAACAGCCCGGATGGATCGCGGTGGACTGTTGATTAACATCGCTTCGGTTGCCGCGCGCCAGGCCTTCCCCGGTTGGTCGGCGTATGTCGCTGCCAAGCACGGCGCGCTTGGTTTTGCCGCCGCTATCCGCGAAGAGCTGCGCCCGCGTGGAATCCGGGTGTGCTCGATTTTGCCCGCCGCAACCGATACCGCCATTTGGGACGCTATTCCCGGTGAGTGGTCGCGAACGAATATGCTGCAACCGGATGATGTTGCCGCTACTATTGCCGCAATTGTCGCCTTACCGCCCTACGTGACGGTAGAGGATTTGACCATTGGGCACGTAGTGGGCCGGTTGTAAACGACGATTGGCCGTTTCGCCAGCGTAGATACAGAGCAGTTTTACCGCGCAATGGTCGCGTGAACCGACAATCTTTTGATAGCAATCTTCAGGCGCGCGCGCCTGGTTGCGCTTGACAAACCGTTGCTCTTCGACTACAATTTTCGCAGGCTATAGGCCAATGTAGCTCAGTCGGTAGAGCAGCTGTTTCGTAAACAGCCGGTCGCCGGTTCGAGTCCGGCCATTGGCTCCACCCGTTGCGCCCCTGCATTGCGGAGGCCTGTATCGATGGATACCATCGATGCAGGCCTCAGGCTTTTGCGCCGGGGTTTCGCTCTTGTGGTACCATGTTAGCTGCGCGCGGAAACAGGCTTTTCGTTTCACACAATCGGTCGCTTTCCCTCTCGATTAGAACCGGGTGATCGTGAACCGCTGCAGCGTCGGCAGTACGATTACGACATGTATAGAGCAGGTATATCACAAACAACGATCTGTGGGTGTTCGCCCCCTTGCAATCATGTAGTCGAGATGATGGACTGGATACGTATTCGCGGCGCGCGTGTGCATAACCTGAAACAGATCGATCTTGACATCCCGCGCGGCAAACTCGTGGTCTTCACAGGCGTGTCTGGTTCAGGCAAAAGTTCGCTCGCCTTTGACACAATTTTTGCTGAGGGCCAGCGCCGATATGTCGAAAGTCTATCGGTATACGCCCGTCAGTTGCTTGGTCAACTCGAGAAACCTGATGTTGACCTGATCGAAGGGTTGTCACCGGCGATTGCGATTGACCAGAAAGGGAGCGCGCGCAATCCGCGTTCCACTGTCGGTACAGTTACTGAAATCTACGACTTTCTGCGCCTGCTCTTTGCCCGGATTGGTCAACCCCATTGCCCGCAATGCGCTGCGCCACTGCGTCGCTACACTCCCCAGCAAATGGTTGACCTGATCGTTGAGTTGCCGGCCAATCAGCGGGTGCAGTTGCTGGCTCCGCTTAGCGGCGATCCCGAAACAGTGCTGGCCGAAATTCGCCGACGAGGATTTGTGCGCGCCCGCATTGATGGCGTGGTACGCGATCTCGACGAGCCGATCCGGCTTGAAAAGTACCGCTCTCACACGATTGAAGCGGTCGTTGACCGGTTAATCATCCGACAAACTGCCGATGGCAGATCGGCGCTCGACCGGGTACGGGTTGCCGATTCGGTGGAAACGGCGCTCAAGTTGAGCGGTGGCCGATTGATTGTCCAGGTGCTCGACGGCGAAGAGCTGGAGCTGAACGAACGCTACGCCTGCCCGCAACATGGCCCGATCGAGTTGGGACAATTGGAGCCACGAGACTTCTCGTTTAACAATCCGCAAGGCGCCTGCCCCACCTGCGCCGGCCTGGGTGTCGTACCGGAAGTCGATCCGGCACTAGTCATCCCAGATCGGAGCCTGCCACTGATTGAAGCGATTGCGCCCTGGCGCGACGGCGATGCCGGTAGTCAGCAGTATTATCGCGACGTGTTAATCTCGTTTGCCACTCATTTCGGTATCGATCCACATGCGCCGGCGCATTCGCTCACGCCTGAGCTGATGAGCGCTTTGCTCTACGGCACTGGCGGCGAGCCGATCACGCTGCGCTATCGCATCAATGGCAAGCTGCGCAGTGTCGAAAGCGAATTTGAAGGCGTCATCCCCAATTTACGCCGTCGCCTGAGCGAACAACGCGCGGGTAGCGATCTCTCACCGCTCGAGCAATACACAACGCCACGTTCTTGCCCGGCATGCGCCGGCGCGCGTTTGCGCCCGGAAGCGCGCGCCGTGACCGTCGCTGGCATTTCGATCGCCGACGCGCATCGCATGACCATCGCTACCGCGTTAGAATGGGCTAATGCTCTGCTCGATCAACCCTGGAGCGCCCGTGAACAGGCGATTGTTCGCCCTATCGCGCGCGAGATCACGCAACGATTGCAATTTTTATGTGAAGTTGGCTTAACCTACCTGACCCTCGATCGCACCACGATGACGCTGAGCGGTGGCGAGATGCAGCGAGTGCGATTGGCAACGCAGGTTGGCGCTGGCCTTTCGGGAGTGCTCTACGTGCTCGATGAGCCGAGCAGTGGGTTGCACCCACGCGATCACGATCGTTTGCTGGCAACGCTGATTCGCTTGCGCGACCTTGGCAACAGTGTCCTGGTTGTTGAACACGATGAAGCGACCATTCGCGCTGCCGACTGGATTGTCGATATTGGGCCGGGAGCGGGTCCACAAGGCGGTGAAGTGCTGGTCAGCGGAACCCTCGCCGAGGTGATGGTCAGCCCCCGTTCACTGACCGGTCAATACCTCAGTGGCCAACGGAGCATTCCGCTTCCGACCCGGCGGCGTCCTGCCAGTGGCCCGTGGCTTGAACTACGTGGTTGTCGCACTAACAACTTGAAAAATATCGATGTTCGCATCCCGTTGGGTTGTCTGGTTGCAGTAAGTGGGGTAAGCGGCAGTGGCAAGAGTAGTTTGATCGGCGACACTCTGGCCCCTCGCCTGAGCCAACTGTTGCACGGCAGCAAAACCCGCGCCGGCGAGCATGATGCGTTGCTCGGAGTGGAACATCTCGACCGCGTTATCGTCGTCGATCAAAACCCTATCGGGCGGACTCCCCGCTCTAATCCGGCCACCTATAGCCGCATCTTCGACCCGATTCGCAATTTGTTCGCCGCGACAAACGAAGCCAAAGCGCGTGGCTATGACGCATCCCGCTTTAGCTTCAACGTCAAGGGTGGACGCTGTGAACACTGCGCTGGCGAGGGTCTGATCCAGGTAGAGATGCAATTTTTACCCAATCTCTTCGTTACGTGTGACGTATGTGGCGGAACGCGGTATAATCGAGAAACACTGGACATTCGTTATCGCGGACTCAATATTGCAGAGGTGCTTGATCTGACTGTTGCCGAAGCGCTCAACTTTTTCGCGCGCGCGCCAGCAATTGCCGAACGCCTCCAGGCATTGAGCGATGTCGGACTTGACTATCTCAAACTAGGCCAGCCGGCGCCAACCCTGAGCGGCGGCGAAGCGCAGCGGATCAAGCTGGCTGCCGAACTTAGCCGCCGCAACGGAGGTCACACGATCTATATCCTCGATGAACCGACCACTGGTCTGCACTTCACCGACATCGAGCGTCTACTGACCGTATTACAACGGCTTGTCGCCAGCGGGAATACGGTGCTGGTGGTGGAACATCAACTCGATATGATTGCTGCCGCTGATTGGGTGATCGAATTGGGGCCAGATGGTGGCGAGCGCGGCGGATACCTTATCGGCGCCGGCCCTCCTGAGGTGATTGCAGCGCTACCCGAATCGCCAACAGGAAGGTATCTGCGCAATCGGCTCGAGCGTCTATCAACGAACAAACCGGCGTCCTGATGCGGTAAATGCATTAATCCGACTGTAATCTGTAAGCCTTGTTTCACCAGGAGCTACAGCCTATAGTAACAGCAGTAATACGAGGTGACAGACACATTCCGCGCCGACCCAACGGCAGAAAGGACTCGTCCGATGGAGCGGATCATTCTCCGTGAACCAACCCTTATCCCGCCCTTCGCAGAGCCTGCCCGTGAGTTGCGCATTCTCAATAAGCCGTTATGGCTCTTGCAACGTGATTTGTTGAAAGCCTACGGCAAGCGCACGATTGAAATCGATCACCTGGAAGAGATCGCGGAAATACCCGCGACCGAAGAGCGATTGATCTACCGCGACAACCTGTTTTTCAATGCCGATTTGATTGACACCTTTATCAAAGAAGCGCGCGCGCGTGGCACGCCGGCGCAAATTGCCTTTAAGGCCAGCAATCCGGCCAGTGGACAAAAGGGCGATCCGAGCATCGAGCGGCACGCTACCCAGCTCTCGCGGCATATCCGCCGGGTTGGTGACTATTATCTCGCCGACCTCTACTATCTGCCGGCGGGAGAACACGATCTGGCGCGCGCGCAGCCGCTGGTCATCGACACCTTAAGCCACGAGATGGGCTATTATCGCATTCCCAGCTACATGGCGCACAAGGGTGATCTTACATACCAGATACCGATTCGCGCGTTTGTCTCCATCGAAAGCTGGCTGCATGTCTTGATGGCCAATGTGCTGATGGGAGTCTTTTCGTGGGCAGCCGCGCTTGACGCGCGGATGAGCAAAGCCCGTCTGCGCAATATCATGCGGTGGAAGGCGGAAGACTGGCAGCTTTTCCCTGGTAAAATTGCCTTTGCGCTCAAAGCCTTCTGGGAGAAGATCAACCCGCTTGAGGAGCAGTGGCGCAATCACTTTCTCGCTTCGCGAGCACTGGTCAAGGTTGGCAAACGCTGTTCGATCGATCCAACGGCTATCATTCACGGGCCAACGGTGATCGGCGATGATGTCTACATTGGGCCTGGAGTGGTGATTGCCAACAGCTACATTGGCAACAACGTCAACATCATGCAGGGGTCACAGATCATGCTCAGCGTGGTCAGCGATCGTTGTTTCTTGCCGTTCAATGCCGGTCTATTTATGACGACGCTGATGGAAAACAGCATGGTGGCGCAAAACAGCACGCTGCAACTATGCGTCGTCGGGCGCAACACCTTCATTGGCGCCAATAACGTCTTCACCGACTTCAACCTGCAAGGTGAGCCGATCAAAGTCATTCACGAAGGCGTGCCGGTAGAGGTGAACATGCCGGTGCTCGGCTCGGCAGTGGGTCACAACGTGAAGCTTGGCAGTGGATTTGTGATCTATCCTGGTCGCATGATAGAATCAAATGCTGTTATAATCTTTGACAACGAGCAGAATCTGATTCGCAAGACGGTGACTGGTCACGACTTGAACGATATTGATGAAACAACTGGCGAACCGCGTCGGATCATCTATCACTGGCCAAACGTCTACTATGATCCGGCGCGACCGGAGGCCGGTTCGACAACTGACAGTGAGCCGCCAGCGCATCTGAACGCATTTCGCTCTCATCAGTCTGCCGGAAATGGTCGCCTATCCGAGCACATCAGTGCGAGCCAGCGGTCGTAGCCGCCGCATCGCGAGGAGAATTCACCGTGAGCAAAGAACGTATCCTCGTCGTTGAGGACCAGCCAGACATCTCAAGCCTGCTCAAGATCTACTTCACAGCCCAGGGGTACGAGGTCTACACGGCGTTGCGCGGCCAGCAGGCGCTAGAGATTTGTAGCAAAACCCCACCAAATCTGGCGCTACTCGATGTTAATTTGCCAGATATGGAGGGCTATGACGTTGGTCGCGCCTTGCGCGCCAGCCCACGCACCCGGCATATCCCGATCATCTTTCTGACCGCGCGCGGCGAACGACGCGATCGATTGATCGGGTTAGGGGAGGTACAGGCGCAATACTATATCGTTAAGCCTTTCGATATCGAAGAAGTGCATACGATCGTCAAGAATCAACTCGAGGAAGCAAGGCGTCGCAACCAGCTTCATCCGGTCACTAATCTACCGACCGCCGAGTTGCTTAACGACCAGCTCCGCCAGTTGCTCACCGCTTCACACTGGAGTCTCATCAACGTGCATATCAACGGCTTTGAGACCTTTACCAGTGTCTACGGCGCAGTAGTTGGCGAAGATGTGCTGCGTTTCGTGGCAATGATGCTCAACGAAGTGGTGAGTGAACTTGGTGGCAATGAAGAATTTATCGGCCAACAGTCAGTTGGTCAATCGTTCCTGATCACGACTCTGCCCGAACGCGCGCAATCGATTTGCGAGCGGATTATAGCCCGCTTTGATGAAGAGATTGGCCTTCATTACAATTACCGCCACCGTAAGCAAGGTTATATCGAGTTCGTTGACGACACCGGCGAGACGCGACAAGCGCCGTTGATGTCGCTCTCGATCGGTGTTTTGACCCAAGACGACGGGCCATTTGCCGACATTCGTGAATTGAGTGAAGTGATTGAAGAGGTGCGGCAGCGGGCGCTGGTGCAGGCAAGAGAGCAGGGTAAACGCAGTTTTGCCGTCTATGGCCGTTTTTGATCATCCTGACAGCCGGCTGCTAAATGTCAGACTGCGTTTCGTTTATGCATACGTAGCCAGTACAGCAGGCACGACATACCTCCAGTGGGAGCGATAGCAGCGTCATGAACACGACGATCACCGGAGCGCCGGCACAGGGTTGGGAACTACTCGCTCAGTTAGCGCAATATAGCCAGCAGCAGGCTGGCTATATTGAGCCTGTTGAGTTGTGTAACCAGATCGGCGAAGCACTTGAGCGCCACCTTGGGGTTGGCGGTCGCCTGGCATTGTTAGCTAATGAGCGTGAACTGGCTAGCATTACCTGGGGCGATGCGCCGATGAATGGTGTCGCGCTTGAATTGCGTGATGCGAAGTACCTCTACGGTCGACTAACGCTGAATGCCACGTTCGAGCCAGCCTTTACCACGGCGCTGGTTTCGCAGCTTACCACACTGCTGAGCGTCTGGCAGCGAGCGCGCCTTAATGAGCGAACAGAACAGTTGCGCGCATTAGGGTATGAAGCGCTTGAAAGTACCGGTATCGGCGATCTGGCAGTGACCCTCGAACGATTATGCCAGCGGGCATGCGCACTCTTGCCGGCCAAAGCTATCGCGCTCTACTGGATCAGTTTTCACGAGCAAATCTTGACGCGAGCAGTAAGCAGCGCTGGCGACACTATATTCCCTACGCAACTGGCAATCAGTGACAACGAAGCCATCACCCATACCATTACTTTTCAGACGACCCAACAAGGGGTATGGCGGGCGCCGAACCGGCGACGTGGCGCGCCGGCTGAGTGGCCGTTACTGGTTGAACCGCTTACGGTTGGGGTTGAACTGGTCGGCCTCTTGCTAGTAGTCGATCCCGGTCCGGAAGTGCCTGATACTATTCACTCTCTTTCGCGACCGCTCGCCTTGCTACTTCACGCTACAAGTCTGCAACAACACGAGAGTCGCCATGCGCGCGAGCTATTTGTGCTTTACGAAAATAGCCTTGAGATAGGCTCAGGGTTGTTGATCGAAGAGACAATCGCCCGCGCTACGGAAAATTTGAGCCTGGCACTCGACGCTGATTTTGGCGCAGTATATCTTATCGATCCAGATCAACCTCAACAGGCTACAACAATCGCAGTCTACAGCGAGCAGATCGGTGGCGTGACCGGATTCGATACCATTACGCTCACCCCTACCCTCCAGTCGCTAAGTGAACGGGCCGAACCGGTGTTGATTGCCGAGACCACTCTGGCAGCAGCGCAAAACCCTATTGCTGCCCACGCCGCCAGGTTTGGCTGCCGCAGTATCTGGCTCACAGCATTGCGCGGCAAAGAGCAGGTGGTTGGGTTACTGGCGATAGGATATGCCAGTTCCGGACGCATGCTCGATCAGATCGAACGCAATCTGTTGCAGGTTCTGAGCGCGCAGATTGCCACAACAGTGCAGCATCGTCGCCTCTACGATGCCGCTCAACAGCGGGCCAGCGAGCTGGCGCAATTGCAACAGATTAGCGAGTTACTCGCAGCCGATCTCTCGCTTGATGAAACGCTCGAATCAACCATGGCTGGCGCAGCCAGATTGGTGCGATTCGATGGCGGTCGCATCACACTCTTCGATGAGCGCAGTCAGAGCCTGCGGGTAGCCTGCCAGCAAGGTCTCTATTCTCAGGTACACGATGAAGGCGATACGCTGAGCTGGTGGCTGGCCCGACATCAGCGGGTATTACGGCTCGACGATCTGAATCGACCACCGGAATGGTTGGGTGTTTTCACTGATGGGAGTAATGTACTCCTGGCGAACAATCAGCCGGCGCGTAGCTACCTGGGAATGCCGCTCCGGAGTGGAAACACCCTCCTTGGAACCGTAGAGCTATTCGCGGCGCAACCGGGAAGTTTCAACGCGGAAGATGAGCGATTGTTGAGCATTCTGGCCGGTCAATCAGCTCGCGCTATCGCCAATGCCAGCCGGTTTGAACAAGTCGATAGCAGTCTGCGGCGCCGCATCGAGCAATTGCGCGCGCTCCAACGGATCGGTAGCCAGCTTGCAATCACGCTGAATCAGAACGAGATCCTGGCCTTTGTGCTTGAGCAGGCGCTCCGCGCTACCGGCGCCAGCCACGGTTTGATTGCCTTGCGCGTTGATCCGGCTGAGGTCAACAACGGCCATCGAACGATGACCGAGCTGTTGAGCCAATCGATAGCAGTCGATGCAGAGGTGGAGGCTGGTGTATTTCTCGTTGTTGAGGTCATCGGATTTGCGCCACCGCTGCGCAGCCAGATGATCGGCAGCCAGCTTAGCCAGACTGCGCTCACGGCTCAGGAGGCATTTACCAAACGTGAAATTGCTCTGAGTGATTATCTCAGCGAAGGTGAGCGTCAGGCATTGCTGTGTCCCAATGCCAATTCGGCGCTGGCCGCTCCGATCTTCTATCAGGGTAGCGTCTATGGCCTCGTGCTGTTACTCGCCGAACAACCGCGCTACTTCGATCACGAAGCGATTGAATTTTTGCGCGCGTTGACGCATCAGGCGGCAATCGGCATCGGCAATGCTCAACACTATCTTGAGCTTGAGCATATGGCTAAAATGCTTCAGCGCCGGGCTGATATTCTCAACGACGTGCTCGAGATTGGGCAGGCGCTCCGCGCCGATCAGTCGCTGACGAGTCTGCTGGAGCAGATCGGGTATAGTATCATCGAGGCAGTTGGCTTGCGGACAGTGCTCTTCTGCCTGACCCGGATCGACGATCCCAATCATCTCTATCTGGAAGCAGCGGCTGGTATTCCCCTTACCGAACAGGAACGACTTGCTCGTCACCCCCTGGCGCTGGCGCTGGCCACTCGCTATCTCGACCCACGCTTCCGGATGGGGCGCACCTACTTTGTTCCGGCTAATGAAGCGCGTCAACTGGAAGCGGGGTTCGATACCGGCATCTTCGATTACCACCCATTCGAAGATCATCGGAACAGTCACGAGTGGCAACTCGATGATCGCCTCTGCGTGCCACTCTATTCGACCGAAGGGATGTTGCTAGGCATGATCTTTGCCAGCGACACCGAGGATCGTCAGCGACCGACCACACGACTTGTTGAACCACTCGAGATTTTCGCCGATCAGGCAGCAATCGCGATCGAGAACCATCTCCTGTTGCGGGAAGCGCATGATCGGGCCGAGGAGATGGCTGCGCTTTTCCATGTCGGCGCAGCGGCCACCTCAACGACCGATCTCGATACACTGCTAGAACGAGTGTATCAGGAGATTGTTGCCTTCCTGGGCACGCCGGATTTCTTCTACATCGCCAGCTACAATGCCGAACAAGCAACAGTGCGATTTGAGCTGTTTAAACGACGCGGTGAGACGGTCGCGGCGTACCATAAGCGTGTTACCCCAAAGGTTGGCTTGACGGCAAAGATCATTGACACGGGCAATCCGTTACGTATCGATGATCTGACCCAAACCAATGACCTGCGCGAACAGGCGCAATTCCTGTCAGACGAAGGGCGTTCGATCCGTTCGTGGATTGGGGTACCGCTGATCAGCCAGGGCGCAGTCATCGGCGTGCTCTCGGCGCAGAGCGAAACTGCTGGAGCCTTTACTGATCGCGCCTTGCGCTTCCTGGCAGCGCTAGCCAACCAGCTCGCAATCGCGCTGGAAAATGCCAACCTGTTTGCCGAGCGCGAACAACGGATTAACGAACTGAACATCATCAACCGGATCGGTGAGACGATTGCGTCAACGCTCGATCAGCGGCAGATGCTTCGCGCCGTCTACACTCAGGTAAGTACCTTCCTCAGCCTCGATTCCTTCGTTGCTTTTCTCTACGATCCGGAAAGCGATGAGATGACCCTGTGCTTCGAGGTTGATGAAGGGGTGGAGATGTTTACCGAGCGGCGACAGCCGCCAACGCCAGGCAGTCTGACCGAGTACATCATTCGCACCCGCCAGCCCCTTCAATTTGTCGATCTGCGACAGGAGGCAGCACGGGCAGAGTTACGACCAGAGCAGTTTGGCTCCGATCGCAGATCGGCAGCCTGGCTCGGTGTTCCGCTGCTGATCGGCGATCAAACGGTCGTTGGCGTGCTGGCGGTTATGAGTTACACTCCGGGTATTTACCGCGAACGCGAACGATCGTTCCTGACGACAATCGCAAACCAACTGGCGCTCGGTGTGCAAAATGCTCGCTTGCTTGAACGAGCGCAGGCTCAAGTCGAGCAACTGGCGATTCTGAACCGGGTAGCGGCAAGCACCAACGCACTCACCGATCTGCGCGCGATTTATCAGGAAATTGTCAATGCAATGGCGGCAGCGACCGGCGTGGATCAAGCGCGCATGGTCATGTACGACCGTGACAGCGGGTATGCCCCCGCTGTCGCCGAATATGTTCCGAGTGGCATCCTTGACCAGATTCGGATTCAACTCTTCGATAACCCGTCTGTCGATTGGCTTGATCGTGAAAAAAGGCCGCTGGTCTCGGAGGATGCGCAGAATGATCCGCTCTTCAGCCCGTCACACCAGATCTTCCGCGAACTGGATATTCGCTCCATCGGAATTATTCCGATCATCCTCAACGATGAAGTGATTGGGGCAGTCGGCCTGGATTTCGTTGGACGGCACGGCTCTTTCTCGCCACAGGTGCTCGAACTCTGTCAGACGATTGCCAACCAGACCAGCACCGCCATTGCCCGTGCGCTTGCCACTGCGGAAGCGCAACGGAGCGCAGAAGCGACCCGGCAGAAAGTGAGCGAGCTGTCAACGCTGCTCGATGCAGCGCGGATTTTGTCGTCACTTTTGCGCCCGCAAGAGGTGCTCAACAAGCTGATGGAGCTGGTTAGCCGGCAGTTGAACGTCACCACAGTGGCGCTGTGGACGATCAGCGAAGGCAATGTGCTGACGCCAGCGGCGCTTGATGGCATCCCCGTCGAGCAGGGGCGCTCGATGCGGGTGCCAATCGGACAGGGCTTCACCGGGCGCGTCGCTCAAACCGGTCAGCCGCTGATTATTGAGGATGTTAACGAGCAAGGTGGCTCGCTCTACCCCAATTATCAGCAGCGCAATAACCTGATCTCGTTTATGGGTGTGCCGGTCATCTACCGCGAGCAGATCATCGGTGTGCTCAGCGTGATGACCAACTACCGGCGTCAGTTCACCAACGATGAGATGCTGCTGCTGGCCGGCCTGGCCGATCAGGCGGCAACAGCTCTGGAAAATGCGCGCCTGTTTGAAGAACGCGAGCAGCGCATTTCGGAACTGACCATCATCAATCGCATCAGCGCCGCAGTGAATGCCTCGCTCGATACCAATGAGCTGATCGAGCGATTGCATGCCGGGATCAGTGAGATTATCGATACGAGCACCTCGCTGATTGCACTGTACGATGAAACCAGCAATACTCTGAGCTACCCGATTGCCTATGATCGCGGCGAACGCCTCTATCTCGAACCACGACCGCTTGGCGAGGGTACCAATAGCTGGGTCATCCGCAACCGGCGCCCTCTGTTGCTCGGCACTGCGGCGGCGGCGCGCGCAATGGGGTTGGCTATCGATCAGGGCCGAATTGGCGATGAGATGGCAATCGAAGAGTCGTACCTGGTAGTGCCGATCATCTACGGCGATCAGGTACTCGGTGTGATCAATATCCAGAGCTATAACCAGCACGCCTTTGACGAAAACGATTTACGTTTTGTCACCACCGTTACCAATCAGGCCGCAGTTGCGCTAAACAATGCGCGTCTCTTTGCTGAGACCCGCCAGCACGCAAGCGAGATGAGCACGCTGTTCGAGGTGTCGCAGAATCTATCAGGCACGCTCGAACCGGAGGCGATTCAGATGTTGATCGCCGATGCAGCAGTGCGGCTGATGCGCGCCGAGCTTGGCGCCGTATTGTTGCTTGATCGACGCGGCAATATCGAGCGGCACATATTAATCGAAGGTTTTGAATTCCGCGACGACATTCAGGTCGATTTCCGTCGCGATGGGCTTACTGCGGCGCTGCTCCGCCGCGATCAGCCGATTGCGATCAGCGATCTGGCCGAGTTTGACCAATATCACCACGCGCTTAAGTTAGGCGTGCGCAGCGCCATCGGCATTGCCGTTGGCCCGATTGAGGAACGGCTCGCGGTGATCTGGGTCGGCATGCGCAACCCCTACGAATGGACACCGCATCAAATTTCACTCTTGTCAATTCTGGCCAATCAGGCAGCGCAAGCGCTTAAGAGCGCACAACTGTTTGCGCTCGAGCAGAAACGCCGCCGACAGGCTGATATGCTTCGCGAGGTCGCGCAGTCGTTTACCTCAACTCTTGCGCTGCGTGAGATCCAGACCCTGGTGCTTAACCAGTTGCAACGGATCGTGCATTACGATAGCGCAGTAATGCTGTTGCGCGACGAAGGTTACGGCGATCTACGGCTCGTTGAAGCGCAGGGCTTTGCCCCCGCCTCATTCACTAACAACAGTATTTCGCTGGAGGATAGTAACCTCTTCCAGATCATGGCGATTGAGCATCAGCCCATTCTGATCGCCGATACGCAGCGCGATCCGCGTTTCAACGAATTGCGTCGGCTCGGATGGCGCGATGGTTCGTGGATCGGCGCGCCGCTGCTCGTTGACAATGAACTGGTTGGCGTTTTGACGATCAGCGCCGATGAACCAGACACCTACGATGAAGAAGCGCTGGCGGTTGCCTTCACTATCGCCAGTCAGGCCAGTCAGGCGATCCAGAATGCGCGGTTGTTTGACCAGATCAGCAATCTGGCTGCCGACCTCGACGCGCGCGTGCGAGAACGCACGGCTGAGCTTGAACAGGCAACTCGCCTGGTCTCAGAAGAAAAAGAACGTCTCGAAGCGGTCAACCGGATCACGCTGGAATTGACAACGCAGCTCGATTTGAATCTCATTATCCAGCGCGCGCTTGAGTTGATCTCAGAGAGCCTGGAAGTTGAGCGCGGCTCGTTGATGTTGCGCGATCCGGCTACCGATGCGCTGATATGCCGGGCGACTCTGCACGGACGCGGGCGCGCAGAAGCAGCAAATGTCCCGCTGCGCTTCGCCGATGGCACTGAAGGGCTGGCGGGCTGGATCATGCGCCACCTCGAATCGGTGAACATCCCCGATGTCGATCGCGATCCACGCTGGCTGAAAGAGCCGGGTCGCGCCGAAGAAGTGCGATCCGTGGCCGGCGTGCCGTTGCAGACCAGTGATACTGCTATCGGCGTGCTGATTCTGTCAAGCCCACAGCGCAACTACTTCGGCGACTCACAGATGAATCTGCTGGGCACCATCGCCAGCGTGGTGGCCGCCGCTGTAAACAATGCCCAGCTTTACAGCTTTATCAATGATCTGGCACTGCGGAATGCGGTGTTGCTCGAAGAGCAACGCGCCGAATCATCGAAGAGTATCGCCATCTTCCGCTCGATGACAGAAGGCGTCATCGTGCTCGATCCGCAACAACGAATTACCCTCTTCAATCCTGCTGCCGAGCAGGTACTCGAGATCGCTGCCGACCAGATCCTCAATCAGCCATTGCAACGGCTGGCTGAGATCGGCGACGACGACGTGAGTCGCCGCCGCAATCAGACGATCTACAACGGCATTTTGCAAGGCCTGCGCCGGATGCGTGAAACGCAGGGTATTTATAGTACCTCGATTGACCTCACCGATCCAACTCAGGTCATCGCAGTTAACATCGCGCCGGTGCGCAGCCCCGATGGCCAGCATTACGGCGAAGTGGCAGTGTTGCGTGATATTACCCGTGAAATTGAAGCCGATAAAGAGAAGCGCCAGTTCATTTCAGACGTTAGCCACGAGTTGCGCACACCGTTGACGGCGATTAAAGGGTATGTTGACGTGCTGTTGCTCACCGCCAGCCTTAATTTGACTCCGGATCAGCTTAATTACCTGACGATTATTAAGAACAATACCAATCGACTGCGCGCCCTGATTGAAGATATTCTCGAATTCTCACGACCCGACTCGAAGCGGAAACTGACCTTTACTCAGGTCGATATTCCGGCAGTGATCGATGAGGTGGTGCAGTCGCTGCGCCTCGAATATGAGCGCAAAGGGATGACGGTGCGGATCGATGCTTCACCGGCACTGCCACCGGTCGTTGCTGACCAGAAACGGGTAGGACAGATTATCTTCAACCTCTTCTCGAACGCTGTGAAATACACGTATGAAGGCGGCTCGATAACAATTCGCGCGTTCGTTAATCGGGCAAATATGATGCAAATCGAAGTTGAGGATACGGGTGTCGGCATGTCACCCGAACAGTTGAAGAAGCTGTTCCGTCCCTTCTATCGCGCTGATAATCCGTTGCGTGATGTCGCTGGCGGCACCGGGCTTGGTTTGAGTATCGCCAAGCAACTGGTGGAGATGCACGGCGGTGAAATCTGGGTAACGAGCGAACTGGGTAAGGGCAGTACCTTCTCGTTCGCTATTCCCCTGCAACAGGCCACTAATGGCGCCAATGATGAGGAGGTGGAAGTATGAGTATCATCCACCTCGACAACCGGCTGGCTCATTACGAGGTTTTCGGCCGCGGTCAACCGATCATCTTCCTGCATAGCTGGATCGGCTCGTGGCGCTATTGGGTGCCGATTATGGATATTGCCTCTGAACGGCATCGCGCCTACGCCTTCGATTTCTGGGGCTTCGGCGAGAGTGATCGTCGCGGCGATCAATTCACTGTACCGCAATACGTTGAGATGCTCATCCAATTCATGAACCGGCTGGGGATTGCTCGCGCGACGCTGGTAGGCCATGGAATGGGTGGCATGGTTGCAATTCTCGCCGCGCACCAGTATCCAGAGCGATTTAATCGGCTGTTGACCGTCGCGACACCGCTGCACGGGCAGGTATTGGCGCAACATATTAAGCCGGGCACGTTGTCGCGCCTGCTTGGTATGAATTCAACTCAGAACGGCTGGGCGCGGATGGTGCGTTCGTTGCAGGTGGCTGACGCCGATATTCAAAACGAGATCGAAGAAGATACTGCCAGTCTGAGCGAACAAGTGCTTCATCAAGTTCACGAGTCACTGCTGGCAACAGACTTGCGACCACAGATCATTTCATTGCAAACGCCGCTGCTGGCTGTGTACGGCGGCAAGGATCCAATCGTCAACCCGGCTCATGCGGCATTTCTCAACGAATTGGCCGAGCGACCGATTCAGTTGCTGGTGCTTCCGAAGGCCAGCCATTTCCCCTTCCTTGAGCAAGCCAACACATTTGGCCGCATTCTGCTGGACTTTATGGTCTCGCAGGGCACGGCTATCGAGATTAAAGAGGAGTGGCGGCGGAGAGTCAATCAGCGTGAGTATTTATAGAAAGGCGCTATGCAGCGGCATGCCAGAGAGGCGCAGCGCTGCTGCGCCTTTGTTGTGTTCGGACTGAGAAGTGGGTGATAAGAGTGCGGTTTACGTCAGCGGCTACACCAACGCACAACGTATATGATAGTCGGGGTACAGGTCTCTTTCCCTACCAGATCTTGCTCTTATTCACCTGCAATACCCGGGGCGCGCGAAAGGGGCGACGTATGTATCGCCCCTTTCGCTTCAAACGATCCATCACCCGCAATGACACCCGTAAAACCGGGTCAGGCACTCCCACATCATTCCAGCTCGGCAATACGCTCGCGGAGACGGGTTAACGCAGCCTGCGCCGCTTCGAGCGCCTCTCGTTCGCGCTGAACCACGCGCGCTGGCGCTTTGGCCACAAAGCCATCGTTGTTGAGTCGGGCGGCGCGCCGCGCCACGTCAGCCTCGGCCTGGGCCAGCTCCTTCTGGAGACGGGCGCGTTCGGCAGCCAGATCGATCAGGCCAGCCAGGGGCAAGAAGCATTCAAGCGTGCCGATAATGATAGAAACTGCCTGCCGCGGACGCTCAACCAGTTCGGTCACAACTGACAGATCATCGGCGGCCACGCGAGCCAGTCGGCTGATCAGCGGTGTCTGAGCGCGCACCAGATCAGCCCGATCACCGGCCACAACCGTTGCAGCAATCCATTTCGCCGGCTCAACCTTGTACTCGCTACGCGCGTTGCGGATGGCAACAATTAACTCTTGCACCAGCGCCCAATCCGCTTCCACTGACTCATCACGCATCCCTGCAATCGGTGTCGGGTAAGGAGCATAGCTGATGGTGCGCAATCCCAGCCTGCTGTACGGTGTGTCGGGGCCGGGATCGGGATACTGATGAGCATCATTCAGATACTGCCAGACCTCTTCGGTGACAAAGGGCATAAGGGGGTGGAGCAAGCGCAAGCTGCCGTCGAGCACGGTGTAGAGCACGCGCCGGGTGAGATAGGCACGCTGACTATCACTCTCAAACTGCACTTTGGCGATCTCAACATACCAGTCAGCAAATTCACCCCAGAGAAAATCGTGGATCTGACGACCAGCTTCACCAAAGTTATACCCTTCCATCAGCCGATCCACCTCGGCCACCAGATGCGCATAACGCGAGAGGATCCAGCGATCGGCCAGCGTATAGTCTTCTTGCTGCAATGATTCCGCCGTCACCTTGACACTTTCGGCACGCGGCAGATCACCCAACTTACCGATCACGAAGCGCGTAATATTCCAGATCTTGTTCGCAAAATTGCGAGCCGACTCGATCCGCTGCGGATTGAGATTGACATCCTGACCGGGTGTGCCGCTAGTTACCAGCGTATAGCGCAACGCATCAGCGCCTTGTTGCTGAATGATGTCGAGCGGATTGACCACATTGCCAAACGTTTTCGACATCTTGCGGCCATGCTCGTCACGCACCAAACCGTGCAGATAGATGGTATGGAACGGCGGCTGCCCGGTGAAATAGCAGCCCATCATCATCATGCGCGCTACCCAGAAGAAGAGGATGTCGTACCCCGTTTCCATAACACTGGTGGGATAGAAACGGCGGTAATCCTCAGTATCATCGGGCCAACCCAGCGTGCTGAAGGGCCAGAGACCAGAACTGAACCAGGTATCGAGCACATCGGGATCCTGAACGCCCTCTGCCGGTGGCGGCTCATCGGGATCGGGCACCACAATTGAGCCATCGGGCAGATACCAGACCGGAATGCGGTGTCCCCACCAGAGCTGACGCGAAATACACCAGTCTTCGATATTTTCTAGCCAGTGGAAATAGACTTTCTCAAACCGTTCGGGCACGATCCGCACGCGGCCATCACGCACAGCAGCAATGGCCAGCTCAGCCAGTGGTTTGGTACGCACAAACCACTGTTCAGAGAGCAACGGTTCGATAATTTCACCACCGCGCTGGCTGATACCGACATTCATCTTGTGCGGCTCGGTCTTGACCAGCAAGCCTTCCCGTTCGAGATCGGCCAGAATTGCCTTGCGGCATTCGAAACGATCCAGTCCGGCGTAAGGGCCACCCTCCGCATTGATAGTCGCGTCGGGATTCATAATGTTGATCATCGGCAGGTGGTGGCGCTTGCCAACTTCGTAGTCATTCTTGTCATGACCGGGAGTAATCTTGACTGCGCCCGAACCAAATTCCGGATCAACGTACTCGTCGGTGATAATCGGGATGGGACGGGCCAGCGCCGGTAAGATGGCTTCTTTCCCCACCAGATGGGCATACCGCGCATCACCGGGCGCCACTGCCACGGCAGTATCACCCAGGATCGTTTCAGGGCGCGTGGTAGCGACGGTGATAAACTCGATAGCGCCCTCTGCCCACCGACCTGACCCCCACGGCGCGGTGGGGCCGGCCCAATCGGCAGTGCGGATGGGGTAGCGCACGTACCAGATCGACACGTTACGCTCTTCGTATTCGACTTCGAGATCGCTCACTGCCGTCTGCAATTTGGGCGACCAGTTGACGAGGTACGTGCCGCGATAGATCAGGCCATCATCGTAGAGCCGCTTGAAGGCGGTATGCACAGCGCGTGACAGGCCGGGGTCAAGCGTAAAGCGTTCGCGCGACCAGTCGCATGAAGCGCCAAGGCGGCGCAACTGGCGCGTAATCTCGCCGCCGTACTTCTCTTTCCATTCCCAGGTACGGCACAGAAACTCTTCGCGACCCACTGCCCACCGCGACGTTCCTTCGCGTTCGAGCTGCTTTTCCACCTGCATCTGGGTTGCAATACCGGCGTGATCGGTGCCGGGCACCCACAATGTCTGGTAGCCTTGCATCCGCCGCCAGCGAATGAGCAAATCCTCAATAGCGACGAACATGGCGTGGCCAAGGTGTAACTCACCAGTCACATTCGGTGGCGGAATGGAAATGACAAACGGGGGACGCGGCGCATCATCGCGTGGCGCAAAGAGTCCGTTTCGCTCCCACCAATCGTAGAGCCGCTGCTCGACAAGGCGATGATCGTATGCTTTGTCCATCTCTAGCGGGCGTGCGGCAGTCTGATCGGTCATACATGCCTCAACAAAGTGCAAACAAATAACGTCATATAGGTATCATTATACCAGTCTTTATCAGTCTTGACGGCGCGGCTGTGTCAAGATCGGAAGCAAGGAAACTACTTGATTTCAGAGTACAATGATAGTGTGCTACTGCATCATGAGCACACTCAGCAGCCACCTGACGACGAAGGCCCTCTTTGAAACGATACAGGAATGATCCACTATGACTCCGTTGATCCAGCTTAACAATATTACCAAAGTTTACCTTATGGGTGAGACGGAAGTGCATGCGCTGCGCGGCATTTCGCTCACGATTCAGCAGGGCGAGATGGTCGCCATTATGGGGCCATCGGGTAGTGGCAAGAGTACCCTGATGAACATTATCGGGTGTCTTGATCGACCGACATCCGGGGAATATCTGCTCGAAGGCATGAATGTGGGCGAGCTGAGCGATGACGAACTCGCTATCATCCGCAACGAGAAGATCGGCTTCGTGTTTCAGCAGTATATGCTGCTTCAGCGCACTACCGCATTGCGCAACGTGGAATTGCCAATGCTGTACGGGCGAGGCCGGCCTGACCGACAAGCGCGCGCGCGGATGGCGCTCGAGGCGGTGGGGATGGGTGACCGGCTGCATCACCGCCCGAATGAGCTATCTGGTGGTCAACAACAGCGCGTGGCGATTGCCCGCGCCCTCGTTAACGAACCACGGATCATCATGGCCGATGAGCCAACCGGCGCGCTCGACACCCGCACGGGAGCTGAGATCATGGGCATCTTCCAGCGGCTGAATGCCGAACAGGGGATTACCGTGATTCTTGTCACCCACGAACACGATGTGGCGCAACACGCCGAGCGCATTATCAGTATGCGCGATGGCCTGATCGCCGATGACCAACCGGTTAAACATCGCACCATTGCCTGGCAGAAAGAGCTGAAAGAGACGGTTGGGTAACGGTATCCTGCCATTACCCACCACCGGCAGCGCAGGTTAGAGTTGTGTTCACGCAATTCTTCATCTGCTTCTGACCAGGAGCGATCGCACCGGTCGCTCCTGGTTTCTGTTTGATCCGGCAAGTGTTTCCCCGGCATAGCGCCCGATCCTGTTCGTCTATCAGGATGCACATCAGATCACGCATCGTCCGACGGTATGGAAGAGTTAACTACGTTGCGACAACCGGCAATCGATTTGCTATCATAGGGAAGTTTGAATCGTTGCCACGGAGACACCGGTATGTCTAAGCAATGTTCACCGAGCCACGTCCTGCTCGTCATCTCTACCATCATTCTGCTGGCCATCATTGCGATCCCAGCAGCGCCGGTTAGCGCTACTTTATCAAACGCATTCCCGTCAACATTAACGGATAGCGTCAGCGCCGCGCAACCTGCCCCGGAAGATTCGCTGATTGAGGCTCTGCTCGGTCGCTATGCCGTGTGGCTGATGCTGGTGATATGCAGTTCGAGCCTGGCGCTGTTGGGAGCTGCGGCCATCGTGACCCGCATCCGTCGCATTGCAGGCGATGACGACGACCGGTAACAACCGTCGATTGACTGAGCGCTAACTGTATGCTAAACAGGGATACGTTTCCCGCTTTTGTTGGGAAATTCTTCGTATTTTCCCCTTGCGCTTTCAAGCAAAATCAGTGCATACTATGTACAAAGAGTGATCACGGCATCGCTCTGCGCCAGCGCCGGCGCCCGTAAACCCAAACCACATCACCACACCAAAGGAGTGCGCTACATGGAGGTGCTACTGCAACTACTGGTTGCGGGAGCGTGGACTTTTACGCTCGTGAACAGTTTTCGTCGTTTGCTTCGTTTGGCTCGTGTCTCGCATCTCCAACGCTGGGACAGCGACATTCGGGTACGATCCGGCCTGAACCGAATCTGGTGGTGGCTCGGCCAGGAAGAATTCTGGGGCGCTGCGCGCTATGATGTTGCTCACGCGCTGCAAATTTCACTGCTTGTGTTTCTTTTCGTCTGGCGAATGGCCGGCTGATATGCACCGAGCGTTGTTTGTCGCATGATGCGCTGTGATCGGGTATGATACATCGGCTACACAGATTGCTGCGCCCATCAGATCGAAGGAGACGCTGTGAATATTCGCTGGACGGCAGTCATTTCGGGGTTTATGGCCGATTTTGCGCTCACCATTCTGCTCCAGGTGGCGATTCTGGCAGCAGGCCAGAGTGCAGTGTTCACAGCGCCATCACTACAAAATCCGATCCATGCGCTGTTGATTATCATTGGCGCTTGCCTGACCGGCATTGGCGGCTTTGTGGCGGGATGGCTGGCTGACAATTCGTTTGCAATGCACGGCCTGCTGGTTGGCGTGGTCGGGATTCTGGTTGCGGCTCTGGCCAACGTCGGGATAACCGTGCCGCCGCCGTTGCTGGCAGGGCAGGCGTTAGGGTGTGTTTGCGGCGCGTTAGGCGGAATTCTGGCCGAACGGGTGCGCAAGTCACTGCGCGCCGGCTAGCAGTTTTACCATTGCGCAGAGCATCGATCGCCCCCTATCGCCTCAGTGCGATCTGATAATCGCACAGGTGCTCACCTGTTAGACCGATCTTCTTGTGAACGGACAGGCCTCGGTATCTGGCTACCCGGCCCGAGCGCGATCAAGCGCTATCTTCCACAGCGCCAGGCCGAGTGTTTGCGGATCGTGCCGAATAGTATCCGCTTTCTGCCATAGCTCGCGCGGGCCGGGATCGGATTCGGCCAGATCGCGTATCAGTGGCTCAACGCCCAACGCGCGAATAGCCATGACATCGGCTTCGGTTGGGTTGAGCGGGTGGAGACCGGCAGCGGCATACCGCGCAACTGTAGCCGGATGCAACGCGCCGGCATCGTTGATCAGAGCCACATCGAGCACGCCAGAACCAAGCGCTTCAACCAGACGCGCAACATGATCGGCGATGCTCATTCCATCAGTCTGACCGGGCTGAGTCGTCGTATTGACCACAAAGACAACGGTCGCCGGAGTCGAGCGTAACGCTTCCACAATGCCCTCAAAGCAAAGCGTTGCCATAAGCGAGGTGTAGAAACTGCCCGGCCCGATCACAACCAGATCGGCTTCGGCAATGGCAGCCAGCGCCAGCGGATAAGCCGTCGCCGGCGGGTCGAGGAACAGCCGGCGGATGGGGGGTTTGCCGAGGGCGCGCACCGCTGCTTCTTCCACCACTAACCGGCCATCATCTAGCTCGGCGCACAGATTAGTATTTGCAGTTGAGACCGGCAAAATCTGCTCCGGGCAACCCAACACCTGGCGTGCCGCCGCCACTGCCGCGGCCAGATCACCTTCCATTTGCGCCAGACCTCCCAACAGCAGATTGCCCAGAGCCATTCCATCGAGCAATGGCAGCGCCTGACTGCGTAACCGGTATTGCATCAGCCGGGCCAGCGGCCCATTGGGTTCGGCGGCCAGCGTTGCCAGGACATTGCGCAGATCACCGGGAGCAGGGATGCCGGCGATCATGCGGGCGGTACCAGTACTGCGGCCTGAGTCGGTGACAGCGATGATCGCGGTGCGCTCGGCGAAAAAGGGTCGCGCCGCAAGCAACGTTTGCGCACTGCCACCACCGCCACCCAACGAAACAATGCGCAAACGTGGAAATTCGGCAGACTGATTCATCGAATGCTCCTCGCTCATGGTCAGATAATTGGCTCAATGCGCTTGCATCTTATCATAGCAAGCGAAAGAATAAAGTATGCTGGCCGCCAGCTTTCCCTCTCGCGCAATACCAATCGCGCAGGCCGGCAAGCGCTCATCTAGACTGTACGTACAATTCTTATCAGAACACCATTTGCAATCCCGCCGCAACGACATCGCCTCACTGTGTCGCGCAAGCAAGAGGATTGGCATTTCGCAACTATCTTGCCCGCAAGCCGTTCGGCGCAATTGCATCTCGGCGCGCAAATACCAAAACAATGCCGGTTACAGTTGCCTGTACGCGCATAACCTTCATCTAAGCAATAGCGTACAATGAGTAAGCAGTATGTTTGATTGGTATGCGTTCATCATATGTGGAGAAGACACGACATGACACTAAACAATGACATCGCCTTTGAGCGCGTGGATCGGTCAGTTTCGCTTAGCGATGCCAATCTTAGAGGATCGCTCTTCGGGTTGGCGCCGGCGCTGGTGGTGGTTGTAGCGCATATCTGGTTTCAAGGGGCTAGCGGCCTGCTCGACTCGCTCGGTTCGCTGTGGTGGTGGATCGCAGTCGTGGTTGGGATCGCCGTTCACGAAGGATTGCACGCCATCGGCTGGATGCTTGCCGGACGCTTACCGCCAGGCGTCATCTCCTTCGGGATCGATCGGCAAACGCTCTCACCTTATGCCCATACTCGTCAACCACTCTCGATTAACGCCTATCGCTTTGGCACAGCGTTACCGGCGCTTGGGCTAGGTGTCGCGCCGGCCTTGATCGGGATTATCGGCAACCTGCCGGCTTTCACCACCTTTGGCGCGCTGTTTCTGTTTGCTGCCGGCGGCGATCTGTTGATTCTGTGGCTGATCCGCAACGATCCTGTCTACGCCATGGTGGCCGATCATCCATCACGCGCCGGTTGTGAGGTGCTGCTGCCGATTACCGGTCATTCGCGATAAAGGCGCTGATTGCATCAGATAGTAATCTGCTGCGCGCGGTTGGAAGCAATGAGGTCGAAACCGATTTGCCCGCCTCTCGATGCGGAACGGATCCCCGGTTAGCCGCCAGATGACCGGTTGCGCCGCCACATCTGGATCAAAAAGCCGAGGAGTCCGACAGTGCCAATCATCCATAGCAGGCCGTTGATTGCCATTGATACACCGACCAGGAGAAACAGGCCGCCAAAACCGAGGATCAGGTAGGAGGGAAACCATAAACTCCAGAAGGAGTTTTCGTGCATCTCCGCAGGGTTTTGGGGATTGTACAGAATCGACACGGTATCGCCGACCCGATGCGACGGCGGATTCGATCCGGTCGAGCTTTTCACCTGCATTGCTGTTCCGTCTATAGCCGTAAATGCGATAACCGGATAGTAGTAGGTTGCCTGACGGCCTTCATTGTTGCGACGGGTTTCTGCTACCAGCTCTACTACGCGACCGGTAGCAGGTTGAGCAATGTCAACGAATGCTTGGTTCTGGCTATGCCACCAGTTACCGAATATCAGCATTGCCACGCCAACCGGGATGGTAATGAAACTGAAGATGAACTGAGATAATGGATTTTTGAATCGCACTTTCATGCCGCAATCCCCGCCTGGTTACGTTATGGATACGACTCGCCGATGATAGCAGTGTAGTCACCCGATCGGGCACTGTCAATACATAAAACGAGCGTTACCGCGAAAGTCGGCAGAACATCGGTTCGTAATGATGAGCCAGTTTAGAGACGACTGGCAACGGCAAGAAACGATGAGGGTGGCGGACAGAAGAGTTGGATCACTTGACCATCACGCGGATGAGGTAGAGTCAGTTCCGCCGCATGCAACAGAGGGTGAGAGAGCGTCACATCGGCAACAGTCATCAGTCCACCATAACGGTCATCACCGAGGATCGGGCAACCGAGCGCCGCCAGATGGAGCCGAATCTGGTGGGTGCGCCCGGTCAATGGAATGGCCCAGACGAGCGCAGCCGCAGCATACTGGCGACGCAAGACGATGCGCGTATGCGCCCGCTTAACGCGCTGACCATCGGGCAGCATTCGCCCAATCTCTGCCTGATCGTAAAGCCGCCAGCGCCCACCGGCTGAACGGCCATGACCGGTAATAAGTTCAACGGTAGCGGGCACCCTACCGGAACAGAGGGCCAGATACCGCTTAACGACCTGACCACGACTAAAGGCTGCTTGCAGCGGCGCATTGGCGCGCGGATGCTTGCTGATCACTAATAGACCCGAGGTGCCGAAATCGAGTTGATGGGCAAGATGCAACGTTGGCGCCTGACCATCGCGCGCCGTGAGCAAACGTGACATGACGGCCAGCGCATGACCGCGGGTGTCCCACGGCGTATCACCGACATAACAGGCGGGAGGCTTGTTGATCACCAGCAGGTCTTCGTCTTCGTAGACGATATGGGAAAGTGTAAGCGGCGCATCGCAATAGCCACGAGCCGGCGGCAGACGCACCAGCAACGTTTCACCCGGCAACGCGAGGGTATCGGGTGTCACGCGCCGCTGCCCGATCCAGAGGCCACCACGCGCTGCCGCTTGAGCGCCGAGGTCTCCCAATCGTTCGGCGGCAATCTCACCCAGCGCGCGACCGGCGTCAGCAGTCGCTAACGGCAATGAAATGGTGGCCGGATTAGGATTGACATCTGCCAGCATGGAAGCTATCTCTCATTTGCCAACACTCACGCTACGCGCGCTGCAATGCCTGTTTCAACACCTGTCCTAGACGGCGCGCCCCTTCAACCAGGTCATCAGGCGGCAACATTGAGAAGGCCAGGCGCAATTCGTTTCTACCGCCACCACCGGCGTAAAACCGCTCACCGGGGATGTAAGAGACACCGGCAGCTTCCGCGTGAGTCAGCAGCGCCGTGGTATCGATTGTTGACGGAGCGCGCAGCCAGACAAAAAAACCACCCAGCGGAGGTCGCCACGTTACGCCGGCAGGCATCGCGCGAGCCAACGCTGCCAGCAACGTATCGCGACGCGCGCGCAACGCAGCGCGCAGATGTAGCACGTGTGGTTCAAAGTCACCGGCTTGCAACAAAGCCCATACTACGTGGGCAGTGAAATGGTTTACTCCGCCGCCACTGTCAAGCATACCGGCATGAACACAGCGTTGAATAAGCGAAGCTGGAGCCTGCATCCACCCCAGGCGTAATCCAGGCGCAAGCACTTTGGCAAAGCTGCCCAAGCGGATCAACGACCCACCAGGAGCAAAACTGGCAATCGGCGGCGGCGGCGGCGCATCGTACCACAATTCAGCGTAAGCCTCGTCTTCGATCACGGTCAGATCCAACGCCAGCGCCAGCCGCGCCAGCTCAGCGCGCCGCTCGGCATTGAGCGTCACCCCACTCGGATTGTTAAAGCTCGGCACCAGGTAGAGAAAGGCAACCCGCTCGCCACGACTGCGCAACATCTTCACCAGGGTGGTTACAGCCGTCACGTGCAACCCCTGTTGATCGCCGGGCACGGTCACAAAACGCAGACCATAATCACGAAAAATGCGGAGAGCCAGATGGTATGTGGGCGCTTCAACCAGGACGACATCACCCGGTTTCGTCAATTGCTTGCAAAGCATGTCGAGAGCCTGTGACGTGCCGCCAGTAATCATCAATTCGGTCTCTGGCACGGCCAGCCGCTCAGCCAGCAACGCCAGCAAGCGACCCGGTCCCTGGGCAAAACCGTAGGTTAGCGCCGGATACGCATCGCGCGACAGCACCCACGTTGCAGCGTGCAGTAACTCGGTATCGGGCAACAATTCGGCAGCCAGATGACCCCAACCAAATTCGATAATACCGGGTCGTTGTACGAATTGAATGTCTGGCAGCATACATACGCTCTCTTTATTGACAGCCACAAACCCGCTATTTCCTTAGCAAGCTCTCACAGAGCACACATAACGCTAATGGTATCATACTGTTGAGGAGCAATTCGCTACGAACCAAACCCGACTATTGGGCTACTGATAGATAACGCTATGCAACGCTTACGGATCATTCTCATCCTGATTGCAACACTGGCCATTACCGGCTGCACCTTTTTACAGAGCGAGGCTAACACCGACTCAACCGGCTATAGTCGTCCGGCTGCGCCAGCCACCCGCATCCCGCTCCCCTCAGTCACACCGGCACCGACTGGCGAGACGGCAAACACGCCCGTTCCCCCTGCCACGCCGGTCGTGCCGGTCGCTACCATTGCCCCCACGCCAACCCTGGCGCCGCTGAGCCAGGAAGAACGATTACGAATCTTTCGGCAGGTATGGGAAACGGTGCGCGACAACTATCTGTATGAAGATTACAACGGTCTCGACTGGCAAGCCGTGCGCGCTGAACTGGAACCTCAGGTCGCCGCTGCGACAAACCCGGCAGATTTCTATGCCATTATGCGCGACATGATTGCGCGACTTGGCGACGAACATTCGCGCTTCGAGTCACCACAGGAAGTAGCGGCGCAGATTGCCGAAGCGCGCGGTCAGCTTCAATATGGCGGCATCGGCGTCAGCGTGCGAACGATTGATGAGGGTGGGTTGATCACGCGCGTCGTGCCCGGCGGTCCAGCCGATCAGGCCGGTATCTTACCACGCGATGTGATCGTCGCCGTCAATGGAATCCCGTTTAACGATCCGGAGGCATTTGGACCTGAAGGCGCAATTGGCGCAGTGCGCGGCATCCCCGGCACCAGCGTGCTCCTCACCATTAAGCGAGGGAATGAACCACCAAGAGAGATTGAGGTGATGCGGGCAGTGATCGACATCGCCATCTTTAACCGGATCACCGCCGAGCGCCTGAGCGATGATATTGCGCTGCTCACTATCCCCAGTTTTTATGTTGACAATGCCGACACACAGGCCCGCGACGCCCTCAACACTTTGCTCGCCGGTGGGCCGGTGCGCGGCCTGATCATCGATGTGCGTGACAATAGTGGCGGCTACATCCACGTGATGCGCAATATCATTGCCCTCTTCCACGACGGCGGGAGCATCGGCGCATCGGTTGGCCGACGGGATCGGGAAGAGCAGCGCATTCCGCGTGGACAAACCATCCCTGCGCTGACTAATATCCCGCTGGTCGTGCTGATTGGTGAAGAGACGGCCAGCGCCGCCGAAATGTTTGCCGCCGGAATGCGACTGCTCCGGCAAGCCACGATTGTCGGTGTACCATCGGCAGGCAACACCGAGAATCTCTACGGTTACGATTTTAGCGACGGTTCACGCCTGCTGCTGGCGGAAGTCGCCTATCAGTTACCCGACGGTACCCTGATCGAAGGCGTCGGCGTGGCGCCGGATGTGTTATTGGCCGCAGAATGGTGGCGCTTTCCGCCCGCCGCAGATCCCCAGTTGCAGGCTGCCATTCAACTCTTGCGTGAGCGCAGTCAGACCTGACGCGCCTGCATAATGCGCCTGTCCAGACCTGATCGGACGAGCGCAGACTGGCAGGCAATCGCTCCCAGGACGCGCAGGATCGGCTCAACCAGAAGGCGGTAGCGCGGCTTTACTTCTCGGCCCGACTGCACTCTGATCGAAGGGGTTGGCCACAGCATGGTGGCGCGCTCCACCCGCCGCAGATCCCCAGTTGCAGGCTGCCATTCAACTCTTGCGTGAACGCAGTCAGACCTGACGCGCCTGCATGATGCGCCTGTCCAGACCTGATCGGACGAGCGCAGCCTGGCAGGCAATCGCTGCCAGGATGAGCAGGATCGGCTCGACCGGAAGGCGGTAGCGCGTGTTGCCGGCCACAGAAATGGCATAGGGAAGGGTAAACGCCAGCAGCCACCACAAGCAGATCAAGAGCGCGTGACGATGATGACGGTAGACCAATCCGGCGCCGATCAAGGCCAATATCAGCAACGGAATCTGAATAAGCGAGCGAGCGAGATAGAAATAGCCCGGCTCGACAATATGTTCGCCGGTTACCTGATATGTTGGTGAAATCAGCCAGAGATAACCGAGCCGCTTGATGGTCAATTCGAGGAACCGATCAGGATGCGCGGCAATCCAGGCCAGCGCTTCGTGTTGCAAGACCGCGTACCGTTCAGCCTCATTGAGTGAAGCGAGATAGTCTCTTTGCTCAGGCGCAAGCGTTTCCGGCATAGGCGTCCCGCTCATCGTGTAGAGGAAACCGGTCGCGTTTGGATTGTTCCCCATCCAGAAATTGAGGCCGAACGAGGTCTTGAGTGGCACAAAGCGGTTAAACACCAGATAGTTACGCGCCGTCCAGGGGAACACAATAGCGATAGCCAGCAACAGGCTCCCGGCAAGCAGGAGAGCGCTGCGTCGCCGCGCAGCAGACGATTGGCGCAGCCAGTAGATCAAGCCAACACCCGGCGCCGCAGCGAGCAGAATCGGCTCGGCCAGCAACCCGACACCCCACACTACACCGACGAGGACGGCACGCCTGCAGGTCGGTTGGGCAAAGAAGAGAACGATGACATAGAAGGTCAACGCGGTGAAAAATGTTGTCATGATGGCCGGTGAGATCTGCTTGCAGAAGTAGATCAACGGCGGGTAAACCGTCGTCAGTCCAGCGGATAGCAGGCCGACCATCGGATTGATCATAGATGTGGCAATCTTCCCAATCAGATAGATGACCAGCGCCGAGAGCAACGCCTGCGCCACTTCAACAGCGAGAAACGGCAACGGGATCTCGATCCACAGCCAGAACGCAAGGAACAGCGGGTAAAGTGGGGTATTGAGCGCAGTTGGTTGTTCAGGCCCCAACCAGCCGCCACCACTAAAGCCCTTTCCGGCCACCAGATTGGCGGCGACAATCCCGTATTCAGCAGTCAGCGGCGCCTGATAATCATTGAGCACCAGGATCGCTGCAACCCGGATAACGAATCCGGCCAGGGTCATCACCCACAAGAGACGGTCAATCCGCGTTATCGATTTCAAGGCATCTGCTCCAACACAAACAGGGCGACGCACTGCGTCACCCCGGCATCACGCCACACCGTTCTTGTCGGTCACGGCGGCATTCAGTCATGACAATCGCTACAATCGGCACACAGCCTGGACAGCTTACAGACCGCGCATCATTTGAATCCGTTCGCGAATCGCCATCACCTCGCTGCGCAAATGGCTATCGGTATTAATCTCCTCGGCAATCTTCTCGCAGCCATACATCACCGTCGTGTGATCGCGTCCACCGAGCAAATTACCGATGTCAACCAGCGAACTTTCAGTCTCTTCGCGCAGCAGATACATAGCCACCTGACGCGGTACCACCACGTGACGCGAGCGATTGCGGGCGCGCAACTGCTCCACCTCGATGCCGTAATGCTCGCTCACCACCTGCAAAATGGCCTCAGCACTCACCCGACGACGGCGCTGATTCCCCAACAGATCGGCCAGCGCGGCGGTAGCGGTATCGATGGTAATCGGCAGCCGGTTAAGTTCGGCGTAGGCTGCCACCCGATTGAGACTCCCCTCCAGCTCGCGGATATTGCTCTGAATCTTGTGAGCGAGAAAATCAATCACCTCATCGGGAATGTACACGCTCATCTGTTCAGCTTTCGCGCGCAGAATTGCGGTGCGGGTTTCGAGATCGGGCGGCTGAACATCGACGATCAACCCCCACTCAAAGCGCGACCGCAACCGCTCTTCGAGGGTCAAAATCGCCTTCGGGGGACGATCCGAACTGATCACAATATGCTTGGCCGCGGAATGGAGAGTATTGAAGGTATGGAAGAACTCTTCCTGGGTCGCGTCTTTGCCGGCGATAAATTGAATATCGTCAATCAGCAGCACATCGATATTCCGGTAACGCATGCGGAACTCTTCGGTCTGCTGGCGACGAATGGCGTTAATCAAATCATTGGTAAACTTTTCAGAAGAGACATAAAGCACATTGATTTCGGGGTCACGGTCGAGAACACGATTACCAATGGCGTGGAGCAAGTGGGTCTTTCCCAAACCAACCCCTCCGTACAGGAAGAGCGGATTATACGCCTGACCGGGATTATCAGCCACGGCCAGACAGGCGGCGTGCGCAAGCCGATTGCTAGAACCAACAATAAAGCTGGCAAAGGTATATCGCGGATTCAGCATCCCTGAACGCATAGCGCTGGCCAGATCGAGCTGCACAGCCCGTTCACCAGCGCTATGACCAGGAGCAAACGTCGGCGTCGGCGACTCGGCGACCGTCGGCTCTGGCTCAACCGCCAGCCGCGAACCGGGCACCGAGGCAGTGATAAGTTCGGGACGCAATGATTGATTGGCAATAAGCACTTGCACATGCACTGAATAGCCAACGACCCGCGTTAGGGCATTGCGCAACGGCATCAACAGGCGATTTTCCAGCCCTTCCTTTTGTGTCGGTGAAGAGACGCCGATTCGAGCCACACCATTATCAAGCGACAACAGGGTAGCCGAGCGCAACAGAGTCTCATAATCCTGACGAGACGTTTGCGATTGAAGGGCAGTTAGAGTTGCTTTCCAAATTTGATTTAGATTCACGCTGCGCCTCCTTGCGAGCCGCCTGGCCGTAACGCACATAATGAAGCACCCGCGCCGAAACGCGGGAGCGGCAACGCTTGCTTGGGCGTTAAAAAATTACGCGCGTGGCGAAAGCGGACAGCAAGTCTTCAATTGACGTGATGCAATCATACTCGATCTATTCTCACATTTCAAGCAACATAATACGAGAAATCTATAAATGTTTCTTATAGTGATACCTTGTGGTAGGGGGCTGATTCTTGTGATCTTGGCGAGATGAAGACTGTATTATGTTGACAATCGATTGTGGAAAAATGTGGATAACATTTGGCAACCATCGATCCATGAACTTCGTTTGAGCGCATCAGTGTGCGCTGACCGCCTCCTGTGCCGGCAGTAAGACACCCTCGTCTGACATGTGGATAATGCGTGGACAGACGGGGAGAAGAGAGTGGATAGCATCAGGCCGATAAACGTGATGACCTGCTGTCATTCTGGCAAATCAACTGGAGGGAGATCGGACAGACTGGTTAAACCAAATTGTTGGAGAAAGGTCGCCGTTGTGGCATAAAGGATCGGACGACCTAGCGTCTCGAGACGACCGGCCTCACAAATTAGATCGCGCGCGAGCAGCGCGCGCAACGCGGCGCTACTATCAACACCGCGGATAGCATCGATCTGGGCGCGCGTAATCGGCTGCCGGTAGGCAATAATTGCCAGCGTCTCGAGCGCTGCATTTGAGAGGCGATGGCCTGACTGAGCGCCGAGAAATCGGCGAATGACCGGCGCCGCTTCGGGAGCGCTCACCAGCATCATCTGATCGCCGTGACGTTGAAGGCGAATACCGCGCTGACTATAACTTGCGCTTAACTCATCGAGCGCTGCCGCCACCTGTTCAGGAGGCGCTTCGAGCGCGCGAGCCAATTGCTCTACTGTGACCGGCTCACCGGCAATAAAGAGCACCGCCTCAATCAACTGCAACAACGAAGGTGGCGCTGTATCAGGAAAAAGGGCCGGCTGATCTGGCGAGCCGGTTGGAGTTATCGATGAAAAAGATTCTGCTTCGCTCATGCGTTGTTTTCTGTCGCCTCTGGCTATCAATTGTTTAACGCTTATGGTATCATATCGGCTGCAAGTGCGAGCAGGAAAGGACGTTGTCAATGAGCGAACGCCGTCGCGGCATCACCCGTCGACAAGTAATTGCCAGCTTCTTCACCCTTCTGGGTCTGTTAATGCTGTTTAACTATGCGCCACAAGCGCTGGCTGGCGATACGGTCGTTACCCGAATTGCGCTGGCTGTGCCGCAGCCGGTGATTAGTTTTCCTACCGCCTGGAGTCTGACAGTCATCGGCTTGATTGCGCTGATTGGTGGAGCCTTGGGGTTGAGCAATCGCGCGCAACGTTGGGCTGATGGCTTGTTGTGGACGAGCGCAGTCCTGTTATTTCCCGCAATCTTGATCTGGGCAGCAGCCGGCAAACAGACGAATGCCACCGTTATGCTGAGCGAGTCACTCCGGCTGGGAACGCCGCTAGCCCTGGGCGCGCTGGCCGGGATTTGGGCCGAACGTTCCGGTGTGATCAATATCGCAATCGAAGGCATGATGTTGATGGGGGCCGCATTTGGCTTTGCCTTCTTCATCTTCACCGGGAACATCTGGGTCGGCGTGCTGAGCGCCGTTGTGGTCGGTGGCATCATAGCGCTCTTGCATGGCGCGCTCTCGATCTCATTTCGCACCGACCAGATCATCAGTGGTACGGTGATCAATATTCTGGCCATTGGAGTTACCGGTTACCTGCGCCGACAATACATTGTCGTCGAAGGCGGCGGTCGAGTGACGCTCCCCTCGTTGTCAGGGATGATTGCCGAAGCCGGCTTGCCCGATCTCGCCCGTTCCCTTGAAGCGATTCCACTCATCGGCACCTTAATTTTTGGCGGCAAACCTATCTTCTTTGCGATGCTGCTGCTGGTCATTGCAACGCACATGGTGATGTTTATGACCCGCTGGGGTTTGCGCACACGGGCCGTTGGTGAAAATCCCAAGGCTGCTGATACGGTGGGGATCGCCGTCAATCGGACACGCTACATCAACGTCTTCATCAGCGGATGCATTGCCGGATTAGGTGGGGCATGGTTTTCGCTCGAAACGGTCGGTCAGTTTGACGATGGTATGACTGCCGGCAAAGGATTCATCGCGCTGGCAGCAATGATCTTCGGCAAGTGGATGCCATTTGGCGCCTTTGGCGGCGCAATGCTGTTTGGCTTTGCCGAAGCTTTAGGAACGAGATTCCAGATCTTGCAGGTGCAGGTTTTGGGTGGGCCGGTGCCGGTTCAATTCCTGCAAATCACTCCCTACGTGGTAACGATGATCGTTCTGGCCGGACTGATAGGTCGGGCAGTTGGCCCGGCTGCGGTGGGTAAACCTTACGAAAAGCAGTGATGGGCGGTGAAGAGGTTTGGAGCAGGGGCAAGAGAGACACTATGCCTCTTGCCCTGCCGCGCGAAAGCTCATGCTAACCCTTCCGCCTCTAACCATTCCTGGACATCACTGTCGGTAGGGTTTGCTTTCCCACCGGGAATGTAGCGGAAACGGTCACCATATCCTTCCATCACCTGATTGCGCAGCGCTTCGGCCTCGGCGCTCGGATCGGTGTCGGGAACGCGCAACACCTCACCAGAACTCAAATCGAGGTAAAAGCTCACAGCCGGATCGGTCTCAGCCAGAGCAACACGAATTTGTTCACGATTGATATTAGCGGCCACAGCATCCTCCAGCGAATTGACAACGGCATCCGAAAATGACAGCCGCATCACAATGATGGTACACGAACCTGCTTGCTCTTGCAAGTTCGTGGATTGTGTAACGTTTTATGGTAGCAGCACGTATCTACTTAAGGATAGTGTAAGGAGCGCTTGTGAGCGACCCACAACCCGATGAGGTTGAGCTTGTCGCCCGCGCTTGCGCAGGCGATCAATCAGCATGCGCCACGATTGTACAACGATACACCGGTGTCTTGTATAATCAGGCTTATCGCATGCTCGGCGATCCATACGAGGCTGAAGACGCAGTACAGGAAGTATTCCTGCGCGCCTTTCGCAATCTCAAGAGCTACGATTCATCACGCCGACTGGTCACCTGGCTCCTGACTATCGGTTCTAACTATTGTATTGACCGTCTGCGCCGACGCCGCTTCAACTGGTTAACTCTGGAAGATGTTGCCTTCTGGTTGCCCAGCACGCAACCGGGGCCGGAACGAAGTATGATGCAACGCGCCAGTCGCGAAATTGTGCAGCGCGCATTACAACAGCTACCCGAAATCTATCGCGCTGTGACCGTGCTACGTTACTGGCATGATCTATCATACGATGAAATTGGCGCTGTTCTCGATTTAACCGAGGCAACGGTAAAGACGCGGCTCCATCGAGCCCGCAAGATGTTGCAAGAGGCGTTGGCAGCCGAGGAGGAGTTATGGAACGTAGAGGGGATAATGAGCTAACCGATGATGAGTTAGCCACAATCGAGGCTGAAACGCGCGCGCTGCTGGCGCGCTGGGGTGAGCCACAACTGGTAGCGCCGCCGGCGGATCTCTCGGCGCGAATCGCGCGGCAGCTTTTGACAACTCCGTCCCGGCGACACCGGAAATGGCGGCATCTCTGGCTGGCTGTGCCACTGGGATTGCTGGCGCTTGGGATCTGGGGATTAGGCTTTGATAGCAATGGCCCTGCTACCCTGTTTGGCGATCCAACTACCGGCTTCGGTCGCTATGTTCTGACACTCATCTTGATTGCCAAACCCCTCTGGCATCTCTTGCTGGCCGGCGCCTGGTGGTGGGCAGCGGGCTTTGTGGCATTGATCGTCATCTGGTGGTTATGGTGGCGCTTAATCAGTGATGCGCCCCTGGCCAGGGTTTGGTAACGATGCGTCGAGTCTGGTTGTACATTATCGTGATCTTGCTTGTCTTGCTGGTCGTTCCTGCGCCGGTAGCTGCGCAAGGCCCGGCGTCGGTCGTTATCGCCGCCGGCGAACAACATCACGGCCACGTGGTTACGTTTGATCAACCTATCGTCATCTTTGGATCGGTCGATGGTGATGTGACAAGCTGGGCCGGATCGATCACGATATATGGCGTGGTGCACGGTGATGTGGTCAGTTACACCGGCACGATCAAATTAGCCCCCGGCGCTACAGTGACCGGTAACGTCCTCTCAATTGCCGGCGGCGTCATTGTTGATGCCCGCGCTGAGCTTCACGGCACTGTAATTGGCAAGGAACCGCTGGCCGGTTCAATGATAGCCGCGGCCCTGATTGGCACGCTGAGCGGGCAAACCACAGCGCGGCGCTGGCTACCGCCGGGAATCGGCGGCATGATTGGCGCCTTAGCCACGACGTTTCTTTGTGTTGCGCTGACCCTGATCTGGCCTCGTCGCACCGCCGGGATAGGGCGGACACTGCGCGCCGCACCGTTGCGTAGCGCGCTGGTCGGCATGCTCTCTACTGCGCTGGCAATCCTGGTATTGCCCTTCGTAGTCGGATTACTAACCCTGAGCCTGGCCGGACTTATGTTGCTCTTGCCACTGATTGTGCTACTTCAGATTCCCTACGCCATCGGCCTCACCGGAGTAGCGCGCGCCATCGCGGCCACATGGCCACCCGCCTGGGCGCTCAAACCCCCACTGGCTGTGGCCTTTGGCGCGCTGGTTATCCTGGTACCGCTGGTCTTCTTAAGTGTGTTTGCCCCTCAGGTTGCTTTGATAGTCGGCTATACCATTGCAAGCTGGGGATTGGGCGCCGCCTTGATCAGCCGTGGCGGCGCATTGCCGATCTGGCGTGATAACTGGCAAACGGAATAGACCAGCAATGATTTAGCGGCATAGCCGCTCTAACTACCACCTCCTGCCACTAATGCCACTAACGCAAAGATCAGAATGCAACTCAAAAATATCCCCAACACAATCAACAGACTTGGATAAAGCAAAACAGCCAGCGTCGCCTTGCCGCTATCAAACCGATGCACCACTGACGTGCCGGTAATGAGGATTATCAAACCCCACCCCCAGGCGATCAAGGCGATCGGGAAACTCAAAACGGGGATGAAGGTCAGCGCATCGAGCGCGTGCGGCGCGACCGAGAGCGAGCCGACCGCAACCATCGCGCGAATTCCCCCCTTGCCGCCAAGCTGCCGGGCGGCAAGGTGGGTCAAAACGACTGCCAGCAGCATGCCACTCAAGTAGGTCAACGGCGTTGAGACGGTCTGCGCCAGTGCTTGAAATACCAAAACGACTGGCCGGGGCAAAATGGTTGGTGCCGTTATAATTGCGCGCGCAATGTTTGCCAGCTCATCTTCACTCTCTTCAAGCCAGCGTAGCACCTCGCGCTGCTCAGGCGTTGTCGCAGTGGCTCGTTGTTGTTCAATCGATTGACGGTAGCCGGCCAGCACTTCCGCTAAAACTTGATCAGGATTAGCGGAGCTGATTAACAGACTGGCGCTTTGAATGGCGCCAACCAGCAACCCGACCATCAGAATTAACAGAAAGCCGCGGCGCACGCCATTCGAATCGTCACGCATCTCGGCGAAAACACGCTGATTGAGCGTTAATGCCCCATTGAAGGTATCGATCAGCGACATATTATCCCCCCTGCGCGGCGGCAAGGAGAACCGCCAGCGCGCCACAACCTATCACCAAGAGCAACACTCCCAGTAGAATCGGCCCCAACAGCGCAGCCCAAAAAGCGCGCCACCCTGATAGATTGTGCGCCACGCGCAAACCCATATAACAACCGATAAGACCGAGCAGTGTCGCGCCGGAAACCTGGGCAAACGGAACGATCTGAACGAGCGCAAGGAGATTGGCGCCACTGGCCAATGCAGTGCATCCTAATGTCTGGGCAAATGTCCCCTCACCACCGAACGAACGCGCGGCGAGATGAGCAATCACACCGTAGATCAGCCAGCTCAAGAGGTAAACGATGGGCGTTGTTACTGCGCCGATCAATCCGTTCCACTGCAACGAACGCGCGAAGGCGGTTATTTGCGCGAAGAGTGGATCGAGACTGAACGCTGGATTCAACTCCCGTAGTTCGGTCACAAACGGGGTTTGCTCTATTTCGCGCTGAATGATTGCCAGCAGGTTTTCCGGATCGGGAGTGGCCAAAGTAGCCAGAAAATTGCCGATAAAGCTGGCGATGCCAACAACTACTCCAATGAGCAACACGAGGAGAAAACCCTCGCGCAGAGCGTGAGGATTGTCGCGTTGCGCGCGAAACGTATTGATGTCAAGAAAGAGACCGGCACTGCCAAGACGAAACAGATAACTCAGTGATTCCATAGCCATTCCTGTCAGATCGGCTCGTCATGATGCGCGTCAGATTACGAAGATTGTAACCGCTCTTGCAAGCGAGGTCAGTAATATGTGCTACCTCACCCGCTTCCCGCTTCTGGCCGGCGCGCATACGCGGCCCCTTTGCCCAGGCGAGTATTGATCGGGATACCGGCAGCGCAAAGCGGACAGTTGTCAGGCGGATAACTTTCCAGCGGCAGTTCGGTCAGCGCAACCAGCCGCGGCGCGCCGAGATCGGCGGCAGTGATGCCACCGCGATTGCAGAGCGCGCCAACACCGACTACCATCCCACCTGCCGCTGTCACAGCTTCGACCACCAACCGCGCCGAACCGCCGGTAGTGAGTACATCTTCCACCACCAATACCCGTTTTCCGGCAATCAGCGTATCATAACCGCGGCGAAACACCCGCCGTTTACCGGTCTCTCCCTGCTCTTCTTCCGCATATACTGCCAGTATCTCACGCTCGCAGAGCCGGGAAAGATGATGGGCAGTCCATTGGGCCATAATTACACCGCCAATTGTTGGCCCGGCGACGATCTCGACATTTGCATCGGCGAAATGGTGAGCCAGCGCCGCGCCAACCTGACTGGCCGCAGCAGTGTGCGGGTAGAGCGCATCTTTATTTACGTAGCTGCTGCCGTGGCGACCAGAAGTATAGACGATGTGGTCATCGGTCACAATCGCGCCAAGTTGATGAAGCGTTGTCAAGAGATCGGCATTATTCATAACTCCACGCCTGCCAGTTCAATCTCGGCTACAATCCGCGTCACTGCTGTCACCGGATCACCGACTTCCGGTGATGGATTGGTGATAGGTCGCCCAATTACCAGATAGTCAGCGCCTGCCCGCAATGCATCGACCGGCGTCAGCACCCGCCGCTGATCGCCCACAGCGGCCCAGTGCGGGCGAATGCCCGGCGTAATAATGCGCAAATCAGGACAGGCAGCGCGAATTGCGCTCACTTCTTGTGGTGAAGCGACCACACCATCGAGACCGCACTGTTGTGCCATCCGGGCCAGGTGCACAACGTAATCGGTGACGGGTGAGGCGATCTGCAATTCGCTTGTCAGCGCCTCGGCATCGAGGCTGGTGAGCACAGTCACACCGAGCAGCAACGGACGATGTGGCATTGCCTGCGCCGCCGTGACCGCCGCGCGCAGCATTGCGCTGCCACCCGCGCAGTGCAGGGTCAGCATCCGCACCTGCGGGCCAAGCGCGCACACTGCGCGCGCGGCACCCGCGATCGTATTGGGAATATCGTGTAATTTGAGATCGAGAAAGAGGCTACCACCTGCTTCCGCTATAGCGGCAACCACCTGCGGCGCGCCAAGCGCAGTGCAGAGTTCCAAACCGACTTTGAAACCACCCACCTGGTCACGCAGTTGGCTGACCAGCTTCACGGCTGTATCCAGATCGGATGTATCAAGGGCCACCAGGATTCGTTCGCGAGGCGATAACTGCATAACCATTACTTGCGCTAAGGAGTATGAATGAGAACATATACAGCCACACCGACGATTGTCGCCACCAGGTAGAGGGCGAACGCGATCCGCATCAACAATTTATAGCTGGAATACGGAAAGCGCCAGCGCGCGGGGAGCCAGCCATTGCCAACCAGAACCACGTAGACACCAAAGAGCATCGCAACCGTTCCAACAACCTCATGGGCCGGCATCGCCACAAACGCGGCTGCCGGCAACGTGAGATTCTCATCGGGTGTTACCGCGAGCAAGGATGGGATCATCACCCCAAACACCAGGGCCAGATTCATGACCGCCGCGCCGGTTTGCACCCAGCGGTGCGCTGTGTAGCGACCTCTGACGGCCAGATATGCCCCGACTATGAAGGCAATTGCCACCAGAATACTACCGACCAGCGACACATCCTGGGCAAAAGTGGCTTTGGTGCCGAGAAATCCGGTCATGATCGCTCCCTTTGCCATGATAGCAACGCGCGATTGATTCGGCGCGGCAAGAACGGGCCGCGGTACACCAATCCAGTGTAGAGCTGGATCAGAGTTGCGCCAGCTTCAAACATACGCAGCGCATCATCGGGCGAATGAATACCACCCACACCGATGATCGGCAGACGACCGCCGGTTGCGCGGGCAATGAAACGCACCACCTGGCGGGATCGCCCGGACAATGGCAATCCGCTCAGCCCGCCAGTCTCGGCAATCAGGGATGAATCGGATCCCTCAAGACCATTGCGACCAACCGTTGTATTGGTGGCAATGATACCGGCAACGGCGTGATCGGCGCAAACCATTAGCAATTCATCGAGCGCCGACTCGCTCAAATCGGGGGCAACTTTTACTAACAACGGGCGCGATCCCCGCGGATCGGTCTGACCTAAGGTGGCATTCTCTTCCTGCAACGCAGCCAGTAACGCGCGCAAGTGAGCAGCATCTTGCAACTGACGCAATCCAGGGGTATTTGGCGAGCTAACATTGATCGCCACATACGCGGCATACGGAAACACTGATCGGAATGACTCGCGGTAATCATCGACGGCCTGCTCGAGCGGCGTGATCTTTGATTTACCGATCGAAACACCAACCGGAATCGTCACTGGAGTCGCAGCCAGGCGGTGGGACAGCGCGGCTGCGCCGGCATTGTTGAACCCCATGCGATTGATCAGTGCTTCGTGTGCCGGCAAGCGAAACAGGCGTGGACGAGGATTGCCGGGCTGCGGATAGCGCGTGACGGTACCCACTTCAACAAAACCGAATCCGAGTGTCTCCCATGCCGGTAACGCTACGCCGTCCTTATCCATCCCAGCGGCCAGACCGACCGGATTGGGAAACTTGATCCCGAAAACAGTGCGAGTCAGACCCGGATCCTGAATTGCTATCAGGTGACCCATCGCGCGACATAGCTGGCGCGAACGGCAAAGTAGCGCCAACAGATGCAGCGTGCGTTCGTGAGCTGTCTCGGCATCGCCACCGCCAAGCCGAAACAAAATTGGGCGCAGCAGGAAGCGGTACATCATTGGCTCAGAACGGTTCAACACCCACCTCAGACAGCTCATCGGCAAAACGCTCAATATCGCGCGTGGTACGGAGCCGATCAATCCGGCTCAACAATCGCTTGCGGTCTGCGCTACCCTCAATCACTGCCCGTTCCAGATATTGCCGCAGGTAAAGCTTAATCAGCTCGAGCTGATCGGCGCTCAATGGTTCACCCTGCATATAGCATTCGACCGCTGCGGCCAGCAGACCGGTTGTTTCTTCCATCCAGAAACGTGGCGGACGGGCCACCGGAAACGGGTACGGATAATCAGGATCAGGCACAAATACCAGCGGCCCAATTACTTCGGCATTATCGGGCAACGGATCGGTCGTCATAGGATTTCCTAGTGGATCTGCAACCCTAACAGACGATACAGGCGGTCAAAATCAAAATGGATATCAAGCAATTCGGTGAAGCGGCGCAACTTGGCCTCTTGATGGAAGCGAACGCGACCGAAGAGGCGCTCTGCTCGATCGACCGTACTCAGCGTGTCGTCGGCCACCAGAATGATCGGCACCTCAAGCTCGGCAGCGCGATCCATAACCTGCATTGTTGGGCGAATATTCCCGGTGAGCACCAGCGCATTCGTGCTGGTCTGGAGCGCAATCAACTGCAAATCGCTACGATCACCGCCGGTAATCACGGCCTTATTAGCGCGACGCCGGAAGAACGACAGGCTGGCCTCAGCCCCCATTGCCCCGATCATCAGCGAGTCGAGCATCTTCTCGCCCCACTCCGGGCGACCGATGATCTGGCCGCCGAGATGTTGGGCCAATTCGTTCACCGTGACGCCTGACAACAACCGATCACGCGGCAAAATACCGAGCACCGGAATGCCCCGTCCTTCGAGGAAGGGAGTCACCCGATTGCGAACAAACTCGCGATGCGGCTCTTCGACCTGATTAATCAACACTCCTAACAGGCGATCACCAACGTAGCGCTGCACCGACAGAATGGTATCGACCGATAGCGTCGAGGTATAGCGACAAATGAGCAAACCGGGCGCTTGCAGCATATCGGTCACCTGATCGGCAGTTAAATCGACCAGTGCCCCCTCGGCCCAGGTATTGGTACCCTCGAGCACGACAATATCTTTCTGACGCGACACAGCCAGATACGCTTCCCGCAACGTCCTGGCAAAGGAATGGGGTTGGCCACGCAAGATCGACTCAATCACGCCAGGGGTAATCAACACCGGCGCGACCTGCTCCATGGGCGCATCGAGGCCGATCGTCTGGCGAATAAAAGCAGCATCTTCATCGAGCACTGCATCAGGCGTGTGCGTGACCGAAACACTCACCGGCTTCATATACCCAACGCGGAAGCCATCTTGTTGCATACGGCGCAGCAAACCGACGCAGACCGCGCTCTTGCCGACATAGGTTTCGGTCGAGGCGACATACAGTGTTGCCATCATTGCCTCCACTAGTTGAGGATGATCCGGGCATCGAGGACGATCGCGCCCTCGCCTTCATGATGGACGACGAGAGGGTTGATATCCATCTCGACAATTTCCGGGAAATCGGTAACCAACTGACTTACCCGCAACACCGTCTCTTCGAGAGCAGCAATATCTGCGGGTGGTTCGCCGCGCACACCGCGCAAAAGCGGGTAAGCGCGAATCGAACGGATCTGCTCACGCACCTCTTCAACACTGAGTGGCGCGAGACGGAAGGCAACATCTTTTAACACTTCGACATAGATGCCTCCCATTCCGACTGCGATCAACGGCCCAAACTGCGGATCACGACTGACACCGACCAATACTTCACGGCCTTTACGCACCATCTCTTGCACCAGCACGCCCCAAATCCGCGCCGAGGGCAGGTACTTGCGCGCGCGGTATTCGATCAACTCAAACGCATCGCGCACTGCGGTGGCGTCACTCAGGCCAACACGCACCCCACCAATATCGCTCTTATGGAGGATATCAGGACTGGAAATCTTCAACACCACCGGATAACCAAACTCGTTGGCAATTGCAACTGCTTCTTCCGGTGTCTGCGCCAGCCGACTGCGTGGCAACCGCATACCGTATGCTTCTATCACCTGGCGCGCCTCGACCTCACCCAACTCAACCCGACCAGCCGCGCGCACCTCGGCAAACAATTGCGCTACTCGCTCACGATCAACCGCAAAGTAACGATAGGTCGGCTCGGGGCGCTGCTGCCAGAGGAACTGACGGTACATCGCTGCCAGCGATTGTACTGCGCGTTCAGGGAAGAGGTAGTTGGGAATACGGGCCTCATTGAGCGCGCGCGCGGCTTCGCCAATGCTGGCTCCACCCATAAAGCTGGTCACTACCGGCTTATCGGTCTTGCGACTCAGATCGATAATTAATCGGGCTGTGACCAATGGATCAGAGACAGCCTGCGGCGTAAAGAGGACGATCAGACCATCGACATTGGAGTCGGCCAGTGCCGCCTCGATCGCCCAGGCATACCGCTCAGGAGTCGCATCACCGATAACGTCGATCGGGTTGAAGAAATTGGCATTCGGCGGCAGTCTCTCCTGTAAACGGCGAATGGTTTCCGGGGCGAATTCGGCCATCGCCAGACCGCTACGCTCAACCGCGTCGGTAGCAATAATCCCGGGACCACCGGCATTTGTCACAATGGCGACGCGATTACCGCGAATCATCGGTTGATAGGCAAAGACCATCGCCAGATCGAACAGCTCATTCATGGTGCGCGCGCGCAAAATACCACTTTGCGCAAAGGCTGCTTCGTAAGCCGTTTCTGATCCGGCCAGCGAACCGGTATGTGACGAGGCAGCGCGAGTGCCGGCTGCCGTCGTTCCACTTTTAATTGCCACAACCGGCGTGCTCTTGGTCACCTCGCGCGCTACCCGAATAAAATCAGGACCATCGTCAATGGCTTCCAGATAGGCCAGAATAACCTTGCTATGCTCGTCGCGGTTCCATGCCTCAAGGAGAGCCACCTCGTCAACATCAGTCTTGTTGCCAAGACTGACGAAACGCGAAAAGCCGATCCCCTGCTGATGGCTCCAATCGAGAATTGCCGTGCAAATCGCGCCGGATTGAGACATCAACGCAATATTGCCGGGCAACGGCATTGAATTGGCAAACGAAGCATTGAGTCGGCTAATGGTATCGATAATCCCCAGCGAATTGGGGCCGATCATGCGCATTCCATAGCGCCGGACGGTCGCCAGCAGCTCGCGCTCGAGTTCGCGACCGGCGCCACCGACCTCTCTGAAACCAGCAGTGATCACCACCAGGCCGCGAATTCCTTTCTGGCCACACTCATCGACTACCGGCGTGACCTGCTGTGGAGGAATGACGATCACTGCCAGATCGATTTGATCAGGAACCGCCAGCACTGAGGGATACGCCCGCAGCCCCAGCACTTCGCTGGCGCGCGGATGGATTGGATAGATACGGCCTTGATAGCCGTGATCGATGATGTTTTTGAGCACACGGTGACCGAGACGCGCCGGCTCGGGCGATGCGCCGATCACTGCGACCGATTGAGGATCGAAAATTGCCTCTAACATAGCGCGGGTGCTCCTTTTCCGCACGCCTTGTTCATTCATCATAACCGATACAAGACATTGCGACAAGCGAACGTAACATTGGATTGATGTAATGGCACCCAGATCGAACAGTTGCGAGGGGTAATTGACTGGGGTGACTGCATAGACGGGCGTCGGCGCAGGCATATTTACGGAAGGATAATATCAGGCGCCATTATTAGCTTCCTGCCGAAGCGCAACCGCAACGGTGAGGCACGATTCCCCCTGTATGCAGGGTAGCACACAAGGTTACAAGCGCAATGACAACGAGCTACTAATCGGTCGCCGGAGCTGTGACCGGAGCCGGAACAGGAATGAGGAGTAACCAGTGTTCGATGGCGCCGAGGGTGAAGAGACTGGCCAGCAATGACAATCGAATAGCCGCCGGATCACCGAGATGTGCGCCGATGCTCAACCAGAGCATCACAGCCAGTAATGTGCAGATCGAAACACTGGGGCGAAAAAAGGCGCTCGGCGGGCCGGGTCGCCAGTAACTGGCCAGAAAGGCGAGATGAGCGGGGAAGAGTTCGACCTGAAGCGCCCGCGCTCCGTACAGAACATTGAGTTTGGCGCTTTGCTGCAACGCCCAGCTCAGGCCAACGGTGAGCGGGCCTAACCAATGACTGGCATCTTGCAGGAGCCAGATCAACAAACCCATTTCGAGGAAGAAAGCAAGCTGGTGATAAAAATGGGTACCCAGCGCGTAAAAGAAGCGTTGCGCGCCACGAGCGTCTGGTGGGCAGGGCTTGCGGCGCGGCCCGGCCAGGAGACCGCTGTAGAAGGCTAATTCATGCCATGCCCAGATGAGTAAGCCGGCAATGAAAGCGCGGTACCCCCCCAGAACGCTCAAATCATGGCGCGTCACGATTAATTCACTGTGAGCACATAAGAGTAATGGGAGACTCAGAAACACCGCCCATCCCGCTACCCGCTGACCGCGTCGGTTGAGCCAGATCAAGCCGAAGGTAAGTCCCAGCCACAAGGTGACAACGGTGAACAGCGGTAACAGGTAGTAAAAGACGATGTCCGTCCAATTCATAGTCCGGCTTTCTGATCCGTTTTTACACTAATGTCATAATTGTACACGAAATACAGCAGTTCGTGAAGTGCAACAATGTCCTTTCAGAGAAGCTATACAAGCAGCGCTGAGCCATTTGCGTTTCCTGTACTGCCCGGTTGATCGATTACCGATAACAGGAACCTGTCTCAGACAGCCGGCCAACAGATGCATTGCATAGGACGCGCAACGAAGATACTCAAGGCAGCGTAGCCGGTTACGGCGACAGGAACTACAGGTTTAGTTGCCTGAAGTCGAAGATGATGGCATAAAGTGACAGGAACATTCCCGGCATCGACAGCAGAGTGACAACGTGAGAGCAAACCGGCAATGTTCCTGCCACGAGCGCAGCGTGATCAGTTTGCTATTCGTCTTCCTCATCTTTGCGTTCGGCCAGTTTCCGATCAAGCATCAGCAAGCCGGTGCCATCGCTGCCGATCAGTTTCAGATGTTGAATAATCTCTTCTGCACTCTTTTCCTCTTCCACCTGCTCATCAATGAACCATTTGAGCATACTCATCGTCGCATAATCATTCTCTTGCGCAGCCAATGCATAAATAGCATGAATGGCCGCAGTGACGCGCCGTTCGTGAGCCAGAGCATGCTCGAAGGCATCAAGTGGTGAAGCAAACTCATTTTGCGGTTCGTCAATGGCTCCCAGCATTACCCGACCCCCACGATCATTCACATAGTCGAAGAAACGGAGGGCATGCTCACGCTCCTCTTCGCTCTGAATACGAAACCAGTGCGCAAAGCCGGTAAGTGAGAGTGATTCGAAATAGGCGGCGATGGCAAGGTAGGTATACGAAGCGGCGTATTCAAAAGCAATTTGTTTGTTCAGCGCCTGTTGAATCTTTTCGCTGAGCATGGAATATCTCCTTTCACTGAGGAACATTAGTAGTTGCATCATACCACAAGCATTAGTCGAATGACCGACATATCTCATGCGTTATACTGGTATCATTGTTCCGCTTCTTGACTCTAGAGAATAGCCATGCTTGATCGCGCTACTGTTGCCACCCACGAATCCAACCTGCTCGACCTGATCGGACGGCTGGTACATTTCGAATCACCGAGTACCGACAAATCGCTCCTTGATCGTCTGGCCGATGAATTAGCCAATCTCTTTGCCGCCGTCGGCACTGTTGAGCGCATTCCCAACGATCGGGGTGGAGATCACCTGCGCATCACCGTCACCACTGCTGAGGAGCCAGCGTTGCCGCCGACACTGGCGCTCTGCCACTACGACACGGTGTGGCCAGTCGAAACGGTCGCGCGCCGACCGTTTACCGTCGAGGACGACCGCGCATTTGGGCCAGGAGCTTATGACATGAAGGCCGGTATCGCTATGATGTTCGCGGCGCTAGGTGGTTTTGGCCCGCCAGCGCCCAAACTTCGAAGACCGCTCATCTTGCTCATCACCTCTGATGAAGAGATTGGCAGTCCTGCCTCACGCTCACTGATTGAAGCTACAGCGAAACAGGCGGCGCATGTGCTGGTGCTCGAACCACCCATTGAACCGGATGGCGCCTTGAAGACGGCGCGTAAAGGTGGCGGCGCGTTCCGGATAACCGTTCACGGGAAAGCAGCCCATGCCGGTGTTGAGCCGGAAAAGGGGGTTAGCGCCATCACTGAGCTAGCCCATCAGATTCTGGCCGTCAACGCGCTGGCCAACCCTGCCATCGGCACCACCGTGAACGTTGGCGTCATTAGCGGCGGTACCAGACCTAACGTTGTCCCTGCCGAAGCGTGGATGGATGTTGATGTGCGCGTGTGGACGCAGGCCGAAGCGGCGCGGATCGAAGCCGGAATAGCCGCGCTCGCGCCAGTGACACCGGGAACCCGCCTCGAGATCAGCGGTAGTGTGCGCCGTCCACCGATGGAACGAACACCGGCAAGCGCTGCCCTCTTTGCGCAGGCGCAACAACTTGCTGCTGCGCTTGGTTTCACGATTAGCGAAGGAAGTACCGGCGGCGGGAGCGATGGGAACTTCACTGCGGCAATCGGTATCCCAACCCTCGATGGATTGGGGTGTCCTGGATCCGGGGCGCACGCCGAACACGAGCAGATCAGCCGGCAGGGATTGATCGATCGCACTGCATTGTTGTGCGCATTGCTGGAGACTTTGTGAAGTGGGAATGGCGGTTTGATCAATCCCTTGATGTTCTGCGATCCGTCACCAGAGGGGCGTAAGGTTGCTGCGCCCCCTTCTTCTCGCTGCATTGCGCGCCGACCACAACAACGTAGCGCCGTCGCAGTCTTCTTTGCCTCGACCTGCTCAAACATGTAGAGCCGTTGCATTGCAACGGCTCTGTCTGAATTGATCACACAGCGCCGCCAACACCGCACCCTCACCTGACGACAATCGTTCCGGTGGCCTCACCAAACCCGATGCGGTAGCCATCACCCTGCGCCCAGGCCCGCATCGTTACGGTATCGCCATTTTCCAGCCAGCGCCGCGTCGAACCATCGGCCAGTTGCAGCGGTTCCGTGCCGCGCCAGGTCAACTCAAACAGGCATCCACGCGCCTCTTTGGTTGGCCCGCTGATTGTGCCTGACGCAATCAGATCGCCGGGACGCAATCGGCAACCATTGACTGTGTGATGAGCAATCTGCTGGGCGAAGCTCCAGTAGAGGTAGCGCGCATTGGTCTGACAGATGCGCGTATCGTTGAGCCATACCTCGAGCGTAATGTCGAAGTGACTCGGGCCAGGCGCTTGCAGGTAAGCCATCGGCGGCGGGTCTTGCGGCTCGCCGGCGCAACGGAAGGGAGCAAGGGCAGCAAATGGCACGACCCACGGGCTGATCGTCGTGGCAAAATTCTTCGACAAAAACGGGCCGAGCGGCTGATATTCCCAACCCTGAATGTCGCGCGCGCTCCAGTCATTGACAATCACGCAACCGAAGATGTGTTCTTCGGCGCGCTCAATCGGCACCGGCACACCGAATTCGTTACCAATCCCAATGAACACACCCAGCTCAACTTCAAAATCGAGTGCGCGGCTGGGTGAGAAGAATGGTTCGGGACTGCTGGAGGGCTTGATCTGACCATGGGGACGGTGGATGGGCGTGCCACTCACCACTACTGTGCTGGCCCGACCGTGATAAGCCACCGGTAGATAACGCCAGTTGGGAAAGAGAGGAGGACTATCAGGACGCAACATCTTGCCGGTGTTGGTGGCGTGGTAGAGCGAAGAGTAGAAATCGGTGAAATCGCCGATCTGAACCGGCAAAAGCAGCTCAACCTCGGCCTGCCGGATCAGCGCCGCGTCACGCAGCGGCTGATTATCGCGCAGCGTTGGCTCGTGGGCACTCAACAAACGTTGCAGCGTATCACGCACTGACTGCCAGGCGACCGGGCCGGCTACCATAAAGTCATTGAGCGCATCGCGCGCGAACAGCCCCCGGCCACCGACCGGCGTTCCCGCCAGCAAGCCTGCTTTGTCGATTACGGACAGATCGAGAACATAGTCACCAATAGCGACCCCGATGCGAGCCGGGCCGCCACTGCGCAGACGAAAGACGCCGTAGGGCAGATTTTCAAGCGGAAAGTCACTGTCAGGCGCAATTGGGATAAAGCTCGTCAACGGCATGATCTTGTCTTGTCAAGACGCTTCACAATGCGGATACCTGCGATGCCACGTGGCCCGCATCCTGCGGGCCACGTGGCGCACACCTACCCTTCCGGCCCGCCAACGCTCCACGAATCCATATAGCCAGCCTTCTCCAGTTCCAACGCGGCAGTCGTCAGATGCAACGGATGGAACGTATCGATCATCACTGCCAGTTCACGGGTCTCTTTCACGCCGATACTGGCTTCGGTGCTACCCGGCTGCGGGCCGTGCGGCAACCCGGCTGGATGCAACGTCATATCGCAGCGTTCGATCCCACGCCGCGACATGAAATTGCCGTCGCAATAATAGATCACTTCGTCGGAATTGACGTTTGAGTGATTGTACGGCGCCGGAATCGCTTCGGGATGATAGTCGAACAGTCGCGGCACGAAAGAGCAGATGACGAAGTTATGCCCTTCAAACGTCTGATGCACCGGCGGCGGCTGGTGGATCCGTCCGGTAATCGGCTCGAAATCGTGAATCGAGAAGGCCCAAGGGTACAGATATCCATCCCAACCGACTACATCAAACGGATGGTGATCGAGTACATGGCGCGTAATCTGATCGCGAACCTTCACCAGCACTTCAAACTCACCGGTGTCAGTGAAGGTTATCAGTTCCTGGGGACCGCGAATATCGCGTTCACAATAGGGGGCATGCTCAAGCAACTGACCAAACTGATTGCGGTAACGTTTCGGGGGGGCGATCTGACTGTTCGCTTCAATCACCAGAAAACGGGCCGGGCCGCGCAACTGCATCTGCCAGGTCGTGCCAAAGGGAATCACCACATAATCGCCGGCGCTGAAGGGCAACCGACCAAATTGCGAGAGGAGATCACCACTCCCTTCGTGAACAAACCAGACCTCATACGCCTGGCCGTTGCGGTAAAAACTGGTCATGCTCTCAACCGGTCGGCTTACCCCGATGGTCACATCGTTGTTTCCGAGCAGCGTGATGCGGGCACTGATCGGATCGCCGCCAGCCGGCACATTGGCAGTTGCAAATGCTCGATGGCGGATCGGGCCGAATTCAACATATTCTGGCCGGACAGAACCAACCAGTTCCGCGCGCAGAACGCGGGGGGGCAAGAAGTGGTGATAGAGAATGGATTGAATACCGTGAAATCCTTCTAATCCCATCACTTCTTCACGGTAGAGTTTGCCATCAGGTTTACGGAATTGAGTATGTCGCTTGTGGGGGATCTGACCGAGACGCTGATAAAACGGCATCGCACACCTCCTTGTGCCGCGGTGTCGTTCCGATAAAAGTTATTTTCGCCCGCCGCAATCGGGCGACGGGCGGTTTGGCGACCCGGGAGGGACTCGAACCCCCAACCAACGGTTCCGAAGACCGTTGCTCTATCCATTGAGCTACCGGGCCATCAACGCCCTATAGTGTAGCACAGGCGGCGCACTTACGCAACGTGGTAAGCGGACTGCAACTTTGGTTGCGCGATGTTCTGGCGCAACCCAAAGCCAACCGCGTACAATGGCAAGAGGTCAGCGCCTGCGCGCCCTGGCGCGCAGCGCGCTCTCGTAGCGTCTGCTCAATGTCGGCAAGGAGGTTTGGTATGCGCGCGCCTGCACTGACACCATCATCAGGAACGTTGTTCCGCGATCCACGGTTGCGTTGGGGTTTCGGATTGGTGGCAGCAGTCTGGCTGCTGGGATTGATCGGCGGTCTTAGCGGCCTGAGTGAATGGCCAGCCCTCTTCCTCTACGTGTTAGGCGGGCTGGGAGTAGCTATCTGGCTGGGGCGCACTGCTGGCGGCTGGGCTGCTATCGGTGTTACACGCGCAAACCTGCGCACAGCAACCATCTGGGGTGGCGGCATCGGCGCAGCGCTGATGCTGATCGACTGGGTCAACACCTTCTTCTACTACCGCAGTGGCGGCGCGCCAATGGAGGCGATGGAGCAGATACTGGTTGGCATGGGGTTGCTCTACCTCTTCCCGGTGCTGGTATTGGCAGAGGAGCTGCTCTGGCGCGGCGTCCTCTTGTTTGGACTGCGCGACGCCGGCCTCAACACCCATTTGACCGTAGCCATCACCACACTCCTCTACGCGCTCAATCATCTTTTCGTCGCGCCGGTACCGATGTTCGAACGCTGGCTAATGGTGGGAATGGCGCTGCCAATCGGCATTATCGGCGGGTACATTGTCTTGCGCGAGCGCAATGTCTGGGCCGCAGTGTGGCTCCATGGTTTGAGCATCATCGCTATGGTGGCCGACATCTTTGTCATTCCGGCCCTGGCCCGCGGGTAACGATGAGCAGCATCGAAGGAGTCGCGCGTATTGTGTTCCGTGTCTGTTAATGGATACTTAACGGTCTGATAACAACGACTGTCCACATTTTGTGGACAGTTGTGGAAAACAGCCCAATATCTAGTTGTCGTTGCAAGATAATACCTGCTACCAGGTATCGGTCGCCCGCGCGTGCCTTTTCCACCTGATACGTTCGCAGGTCGATGGAAGCCTGCGCTAGAGCCGATCCGTATCCATGCGGTTTGTGACCGGATGGCGACGGCTGCCCGCCGACCAGTCTGGCGCGCTTGCGCGTGGCTTGCAGGCCAGATAGCGACTCTGGCGCTTCAACATAACACGCCGGCTACGGAGCGGGTTTCAGGAACAGCCATCCCTAGGGGCAAGATGGAGGGCATGGCGCTGCTGCCTGATAATCGCAACCCGAAACGTTGTCACATACGGCATCCCTAGGGGCAAGATGGAGGGCATAGCGCTGCAACCTTCCGCTTCCACAACCTTACCCGTCGGTTGGAAAATAGTGACTGCCCCCAGCCCACTGCGGGCAAGATGGAGGGCATAGCGCTGCAACCTTCCGCTTCCACAACCCCACCCGCTGGTTCGGAAACAGTGACGGCCCCCAGCCCGCTGCGAGCAAAATGGATGAGCGCAACCCTGCCGCCCTTCCGCTTCCACAACCCCACCC